>Ga0247724_1000070_pt1 | contig 30824 bp, 21 predicted proteins | sample OKSTACKMC2E_FD_182776 | JGI IMG/M metagenome (GOLD analysis project Ga0247724, IMG submission 182776) | Subsurface sediment microbial communities from gas well in Oklahoma, United States - OK STACK MC-2-E | ecosystem: Environmental > Terrestrial > Deep subsurface > Rock core/Sediment | place... | reverse complement strand
AGCGCGAACAGTTGCCGGCAGAGATGCAAGCTGGCCGCGACTTAGACTGGAACTTCGAGATGGCCCAAGCGCATCCGGTCGCCTGCGTGCCGGTCAAAGCCACAGATCCGCTGTATATCCTCTACACCTCCGGCACCACGGGCAAACCCAAAGGCGTGGTGCGCGATAATGGCGGCCATGCGGTGGCCCTTTCTTACAGCATGCGTACTATTTATGACTGCGGCCCAGGCGATGTGTTTTTTGCCGCTTCGGATGTCGGCTGGGTGGTCGGCCACTCTTATATCGTCTACGCGCCGCTATTCGCCGGCTGCAGCACGATTTTGTATGAAGGCAAACCGGTGTTTACGCCGGACGCCGGCGCCTTCTGGCGGATTTGTGCTGAATACAAAGTCAAAGTGTTATTCGCCGCCCCCACCGCCTTTCGTGCCGTGCGCAAAGAAGACCCGGACGCGCTGCTGCAAACTTATGATTTATCGGCACTGAAATACATTTTTATGGCCGGCGAGCGCTTAGACCCGGCCACTTACCATTGGGTCAGCGAAAAAATCGGTAAACCGGTGATTGACCACTGGTGGCAAACCGAAACCGGCTGGGCCATTAGCGCCAATCCGGCCGGCGTGGCGCTGTTACCGGCCAAAGCCGGCTCGGCCACCGTACCGGTACCGGGTTATCAGGTGCAGATTTTAAGTGACGACGGCACTGTGCTTGGCCCGAATGCACAAGGTTATATTGCCATCCAATTGCCGCTGCCGCCCGGTTGTCTCAGTACCATTTGGGGCAATGATGAACGTTTTGTCGACGGTTATCTGCGCACTTTCCCCGGTTATTACGCCAGCGGCGATGGCGGTTATCTCGATGAAGACGGCTATCTGTTTGTCATGGGCCGCACCGACGATGTCATTAACGTCGCCGGCCATCGCCTGTCGACCGGCGAAATGGAACAAATCGTCGCCAGCCATCCGGCGGTGGCAGAATGTTGTGTGATTGGCATTTATGAAGCTATTAAAGGCCAGCAACCACTGGCCATGGTGCTGCTGAAAAACGGCAGCAGTATTGCTGAAGCCACACTGGAAGCTGAACTGGCAGCCATGGTACGCAAGGAAATCGGCGCTTTGGCCTGCTTTAAAAAAGCCATCATCGTCAAACGCTTACCTAAGACCCGCTCCGGCAAAATCCTGCGCAAGCTGTTGCGGCAAATCGCCGCCGGCAGCGAATACAGTATTCCGTCGACCATCGACGACCCGGCCTGTCTGGCTGAAATCGAACAGCTGATGGCCGAAAAACAGTTGGTCGGGCAGCTGTGAGGGCGGTCTACTGAACCAGCAGAAATGGAATGTCATCGCATTTTATCCGGTCGGTACTTGTCGCTGCGGGCACCGCCGGTTAGGGTGATGTACATTCCCCCTCTGATCTGTCCAAGGCTATTATGTCCGGTGTAAAAACTTTGCTCTCGCTGAGTCTGTTGCTCGGCAGCACTGTCGCTATCGCAGCAGTGCAACAAACCAAAGGCGATTATGTCGACAAGTTCCGCCAGCTTGACGAAGAGTTACCGACCCCGAACGTCTATCGCAATGCCGCCGGTGAGCCGGGCCAGCAATACTGGCAGCAACAGGTCGATTATCAAATCAAGGCCAGGCTAGACGAATCCAAACGCCGCCTCAGTGCCAACCAGCAAGTCACCTATCGCAACAACTCGCCGTACACACTGAAATACCTCTGGTTGCAGCTGGACCAGAACGTGCTGAAAAACGACTCGATGGCGGAAATGACCGATACTTTCGGCGCTGCCGAACTGCGTGACGGTAAACCGGCCCGTATCAGTCTCGACCAGCTGCGTCGCCAGCAATTTATGGCCGATACCGAACTGGGTTACAGCATCAGTAAATTAGAGAGTGACGGCAAAGCGCTGCGCTACGTTATTGTCGGCACCCAAATGCGCATTGATTTGCCAAAGCCGTTAAAACCAGGCCAACAAACTGAATTTACGCTGGATTATGCGTTTAATATCGCCGAAGAAGATGCGGTGAATGAACGCGCCGGCTACGAACATTTCCCCGATGATGCGCGCAAAGGCGGTAACGATATTTTTCTGCTGGCGCAGTGGTTTCCGCGGCTGGTGGCTTACACAGATTACGAAGCCTGGACCAACAAAGAATTTCTCGGTCAGGGCGAATTTACGCTGGAATTCGGCGATTACGATGTCGCACTGACTGTCCCTGCGGACCATATTGTGTCTTCGACAGGTGTGCTGCAAAACCCGGCCGATGTGCTGACTGCCACGCAACGGCAACGACTGGAGCAGGCGAAAACGGCGAAAAGACCAGTGATGATCGTCACACCGGGCGAAGCGCTGGAAAATGAAAAAGACGGCAGCAACGAACAAAAAACCTGGCGCTTTAAAGCCGACAATGTGCGTGATTTTGCCTGGGCCTCCTCGCGCAAATTTATCTGGGACGCCAAAGGTTATCAGCAAGGTGGCGATGAACAACCTTTTGTCATGGCGATGTCGTTTTACCCGAAAGAAGGCGGCGAACTTTGGCAGAAGTACTCAACCGAAGCCGTGATCCACACGATGCAGGTGTACTCCCGTTTTGCCTTTGATTACCAATACCCGGTGGCGCAGTCGGTGAACGGCCCTGTTGGTGGCATGGAATATCCGATGATCACCTTTAACGGCCCGCGTACCGAATTACAAAAAGACGGCAGCCGCACCTATTCATTGTCCGAGAAGTTGTTTCTGGTCGGCGTGGTGATCCATGAAGTGGGCCATATCTATTTCCCGATGGTGGTGAACTCCGATGAACGGCAATGGACCTGGATGGACGAAGGCATCAACAGCTTTTTAGATGCGATCGCAGGCCGTGAATGGGACCCCAAAATGCCCTGGGGTGTGGAAGCGCGTGACGTAGTGGATTACATGAAAGGCGACCAGCAGGAACCGATCATGACCCAGTCCGACAGCGTAACCAGCCTCGGGCCTAATGCTTACACTAAACCAGCAGTAGCACTGGGTATTTTGCGCGACGTGATTCTGGGCCGCGAATTATTTGATTTTGCCTTTCGCGAATATGCCACACGCTGGAAATTTAAACGCCCGACGCCAGCCGATTTCTTCCGCACTATGGAAGAAGCCAGCGGCGTGGATTTAGACTGGTTCTGGCGCGGCTGGTTCTACAGCACTGATCACGTCGATATCGCGCTGGAAAAAGTCTACAAACTGCGGCTCGATACTGAAAACCCAGATATTGATATGGACCGCGAGCGTCAGGAAGATCGCAAAAAACCAGCGTCTTATTTTGCTGAGCTCAATGTCAAAGAAGGCAAAACCCCTTGGGTCGACAACAACAAAGACGTCACGGACTTTTACGATAAAAACGACCAGTTCACCGTGACCAATAAAGAGCGCAACAGTTACCAGGAATTCCTGAAAGACCTCAAACCCTGGGAGCGCCGCGTATTCGACCGCGCGGTGAAAGAAGACAAAAATTATTATGTGCTGCAGTTCCGCAATCTGGGTGGTCTCGTGATGCCCATTCTGCTGCAACTGACTTACGAAGACGGCTCGACTGAACAGCAATATATCGCCGCCGAAATTTGGCGTCAGTCGCCGCATGCAGTCAGCAAGCTTATCGTCAGCGACAAAGTGCTGGTCAAAGCTGAAATCGATCCAAAATGGCTGACGGCTGATGTGGACGTCGATAACAACGTGTATCCGCGGCAGATCATTGAATCGCGTATCGAATCTTTTAAACGCGAAAAACGCAAAGGTCATGCCCAGCGCGACATCATGCAAGACAGCAAAACCAAGCTGAAAAGCGCTGAAGATAAAGACGACAATGACGGGCAACAGCCATGATGCGTCAGACTTTGTGGCTGGTCCTCAGCGCGTTGTTGTGCTTCTGTGCGCCGCTGCAGGCGCACCAGATGAAAACGGCCATCACCAAACTGTTGTTTAACGACCGCAGTGGCCAACTGGAAGTGATGCACCGCTTTTATCTGCATGACGCCGAGCACGCCGTGAAACATCTGCAAGGTAAAGCGGCAGATATTCACAAAGAAGAAGCAGCGCGCACGCAGTTTGCAGCTTATGTCGCCAGCCATTTTCAGCTGACGCTGAATGGCGAACCGCTGCAGCTGCAACTACTTGGCAGTGAACTAGATGGCAGGCACATCTGGGTGTACCAGGAAATTGCACTGCCAAAGGCTGAGTTAAAAACACTGCGCGTGCGACACGACAGCCTGATAAGCATTTGGCCGGCGCAAATCAATGTGGTGAATCTGGAAGGCCGTGGTCCGGTCCGCACGCTGAAGCTGAGCAAACAGTCGCCAGAGCAAAGCTTCGATTTCTCAACGACAACAGCTGCAGCAAACTAAACTGCGAAAAAATCGAAACGAAACCTGAGTTTTTTCTGCTGTACTCTGTGCCCGCATGCCCCCTAAGATACTGACCAATGTCGCCGGAACCACCGGCGCGCTGTTTTGACGGCCTGTGGAGTAATGAGAATGGATCTGTGGCAATGGCTGACACTGGCAGGCGCTGTGATGCTGTCTGGCATCTCCAAAACCAGCTTTGCCGGTAGTCTGGGTTTACTAGCCATGCCGTTGTTATTGCTGGCATTTCCGGCTGACCGCGCGCTGGCATTGTTATTACTCGTGCTCATTCTCTGCGATGCTTTTACCCTGCAAAGCAGCTGGAAAAAGTGGGACCTTGCTGCCCTGCGGTTTTTATTACTTCCCGCCATTTTCGGTATTGTCGCCGCCAGCTTTGTGTTGTTACTGGTGACGATCCAGCAACTGCAGCTATTTATTGGCATCGGCGCGACCTTGTTTGCGCTGCGCTATTTTTACGGCAACGCCGACTTAAGCCTGTTTGCCGGTGCCAAAGCCGGCATTAGTCTGGGGTTTCTCAGTGGCGTCAGCTCCACATTGCTACACGCCGGTGGCCCGCCGCTGTCGTTGCATTTGTTAGCGCGCCAGCTGCCACCGGTCAGCTATATCGCCACCAGTGCGGTGTTTTTTGCTGTGCTGAACCTGCTCAAAGTGCCCGCATACTGGCTGACCGGTCAGTTTGACCCGGCCGATATTGTCCGGGTGTTGTACTGCACGCCGCTGGCTTTTATCTCGGTACAGGCCGGCGTTTGGGTGCAGCGTAACCTGCCGCAGCAGCTGTTTATCCGTTTGTTATATGCGCTGCTACTCTGCAGTGGGATCTGGATCACGCTCAGCGCCATCTGAGCCACGCAATCATTGTTAGGGTCATCGGCGGACATTCAGCGGAGAGCAAACATCATGAGTAACATCGAAAAATTAGTCGAAGCGCCCTGTCAGCTGGCTGGCTGTTGCGGCGCTATTTTAAAAATTATTCAACCAAGGGAAAAAGACTTAGGCGGCTTTTCGGTACGCCGCCTGTTGCCCGTCGCCGGCCAGCAGATGGTCGGCCCGTGGATTTTCTTTGACCATATGGGCCCGGCGTTTTTTCCGGCCGGCTCCGGCATCAATGTGCGCCCCCATCCGCATATTAACCTCGCGACTGTCACTTACCTGTTTGAAGGTGAAATTCTGCACCGCGATTCACTAGGCAGCCTGCAGCCGATAGTGCCCGGCGATATCAATCTGATGGTGGCTGGTCGCGGTATCGTGCATTCCGAGCGGGAAAGACCGGAAGTCACCGCAGTCGACCATCAGCTGCATGGCCTGCAGCTGTGGCTGGTGTTGCCCGAAGCCGACGAAGAAACCGAGCCGGCGTTTTATCATTATCCAGCGGCAAACATTCCGGCACTGGACGTCGAAGGCGTGCCGGTGCGGGTCATTATGGGCAGCGCCTACGGCAAAACGTCACCAGTGAAGCAATTTGCACCGACGTTGTATATCGAAGCCAGTCTCAAAGCCGGTCAGCAGCTGGTGCTGCCACAGGCGCCGGAACGTGCTTTATATATTGCCGCCGGCGCAGTCAAGGCGCGTGACACCAAGCTCAATCAATATGAGATGGCGGTGCTTGATGCCGACACTGTCGTGACTATTGAAGCGGTCAGCGACAGCCGGGTGGCGTTGATTGGCGGTGAAGCCATGGCGCGGCGTTATATTGAATGGAATTTCGTTTCAAGCCGGCGCGAACGCATCGACCAGGCCAAAACCGACTGGCAACAAGGCAATTTTCCGACCGTGCCAGGCGATGAAACCGAGTTTATTCCGTTGCCTTAACGGTGCCCGGAATTTGCGGTATTCAGCGGATACTCTGAGCAATCAGTGGTCGTTTGCTGAGTCAGGCATGCCGACAACAATCGCACGCCACGTGGTGGCCATCGTGTGACGACCAGCAGCTTCGCTAGCACGTACGTTCAATTGAATGCCAAAGGTAGGTACGGTAAGCAACGCGCCACCGTACAGCAAATCACGACGCAAGGCTCATTTCCGGCTGGCCATCACTGATCTCATGCGGGCGTGGTCGCGTACAACCGCCATCTATGCACAACCCACAACTATCGATGCCCCAAACCTTCAGCCCCGCCGATACATCCCGCATTATTGAAATGGCCTGGGAAGACCGTACACCTTTTGAAGCCATAGAACAGTTGTATGGCCTCAATCAACATCAGTTGATTAAATTTATGCGAGGCCAACTGAATGCCGGCAGTTTCCGCTTATGGCGGGCACGCACCAGCGGCCGGGTGACCAAACATGCGGCATTGCGTTCGCCGGAAGTCAAACGCGGTTATTGCCCAGGTCAATATAAGCGCTAAGTACCGAGGCTCGCAGAACCGGGCCATCATCAGCTAATATTGTCAGATGTTCTGTCGTCCATAGGAGATTTCCGATGCGTAGCATCGTTGCTTTGCTCCTCCCCACTATGTTGTTTTCTGCCACCAGCCTGCAGGCCGCGCCGGCCGAAATCTGGACAGCGCAACGCTGTGATGCGTTGCGCCAGCTCAGTCAACCTGATCTGAAGGTGCAACAACAACTACAGCAACACTGTGCTCAGAACAAATCAAGTGAACAACCTGCTCCTAATGTGATTGCAGTGCAATTAAACACACAATTACCAGTCAGCGCCGCGCAGGAACAACCTGCTGCAGAACAGGCACAACAGCGGATCCGGCATAACAGCACATTGGAAACGCTTGGCAGCGCCATGCTTGTGGTCCTTGTCGGATTTTGGTTTTGGATGGGGCGGAAATAACGCATCCCCCCACACAGCATCATCAGGTCAGGTTTGCAATAGTCTGACTGACTTTTACTGCGACTTCCGTGATTTGCTCCTGGGCCTGATGCGCCTCACTCACCAGCTGCAAGCCGGCGCCGGAAAGCACACTGGCATTTTCCATCCGGTCCAGCACCTGATGCATCAACGTCATATTACGCTCGACGACGCGTTGGATCTCCACCGTCGAACTGCTGGTGCGGGCCGCCAGATTGCGGACTTCGTCAGCAACGACTGCAAAACCACGGCCCTGCTCACCGGCGCGTGCGGCTTCAATCGCGGCATTAAGCGCCAGCAGATTGGTCTGGTCGGCAATAGATTTAATCGTCGTGACAATCGCAGAAATTGCCTTGGATTCTTCGTTCAGCTGCTCTATTTGACCGAATGTCTGGCTGACCTCGGCAGAAATGCTACCGGAGTTTTGCTGGACTGCATTGAGCAATTGCCGGCTTTGTGCTGCCACATCGACAGTTTGTAATGAGGATTGCAAGGCTAATGCAGCGACCCGCTCCACTTCCATTTCGCGCGCAACCCGACTGGTAATATCACTGGCAAATTTGATGACTTTGGTTACTTGCCCCTGCTCATCAAATATTGGATTGTAAGTAGCTTCCAACCAGATGGTCTGTCCGGCTTTACTGACCCGTTCAAACCGGCCACTTTTAAATTGCCCGGCCGCCAGCTCAGTCCAGAAATTCGGGAAACTCTGAAAAAAACCAGCCGGGCAAAACAACCGGTGGTTTTGTCCGACAATCTCATGTTCCCGGTACCCTACTGTCTGCAGGAAATTTTCATTGGCACGCACTATATTGCCGTTGGGCTCAAACTCGATCACGGCCAAAGATTTGTCCAGCGCGCTGATAATGGCTTGTTGACTGTCGAGCTGCGCCATTTTGACCGTTACATCGGCAGCAAATTTAACAATCCAGCGCACCTCATTTTGTTCAGTTACCGGAAAATAATTGGCTTCAAGCTGGATCTGTTCGCCGGTCTTTTTATAACGGCTAAAAGTTCCTGCCTGCGCTTCACCGCGCGCTAAAGCCTGCCAAAAACGCTGATAATCGCTGCTGCGGGCGTAATCAGGCGCACAAAATATCCGGTGATGCTGGCCCATCAGATCAGATTTGGTGTAGCCGACTGTTGATAAAAACAGCGGATTGGCATCGACAATCTCGCCTTGTGGCGTAAAGACTATCATCGGTTCCTGCTGTTGCACGGCCTGATAAAACAGTTGCTCTAAACTATTGCCTGGGGCCACTGCGGCCGTCTTTTGACGTTGAAATATCTGTCCGAACATACTGCACCTGCCTTGAGTTGGGGGACCAGCGCTTGGGCTGGCATGACAAGAGAGAGCCTGGGGCTGCTTGGCTAGCGTAAGATACTTTGTACCTGCCCTTAAGCCTGGTTGGGTCTATTGTTGCAACCTCACTCCGTCTGACCAAAGCACTGCGCACCTTCGCAACACTCCGGAAAAAAAGGGGCTCCGTCCCGGAGCCCCGCTCACGACAACATCGTCTTCCTTCAGCCCCCCAGCCTCCGGTCGGTGATGTCTCCAGTGACCCAGTTACCCAAAGCGGCTGAATTGGGGGTACCGCTTTGTTTGGTATTTGATTACACGATAAAACGAACCACTAACGTATTCAGGTCGATAGCAAGCCGGGATAAATCATGTGCCGCTGCGCTGGTTTGATGTGCACCCGCCGACGTCTGAGTCGCTAGATCGCTGATATTGATAATGTTCCGGTCTACTTCTCGGGCAACTTTTGATTGTTGTTCAGCAGCGCTGGCAATAATGTGATTACTGTCGCTGATACGATTGATTTGTTGCGCAATCATATCCAGTGCCTCGCCGGCCTTGTGCGCCTGCTCCAAAGCCTGCTCTGCCTTGTCACGGCTGTGCTGCATCGAATTAACAGCAGCCTGAGTGCCACCACGGATACTGTGCACCATAGTTTCTATTTCCTTGGTGGAACTTTGCGTGCGATGAGCCAGCGCCCGCACTTCGTCAGCGACTACGGCAAAACCGCGGCCGGCATCACCGGCACGTGCCGCTTCAATCGCTGCATTTAATGCCAGTAAATTGGTTTGTTCAGCGATAGCACGGATCACGTCAAGCACTTTACCAATATGTTGCGATTGCTCGGCCAGCTCACCGACCAGTCCAGCACTTACTGCCATATCTTTGTTAATGTCATGGATAGCCGTTAGCGTTTGCTCAACCTGGTGTTTGCCCAGCTGAGTATTTTGCGCCGACTGCATCGAAGCCTCAGAATTGGCAAGCGCCGTGTGCGCCACCTCTTCGACCGCAGCACTCATTTGGGTGATGGCGGCTGCAGCCTGCTGGATTTCATCATTTTGCTGACTGACCCCAGCCGCCGCACTATCGGTGACCATGTTCAGTTCTTCCGACGCTGACGCCAGCGTTTGCGACGAGGTAGCGATATGGCGGATTGTGTCGCGCAGGTTTTGTTGCATAGTCCGCATCGAATCCGCCAGTTCAGCCATTTCATCTTTACCACTGACTTCAATAGATTGCGTCAGATCGCCGCCCGCGACTTTTTGAGCCAAACGCAGGGCGCGCCGAACCGGGATCACAATGCTGCGGCTGAGCAGAACTGACGCGGCAATAGCCACAAGCAAACTGAGAATCACCATGCCGATCACATAGTTCCAGCTTTGCTTGTAACTCTGTTCTGACTGATTGGCTTGCTCAGATGCGTAACGCGAATTGAGCTCGTTCAGTTGTAACAGCGCTTTCGCCATCTGGTTGGCAGTCTCAGCAAGGCTGGTATTCGCCAGTTCAGACGCTGCGCTGTGATTTTTTGCTTCGACCAGTGAGGTTAAATCATTTTTCAGCTGAACATACCGGAGGTAAGTCGCACTGAACTCGTCATAACTTTCCTGTTCCCCGCTGACAGAAATCAGCGGCTCGTAATGCTGCCGGATCTCGCCGATGTGCTGATGGATGTCACCAATGCTTTGCTTGGCTGCCTGTATTTCGACGTCATTGCGGGCGATGAGTAAACGCAAAGTGAACACCCGCATCCGCATCACATTCAGATTCAGTTCGGCCAGATGCTCCAGGCTCGGAATGGTGTTTTTGTCAATTTGTTCAGTGATTTTGTGCATCGAACTCATGCTGTAAAGCGCAAAAACACCCTGTAACAGCATCAGGAGGCCAAGAAACGCAAAACCGGCGGTCAATCGCGCGGCAATCCGGATATTTTGTAACTGCATCACATCTACCTCGCCTGGGGGGGGACTTAGTAATTTTTGCTTGAGCGGAACCACATTTGCTCAAACTTGCAGCAACAATAAAGGACAAATGAGACATTTGCAACACTTGAGACGATTTTTAATCGTTTAAGAAGGTGACCTCTACTATTTTTTGGCAAGATTTATTTACTCTTGCTTTAGAGATATCACCGATGCCCGCGCTGGTATGCTGTTGCTACGAATGAAGTAACTCTCACATCTGATCGGACAGTGTAGACGTAAACTGTCAGCAGAATGAGCCAACCAACGGAACGTTGCATGCAAAATTTGATAGATGCCAAACTGTTAATGAAAGTCTTCAGCAAAATTGAACAAAAAGGTCAGCCGGTCACCACGACGGTCGGCAATGGCTTTGAGTATGCCGGCATGCAGATCGCAACTGGTTTTGACGGTTACGATTTGTACTTTTTTGCCGAGGGAGTCAGCCTCACCCTGGGGTTTCATCAGAAGTATCATATCGATGCGGTGAATGAAGCACAGATTGACGCCTTTATCCTGCGGCTGAAACAGATCGATAACCGTGACTGAAAAGCTGCGAGCAGTTGTTATCCGCTCTTGAAGTCTTTAGCACGAGCCGTGTTTCAATATCATTGTTAACTTTGCGCCAGCGCAATAAACCAGCAAACACAGCCTGACACATTGGTGCATCAAGCTACACTAAAACGCGAGTGTTCCCTAAATCAGGAAGAAATCAAATGGCCGAGTCCGCCCAATTCAGTGTCCAACTCAGATTGTTAAACGGCTATAAATTCGAAGTCGACTTTGGTGACGCCGGCCAGTTACTCAGTGACGAACCACCACCGCTCGGTGATGGCGAAGGGCCGAATCCGTCGCGTTTGCTGGCCGCCGCAGTGGCCAATTGCCTGGCTGCCAGTTTGTTATTTGCTGTGCGTAAATTTAAAGAAGATCCCGGTGAGGTCAGTGCTGAAGTACAGGGCGAACTGGAGCGGCAGGACGGCCGCTGGCGCATCGGTAAACTTCAGGTCGCACTGCAGCTTGGCGCAGATGCCGCCGCAATTCCACATCTGGAGCGGGCTTTAAGCCAATTCGAGAATTTTTGTGTGGTGACCCAAAGTGTGCGTCAGGGCATTGAGGTCACCGTGCAGGTGCGGGACAGTGCGGGCAAGCTGCTGCATCAGGGCTGAGCTTGGTTTAGTCTTCGTACTTTCTTCGGCACCGGCTTTGCTGCTATATAGCAAACCGGCTGTAAATATTTCTTTATATTCTCTTTTAGAATAACCATATTACTTATGTTGAATTATCAATCACTGCGCGCTATGCTGATTTTATATTAGATATCTCTAATTATAATGAGTCAGTGTCACAGCACGATCGCAGTGGCCCGTGCTCAACCATCCAGCGGGGGTTGTATGAAAAGAACTGTGGTTGTCGGAGCCGGTTTAGGCGGCATGTCGGTGGTGTATGAACTGCGTGAAAAACTGCCGAAAGATCATGAAGTGATGCTGATTGGCGAAAGTAACGAGTTCCATTTTATTCCGTCGAATCCCTGGGTTGCACTTGGCGAACGGACACGTGACCAGGTGATCCTCGATCTGACGCCTTATGTGCAGAAATACAAAATTCCGTTTAACGGCACTGGTGTCAGTCATATCGACAGCGCCACACAACAACTGACCACCGGCGACGGCCAACAATTTAACTACGACTATCTGGTGCTTTGTACCGGGCCGCGTCTGGCGTTTGAAACCGTACCGGGCGCCGGCCCTGAGCATGGTTTTACCCAGTCGATTTGTACTGTCAACCATGCCGTCAAAGCCTTTGAGACCTATCAGCAACTGCTGAAAAACCCGGGGCCAGTACTGGTGGGAGCTTTGCAGGGAGCCAGTTGTTTTGGCCCGGCTTATGAATATGTGCTGACGCTGGAGAGCTTGCTGCGCAAGCAAAAAATCCGCGACCGTATTCCTATCACTTTTGTCACTTCCGAGCCCTACATCGGCCACATGGGCTTAGGTGGCGTCGGTGATTCCAAAGCGTTGATGGAACATGAATTCCGCGACCGCGGTATCAAATGGGTCTGTAATGCCCGCGTCAAAGCCTTTGAAGACGGCATGGCGCATATTGAAGAGCTGAACCGCAAAGGCGAAGTTGATTTTAGCCACGACCTGCCCTTCCATTTAGCGATGTTTTTACCCTCCTTTAAAGGCTCAGAAGCCATTGCGGCGGTGCCGGATCTCTGTAATCCAAAAGGTTTTGTCATCACCAATGAATTCCAGCAAAGCCCGCAGCATCCGGCAATTTTTGCAGCTGGCGTCTGTGTAGCGTTGCCACCACTGGAGCAAACACCGGTGCCGGTCGGCGTGCCAAAAACCGGCTTTATGATTGAGTCGATGACCACCGCCATCGTCGAAAATATTCTGAGCCTTGAAAAAGGTGAAGCGATGAAAACCCGGCCAACGCTTAATGCGATTTGTCTGGCCGATATGGGCGATAAAGGCGCTGCTTTTGTTGCCTTGCCGCAAAATCCGCCGCGTAACGTCAACTGGACTTCGATGGGTAAATGGGTGCATGTCGCCAAGGTCGCGTTTGAGAAGTACTTTATGTACAAGGTCAAACACGGCACCAGTGAACCGATTTATGAAAAGTACGTGTTAGGCGCTGTTGGCATTCACCGCACCAAAGAATAATCCTGCCTGCTGACAGCAATAAGCCCGCTACAGCGGGCCTATTGCTGTTCAATGGATTTCAGGCGTCAACCGGCAACCCAGCATCCAGCCAGGCCTGGAAGCCACCAGCCACAGAGAATACCTGCGAAAAGCCCATCTGCTGCAGACTGAGCGCAGCCAGGGCAGAACGGGCACCCGAGCGGCACATCAGATAAACCGGCCGGCTGGCCAGCTCGGCCAGCGCCTGCTGTGGCTCACAATGAGCCGCCACCGCAGGATGCTGGTGAATTTTCATTTCCAGTACCCCACGCGGGTAATTGACGGCACGGTCGACCCGGCCTTGCTGGAATTCATCCGGCTCACGCACATCAATCAGGATACTGTGATGATCTGCCAATACAGCCTGCAGCTGCTGGACCGACACTTCCCTAATCTGGCTGCGCGCTTCTGCGACCAGTTGTTGCGCTGACTTCAGCATAGTTGTCCCCTGTGGTGAGATGCAGAGTTCGTGATATTACATTAGAAAAATATGAATTTAAACATTGAGGCTTCACAGTGCAGCGCTTTAGCCCGCGCAGACACTAAATCATCAGCTAAGCTGACAAGATCCAGTTCGTCAGAATCATGCTATGACCATTGAAGAATTTGAACAACAGCGCAAGCGCCGTCTGCTGCAGGTTTTTTGGCTGACCGAAGCGGTGTTACTGATTGAGGTGGTACACCGGCTTTATGCCGGTGCTGTGCTCGCCTGGGAACTATCCGCCACCTTGCTCTTCACTGCATTATTACTCAGTCCGGTCTGGTTTCTGGCACAACGCGAGCGACTCAAAGTGGCAACGCGCTGGCTGTTGATTGCGCTGACGTTACTGGTTACGGCTTTATTGTGGGTGTTCAGCGGCCTGTCTGATGAAGCACTGTTGGGTTATCCCTGTATTCTGGTATTTGCCGCGCTGATGGGGTTACGCCGCACCTTTTTATGGCTGACCGCTTTTATGGTGCTGAATATCCTTTTGCTTGGGCTTAGCAATGATATAGGCCTGGTGCAGCATCTGCCGATGCGCAGCAGTATCCACTCCGGTTTGTTACTGGCGATTATTCTGGGGTTATTAGCCAGCAGTGTCTGGCTGATGATCGGCGATTTAACCAGGCTGGTGCAGGCGCTGCGCACAGAAAATCACAGAGTGCATCAGTCACAGCTACAGATCCGGCAGCTGATTAATCATGATTCACTGACGCAATTGCCCAACCGGATCCTGGCCCGCGAACGCTGGGAGCAGGCTATGCAATGCTGCCGGCCGCCAGATCAGTGGGTAGCGCTGATGTTTATTGATTTGGATAATTTTAAACAGGTCAACGACAATCTCGGTCACCATGCCGGCGACAAGCTGCTGCAAAGTGTCGCCAGTCAGTTGCGTAGCCATCTGCGTGGGACAGATTTAGTCTGCCGCATCAGCGGCGATGAATTTCTGGTGTTGGCAGAAGGTTTTCACCAACAAGCCGAAGTGCAGCAACTGGCGGAAAAACTGCTGGCAGCCGTAGCTACACCGGTCGATTTTGGCAATACAACTGTCAGTGCGACCTGCTCTATCGGCATAGCCATAGCACCACGCGACGGCACTGATTTTGAAGCGCTGTGCCAGAAAGCGGACAGCGCCATGTATCAGGCCAAGCACTTTGGCCGTAATCATTGGGCTTTTTACGACACGAGTCTGGGCGCAGAAAATACCGGCACTGCGCGATAAAAAGCGTAAAAATGCCCGGCCAGCAGCAAATGAAACAATCCCAGCGCTGCGTCTGCGGGAAGGGGCAGTAAGTTACTCAGTGGCACCGCCAGTAACAGCGCTAACGCCAACGTCAGACTCAGCCGCGCCGGTGCTTGTTGGATCAGCCGCAGCAGCGCCAGGACCAACAAAGCATCGCGCAACAATCCGGGCACAGCAGGCGGCTGGCCGGGCAGCGCGGCTGAAATCGCTGACAACGCCGGCAATAGTGCCAGCACCAGCCACAACCCCCAAACACTGCCGGGCAACTTGCCCCACACCCGCAACGCCGCAGCGAGATACAGCGGCATCATCCAGCTGACTGAAACCGCCGTCAGCTGCATGTGCACTGGGATCACTTCAGTAACACCGGCATAACGCAGCGCACCAACCGCCGCGTTGATAGCAATAAAAGCCAAAGCCCCGGTAAGTAGCAATGACCAGATTGGCGTCCGGGCTTCAGAACGCAGCCGCCCACAGCGCCATGCACCCAGACCGAGCGCTATCACCAGACACACCTCTCCTGCCACCGCCAGCCACATCATGCTGCTCCAAATCAGTCAGAAAAAAACAAGGCCCCGCAGGGCCTTGCATCACTTCTTAGAACGTCAGGCCAAACTCAATGCCGTACATCCGTGGTAGGCCCGGTGTCGCAATCGGCGAGCCCACGGCCATCGCCTGACCACCGGTCTGAATGATGTATTGCTCATCCAGCGCGTTATTGATAAAAAACGCCAGGCTAAACGGATGATTGTCGCTTTGCCAGCTGAGCCGGGTGTTGACCAGACCAAAGCCTTTGATGGAATTCAGCGCATCATTATTCAGCCCTTTGACGCTGCCTTGCTCAAACGGCAACACCGCCAGTTTCGGCCCGTCGACGCCTTCAGTACGGTCGCCGGTATAGCTGTAAGTCAGATTCCAGTTAAACTGGCCATTGAGGCCGGCAAAATAATAATCCAGCAGCAAACTGGCCTGATCTTCCGGCATACCGGAAATGGGCTGACCGACTTTACTGCCGCTGTTTTCCCAACTGAAATATTGCCACTGAGTATATTCAGTGTTGAGGTGGCCGTAATTGGCGGTCAGGCGTAAATCGTCAGTGACCAACGCAATCAGCTCCAGCTCCACACCTTTACCTTCGGCGTCGACATTGCGCAGGTTATAAGTCGGCACGCCGCCCGGCGGGCCCACCAGCTCCAGCTGTTGCAGGTTGGTATAGTCATATTGATAAGCCGACAGATTCAGCCGCACTCTGTTGTCGAGCCAGGTTGATTTGACGCCAATTTCAGTGTTTTTTACCGTTTCTTCTTTGACCGGCGCCGCTTCACCTAAGGTATTAAAACCACCGGCTTTAAAACCTTCGGCATAAGAGATGTAGGTCATCAGTTCAGGCGTCCACTGGTAATCCAGCACCGCCCGCGGCGTGAATTTCGACCAGTCGGCGTTTTGATCCGCCGATTGCGGAATAAAAGCGACGGCGAGCGGTACTTGTCCGACATTGCCAAAAGGCATGTTAAAGAAATTGCGCGGCACACTGCTTAAATAAAAATCTTTTTTATCAAAGGTATAACGACCACCCAGCGTCAGGTCCAGCTTGTCGGTCAGCGCATAGGTGCCATCAAAATAAATCGCCGTGCTGGTGGTGGTGCCTTCGTTATCGAACTGCTCCATATGCTGGCCCATCACCTTAGTCAGGTTGGCATTGACCAGCGCATTGCCGACGCTGGCCTGCGCCTGCGCAAAGCTCATGCCCTGCATCATCAGCCGGCCAATTTCGGCCGCCACCGCCTGCCGCGCCGCCGCTGTGCCCATCGTCATATAAGCACCAGCGACACCGGTGCCGAGCGGCAACATTGGTACTGAACGCGGATCTGCGCCCATTTGCACCACCGCCAGCGCGTCAAACGTCAGCGTATTAAAAGTTGCCTGGGTGATTTGTTCGATATTTTCGCGAAACCAGTTGGCGCCTAAGGTCCATTTAAAATCGTCACCATTTTGGCTTAAACGGAATTCCTGGCTGAGCTGGTTTTGATCTTCAATCAGATTGCTGGCAAAAAAAGCGCGGGCAAAAGCCGAGCCGTCATCTTCCATCGCATTGCCACGGTCAAACTGACGGTACGCGGTCAGCGAGGTGAACTGCATGCCGGACCAATCCTGTTGATACTCAACAGAAAGCCCACCTGCTTCACGGGTTTCATGGCCTTCAAAATCATATTCAATCGGGCCAAAGGGGTCGCCGCTGCCGTAAGCTGTATTCAGCGTCACGGCCGGCCGGCCCTGCTGGTCGATATTCGAAACATCAGCACGCGCCACCAGGCTGGCGCCGTTCTTCAACGTGGTCTCCAGCGAGCCACGCGCCGACCAGTCATTTTGGTTGCCGTATTTGTCTTTGCTGTCTTTGACATCAAGATAACCGTCGCGTTTGTTGCGGTTAATACCGATGCGGCCATTGACGTTATCAGTCAGCGCGGCGGTCCCGGAGAATTCCATTTTTTGTTTGCCATGGCTGCCGAGCGTGGCACGGAACTGACCTTCAGCATCGGCACTGGCCGCTTTGGTGATGATATGAATTGCACCGGCCGCCGAGTTACGACCAAACAGCGTGCCTTGTGGGCCTTTTAACACTTCTACCCGCTCGACGTCAGTGAAGTTCATATTGGAGGTGCCGCGCCGGCCGACATAGACGCCGTCGATATACACAGCGACGGCGGCATCGAGGCCAATACCAAAGTCGTTAGTAGAAATTCCGCGGATATTAAAAGAAGTTTGCGTTGCCGTGGCGTTATTGGTCTCCAGGCCCGGTGTGATGCGGCCTAAGTCATTGACATTGACCAGACCCATTTTATCGATATTGTCGCGACTGAAAGCGGTGATAGCGATCGGTACCTGCTGCATATTTTCACTGCGCTTTTGCGCTGTGACCTGAATGATTTCCAGCCCTTCTGCTTCTGCTTTGGTGTTATTTTGTTGTGCCTGAGCGGTCTGACTGGCCATCGCCAAACAAACGGCCAGACCAATGCGCGACATCCGCACTTTGCCCTGTTGTTGCATATCTTCCCCTGTCGTGTGGTGTGTTGGGGCTCGAGCCCCTTGTTATAGATTTTTTTCGAGATACCAGACTGATGCCCACGGTGAACTCAGGTCCGTTGTTTAGGAATTTCTGCCCTGTACCAGCAAATCACTGCTGTGCCCACGTGAACTGCGCAGCAGCGCAACACTTACCAGCAGCAACCAGCCCAGCGCCGGCCAGGTTGCAGCCGCGCCAAACCAATAGATGGCCAGCAGCACTAGCGCCAAATTTTTAACGCACTCCAGCAAATTTGTGCGCTGGCGTTGTTGCTGGTAATAACCAAGGCAAAATAAGCAGAACAGAATGACGGCAGCGCCAGTCCAGATAGTGACAACACTGAAGCTGCCGGCCATCAGCAGGAAATACAGCACCAAAGCAATTAACGTCAGATGCTGCAGAAATGCATAGACTTTCTGTGCGCCGGTTAACGGCGTATCGAATTTGACCTGTTGATAAGGGTTATTGAATTTATTCGGAAACTGTTTGCGTACATCAGCCGGCCGCCAGCCGGTTTTACTGAAAAACACTTTGAATTTGTCGCCTAATGACCCTGTACGCCAGCTGTCTTTCATCAGCGCCCAATAGGTATCCAGATTGGCCCAGATCGGGTTCCAGCTTTGCAACGGTTTAGTGATGCCAAAAATCACCGGTTCTTCCGGTAGTTCATCCTGAAAAGTACCAAACCAACGGTCCCACAGGATAAACACCCCACCGTGGTTTTTATTCATATAAATAGGGTTTTGCGCATGATGCACACGGTGGTTACTCGGCGTGACAAACACCGTTTCATACCAGTCCGGCATCCGGTTGATGTGGCGGGTATGCACCCAGAACTGATACACCAGATTCAGTGAGCCAACCGTCAGCAGCACCAGCGGTTCGATACCAATAAGCGCCAGTGGCAGATAAAAAATAAAACTGAAAAACCCGCCGCTGGACTGGCGCAACGCCGTGCTGAGGTTGTATTCCTCGCTTTGGTGATGCACCACATGACCGGCCCAAAACAGGTTAATTTCATGGCTGATACGGTGAAACCAGTAGTAGCAGAAGTCATAAGCGACAAAGGCAAACAGGTAAACCCACAACGCTTCAGTGCCGAGGCTCCAAGGCGCCAAATGCTGGAAAATCAGCACATACAAACTGAATTGCAGCGTTTTATAAGCCAGCCCCATCACCTGGCTCATCATGCCAAGGTTCAGTGAATTGATCGCATCGTTAAAGCGGTAGGTTTGTTTTTGCGCCCGCCAGTCTAAGTAAAGTTCCAGCAGGATGAGGGATAAAAATAACGGGATAGCGAACAGGATTATATTCATAGGATACTTTTTAGTTATAAGTTTAGATCCAAACTGTTTAGACCAGACTAGCCAGACCTCCGACGACTGTCCAGCCCTGAAAACGCAGATCCCTCGATTTTTTTTGGTTTCTTTCCCACCTGAAGATGAGTTTTCTCTGTAGATCGCTACACATTTGCAGCATATCTAAATCAGTTAAGATGCATGTATTAAGGCCTGTGGCGAGGCATTTTCTTACAAATCAAAGCAGCGTTTCACCTGCCCATCTGCTTGAAAAATAACCAGCAGAATGTTTTAGTGGTCAGGCGACAAGCCCGGGTGTTGAGCTCTATTGCAGTGGGCCCGCAGCCCGACCTTCAACCAAAATAACAAGGACTTTTGCATGTTAAGCCGGATCTTAAGCCGAAAGTTAAGCCAAAAGTTAAACCCAATATTCAGCAGCTTGAGCTGTACCGCTTTGGTCGTGCTGCTGGCCGGGTGTGGACCCAAACCAGCCGACAACTCTTCAACCACCGCCGACACTAAACCCCTCGAAGCCGTCGCCGGTCAGCTGGCGCAGCAAGCTGCCAGCAGCACCAGCCCGGTCAGTTTTAATGTGCCGGTGCACTACCATACGCTGGAGAATGGCCTGAAAGTGGTGATTTCACCGGACAAAACCGCGCCTCTGGCCGTGATTGGGGTGTACTACAACATCGGTTTTCGCAATGAACCAAAAAACCGTACCGGCTTTGCCCATCTGTTTGAACATATGATGTTCCAGGGCTCTGCCAATCTCGGCAAGATGGAATTTGTCAATCTGGTGCAAAGCAACGGCGGTGTGTTAAACGGCTCCACCCGCTTTGATTTCACCAACTATTTTGAGATTGTGCCGGCACATAAAGTAGAAACTATGCTGTGGGCCGAAGCTGATCGGATGAAAGGCCTCGCCATCACCCAGGACAACCTGACCAACCAGCAAGGCGTGGTGAAAAACGAAGTCAAAGTGAACGTGCTGAACCAGCCCTACGGCGGTTTTCCCTGGCTCGACATGCCGCAGTACGCCTTTGACAACTGGTATAACGCACATAACTTCTACGGCGATTTAGCGCACCTCGACGCTGCCACGCTGGACGATGTTGCCGCCTTTTTCAAAACTTATTATGCGCCGAATAACGCCGTGGTCGTGGTGGTCGGTGACGTAGAAGCTGAAGCCACACTGGCAATGGTGAAAAAATACTTTGCTGCTATTCCGGCTTCAACTTTGCCTGAAGCGCCGGTGCTGACTGAACTGCGCCAGGAACAGGAAAAACGTTTTGTGAAGTACGACAAGCTGGCGCCAAAACCGGCCTTTGCGTTTGCCTACAAAATGCCACCGCGCAATACACCGGAGTATTACGCCATGGGCATTATCGACCAGTTATTGGTGCAAGGCAGCGACAGCCTGCTGTATCAGGAGCTGGTAAAAAATCGCCAGGTGACCGGCTCGGTCGGCGGTGGCATCAATTATCTGCTGGGCAATATGTTTAATTACAACGGCCCGATGCTGTGGATGAGTTCTTTTACCCATGACGAGCAACACAGCACAGAACAACTGGTCGCGGCGGTAGACAGCGTGATTGGCAAATTGCAGGAGCAACCGATCGCGCAGGCCGACATTGACCGCGCCCTGGTCAAACTGCGCTCCAGTCTGTACGACAACTTCGACGGGTTTTACGGTTTCGGCAAGCTGGATTTAATGGCAAGTTTTGCTTTGTTTGACAATAACCCGGCCCGGATCAACGAATTAGAAGCCAATTTTAAAGCGGTGACGCCAGAGGTGATCAAAGCCACAGTGCAGGAATATCTGCGTCCCGGTAACAGAACCATCCTGACGCTGCGCCCGGGTGAAGCCCCGGCAGATGCGGCCACTACTCCGGCAACAGCGCCGGCAACAGGCAAAGAAGGAACTCAGCCATGAAAGCCTTGATGATGTTATTAACGGCGCTGCTGTGCACGCCGGTTCTTGCCAAAGAAACCCCGCCAGCCGGTGGTGCACCAAAGCCTTTTACCTTAACGGCGCAGCGCACTGTCACGCTGGACAATGGCCTCAGCGTCACTTTTGTCCAATACGGCAATACGCCCAAAGTCACGCTGCGGCTTTTAACCGAAACCGGCAATGTCGATGACGGTGACAAAGATGCCGTGTCTGATTTGAGTTATCAGCTGCTGCTGGAAGGCAGCAAAAACCGAGACGCCAAAACCATAGCGCAGCAAGCAGCGCTGATGGGCGGCCAGCTCAATACGTCGGTGGATGTCAACAGCAGTTTTGTCGAAATCGACGTGTTGTCTGAGTTTGTCGGTGACGCCGCCGGCCTGCTGGCTGATGTAGTGATCAACCCCAATTTCACCGAAGCCGACAAAACCCGGCTGGTGACTAACTTTGTCCGTGATTTAAAAGTCAACAAATCGCAAGCACAAAGCCAGGCCGCCGAAGCTTTTTATCAACATCTGTTTGCCGGCCATCCGTACGGTAAAATCTTTGCTGACGCCGCCAAAGTTGAAGCGTTGACACTGGCCGACTGCCAGCAGTTTGTGCAAAACCATCTGGTGGCAAGTCGCAGCCATTTGTTTATCTCCGGCCAGTTTGACGAAGCCGCCGCCGAAAAAGCCGTACGCGCCGCCTTTGCCGGTATGAACGCAGGCAAAGGCCGCTTACTGACCACAGTCAACAGCAGTGCCAAGCCAGGTCTGGTGTTTATCCCACGCGACAAAGCGGTGCAATCCACCATCCGCCTTGGTTTACCTGTGGTCGACCCGTCACATGCCGATTATGTCGGGCTGGATTTACTCAATACCGTGATTGGCGGTTCCTTTGGCAGCCGGATCACCCGCAATATCCGCGAAGACAAAGGCTACACCTACTCACCGGGTAGTTCGGTCAGCAGCCGGATCAAAGCCGCCGTCTGGTTTCAACAGGCTGATGTCACGGCAGAATCCACCGCTGCGGCTTTAAATGAGATCATCAAAGAGATCCGCCTGCTGCAAAGCACACCGCCGACCGAGCAGGAGCTGAATAACTTTAAAACTTACAAAGGCGGTATTTATGTGCTGCAAAACTCCAGCCGCGGTGCCATTATCAACCAGCTGTGGAACCTGAAAATCCACGGCCTGCCCATGAGTTATCTGGAAAATTATGTGCAGAACATCAACGCCGTCACGCCGCAGCAGTTGTCCGATTTAGCGAAGAAGTACCTGAACGTTGAACAGATGACTTTGGTGGTAGTTGGCGATGCCGCTGCTAAAGCCCAGCTGGCAGCAGATCCGGCACTGAAGACACTTTATAAATTATGATCTTTTCCGCCATCCGGTGCTGTTTGTGCCACCGGATGGCGGCTCCCCTCGCCTGAAGCCACAGAGTTTGCCGGTGCCGACGGCAAGATAAACCGGCTTGTTCCTGGCTCTGACACTCGCCTTTTATTCGGCAGAGCGCCCATCTCCGCCACCGGTAGCAATTCATGCTGTACAGTTTTCAACCAAATAATCGCTGCTGTTTTGCTTATTTTTGCGACGAAATCTACTGCAGGCGATTGACCTTTACTGAATTCAGCAATAGTCTTTGAAAGCGCTTACAGAAAGCGCTTTCAAAGATAATAACAAACTGCGTACAGGCTCATTGACCGACAGCATGCCGCCCTGACGCCAGTTCACCAGTTAACAGGACAAGCACAATGAATAGACGACTTCTGCGGATCATGCCGCAGCAGCCCACTGTGGCGAAGGGTGGAATGTACGGCAGTATGTTCAGCACTTTACTCAGTGCAGCGCTGCTGACCGGCTGTGGTGGTGACACCGCCACTCAGACTGACATCGCCAAAACGGATACCAGCAAACCGGCCACCGGCTGGAACCTGGTATGGAGCGACGAATTCGACGGCCAGAGTATCGATACCAACAAATGGAACTTTGAAGTGAACTGCGCCGGCGGCGGCAATAACGAAAAACAATGTTATACCGCTGACAAGGCCAATGCTTTCCTCTCCGCTGGCATGCTGAATATTGTTGCCAAACCGGCAGCAGCCGGCGCGGAGAAACCTTATACCTCAGCCCGCATCACCACCAAGAAAAAAGCCGATTTTAAATATGGCCGTTTTGAAATGCGCGCCAAGTTGCCATCTGGTCAGGGCGCCTGGCCGGCGTTCTGGATGATGCCTACCGATTCTGTTTATGGTGACTGGCCACGTTCCGGTGAAATCGACATCATGGAAGCGGTCAACCTGAAGGTGAAAGACGCCACAGGCAATGTCGAATCGAATGTGCATGGCACTTTGCATTACGGCAAACCCTGGCCAAATAACAGCAGCTCCGGAAAAAACTACGCCCTGCCTGGCGGCAAAAACCCGGCCGACGATTTCAATACTTATGCCGTCGAATGGCAACAAGGTGAGATCCGCTGGTACGTCAACGACTATCTGTACGCGACGCAGCGCCAGTCTGAAGTGCGCTACAACAGCAAAGATCAGGCGGTAGGCCTGAAACACCGCGGCTGGTTTACCGAATATTATGACCAGACCAGCGGCAAGCTGAACACCTATTGGAGCACCGCGCCATTTGATCAGAAATTTTTCCTGATCCTGAACTTCGCCGTGGGCGGCAACTGGCCGGAAAACGTCAATAACAAAGGCATAGACGCCGCCGCTTTTGCCAACGGCCAGAGTTTTGTCATCGATTATGTCCGCGCTTATCAGTGCAGTGCCAATCCGGATACCGGCAAAGGCTGTGAAACCATCCGGCCAGGCTACGACAAAGCAGACGATGCTTTAGTCGAAGGCAAAGCGCCGATCCCGGTGCCGCCGTCAGATGGTGTCGCCCGAAACCTGACCATTTTTGACAATGCCGTCAATCCAAGCTGGCCAGGCTGGGACTGCTGTGGTGGCAGCACGCCAACGGTCGTGAACGACAACCAACGCGGCGGTGTGATGGAGTTTCGCGTCGGCGGCTCGCCAACCGTCAATGGTTTTATCAGCCGCGCCGAATTTATCAAAGACCCGGCCGGCAGCCCTTCGCCTTTTGACGCCTCACCACTGGCCAATACCGGCACTTTAAGTTTTGCAATGAAAGCAGTGTCACTGCCGAACAATCCGGGCGCGGTATGGAAACTCAAAGTCGAAAGTAATAATGCTGCGACCGCTGTCGAGCTGGATTTGACGGCAAGCAATGAAGGCAAAGCGCCGGCCGCCGGCGTCTGGCAAACCTACACCTTCCCGCTGAAAAAGCTGGCTGACGCTGGCCTCGATTTATCCGCCATTGATGTGGTGATGATTTTCCCGGCCTGGGGCACAGGTGAAGGTGCGGTGTATCAGGTTGATGATGTGAAAATTGCCGGCCCGGGCAGCACAGCGCCGTCGCTGACTATTTACAAAGATAGCCAGAACCTCGACTGGCCAATGTGGGATTGTTGTGGTGGCAGCAAACCAACTGAAGAGATGGACGATGCGGCCCATGGCATGACCGCTGAATTCAAAATCGGCGGCGCGCCAACGGTGATGGGTTTTATCACCCGCCCGGCCAATAACGGCGGCAACAAACCTTTTGACGCCTCCGCCATTCTGGAAAAAGGCCTGATCCAGTTTGATTTAAAAGTCGTCAACGCGCCAAGCGACCCGGCGGCCGTGTGGAAATTTAAAGTCGAAGCCAACAACGCCGCCACTGCAGTCGAGCTGAACCTGACCGACAGCGTCGAAGGCAAAGCGCCGGTCACCGGCCAATGGCAGACTTACAGCTTTAAACTCAGCGATTTAGCCGCCAAAGGTTTAGATGTCAGTGCCATCGACGTCATCATGATTTTCCCGGCCTGGGGCACCGGCAATGGCGCGGTTTACCGTGTCGACAATGTCAGCATCGGCGAACCAGCCTTACCTTCTGACAGTGGTTTAACGCTGTTTGCTGACGCGGCAGCCGCCAACTGGTCACTGTGGGATTGTTGTGGTGGCAGTAAACCAACAGTAGAAGATGACGACGCCGCCCATGGTAAAACCGCTGAGTACAAAATCGGTGGCGCACCAACAGTGATGGGCATCTTCGCCGCCGACGGCACTTACTTTGACGCCAGCAGTATCCTCGACACAGCCGTCGTCAAATTCGAAATGAAGATTGTCACGCCGCCAAACGACAGCAGCGCCGAGTGGCTGTTTAAGATTGAAGCCGATGATGCCGCCAGCGCAGTACAGCTGAAACTGAGCGAAAGCCTTGAAGGCAAAGCGCCGGTCGTTGGCAAGTGGCAGACCTACAGCTACCGGCTAAAAGATTTGGCGGATAAAGGCCTCGACGTCAGTGCCATCGACATTGTGATGATTTTCCCGGCCTGGGGCCAGGGTAACGGCGCCGTGTACCGGCTCGACAACGTCCAGATTAAATAAGCGTGCAGATCAAATAAGCATGCAATTTAAATAATGTTTCAGATCAGTTAGTTGATTAAAACAGATGATCATAAAACAGAGCACAGCATCCGGCAGGCTGTCTTGTCGCCGCCGGTTGCTGTGAAAACAGGATTGAGTATGAACAACACATTTTTCAGCAAAAATAAGCTCACCAGCGCCATGTTGCTGGCATTGAGCACAGGTCTGCCGGTGTATGCTGCGCAGCAGGAAGCCGCTGCAGGTAGCAGCGCAGAAGAAAAAGTTGAAGTGATTGAAATCAAAGGTATTCGCGGCAGTTTAATCCGCTCGATGGATATCAAACGCGAAGCCAATGGTGTGGTCGATGCCATCTCTGCCGAAGAGATGGGTAAATTCCCGGATACTAACCTCGCTGAATCGCTGCAGCGCATCACCGGCGTGTCGGTCAGCCGTGCCAACGGTGAAGGCAGCCAAATCACCGTACGCGGTTTCGGTCCGGATTTTAACCTGGTGACTTTAAACGGCCGGCAAATGCCAGGCACCGGTTATACCCGCTCGTACAATCTGGAAAACTTATCTTCCGAAGGCGTCAGCGCCTTAGAAGTCTACAAAACTGCCCGCGCATCGAACCCAAGCGGTGGTTTAGGTGCGACGGTCAATATCATCACCACCCGACCGCTGCAAAAACCGGGGCTGCATGCTTCGGCCACCGCCAAAGGTATTTATGACAGCAGCAACGAGATTGGCGATGACGTCACGCCGGAGCTGGCGACAGTACTGAGCTCAACGATGTTTGACGACAAAGTCGGCCTGTCGTTGTCATTGTCGCATCAGGAACGGGATTTCCAGAAACAACAGGCCAACGTGCAAGGCTGGCAGGCCAATGTGGCCCTGCCAACGCTCGATGCTGATAAAGTCAAAGACGCCCGCCCGGTCGGGGCGGACGGCAAACCAACCGGCAATTATTACTTTGCCAAAGACATGAACTACAGCATCGAAGATGTGCAGCGTGAACGCAGCAACGGTCAGCTGACGTTACAGGTACGGCCGGTTGACGCCTTTACCGCGACTATCGATTACACCGCATCGCGTGCCATCACGGGCAGCCAGAGCATCGGCTGGGGCATTTGGAACGAATTTGGCGGCAATATCAATGGCTATGAATTAGACGCCAATGGCACTGCGATTTACGCCGATATCAGCGGCAACGACGGCTCATTCACTGCGAACAAGGGCACCACTGAAGTCAAAGCGGCCTCAGTCGGCGTCAATTTTGACTGGCAGGTGTACGACGCCCTGCAACTAACGCTGGATTACCATGATTCCGACAACAAAGCCGATAACGGCGCCGACAAAGGCCTGGGCAGTCAGGGCCAGGTGATCCTGGGTTCAGACCAGCTGCTGCGCAAAGTCTACGACTATCGTACTGGCGAGATCCCACAGGCCATTGTGTACTGGAAAAATGGCACCACCACGCTGAACCCGGGTGAAATTGATTCCAACTTCAGCCAGTTTATCCACTCACCGGGTAAAGCAGAAATTCAGCAGTGGCAGCTCGATGGTAAATGGGACAACGACTATTTCAGCTTCCCGCTGACTGATGTTGGCTTTGGGATCGCCCGTACCGACCAGACCATGGGCGGCCATCAGGGCTGGAGCGGCTTGCGCGGTGGTCCGGGCTTTAATCCGGCTTTCCCGCAGATTTTCCCCGACGCGATGTTTGTCCGCCACAGCACGGCGAATTTCCTCGACCAGTTTGTCGGCGGTGGCAGTGGCATGCAGCCGGGTTATTACTACAGCTATGACTTTGACGAGGCAGTCGCCCGCCAGCTGGCATTCCTGACCAAAGGCGTGATGGGCGCGGATGAATATTCGATTGACCCATACTACGATGGCATCGACAGCGAAAGTTATGTCAACGAAATCACCGACAGCGTTTATGTACAGGGCCGTTTTGATTTCAGCGTCAAAGATATTCCACTGCAGCTCAATGTTGGCCTGCGCTACGAAGAAACCACTGTCGACAGCACAGTGCGTCAGCGCGTCGAAACGCAAGTCAACTGGGAAAGCCCGTCGGAGTGGATCACGCAATATCAGCAAGGCGGCACCGCCAACTTCCTGCAGCAGGAAGGCAAACATGATGTGTTGTTGCCGATGTTTGACCTTAAAGCTGAACTCAGTGAAGACTTGGTCGGCCGCTTCTCTTATGGCAAAAGCATCACCCGCGCCCCGCTTGGCTTCCTGGCTGGTGGCCGCAGTTTAAGCGGCAGCCCAAAACCAGACGCCCGCAGCGGCAGTCAGGGCAATACCAATCTGTTGCCGTTTGAGTCGACCAACCTCGATTTAAGCCTGGAATATTATTACGGCGAAGGCAGTTATGCCGCAGTCGGTTATTTCCGCAAAGACGTCGATAACTTTATCCAGACCACTATCACCGAGACCACTATCGAAGGTCTGCGCGATATCCTGAACGGCCCGCGTTACCGCAAAGCAGTGGCAGATATCGTCGCCCGTGGCGAGCAAGCCACCAGCAGCGCGATTTATGCGCAAATGCTGGCGAATGGTAACGGCAATGCCCAAGGCAAAATCGAACCGGCATCGGATGACCCGCTGATGGTGTGGCAAATCAGCCAGCCGGCCAATACCGACAGTAAAGCAGTGGACGGTTTTGAAGTCGCCTTCCAGCATCTGCTCGGTGAAACCGGTTTTGGTGTCGGCGCCAACGCCACTTTTGTGCAAGGCGATGTTGAATTTGACGTGATGAGCTTAAGCCAACAAGCCCCGCTGACCGGTTTAAGTGATTCCGCCAACCTGCAGCTGTTTTATGAAAAAGACGGCCTGTCGGTCAAAGTCACTTACGCCTGGCGCGATTCTTACCTGATTGGTGTTGGTCAGGCGCAGGGTTCCAGCGACGCCCCCCCGCAGTTTGCGGAAACTTTTGGCCAGTGGGATTTAAGCGTCAACTACGACATCCTGCCAGAGCTGACCGTGTTCCTCGAGGGCATCAACCTGAACAACGAAACCGAACGTGGTTACGGCCGCTTCGAAGAGCAGTTCCTGTTTGCCCGCCAATACGGCCCACGGGTGGCGCTTGGTGTGCGTTACCGGCTGGAATAACAAGTTCGCCTGAAGCAAAAAACGCGGCAAATGCCGCGTTTTTTAAATCTGTAATTTAATCAAATTGTTACACTGAAAACCTGCTAACACGACTGGCCAGCTCGTTACTGCCTGCCAATGTATCCTGCACAGCGTACCGCACGCTTTGCGCGATTTGATTCAATTGCTTAGACATATCAGACAAATGGCTCAAATTGCGTGTAATTTCATTAGCGACCACACTTTGCTGCTCAGTCGCACTGGCCGTTTGAATGGCATGGTCCTGAATTTGCCCGGCGGTGCGTTGTACCGAAGCAAAAGCCTCACTGACCTTGTGATTGAGGGTTTCGGTATTTTCTGCCAGCGCCACGCCCTGCTGAATACAATTGACGGCGTCAGCGACACCGCCATGTAACTGCGTGATCATGCTGCGGATATGCTCTGTGGATTGCTGCGTTTTACTGGCCAGCGACCGAACCTCATCAGCGACAACCGCAAAGCCACGGCCCTGCTCCCCGGCCCGCGCAGCCTCAATCGCAGCATTTAACGCCAATAAATTAGTTTGTTCGGCAATACTCTGGATCACACCGGTCACAGAGGCAATTTGTTCAGATTGACCAGCCAGTTGGCCAATCACCACTGCAGCATGCTGTACTTGTTGTGATAGCTGGTGCAACCGGTCCGTTGAATAATCCAGCGACTGCTGGCCCTCAATGGTGACCTGATGCAGCTGTTGCACCTGTTGCGCGGTTTCCGCAGCATTGCGTGCTACATCTTTAGTTGCACCGCTCATTTCCTCAATGGCAGTTACAATTTGGTCGAGCGCTGCGTCCTGTTGCTGATTCAGCGCGCTGGCCTGTTCGGCAGATAAACCCAGTTGCTGCATTTGCTGCTGTACTGAAACACAACCCGCTTTGACTTCGCCAATCAGACTGGCCAGTTTGCCAATGAATTCATCCAGCTCACGGCTTAAATCACCAGTTTCGTCGGTCCTTTTGCTATTGATGCGGCGGGATAAATCACCATCACCGCTACTGATTTGCTGCACATCGGCTGTGACTTTACAAATTGCATCATAGATGCGGCGTGGCGCTATCCAGGCCATCAGCAAACTTCCGAGCACCACCAGCGTCGCAATCACCGACACGCTCAGCTTAAACTGTGCAGCCAGCTGGTCGATCTCGGCCCGCTCTGCCCTGGCATACTTACTGACAAGGCCCTCAGCACCATCGTACAAATCCCGCAGCTGGCTGAAGGTTTGTTCAGACTTTGCCAATGCGGCATGCAGCACTTCAGCATCCTGCCGTGGATGACTCAACAGCTCTTGATTCTGTTGCTGCCATTGTTGATACAGTGCGGTAAAAGGTTGCAGGTAATTGACTATCTCGGGTAACTCAGCAGTGAGTTGCTGAAAAGTCTGCATCCGCTCCAGAGCCTGCTGTGCGTTGCTTTGTGTATCGTGCCGCCAGGCCGCAGCCTGAGCCGGATCCGCTTGCCGGTTGGTCAGCAGATTGGTCAGCGCGAGTCTGGACTGGTAGAGGTCACGGTCTGCGTTCTGGATCAGCGATGCGCCATCAGCGTAACGGCCGGCGCTTTGCTGGATAAAGCTGATCAGCAGAAAGGACGCGACCACAACGGCCAGAAAGACCAGACTCAGACTGGTAAACGCCAGGGTGTAACGGGTACGAATGGTGCGAAACCACGACATCGCAAACTCCTTTTGGATGATGCTACCGACACTGCTGCCGAGGCTGTGCAGATTAACGGATATGCTTGATCTATAAGCAGGTATTGTCCCTGCATTAGCTAAAACTAACAGTTGTTAGACTATAAGCAAGTTTTTGATTTTGAAAGATGAGTTAATTTTTCTCAGCTGTAGCATCCGCAGCAACCAGGCCGAGTCCGTTGCAATCGCATGCCTGACTTTTTGCATCGCTCGGTGAGTCCGGCAAGGCCAACGAGCTTAACTTCACCGCAGGTACCTGAACTCCGGGGATCTCCAACTCCAGCCGGAATAGACGTCCGGCGGCGGGTTGTTGCTGCAACTCCATGGGTGTCAGCCCTGCTTGCGCCGTGGTCACAAAGAGTTGGCGCAAATCCGGCCCGGCAAATGCCAGATTGGTTACGTTGCTGACCGGCAACGCAATAGTGCGGG
>Ga0247724_1000069_pt1 | contig 30842 bp, 23 predicted proteins | sample OKSTACKMC2E_FD_182776 | JGI IMG/M metagenome (GOLD analysis project Ga0247724, IMG submission 182776) | Subsurface sediment microbial communities from gas well in Oklahoma, United States - OK STACK MC-2-E | ecosystem: Environmental > Terrestrial > Deep subsurface > Rock core/Sediment | place... | reverse complement strand
CGCCAGCAGATCGTTGAGCTCAGCCTCCGCCTTGCGCTGGTTGAAGGCGAGCAGCGCCTGACTGAACTGCTCCAGAGTTTGCTGCCAGTGATCGCTCACCGGCGCGGAATGAGGTTCGCTCAAGAGCCCCTTCACCTGCCCGATACTCACTCCCCGCTCCAGCCAGCTCAGGATCTCGCCGATTTGGCGGATATCCTGCTCGCTGTAGAGGCGGTGGCCCTTTTCGGTGCGGGCCGGTTGCACCAGACCGTAGCGGCGCTGCCAGGCGCGCAGGGTCACGGCGTTGACGCCGGTGAGACGGGAGACCTCGCGAATGGGGTAGATCCCCTCATCAGCGAGAGGAGCAATTTCTTGCGATAAATCAGACATGACAACGTCCATCAAACAGAAGGGTGAAGCTCCCCGACGCAAGCGATGCGCCGGGGCAACAGAACGGATTCAGAGCCCGTAACGCAATTTGAGCGTATCGGGGTGCGGATTGAGATAAACCTGCTCGGCGAGATAGGGATTGGGGTACTCGCGCAGGTAGTGGCGGATCAGGGTGAGCGGCACCAGCAAGGGGAATATGCCGGTGCGGTACTTGTCGATGGTATCGGCAAGCTCCTGCTTCTGGGCCGGGGTCAGCACCCGCTTGAAGTAGCCCTGCAGGTGCATCAGCACATTGGTGTGGCTGCGACGGTTGGCCCGCAGGGTCAGCGCCGTCATCAATCCCTTGATGTAGTTGTCGGCCACCTCCTGCAAATTGGTGGACTTGCCCAGATTGCCGAGCAGCTTGCCGAGCGCCCTGTAGTGGGTGGTGGCATGGGAGAGCACCAGATACTTGTAGCGGGAGTGGAAGCGGATTAGCGCAGAGGCGGTAATGCCGCGGGCGCAGAGTTGCTGCCAGTCATGGTAGGCGAAGACCCGCAGCACGAAGTTCTCGCGCAGGATGGGGTCGCACAGGCGGCCATCCTCTTCCACCGGCAACAGGGGGTTGGCCTCCATCAACGCCTTGGCAAAGAGGCCAATCCCCTCCTTGGCGCTCCCCTCGTTATTGGCGCCATAGACCTTGACCCGCTCCATGCCACAGCTGGGGGATTTGGCACAGAGGATATAGCCGGAGATAAAGTCGAGCTGACGGGCTTTCTGCTCGCTAAAGGCGATCAGCTTTTCGGTGACATCGAAGCTGCCGTTGCTCGCCTCGGCGCGGATCTCGCCGTTGCGCTTGACCAGCCGGATGGCGGCGCGAGGCGCCCCTAGACCGATGGCCATCTCGGGACAGACGGGGTGGTAGTCAAAGTGAGCGCCAAGATCCCGTTCGCAGAAGCTGGAGCGCTTGTGGCCCCCATCGAAACGTACCTCTTGTCCCAGCAGGCAGGCACTGATACCGACTTTAATCTTGTACATGATGACGCTCCTTGTATAAGCATTGATTCAGTTATAGCAGTTATAGCAGTTATACAAAAAAATGAAAGTTGTATAACTATTTGCGACTGATACGACACAAGGAGAAAAAAGGGATCACCGGAAAAAGAAAAAACCCATGGCGAACGCCATGGGTAAAAATCAAGACACTACGGACTACGGGAAGGAAAATTAGAAGCTGTACTTCACACCCAGGCTGGAGATGGAACCTTTTTGCAGATCCCAGTTGCGATAGGTGTAATCGGCAGTCAGCGCCCAGTTCTGGTTGAGCTTGTAGGCGCCGCCCACCTTGAAGTCGTGCATATCGTCGGTCATGTTGGCGTAGCGATAAGCGGTGGAGAGCTCGACATTGCCGATGTCGTAGCGCAGACCCACTTCACCGTACATGCTGCCGCTATCTTTGCGAGCAACAGCATCCCACCCTTTGTTAGCGATGTCGCTGGCAAGTTCACGCTCCAGCATGTAGCCGGTCACACCGGTTTCACCGTAGAGGTTCAGACCCGTGCTCAGCGGAGTAAAGACACCGACACCGATGCTGGAGATCGACATGCTGTCGTTGCCGTTGCTGCGAGAGGTGTATTCAGTGCTGCCGCGACCATAGAAATTGGAGCCGAAGCTCTTGGAGAGATCCAGGCTCAGACCGCCAAAATCACGGGTTCCTTTGCTGTCATTGCTGAAGGTACCGTTGAGATAGTCGGATTTGGTGTGCGCCCAGGTGGCGGAACCCTTGGCGTAGCTGAAGGCATCCTGCGCCATGACGGAAGTAGAGGCAAACCCGGCCAGAACCAGAAGAGAGACAGTTGCTTTTTTCATGATGATAACTCCATGTGATTGGGCCCGTTGCTAGCGAGCTGGTATGGAGTCATTGTGCGATCAGGTTCCCGGCTTGCCGAGCTGCAAGCTGTTGCAGAACCATGTCAGATGTAAGCAGATATTGCAGGGGGTGTCAGCGGCAACAAGTTGCCGGCCCAAGCGGTGTGCATGGGCCGGAACAACGCCAAATTAGCGGAAGACCACCTCGTCAATTTCGACCCGCACCAGCGGCTGACCGGTCAATCCGGCAGGACGGGGGATCTCGAGGGCCAGCGACGGGCGGGCTTGCCCCTTGCGCAGATAGGTCTCCGGCAGGCGATTCTCGGCAACCCAGAAGCGGGCCTCCTGGCGGCTCAGCTGCACCCCGTCAGCACTGAACAGGGTCACCATGCCACGCACCCCGACCACATTGCGGGTGCCGGTATTGCTCACCATAAAGGTCAGCGCCAGCGGGTCAGATCCCTCGATCTTGTCCAGCTTGACCACCACACCGTCACGCGCCATCTGGGCAAGCAGTTCCGGATTGGCCTTGGCCTGATCGGTCAGCACCGGAGCAGCGACGGCCACCACGGGTCCAGCCTTCCCATCAGCAGCCACGCCCTGTACGGGTTCTGCCGGTTTGACCACCAGATACTCCCAGGTGAAGTCGTCGTTAAGCTGAACCTGCCGACCATCGGGCAACGTCACCTGAGAAAGAGGGGCAGCCTGCGCCAGTACGGGGGAGAGGCACAGGGCAATCAGCAGACGGGAGAAGGGTTTCATTGGGCGAAGCTCGGTAACGGGTGAAAGGGCGACAGTATAAACAGTCCCGTCGCCCCTTGCCTATGACAGCACTCACGTTCTGGCACCCGCATCGCTTGCCCGCAGGCTAGATGGCGAGATCGTGCCGCTCTTTCTGTGCCATATCCAGGGTCACCAGATCGAACTTGCTCCCCTTGAGGGCGGACAAAATATCCGATTGCATATCAAATGCCTGCGCACGCTGATGTTCTGGCAGACGCACCCGGGCCAGGGTGGTGGAGCAGTCACACAGGGTATGGAAAAAGACCTGTGCCTCGTCCAGCCCCATGTCGGCCAGCATCTGCTCGGCCTGATCCACCATTCGCAAATAACGCTGCTCAAGCTGCCGTGGATTGGTGAAGCGATTGCTAAGGCAACCGTTGCTCCCCTTGCCCCAGCGACCGAGCTGACGCTTGTTGAAGCCGTAACGATAATCGCGGCGCATCAATCCGTTGTCGGCAAAAAACCAGATTGAGTTGGCAGGCAGAGACCCGAACTGGGCAAGATAATCATCACGCTCCTCCACCGCTGCCGGAACCAGCAACGGCAGATGAGCCCACTCAGAACGAGTCTGCACATACTCACCAATGCGGCGAACCGGGTCGATCAGCCCTTCAATATTTGGCAGGCGATCGCAAAAGACGATCTCGTCACTCTTGATGACCCAGTGATCGATGCCATAACGCTGGCAATAACGGCGGGCTCGGGCCACTTCACTGCGACTGCGGGTCGGATTATCGAGGGTAATTGCATGGATTTTCACACCGGCAGCGCGGCACAGCTCGATGCTGTAGCAGGATTCCAACCGTCCCGAAAAAGAGACAACCAGCTCGTCAAAACTTGCCAGTCGCTCAATCAGCAGCTGTTCCCTGGCTTGAAAAGAGTGATCATATCCCTGATTCAGTACAACTACATTGGCACCCATTAAACAGCTCCGGATGATGAACAGGTGCAGTATTGTGCGGCAAACAAACTGAATAGACCCTTAAAGAGTCTGGTTAAAATTAAAACTTGATGATTATTTCCTGTGATTCTGCTGCTAAATCTTCATTTTGGGCGTCATAAATTCGTAATCTTGCTTGGTGAACCCGATGGGCTCGCAAGAAACCCTGCGCCTGATCCAGCGAGGTGAAGGTCAGGCGCCCTCCCTCACTGTCGGTCAGGCAGAGGCACTCCCCTTCTGCCTCAACACAGAGCTGATAACCGCTGCCATCCTTGCAGGCGATGATCAGGGTCGCCTCGGGATAGTGACTGAGCCAATTGCGAAACCGGCCATGCTCCATAGTGCTCCTAGAGGGGCATCATCCCCTGCCGGTGGCGGGCAAACAGCCCAGCTCACCCAGTTGCTGGCGGCAACTCGCCGCGTCGGTAAAAACGATCCCCCTGATACCGAGGGCCTCGGCGGCCGCGATGTTGGCAGGACTGTCATCGATGAAGATGCACTCTGCCGGTTTCAGATCAAACGACACCAGCAGATAGCGATAGATATCCGGCTCCGGCTTCATCATCCGCACCCGCGCCGACACCACCTTACCGCTAAAGAAGCGCCAGAAATCCTGATGCTGCTCCAGCCAGTCGATGCTGGCATGACCCATGTTGGAGAGGGCATACAGAGTGTGCCCCGCCCCGTGCAGCTCGGCTATCAGGGTTAGCATAGCGGGATCTGGCAGCAGGGAGGCCGGAACGGCCTGTAAAATGGCCAGATTCTGTGCCGCCGAGAGGCCGGTGCGCGCTTGCGCTTCCCGGGCCATGGTGTGGAGCGACATGGTGCCTCTGTCTACCTCCAGCCAGTCCGGGTGGTTAAAGAGCTGCTCGGCCAACTGTTCGGCCCCTTGCGGACCACGCACCGAACGCACTATGCCTACCGGATCCCAACTCACCACCACCCGTCCCAGATCGAAAATAATCGCCATCGTCTTTACCTCCCCCACTGGGTGTCAGTCATCAAAACAGAGTCAATAGAACATCATTCATACGCCATTTTCTTAACCGGATACCCTGCCCCCATCCCTGCCCGCGGGCAAGTTTTACTTGCATCAAACCGGCAAATCCCTTAATGGTTATGACGTTACTTCAAGGACACACCTATGCACGCACCATTCTTCTTTGCTTTCTCGTTTATCCGGCCCGCTTGAGGGAAGGCCTGTCGTCGTGTGAACAGAAAGCAAAGACGAATCGAGCCTCCCCTAGCGGAGGCTTTTTTTTGCATTAATATCAATCGATTACTTGGATAGGGAACAATCATGGCAACGCTCGACGAGATCAGACAAGACATCACCCGGTTGGATCAGGAGCTGCTTGCCCTGCTGGCGAAACGCAAGACCCTCAGCATCGAGGTGGCCCGTGCCAAGCAAGCCAACCCGCGCCCCATCCGTGACCACCAGCGGGAGCAGGAGCTGCTGGTCGCCCTGATCCAGAAAGGGCGCGTGCTTGGGCTGGATGCCCAGTACATCACTCGCATCTATCACACCATCATCGAAGACTCTGTGCTCTCCCAGCAGGCCTATCTGCAGAGCCTGCTCAACCCGGAGCAGCAGGAGCCGATGACCAGCGTCGCCTATCTTGGGCCGCGCGGTTCCTATTCCAGCCTGGCCGCACGCAAATATCTGGCGCGCTACAAGGATCAGGTGATCGAGGTGAACTGCCAGAACTTCCGCGAAGTGCTGGATGCGGTGGAGTCAGGCCGCGCCGCCTTTGGCGTGCTGCCCATCGAAAACACCAGCTCGGGCTCCATCAACGAAGTCTATGACGTGATGCAGCATACCAACCTCTCCATCGTCGGCGAGCTCACCTATCCCATCGAACACTGCATTCTCACCGCCGTGCCGACCGAGCTTGGCCGCATCAAGACCTTCTATGCCCATCCGCAGGTGTTCCAGCAGTGCTCCCACTATCTGAGCAAGCTGGAAGGAGCCCGTCACGAGATCTGCGACTCCTCCTCCAGTGCCATGATGAAGGTGAAAGAACTGGCCAGCCCGGAGGCCGCCGCCATCGGCAGCGCCGCCGGTGGTGAACTGTATGGTCTGGACGTGCTGGCCGAGCAGCTCGCCAACCAGAAAGAGAACTACAGCCGCTTCATCGTGGTGGCACGCAAGCCCATAGACGTGGCACCGCAGATCCCGGCCAAGACCACCCTCATCATGTCCACCTCCCAGAAGCCGGGCTCGCTGGTCGAGGCGCTGCTGGTGCTGCGCAGCCACGAGATAAACATGACCAAACTGGAGTCCCGTCCGGTGCAGGGCAACCCGTGGGAAGAGATGTTCTATCTGGATGTCTCCGCCAACCTGCAGACCCCGGCGATGCAGGCCGCACTGGTGGAACTGACCAAGATCACCCGCTATATCAAGGTGCTGGGCTGCTACCCGAGCGAGGATGTGAAACCCACCGCAGTACCGCCGGTGCTGATGGGCAGCTAAACAGCCCACAACGACAAAAGGCGAGCACCCTGCTCGCCTTTTGTTTTTATGCCGGTTTTCACGGCAAGCCCATCAACTCAGAACTGACCGGCCATCAGCTGGTTGATGTTGTAGAGGGCGCGGGTATCGAGCTCCATCTCGGTGGCATAGGTGTTGCCGCGCGGATAGGAGGCAACCACCCGGGCACCACGCACCACACCGGCGACCGATACATCCAGCGAGTTGGAGGTCTGGGTCAGGTCACGATAGCTGCTCTGGCCGCGCACCTGCTGACCATTGAGCTGCTCGGCCAGCTCGCGATAGGCATCCATCTTGGAAGCGCGAATGGCTTGCAGCATCTTCTCTGACTGGGAGGGACCGGGCTGGATGTCGATCACCGCATAGCCCACCGCCTTGAGCACCGGAAAATCATCGGGCTTGCCACCCTGGGTGTAATCCACCACCCGGTTGTAGCTGCAACCGGTGAGCAAGAGTGCCAACAGGCAACCAAACAGGATCTTCATGACTCGCTCCTCACGGGGTCAGGTTGACCAGATGACCGCCCGGCCGGGCCTGACTGTCACGCATCAGATAACCGCGATTGATCGATGCCCGACCAAACGAATTGTTGGCACCGAACAGATATTTTTGCGGGATCAGGCTCTGGGCCGTGGTCTCCACCATCTTGGTGCGCATGTCGATAACGCGGGCATTGACCAGAATTCCCTTGCTGTTGCGGCTGAAGGTGCCGACCAGAATGCGGGAGATCGGCAAGCGGGAAGAGAGCTCCTTGTAGTTGCGGCTCAGCACGAAGTCTCCCTGCGGCGTCACCTTGATACTGCCGGTCAGCTTGAAGTCCACCACCACCTCGCCGCGACGGTTGAGCTCGTAGATAAAGCTCTCCTCAATCTGCTGCCCCATCCAGTTGGTATCCTGCAGGGTATCGAGATCGACGAAAGAGGCAACCGCGATGGGCTCGGTCAGGGTGGTCAGCGATTTGCGCTCCATCAGCTGATCGGTCATGCGCGCCACCAGCCAGTTGAGCTCCATCCCCTGCGCCGCCTGGCGGGGGTCACCCTGATCCCGATTGATAGGGTCGGAGCCGCACCCGGTCAATGCCAGGGCAAGCGCCAACGCCGTGATGAGTTTGTTCATGGATACCTTTCCTGTATCTGCACCTGACTTATTATCGGACGCGCCGGACAAAGCTTGAGTCGGGAATGAGGCATGATTCTTGCTTTTTAATGGACATCGTCAGCGCCAACGTGCGCTGCCACTTGGAACGTGTTGTGATCCATGTCGGCCAGCAGGCGCCATTTCCTCAAAATGGCGCGGCTGCCCGCCAACTCAAGGTATCTGCTATGAAATTACCGCTGCTGTTGACCCTGCTGCTGTCCAGCCTGAGCGCCCGCGCCGAGCTTATCGAAGCGCAGGGCAGCGCCGCCATTCTGGGGGGCGATGAGGTCTATGCCCGCGAGCAGGCGACCCGCGACGCCCTGCGTCAGGCGCTGCTGGCCAGCGGCGCGGCCGTTTCCAGCGTCCAGCGTCTGGAAAATGGCAGCCTGCGATCCGAGCAGATCCAGATCCGTTCCGGCGGCGACATTCGCCAGTATCGGCTCAAGCGGGAAGAGGTGCGCAACGGCCGCATGTATATCACGCTAGTGGCCGACATTCAGGCCGAGCGCCAGATCTGCCAGACCCAGCACTTCGCCAAGGATTTGACACTGGTGAGGCTGCGGATGCGCTATCCAGATCAAGCAAGCTATGGCGCCATGGACGACATGCCTGAGAACCTCTCGCGACGACTGTTCGAAACCCTCGCCAACGCGCCGCAAGGGGTCGCGGTGCGCCAGTGGCTGGATGAAAACCTGCGCATCGACCCGCTGCATCTGCAACAGGGGGATCGCAGTGCCCTCGAAGAGATCAAGGCGCTCAGCCTGCGTACCGACAGCCAGTATCTGGTGCTCGGCAGCATCGACGATCTCTCCATCGAGCCGCAGGGCAACCAGCTGACCAGCTGGTATGAGGATCCCGTACGCAACTTTCGCATGCAGCTCTACCTGTTTGACGGCATCAACGGCAGCCTGGTCAACCGCAAGGTCTACGAAGGGCGCGCCACCTGGACCTTTGGCAAGCGGGAGCAAGTGGGCAGCAGCAGCGGCCAGTTCTGGCAGTCAAGCTATGGCCAGGAGGTCAACTACCAGTTGCAGCAGGCGGCTCAGGATCTGGTAGCCCAACTCACCTGCGCCCCGGTCACCGCCCGGGTAGTCGGCCAGAACGAACGCGGCCCCTACATCAATCTGGGGCGGCGCAACGGCGTCAAACTCGGCGATCAGTTCCGCATCCAGCACAACGCCGACTTCATCGACCCATACGGCAAATCGCGCATGATGCGCAACCCGGCCGACGGACTCTTCGAAGTGGTGCAGGTGTTCGACGATGGCGCCATCATCAGCAGCCAGAACAAATATTCGCCGTTTAACATCCAGAACGGGGATTTGGCAGTATTGGAATAAGAATCAAGGGTTTAAAAGGGAGTTGCTTCTTGTATAATGCCCGCCACACAGCTCCCGTAGCTCAGCAGGATAGAGCGGTCCCCTCCTAAGGGATGTTTATTGCTTAAAAATCTATCTAAATAGGCTGTTATAAGATTTTTTAAATATTGGGGATTATAAATATTTCCTTTAAAAACATAGCCTTATAGATCAAAAAGCATTCATAAACAACCAAGCCGCTTGTTTTGTGAGCGGCGCAATCGATGCCCGTTTTGCGCTATTTAAGAGCTATTCACGCCATTCAACTCTACTTTTGCGCTATTTTGCCGCTATAATGTCTCAATAGAACATTTTTCGGTGGTACCCAATGGCTCCCAAAAATCCGGCTACATCCATACGCAAAGAAGAGTTCGATCTTAAGACGCTGCTCCAGGGTCACCCTGCGGCCATAATTAAAGGGAAATTCTCATTTACCTTTAAAGACCAGTACATAGATAGTCTTCCATTTATTAATGATAAAAATAAATGTGTTGAATTAACGCACTATAGTTCTGACGATGAAAAATATAATGAAAAGAACAAACCAAGATTAAAACTAAGAATCGGAAACAGTGTTAAGACATTCTATATTGTTTACGATAAAAATCGGAGGCAGAAAATTGGCAATTGGACGCCTCGCACTAAAAGTGGACATTACCAAAAAGGTTTTTTTAGCGTTACACAGGCTAAGGAAGAGTTTAAGAGATTAGTTAGTGATGCTGAAAAGATTAATCCAGAAAAGTGGAAATATCAGTCTTTTACATTGAGAACATATCTTTTAGAGCATTATAAAAACGACCGTGAAAATAAATCAAACAAGAGAAATTCATTAAGCCCTGTTACCGACAAAACAATAAGGGAAATCTCATCTGCCTTTGAACCATGGTTAGACCTAAAGCTATCTGAATTTAATGAAGATCATCCAGTAATATTCAAAAAGTATTGGCAGAACAAAGAAACGCCAATAACATCAGAAACAATGAGGAAATACTATTCCTTATTAAATAGCTTGTTTAATATGTGTGTTACGTGCACATATTTACCAAAGAATAAAATTGATAGGCATATTTTTCTGTTCCCCAGAAACCCTAAGAGGCCTGTCACAACATATACTGACCCCACAAATGAAGTCGTGGAATTTATTTTTAATGAAGACACTCCAGGTGGTGGGGATTCCAAGATCATAGTTGCAACCATGTTCCTATGCGGGGCAAGAAACTCTGAAATATATAGAAACACAAGCAACAACTTTAATATTAATGATAGAACCATACGTATTCCTGAGCACATTAGTAAAAACAAGGCTGCACGCATTGTTGCTATTGAGTCAGACTCATACTGGAATTATGTAGCGAAATACAAAACTCTAAAAAGCTTGAGTGATAGAGAGGGTGAGTTAATGTTTCCTTGTTGTCGCGAAGCAAAGGCCCCCCATGTAACTTCGAGCCTTTATCAGAAAACTTGGCAGGCAGTTAAAAAAGAGTTTAATTTTCCTAAGATAGGCCGATTATATGATGCCAGACATACTTTTGCCAAAAAAGCACTAGAAAGCGGAGTGCCTATTCAAGATTTATCCAAGATCACTGGACACAGCCTCCAAACGCTGATGGATTACTATATTGACAACAACATCAGCAAAGCCACAAGAGAAAAGTTAAGGGATGCAACAAATTCTAATGCAGCTATAAAGGTGCAACAGGAAACAAATTTCCCTCCATCTGTTAATAGCCTATATGAAAGCTATATTAGGAGATGTATAAAGAAGAATATAAAAGATGAACTCTCTACGTTCGTACAAGAAATGAAAGATTTGGGTGACCAAAACCAACTAAATGCAGAGCAAATTTTTTGGCTTAAAGAAATGCTGTAGCTTGAATATAAAGCTATTATTTTCTTGAAATGGATTTGCTGAATGAGGCCATATTTCTAGGTATAGGCTATGAACATGATTCAGTTCGTTCATTCGCTAATGGAGGGGGCGGGTGCCCTCCATATCAGCAACATCAACAATTATAACCAGTGAGGTAACTGTCAGAAAATCTGAACATGGAGTACGATGATGAGAACAAATCATTGTCAATACTGGAACAGTAAAATATGTCACTTTCAGTTTATCAACCCAGTACGCAGGCTAGTTCAGCCCCCACCCTTATGACGACTCTCAACATCCCTCAAGATCCACTGAGTGCACATCTCTGGATCATAGCTGGCGTAGCTCCTGGCATCATTAATCGACTAGCTGAATTGATGAGCACAGACTTAGGTTTGATATGCCGCTTAGCAGGCATTAGCCGGAGCACTGTTGCTCGCAAGCTGAGGATTGAGGCTCCCCTATCAATCTCGCAGGGTGCCAGGGTATACGGCGTTGTACAGGCACTCGAAGCTGTTCTCTCCCTCCACAGAAACAATACCGCCAGAGCATTGTCATGGTTACATCGCCCAGCCTGGGGCCTCGGTGGTAAAAGGCCAGCAGAGGTGCTGTCGACAGCTTTAGGGGCTCAGGCAGTAATAGTACTTGTAGGACGAATCCAACATGGGGTGTGCACCTAGAGCGAGGTAGCTGATAGGCTAACCCCCCCTTAAGAACGCTTCAAAAACAACCAACCTCATCTTTTTTCGAACTTTTTTCATTTACCCCACTTGAAAAAATCGAAAAACTGTCCATTTACTATTATTGAGAACAAATAAAAAATTTAAGAATTTCAACATTCCGCTGCTTCGCAGCGAAGATGATCCAGATTTTCATTATCTTCCACCACAATATTTGATAAAAGTATATTACACACCGTCAAAAATGCTTGCATACCAAAATAAATAATTATAAATGTGAGAAACATATATTATATAGAGATATATATTCAATATAGAAACTCATTATATGCAAGTCATTATTTATAAAGTACACCACGATTGAAATATGAATAGAAGCTATCCACTAGAATTCATTTAATGTAAAAACACGTTTCTTTAGACGTTCTATTTCTTGATGAATAATAAAACCCACATGACTATCACTAGGGGAGCTAGGTACTACGACGAATAAGCCACAGTTTGGTGGATATAATAGACCATGCTTTTTTCCTCTTTTGAAAACCCAACGGCTACTTACATATTTTCGAACTATCTTATCCACTTCTTTTGATGTTGAATATTTCATAGAACCCCAATAAAAATAAACATTCAAATTTAAATAGCATTAAATGATGGAGTACTCATCAAAATGAAGCCTAACGTTTACATCATCAGAAATTGAAGACTCCGATGCCCATTCAGACTGTAGCCGCTTTTTAAGGTCCTTTACTGCTTCATCTATACTTTTTTTAGCCCAAGGGGCAGATCGATATTTACCATCTGGCAACTGTTCAACTAAATTAATTATGTAATTTAAATGGCTGAAACCAAGACTCCTACGTTGCTCTGTGGGTATTTTCCAAGTATCAAAGACTAGATTAATTTGTCCATCGTAAGCATCCACCTTCCATGTAGCTTCAGGGAGTGGATTAAGATGGGTACGTAACCCCTCAGCTACCCCTCCAATAAGTCTATTAACTACCCAATTATGAGATTGGCCACTAGCTAAAAACCGATCAAAAGAAGTATTGTTAGAGTCCCTCAACCAACCATCAGAGTATGCAGTCCTACGTTTCTGAAAATCAGTTACTTCAACAATTTTGAATCTAAGATTACGTACATCTGCTGGATACAGCAGTCCATCATTTAAAGTCACGAAGTTAGCCTCACTAAATGCAATATCATCTAATCTAGATAGATTCCACTTATCTGCTTCATTTGGTGACACCCATTTAAGCCCATCTGGCGTTGGTAATGTCCGTGACATGATAATGCTAGACTTATGAAAATCATTGTGCATTGGATTAGTTATTTCAAAATGGATCCAAGGATATGCATGCTTGATATTTACATGTAAATCATCAGTATAGAAGTGACGTACCTTATTGATGATCTCTCGTATCCTATAAAAGATGTCACCCAGACCATACACTAAACTCGTACTCATTGAGTCCATCATAGTTTCACGAATGAACCAATGACCATGTACATTTGCGGGATTAAGAATTTGCTCGTTACTCCATCCAGTAATTTCTCGTAGTCTGATTAGCTCATCAGTTTGACCAAATAATTGAGCTAGCTCAATTTGAATAGCAATCTCTCTTGCAAAGTTATCAATCCCTTCACTAACTTCAGATCTAATTTTTTTTCTTTCGTTATTCCATGCATATAACTCTTGATTAAGAACTTGGTTATTACCATAGTTCAGCTGTTCCTGTAGTTGTTTGACTAACTTCTCCATATAATGATATGACTCGGGAGTATCCTTGCCTTGCAGTACCTCTACAGTTGTATCAAGAACTTTAGCTAAAGCATCTGCCAAGGCCTTGCTTGTATGACCATTTTTTTCTATGCGCTGGTAATGACCAATTAAAGTTTTAGATGTCGCTTCTGGGGAGCGCCCCAAAATTTCGTAGGCTGTGCTCATCAACTTTTGTTGCGTAAGGCCAGCGCTGACTCGTAACCCCTTTAACCTTACAGGATCGATTACAAATGATGTTCTTCCCATCAAAATGAACTCCTTAATGATGATGTTCATATAATGGCCGCAAATATAAATGTTGTATATACCGCGTAAATACCTCATTTATTTTAATCAAAAGACAGACGACATGGTCTATCCATCCAAATCAAGTTACAGGTCTTGCTTTTCGGGTAAGGAAGTTTGGCTGTCCACATCGGCGCTGTTGGCTACCTCAACCCAAACAAATGTCGACCAGCACTGTGAGTTGTGGAATGAGCCGAATGAGGGCTATTATCGGCTCATATCGAGAGCCGAATGTGGTGTCAATTCGGCTCATTGTTGGCATTGCACTGCTTGCCCGCGACACAAAATCAGCGAGATTATCGATGACCGTAGACTGGATCTGGCAACACGAGAACTGGCCTCATTTTTGCTGGCAAGACCGGCAGTTACTGCCAAAGCTACGCCAAGTGCACCGTAATCTGGGGTTGCTCCAGGGCCTTCACTTATCAGCTCACAACACAACACTGGCGCATCAGACACATGCCCTAGATACGCTGCTGGCCAATGTCGTCGCGTCCTCGGCTATCGAGAATCAACAACTGAACTCTCAGTCGTTACGTGCATCTCTGGCATGTCGCCTCGGGATAGTGGAGCAATCCCCCTACCCTACCTCAGTTAGATCCGAGGGACTGGCCGCGATGATTGTGGATGCAATTAGCAGCGATGAGCAGTTGACGCTTGAACGCCTGCTGCAATGGCATCGCTGGCTTTTTCCCGCAGATGACCGGAGATCGCATCAGATACGTGTTGGCCAGCTGCGTGGTGATGAGCCGATGCAGGTGATATCCGGAGCACGAGATCGACTGACCGTGCATTTCGAGGCACCACCACGAGAGGGGCTGGAGGAGGCATTGGCGACATTTGTCGACTGGTTCAGAAGCAGTCTCGATGAGCCCTGCCTAGACCCATTACTGCGAGCCGCCATCTGCCACATATGGTTTGTCACTTTGCATCCGTTTGATGACGGTAACGGACGGATTGCCCGAGCCCTCACCGATCTTGCACTCTCTCAGGCCGACAACCAGAGCATCACTCTGTATGCAATGTCGACCGTGATTTTCGAACACCGAGCCGATTACTATCGCGCTCTGGAGCAGACTCAGAGAGGAGGCGTGGATGTCACAGAGTGGCTGGTTTGGTTTTTGGACACACTCAACGTCACGCTGGAAAAGGCCCAACAATCATGCCCCCATGCGCTTCCTCGAAACCGCTTCTGGCTGCTACACGCTAGTGACCAATTGTGCCCTGAACAGGTGATGATACTGAACCATTTGCTCGACGGTTACACGCAGGACGGCCTTCCGTACATTAGTGCCAGCCAGTATCAAAAAATTGCTCAGGTGAGCAAATCTACAGCCACGCGCCACCTTACTGATCTACTGGAAAAAAACTGCCTAGAAAAAGAACCTGGTGGAGGCGGTAGAAATACCCGTTATAGGCTCAAATTGACAAATCACTGATAAAGGGACTCAAAATAGGATGAGTTTCACAGACCTGTTCTTAGCGGCGATTTTCTGGGACCCTTTACAGTCATGACAAGTCAATTCAGCTCAATACAGTACGCCTTCGCCTTAGACAGCCAAGGCGCACTCACGCACATTAGCGATGCTCTGCGCTCGAGTATCTACACCTGTCCAGGCTGTAAAAAAAACCTCACGCCAGTATTAGGCGAAAACTATGCTAAGCACTTCCGTCATTCTGAAGAATGTTGCGCCGTTGAAACCTACCTGCACAAGTGCGCCAAAGAAGCATTCTTCTATCGCTACCAACAAGCTCTCAGCCACGAAGTGCCTATTAGCCTTGAGCTAGAGCGCCGGGTTTCCTGTAATGGTTCTCGTTTGGCATTAGTTAGGGACGAAACACTTCACTGCCAAAAATTCGTACCTGCGCGCTACAACTTGACTCAATTCTTCGATCAGGCGGAGTTGGAAAAGTACGATAAGGTTACAGGACTGCGCCCAGACATAATGTTGTGTGATGCTGCTGGCGAAAGGCGTTGTTATGTCGAGATTTTTGTTACGCACCCCTGCTCTCAAGAGAAGATCGAAACCGGCATTCCGATTCTTGAGTTTAAGGTTCACTCTGCCGCCGATATTCAGATGTTGCTTACCGGGTCATATTCAATCAAGGATACTTCTCTGAGAGTGTTCAACTGGGCCCCTCCCTCGCAAACCGTTGATACGTGCACTGGAGTCTGCTCCGCAGGTAACATGGTTATGTCTGTTTGGAGCTTAAGCGATTCCGGCCGACTCAACGAACAAACGATGCGGCTCGCTGAAGTGGATCTAGCAATCAACTCTGACGTCAACACATGGCCGAAATCGTTAGGAGGTGTCGAGTTGGTCGATAACTTAAGAACTTTTCTCCGTCAAGCCGATCCTCATTCGTTATTTTCTAACTGCATTATGTGCGAGCAAGCAAACCGCTGGGAGGATGGCTATCTGCAATGTCGAAGTAAGGCAAAAATAGTTCCTTACACAGAGGCCCGTCAGTGCGCCAGTTACAAGGTTAAGGCATGACAAAAAGACTGACTTGGGAGCAAAAAAGCATTGTTGGCCATGATACCGGACATGCGTTGGTAAAGGCCGTACCGGGCAGTGGAAAAACAACCACTCTCGTCAAGCGCATTGAAAGGTTAGTAAAAACAGGGACGGACCCTCGTTCCATCCTGATTTTGATGTACAACAAATCTGCCCAGGAGAACTTCACTGAGAAATTGAAAACAGCACTGAAGTCGGGAGTGATACCAGAAATCCGCACGTTCCACAGTTTGGCCTTAACGATTGTTGGTTACGGGGAGCGCCGACAGCTAATCAAGAAGAAAAAACTCATCACGCCCACCGACTACCAATATGAGCAACTGGTTAAGCAAGCCTATCGCTATGGTTTTGACTATGAGGCGAGTTACATCGACCCCAATGAAATTGAAACCTTCGAGTTGTTTATCTCTCGTTGGCGCGCTGCGGCAGTAACTCCTGTTGATGCAGCTAATGATCCAACATTCAACAGCATCAAACGAGAATTTATTCGCGCTTATAGCCGCTATTGTGAGCTGTTGGAGGAAAACTGTCTGCGAACCTTTGATGACTGTTTGGTTGAGGCTGTTGAACTGTTGCGTAAAGACAGCAGCCTTGGTGCCCACTTCAAACACATCATTGTTGATGAATATCAGGATGTTAACTGGATACAGCATGAAATGACCCGCTTGCTATCCAAGCAGGATACGTCAGTTATGGCTGTGGGTGATGTTAACCAGTGTATTTACGAGTGGCGAGGTGCTCGACCAGATTTTATCGGTGGCCTGTTTGAACAGCATTACCAAAATACGAAGGTATTTCAACTTTCATGCACGTTCAGGTTTGGCCATGAGCTTTCCTTGATGGCAAACTCGGTAATTCGGCGTAATTCCACTAAACTGACCAAGCTTTGTGTCAGTCATCCTAGCACCCCAAAAACGGAGGTCAGATTGCACTTTGATAACTGCTTATCCAAGGTGCTCTCAAACCTTTCTGTGAACAGCGGAACACGAGCCATATTGTCCCGCACTAATGCAAACCTTGCCGAGGCGGAAATTGCATTACGCCTATGTGGGCTACCCTATCGCTACCTCAATGGTTCAAGCGCATTACATACCCGTACTGAAATCGGAATACTGGTAGTCGGCGTATTGCTGTTTGTGTACGGCGATCTGCGGCTACTTGAAAACCACCCCAACAAAAAAGCGATTGTCTACGGCTTTCTGAAGGAAGCTGGTTTTAATTGGCAGACAGGGCAATTAAAAGCAGCGCTCAGTGGATTGATGGCTCCACATGCCGATCTATGGACTGTTCTTGGTCAGATATTCGACGGCGCACAATACCAAAAAGACCGGCTAGGAAGACTAGCCACTATTTGCCAGAATGGCGGAGAGGAAACACCAGCTATTGATGCATTACGACACCTTAGCATGGTGGGTTTCATAGATAGTATTGGCTCAGACGGTGTGACACGCACTGGTTCAAACGATCGGCAACGAGGTGTAGTGAAGATCGTGGAACTACTTGACTCCAGTAAGATCGATATCCGTACGTTTTTAAAACTTATCCTAAGCCCTGAGGAGGCTCCTTCTGACTGCGAACCCTTCATCCTTTCAACACTGCATGGTTCCAAGGGGCTAGAGTGGGATAACGTAATACTGATCGGTTTAAATGAGCAGGAATTTCCTGGCGGCAAAACCGATGATCTTCACAGCGTGCGCACATCGATCATCCCCCCTTCGACCGACCAGGTAATCGAGGAAGAACGTCGGTTGTTTTATGTCGGTATTACTCGCACAAAACAGAAACTTAATCTGGTTGCCCCTATTGATGAAGGACTCACACTTTGGCTGAAAAATCGCTGGGACAGCACCCCGAAGAAGTTGCCGATAGCCACTCGCTTCGTCTATGAAGCGGGCCTGTCTGCTTGCGCTGTTACCAGTGATGCGATCTATAACAACACGTTTAAGGAACTGGAGAGTGACCTTAGCAAGTTTCACCAATGGTATCTAAGAGATCTTCAGCGATTAAAAGTCTAGGGATCACGGACAAGATACTTGCAGGTTTACGCTTCGTGCTAATTATCGAGTTCAATGAGGTCTATTGCTCAGAAGCAAGCTTCTGCACAACGCTCAGCATAGCAACGCCTCGCAGCACCAGTATAAAGAGTTTTTAAGCGGTTCTGAGGGGCTATGCTGGCCAGTATTCAGGAGCCAGCTCTATATCCACTCATTTCAGCTATGCCACGGCAACACGACATCTAACCATTAACTCGAAAATGATCAGATGCAAAATAGATCCGAAGGAGAGAGGGATATTTAACTTCAGGCTATGTGGTAATAGACACAATGGGACTGTAAACAAGCTGCGCTGTTTACAGCCCCACATACGTTGAGAATGCTATTTTCATGGAATTTGAAGTTTACGTTTTTGGTATGGATGTTTTAAGCACCTACATACAGCAATTTAAATTTCAAAATTACCAGTAATACGTTGAAACAAGCAAGACTAACCTTTAATTGTTCAGCATCAAAACTAAGCTCACATCAATCATGGCTTTGCTTTTAACAGCACATCCACAGCCATTTTAAAATTCTTTAAAATAGTAGAGTCATTCAAATTTTCAGACCCAATCTCAGCAAGAAACTCCTCAGCAGATTGGTAGTCAGCCCCAGGTCGATAGTAACTTGGCATGTTGCTTTTGGCCCAATCAGAAAGCACTTGGTCATAAGTAACAGCCCTATCATTCTCATCATTTTCAGATGATGCAACGACATCATCATAATACATCTTAATAGACACATTATCTAATGCACTTGCTACAGGTTCTGCAATGTCATCATTTAAAATCACAAATGCAGGGAAGTCATGGAGTTCATGAGTATGATTATAGTTTTTGAGCACAACATGCTTATCAAGGGGGCGGATAATTTTATTCAGGTTAAATCTACCCCTCAAAAGTTCAAGAGCTTCATTATGAGTCTCGATATCAATCGCACAAATATCATCGTTTACTTTTCTCATTACAATACTACCTTACATGTTAACATGGAATATTTCGCCACTTGTGTTTATCTATTGGTAGTTGAAGCTCCACCAATAGCGATGAGCTTATTACCAAATATGATTTTTAGGTTAAAGTACACCCATTCATCATTTGTAGATGTGAATGTATAGTATGCACCTTGTTGCAGTTAATTTAGGTTGATTCCATATAAATGGCAATAGCAAACAACAAAAAAAATCGAAAATATTTTATTCTGAAATTTTAATTGGTTTTTTGCTCTCTTTTTATTGTCAAAATGAGGGATTTCAAACGATGAAAATCAAAAAAACATTCACAGAAAAAGTTTTTTCTCGTGAAAAAAACAATATGTTTCCACAGAATAATCCCACCATAAAAAGTAAAAAAAAACGGCATGAAACTCTCGCAAAAAATGATGCGATTATGAAAAAAAATGCTTAGGTGTTTTGGCAAAAATCGTGGCTTTTTTACGTGCGTAAACTGAGGTTTCTATGAACCTACATGAGCAAAAAATCGATTAGTAACAGACGTAGAAGGAGTAGACGTTACCGTGTGATAGATCTGATTTTTGTGTCCAGATCTCATGCAGGAGTCGGCACAATTCATGCTCATGTTTGTTGTAGCCTGAGCACGGAGCGTGAGTTGGTAGGACAAGGCAGGTATGTGAAAGAAAAGTGCTTGCTCCAGGGCATCAATCTCCCCACCTCTAGCAACCACTTGATTCAAACACCATGGCCATTATCTGGTTAGTCCGCTCACATCCAAGAGGCTGAAATATCGCCTATCCCCATGGTGTTTCCCGCTGAACTCGACAACCAGCAGACCCCAACAGGTAGAGAGCCCATCCAACGGCTCAGAACTCCATTGAATCTGATGATGAAACTGGCATCATTCGAATCATCTTGGTTATGATAGTGACGCTAAGTAATTAGAATAATTGCAGGTTTAAGACTAATAACCTCTACGCGCTATTGTGCGCACTTGTTATGGAGATGAAGTTGATGGCCAGTATTGAAGATCGATTGGAAGAACAGTTTGACAATGAGATGGCTCAGGTTTCACGACCAAATCTCATGATCGTCGGTGGGACGGGGGTCGGTAAAAGCAGCCTCATCAACCTAATCTTCGGCAAGTCCATCGCCAAGGTAGGGACAGGACAACCCGTTACCCGAGGTTGTGAGCGCTACGAGGACCCTAAGGTACCATTAGTTATTTTCGATACCGAGGGATATGAGGTTTCTGAAGGTAAAATTTCAGCGGGTAACTTTCGTGAAAAAATCATTCCAGAGATCAAACAACGCAAAAACAAAGCACTAAATGAACAGATCCATCTCATTTGGTACTGCTTGTCGGTAGCCAACCACCGGATTACTGATTTCGACCTTGATAACCTTCGTTTGATTACAGACCAGCTAGATATACCAGTGGCTGTAGTTCTTACCCAATGTGATGCCGAACCAGTCGATGAGCAAGGCAATGGTGAGACCTCTCAGATATTCCGCCAGGTACTACGGGAAAACGGTATGACCTGTGAGGTATTTGAGACCTGTGCCAACAATCCTAACCATGACCCAGAACTAAAACTGGATCTTGAAAAACTGATCGATTGGTCAAGCACATCACTCAGTAATGACTCTCTACGTCGGTCGTTTGTGGCTGCACAGATTGCCTCTCTGCAAGCCAAGCGCAGTGAAGCGATGAACATCATCATGACTTATAGCGCCACTACCGCAGCAAGCGCAGGGTTCAATCCGATCCCCATGTCAGACGCGCTACTCATCGTACCGCAGCAGATAGCAATGGCCGCATCATTGGCCAAGATCTATGGTATCGATTCAATGGGTGAGATCGCAGTCAGTATGCTCAAGGGTCAAATCATCTCCTTGATGGGACGCCAACTGGCAGCCAGCCTGACCAAACTCATCCCGGTATTGGGGCAGTTCATTAACGCTGGGGTGGCCGGTGTCATCACTGGTGGGCTTGGGCTAGCCTTGGTCGAGGTGTATGAACGAGCCATCGAGGGCTATCTAAAAACAGGAAAGGCACCTGATTGGACCAAATTACTTTCAAGTGAACTATTTATGCAAGCATTCAACAGTGGCCTAGCCAATTGGAAAGCTAACAAGGCCTGATACTTACTAGTGACACAGGAAGGTCTTAGTGAGAGACAAGCTACTGTCCTTTATCCTAAGCCTTCCTTCTTAATAAAGCTGTTCAGGGTTATGGAACGCATGGACAAATTCGCAATCAATCTAATTGTTTTGGGAAAAAGCGGTGTAGGAAAAAGTAGTTTCTGCAATTATCTCTTCGACAAAAAAGATATGTTTGAAGTCGGAAGTGGTAAACCTGTCACTTCTTGGGAAAAAAACTTCCAGTCGTACACTTTTGAACACAGAGGGCACCTGCTAAATGTGTTCGACAGTGTGGGTTTGGAGGCTAACAACTATGGACGTTGGAGAGACCAGTTCGATCGTTTTATGCGGCAACGGCGGGAACGCCCCATGGAGCCTGAAACATGGATACATGGGGCTTTCTATGTCATCAATGCTAGTTCAGCCCGACTAGAACCAGTCGATCTTAACCTCATCAAAGATATCGCCCAAGATACCCATATTCCCCTGCAAGTCATCCTTACCAATGCCGATGTCGCAGGGGAAAAAGTAGAAGCCTTGACGCAGGAAATTAAGAAGTACTGCCCAGGTGTTCCGGTCACCCCCCTGTGTTCAGTGTCTGTACGCAAGCGCGGCGGGCACTCAACCCAGCCCTTTGGTAGGGAGGAAGTACTTTCATTATACCTAGAGCAATCGCGCACCTTCTTGAGCAAACGTCTGGCCGCTATGAGTTGTTTGAATATCAAGCGAATTCTAAAGGAAATGCGCAACACAGTAGTTAGCAAGATTGAAAGTGCAGACCTCAGCCTTTTCAAACTCGCAGACTTGGACCTTGATAAGGAAATCGAGCTCCCCGACTTGGATGAGGTATTTTCCGACTTAAAAAGTTTTGATGACTACCTGTCATCCTTTGGTTTTGATGGAGGCTGGGAAACCAGCTATGAGCTAGAAAACACTGTAACTCGAGCCTTCGAAGAGTTTCAAAGCAATATTGAGACTCGCTTTAAAGAGATCGAAGATGGCGTTGATTCAGATAATCTGATGCGCAAAGTGGGAGCTATTTATGAGGCAGCAAAAATTATTCTTACCTTGAAGTCTACTATGATTGGTTGGCTCGATAAGGGCTTTAAACAAGTTGATATCGAACTCGACCACTTGTTTGTTAAATATGCTGAACAAGACAACTTCTTTGCCTCTTACCTGTTTCCACCCGGAATTTTAATTAGTAACAAGGCGAGGCTATTCGGTATCTTCTAGTCAACAGAATTTTGTGATACGTAAGTCTCCAAATTCTATTAAGATGTAACAATATGTTGGCTTTATGATGTAATAACTTATTAAATTTGGCGACCATAATAGGCATCATATTATGGTTCGCCAATAATTAGATGAGGTGCTCATCCGTGCCCCTCATCCAGAGAAGTCATGACTTGCTGGCTGATTTTTGAAAAAACGCCTCCAGCTTGCTAACTAGTACAACAATTGAATACATTCAATTACCTTGTCATCAATGTGTCAGACAATAGGTATGACAACTTTATGCATTGCACAATATCGCTGTAATATCGCTTTGCACCTACAGTTATTCAATCGATAAACTTGCACTGAGACTTAAAAATGGAACATCACATTCATTTATCAAAACAAGTTGTAGCTCAATTGCTGTTGAATGGTTTTGAGGCTTTTGTTGTACAACATCAAGGACAGTTACGCAGTGGCATAGAATTGCACGCATCTGTCTTCGGTACGGTTAAAAGAGGAAAAGAGAAAACCACATATAAGGTTGAGTTTATTTCTGTGGATACTACCGCAATTATGCAAGCAGGGTCGGTTACACCTAAAGAAGATACGCAATATCTGAAAAAGCATATTGCTGAACAAATGGGTTATGAGCGAATCGGAAATTTGCATACTCACCCTTATCTAACACATGAGGGTGATATGGATTTCATGAGAACTATTGGCTGCGACTTCTCCCCAGCTGATTTAGCAATTGTAGAGGATAGCTTAAAAGAAGAAAATGAAGAGTTTCTCGTTGAGTTTTTGCTCTCCATAAAACAAAACCAACGAAAAAACCTAGTTCGAGATGGCTTTCTTGATGATACTCGCAATGTATTTGAGTTCTCTGTTGGTAATTGTAAATGCTTCCTGAGAGCTCAAGTTTTTTCTCTTGATGGTAATGGCCGTTTGGTATTGGAAACTACATACCTACGAGACAATTATCTGCAAGAGTTTGGGCACTTTTTTGCGGACTTTGGCCGTATCGAAGCAAAGGAGGGTCGTAAACGCATTCTGAAATATATTTCTTAAGCTAGGAATACAGCTCAATACACAAACAGATTTTCTTATTATGAGTAATAATTTGATAATGCGTAACCACTGTAAATAAATGCATTCCAAAATAAAACAATAAGACACCGGTTTGAGGCCGGTGTCAGGTGATGACTATATCTGTACAGGTTAAATATAGTTACTGACTGGCCAATTTTTTGGTAAGCCAGTAACTAATATCATTTGGCAGGTACGCTATTTTAACAGCTCTTTTTGAACGCACCGATCCTGGTCCATCACGATAGTAATTTTTGGGCTTACTCGAATCCGTTTTATAGCCAAAATTCTTATTGAGGAACGACTCTAAAAACCTAATTGGAATTCCCCTTTTAGATGGAATGATAAAATAGTCTTTATTAAAGAATTTTTTTACTGCAATGAGTTCATGACCAAACTTAAATTTTCCATTCTCAATCCACGCTAGGAATTTACCAGCCTCATCACTACTGTAGCAATAATTGTCACTGAGTTTTAACTCATTGGCTAGCGATCTTATCATTGCAAATGTTATGGACTCTTGACTATTATAGTCGTCAGTACATTTATATAATGGGATGTTATTTATAATTATTCTGCGAGTATTTCCTCTATCATCAAATTTTATCAACTCCTCACTTAATTTCTCACCGTAAAATCGCTCAATATCAAAAGCCTCTTTAGCATAAAACTCACTTCTATTTAATAACCCGTAAATTCGATCTTCCTCAGTTTTCAGCTCAGCCAACTCAAGCATTTTTTTATCTGAATTTTTCAGCTCAGGTGAAAGATAGCTAATTTTATAACCCTGTTGTTCAAGCATTGTTAGTAGGGTGAAATTATAATCCAAACACAATTTATGTTGAATAAACAATCGGTTAACCATATGCATTAATGTGGGGTTGTGGCAATACTCATGCAAACGTTCAATAGAATAATCACACCCCAACGCTGACATCACCAACTCTGTAATGATATGATCGCTATTTTTATATACCCTATTTTTGCCACCAAGGAGCGCTAAAAATGCATTATTAGCATTCCTCGCTCGGTGGACAAACTGCATAATATCATTAGGCTGAACGAGCCCATTTGAAATAATTGCAGTAAATGTTAGATCCTTATCTGTGAAACTAAATCCATTTTTCACAACCGGTGTAAAAATTGACACCAGTTTACTGCTAACATTTTTGTTTATAGCACCATTAGGGAATTTACGAGCAGTGTCAGCATCGATTAATATTTTTCTTGGTGTATTTATTGCATTTACCAAAACGTTAACATTTGATTTTTTTGCATTGTGTGCCTCGTCGCTAAATACAATACATTTTTTGCCACTTGATGCACGCTCATTGATCTTGTTTATAATATCTGGTTTAGTTGTTAAAATGATTTCTGGCATATTCCTAGGTTTGGATGATCTATATACGAACACTTTTTTATTACTGAGCGTAGCTAAATTTGAAATAAAATCAAATGAGTTCTGACTTAAAAACGCATCGGCAATAACAACAGTGCTGGCATCAGCAATAATTTTTTTGAAATTATCCATCCTTTCAATGTATTCATCAACTGAGACTCTCATGCCCAATTCTGAGTGCATTAAATTAAAAACATCCTCAAACTCATCTATAATCAAAACTTGGCACTTATCCCGGATATGCTTATATTTTTTACTATATAAAATGCTCAGACTAACACCATAGACACCGGTTTCATTTTTGGTGATATCTGTATGATAGTGTCGTTCATCCTGATCAGGATACAGTGAATTCGTGAACGCTCGAGATGGATTTAAAAAAATAGGATGCATGCCATTATTCCCAGCCTCGCCAAATGTGGGTATTAGGCAATTAGTTGTTTTACCAGTCCCTGGCGGAGTAACAACTATGTGAATCCCAGGGAAACGATCTAGACACAATCTTTCGTGACAAAGTTCGATATTAGTTTCAGTAATATTATCATTCTTAGTATAGAAATTGTGCGCCAAAGATACCGCGCTCTTTTTAGCAAACAAGTGTTTGTTTATAGCCTCGGCGATTCTAGTATGGAATCGATTACTAGTTTGAGACCAAACATAATCAATTAGAGACGTCTGAGACATTATTTCTGGGCAAAAATGATGAGAGTTTAGCGCCACAAAATCAATTGCTTCTTGCTCCTCCACCTCATTTTTTGCATACCCGAGAAGCAGCAACCCTAGATTGACCTTGTTCGAACCTGGCTTAAACTCATGCCCATCCAGCACGACTGTGATCTTATAATCGAATGCAATTTTCACTGCATCAAATCCCGATTTATTGTCACTGATTAATCTAATTGAATTCCTAGATTCACCATCGCCAATAATTTCTACGATTTTATCCCTCAGCGCGTTAGATTTATCAATCCCAAATTTCAAATGGCAGTTATCGCCATAACTCAACACAAACATATCCACCTCATTTAGTTTTTATAATAATATGGTGGCGTTTTCCAACGCTACACTTTTATTATAGTTATTAAATATTTAAATTCTTCTCAAGCATTCACGCCCAAAATTTTGCGTAGGCATTCCCCTTAGAGATTTTTTAATCTCTCGGAAGAAGTTATAAATATAAATTATGTGTCTACATACACTGACTGGTATGTACGAAGAGAACGATATGCTTATTTCAATGCGTTTGCAATAGGGCAAATAAAAATACCTTGACTTTTCTCAAAATTATTAGTTAAACATTATAATTGAGCCCTAAAATGGCAAAACTATCTATAAACTCTAATAATTTTGAGGGGTGGCAAGAGCTCTATCTGAATAGCCGATGCGATACAAAACCAGCTGGTCACTACACTGCGATGTAGTATGAGGAGCTAGTGACAGAGGAGACTTCTGAGGTGGTTTATTGTAACCGGTATGGGTGCAGCCCACGTGATTTATGGTGTATGTAACTACAAATGCTAATGACCAATTCACTACTGAAATTAATGAAAAAACCTGTCTTTTTTTTTATTTTCCTCGCTCCGCGAGCACCAGACCCATTTTTCGACTTGCAATCCTACGAAACACTTCATTCAAGGCCAACTATCGAAGTGGCAAGCATAGCCTTAATGAATAAGGCTAACTCTGAGCTATTAAACAGGCCAATGCCATTAAGACATCAGCCTGTTGTTTAGGAGTAACGACTATCGTTACAGATCGCCACCCACGCCCTTGTACTTCTCTACAAAGGCCGCGATCTTCTGGAAAACGCTCTGTTTTTTAGTCAGATATTGCGGGTTTAGCGGACTCATCTTGGGCAACAGTGAATTGAGCTCGGTACCGTTTTCGCTGGCGAATTCGCGCTTGAGCGAAGTGATGATATAGCGCTTTGCCGCTTCCACATTCAGATTTTCAGAGCTGATCAGCTCATCAGCTTCTCGTCGTTGCTCAGCCTGAGCAAACGCGTAGAAAGCTTCAATGACACTGGCAGCATCACCAACCTGGTCCAAGTCGGTTTGATTGATGAAATCGACCAGCAGGCTCTCCTTGGCTCGATTGCCAAGGCTTGCACGGATCAGTCGTCGTACTTCATCTACCAGCGCAGCTTTGCTTCTGGTTTTCTTGTTGTGCTCATAGATCAGCTCAAGTATGTAGTCGAGGTTGATCTCCTGGGATTTGAGCAGATCCACCTCAAATACGATGTCATCCCAATCGATGGTGGATTTGTCTTTCTCCTCTGCTGATTTTTGCCGACGCTGCCAATCTCGGATGTCATTGTAAGTAGAACGGTAGTCTTGGATTGTGCGTTCGGCAGGCAGGCGAATGGTCTGCAACTCGGCCAGCTTTGCATCATCCAGATAGTGTTCGGCTTTAAATGCCTCGACCGCTTCAGGATCGCTCATATCTACGCTTTGCAGGGCCTTCAGGCTGGCAAACTCGTCATAGTTTTGTAGCAAATTCTCTACGCGTAGATACTCGCCAAAGAGTTTCGCAAACGCTTTCTTGTCGGCCTCTTTCTCAATGGCCGCAGGATCAGGAAAGCGCTGCTCCAGCTCGCTCACCACATCCATAAAGCCGCGCCGTGCTTGACCGGTTACGAGGTCGGTAAAGCCTTCCATGTACTCCTTGTAGCTCTTTTCCAGCACCACGTTCTTGGTGTTCTTGTCACCAAACAGGGTGATGGCATCGATAGTCGCCTGCTCTAGGTCCCGGAAAGTGACGATATTGCCGAAGGTTTTGGTAGCGTCAAAAATGCGGTTGGTGCGCGAGTAAGCCTGCATCAGTCCGTGGTAGCGCAAGTTCTTGTCCACAAACAGTGTGTTCAGCGTGGGGGCATCAAAGCCGGTCAGGAACATACCCACCACGATTAGCAGGTCGATCTCCTTAGCCTTAACCTGTTTGGCCAAGTCGCGGTAATAGTTCTGAAAACCATTGCTGTCCACGCTGAAATTGGTTTTAAACAGCGCGTTATAGTCTTCGATAGCCGCGCTTAAAAACTCCTTGGCACTGCTATTCATGGCAGAGACATCAAAGCTCTCATCTTCGATGTCGCCCACTGCATCCTGCTCTTCATTGGCGGCAAACGAAAATATGGTGGCAACTTTAAGTGGCTTATTACTCTTTTGCTGCAATGCCTTGAACGATTCGTAGTAGAGCTTGGCAGCCTCTACGCTGCTCACCGCAAACATGGCATTAAAGCCCTTGGCGTTCGCTTGAAGGCGATGGGTCTTTTGCCGGAAGTTGTTCAGGATGTACTGGGTGATCTCACGAATACGATCCGGATGTAGCAAGGCCTGCTGGTTTTCCGCTGCACTTAGCCTCTTTTCATCTTTCTCTGTTTCAATTGCTTTAAACTGCGGGCGCACATCGTTGTAGTCCACCTTGAACTTGAGCACTTTTTCATCACGAATAGCATCGGTGATAACATAAGAGTGCAACTCGCGGCCAAACACACTGGCGGTGGTGTCTGCGCCTAGCGCGTTCTGCGGGAAGATGGGCGTGCCAGTAAAGCCAAACTGGTAGAACTTCTTGAACTTTTTCTTCAGGTTTTTCTGTGCCTCGCCAAACTGGCTGCGATGGCATTCATCGAAAATAAAGACCACCTGCTTGCCGTAAATCGGCAAGTCAGTTTCGCTCTTTATCAAATTGTTGAGCTTCTGGATGGTCGTAACGATGATCTTGTTATCATCCTTATCCAGATTACGCTTTAAGCCCGCAGTGCTGTCCGAACCATTGACGCTATCGGGTGAAAAGCGCTGGTACTCCCTCATGGTCTGGTAATCCAGATCCTTGCGGTCCACCACAAAGAATACCTTATCGATAAACTCCAGCTCGGTGGCCAGTCGCGCCGCCTTAAAGCTGGTCAAGGTTTTTCCTGAACCTGTGGTGTGCCAGATATAGCCGCCGCTTTCGGTATTACTCCAGTTCTTTGTCTGATAGCTGCTTCTGATCTTCCACAGAATGCGCTCGGTGGCGGCAATCTGGTAAGGGCGCATCACTAGCAAGGTGTTGCTGATGTCGAACACCGAGTAATGCAGCAGCACATTGAGCAATGTGTGTTTCTGAAAGAAGGTTGCAGTAAAGTCCTTCAGATCCTTGATTAGCGCGTTGTCCGACTTCGCCCAATTCATGGTGAAGTCGAAGCTGTTTTTATTGCGTGTCGTGGTATTGGCAAAATAGCGACTATCGGTGCCGTTGGAGATGACAAACAGCTGTAAATATTTGAACAAAGAGTGCTTACTGTTAAAGCTTTCTTTGCTGTAGCGGTGGACCTGATTAAAGGCTTCGCGGATCGCCACACCACGTTTTTTAAGCTCGATCTGTACCAGTGGCAGACCGTTTACCAGGATCGTCACATCATAGCGATTGGCAAGGCTGCCGGTTTGTTCAAACTGCTTGATCACCTGTACCTTGTTGCGGACGATGTTCTTCTTATCCAGCAGGTATATGTTTTTAATCCGACCATCATCAAAAACGAAGTCATGGATATAGTCATCGTGGATCTTGCGGGTTTTATCGACGATGCTGTCGCTGGGCTTATCGAGGAAGGTCTCAACAAAACGCTGCCACTCGCCATCAAGAAACGCTACGTTATTGAGCGTTTGCAGCTGTTCCCGTACATTGGCGAGCATGGCAGCAGGGTTATTCAGGGTGGGCAGGAACTCATAACCTTGATTGGCAAGATCCTCAATTAGCTCGTGCTCCAGATCACTTTCGCTCTGATAACTTTCAGCAACCGACCATTCCTTAGTGTATTTATCCAGCACGATAAATTTGTTGGATTCTGCGATGGTTTTATAATCAGCCATTTTGGTGCTCCTGCTGCCAGTAGCCAAAGTTGCTCTTCAAATGCTCGAGCAACAATTTGACAATCGCTTTCTCAGCTTGCGTTGGCTCTGCAACGGCTTCGTTCGATAGCGTGTTGTGGCTTGTGAAATTAATTATTCTGCTTAGATAAAGTTGCTTGTCATCCGGCAAGAGTTCTGACCATTTGGGGTAACCCAAAAAGCTGGCGGTTTTCTCGTAAAGGTTTCGCAGCAAGGTGAAATGAAACCGTTCAACCCTGTTGTCCGCAATCGCCTGCTCAATGACCTGCTTCAGGTGCAGATGGTAGGAAAAGCTCTTGTTGGAGTCGCCCTGTTTCTCAGTGAGGGCAAAGCTGCCGTCTTCAAACCGCGCCAGCATGTAGCAGGTCTTGCCGTTCAGTTCATTGAACAGCACGTTGTAGAACAGTGGGCTGTGCGTCGAGACGATGAACCTCAGATTGGACGGGCTTAATTTGATCAAGCTGGCTAGATTGACAGCCAGTTCAATCAAATGGTTTTCATCGAGAGAGCTGACGGGGTCGTCAATGAACACATACTCCAGCTGGTCAAAGGCGCTGGTCTCGCGCTCGCCCGGCTCAGCAACATTGAGAATCGTCACCGCCTGATCCAGCAGGGTGTAGAAAACACTCCAGATAAAATTGCTCTCTTCGCCTTTGGAAAGCTTGATGTGCGGGGAAGGCTCTTCGTTACCGCGCTCCAGGGAGAAAGTGACTTCGTCAAAGTCGGCGCTAAAATGCGGCGTTAGCTTGTCGTTCGCATAACGCTGGAAATAATGAACGATATTTCCATCCTGACCTAGATCCTTGAGTAGCGTCAGCAGCCAACTTGTATAAGCATTGGGCTGGATCTTCAGCTTGTACTCGGCATCACCCGCCAAGTCGTTATCCCAATAGAACAGGTCTTCGGTGAAGGCGTTGTAATAGAGGATCTTGTTACGTGACAACTCGGGCGTCTCAGCTTCCCCATCGCCCTCGTCGTCATTGGCTTTGGGCGCAATCAGTTGCTTGAACTCTCGCGACAGGCGCGTTTTGCCCGTACCGTTGAAGGCGTAGATCAGTTGCACTTTCTTGTTGGT
>Ga0247724_1000068_pt1 | contig 30862 bp, 33 predicted proteins | sample OKSTACKMC2E_FD_182776 | JGI IMG/M metagenome (GOLD analysis project Ga0247724, IMG submission 182776) | Subsurface sediment microbial communities from gas well in Oklahoma, United States - OK STACK MC-2-E | ecosystem: Environmental > Terrestrial > Deep subsurface > Rock core/Sediment | place... | reverse complement strand
GGCATCGGTGCACATTACACCTTCCCTGCTCTGTAATAAAAAACGCCTGAAAAGCACAGCGTGCTTTTCAGGCGTTTCATTCATCAGATCGCTAAGAATTATCGCCCGTCGCCAGCCCAGCGAAATAACGCTGCAGCAGCCGCCAAAAATACCAGGCTCATCACTCCCATCACCGTTAATTGCACTCCAACATCAGCAATACCGGCACCATCGAGCATTACAGCCCGCGCAGCGCTGACCAGATGGGTCAGCGGGAATAATTGCGCAAACCACTGGACCGCTTCTGGCGCACCTTCGAGGCTAAACCAGACACCGGACAAAATCATCATCGGCCAGCTGGTCATATTGAGTAAGCCCCCGGTCAGCTCTTCACTTTGCAGCCGGCTGGCAATTAACAGCGCCAACGCAATCATCGACAATGCGCCTAGCGCCGCCACCAGTAGCAGCAAAACATAACTGCCCAGCATCATCAGGCCGAATAGCTGCTGACAACTGACAAACACCACACCGGCGATGACTAAAACGATGACCAGCCGCGAAATAACCTGAGCACCAACAAACTCCAGCGCTGTTAATGGCGTCGCCTGCAGGCGCTTAAGCACTGAATTTTTGCGGTAGCGCACCAGCACATAACCGACACCAAATAAACAGGAAAACATCATGTTCATGCCTAAAATACCCGGCAAGACAAAATCGACATAACGGATGGCCTGACCAGTCACTTCCTCGCGCGTGGCACCCGGCCACTGCTGCAGCAGGATTTTTTCCACCAAATAGCCTTTGGCTGAATCCGGATTCACCACATAGCGGTTTGCGGCAAGGTCCAGCACCAAATCTATCTGGTGATGCGCCAGCCGCTGGTTCGCCAGCGCTTCGGTCTGATAAGGCACAAACTCGACAAAGCGGGTGGCTAGCAGCGGATGCTGAGTTTTGTCCAGCACCGCGCTTTGCTGCAACACCCCGACTTTATATTCAGCTTTTGGCTCGCCGGAGAAAACAAAAGCAAAACCGGCCACCAGTAAAAACGGAAACAATAAGTTCCAGCCGAGTGCCGCGCGGTCGCGCCAGAACTCCAGATTGCGCGCCTTTAGCACCGCGATAAAACGTCTGAAACTAAACATCATGCAGCCTCCGGTGTGACAGCGCTTAACGCATGGCCGGTTAATTTCAGGAATAAATCATCCAGCGTCGCTGATTTCACCAGCAAGCCCTGCAGCGGCACTTGTTGCTGCAACAGCGCCTGAATGCTGAGCTGTACATCCGGCGTCTGAATACACAGCTGGCCGCCCTGCACACTAACCTGCTGGCCCGCCGGCATTTGCGGCAGAAACCCCGGGTCTGGCAGCTGCAGCAAAGCGCCTTCAAAATGCTGCCTGAGCAGCGTCTGTGGGGAGCCTTGCGCTATGATTTGGCCTTTGTCGACGATAATCAGCTCATCACACAGCTGCTCAGCTTCGTCCATATAATGCGTGGTCAGAATGATAGTCCGGCCTTGCTGCTTAATGCGCTGGATGAGCGACCAAAAATTACGCCGCGCATGTGGGTCAAGGCCCGTGGTCGGTTCATCTAAAAACAGGATTTGTGGCTGATTCACCAGCGCCAGAGCCAACAACAGACGCTGACGCTGGCCGCCGGATAATTTTTTATGGTCCTGGGTTAAAAAATCCTGCAAATCACAAAGCTGAATAAGCTCTGCGATGTCAGCCGGATTAGGATAAAACGCGGCAAACATCTTTAACGTCTCTTCGACGGTGAGAAAATCCTGTAATGCCGTTTGCTGAAACTGCACGCCAAGCTGCTGAAAATGCCGGCGCGAAGCGATTTCGCCCTGATAATAAATCGCGCCACTGTCTGGTTTGATAATACCTTCGAGCATTTCCAGTGTGGTCGTTTTGCCAGCACCATTTGGCCCCAGCAAACCAAAACACTGCCCGGCTTTGACACTGAAACTGAGGTTATTGACCGCTTTAAGCGCACCATAACTTTTACACAGCTGCGACACGGCAAGCACCGCCGGTGTCGCAGAGACAACTTGCTCTGCGTCCATACAGGACTCCTTTGGAGATACCCTTAGCGTCAAGGGACTGCTACCATATCAGTTTTTGCAGTTTCGAATCATATCTCATGCGCACAATACGTTTATTTCAGCCCGGCGTGCTGACGCCGGGGCAAACTGTGGCACTCTGTGAAGATGCCGCCAATCACGCCGGTAAAGTACTGCGGATGCAGACCGGTGATGCCTTGGAATTATTTAATGGTGATGGCCAGAACTATGTGGCTCAAATCACCGAAGTTGGCAAAAAACAGTTGTGGGTGCAAATTCAAAGTGCAGCGGCTAATCCAGTGGAGTCGCCGCTGCATTTACATTTAGGCCAGGGCATTTCACGCGGCGACCGGATGGATTTTGCCATTCAGAAAGCAGTCGAGCTGGGTGTCAGTGAAATTACGCCACTGTTTACAGAACGTTGCGGTGTGAAGCTCGACGCTGAACGGCTGGAGAAAAAACGCGAACAATGGCAAAAAATTGTCATCAGTGCCTGCGAACAAAGCGGCCGCTCTGTGGTGCCACCAGTGCATCTGCCGGTCACATTAGAAAAATGGTTAGCACAAGATGACAATTGTCTGAAGCTGACCTTGGATCCCTGGACCAGCGCCACCATTAAACAGTTAACCCCGACCAACCGGCTGCGCCTCGTGATAGGCCCGGAAGGTGGTTTCAGCGACCGCGAAGTGGCAGCTACTACTGCCGCCGGATTCCAGCCGGTACGGCTTGGCCCGCGCGTGCTGCGCACCGAAACGGCCGCACTGACAGCCATCGCGGCATTGCAATTACAACTGGGCGATCTCGCCTGATTAAGGAGTAAGCTGTTGATTAAACTCGGCATCGTGATGGACCCTATCAGCGCCATCAATATCAAAAAAGATTCCAGTTTCGCTATGTTATTGCAGGCACAAAGCCGTGGTTACCAATTGCATTACATGGAAATGGCCGATTTGTATCTGTTAGAAGGTCAGGCTCGTGCCCGTACCCGCTTGCTGCAGGTGGAACAAAATCCGGCGCGCTGGTATGAATTTCAGGGTGAGCAGGATATCGCGCTTGGCGATCTCGACGTTATCCTGATGCGCAAAGACCCGCCGTTTGATACCGAATTTATTTACGCCACTTACATTCTGGAACGCGCTGAAGACACTGGCACGCTGATTGTTAACAAACCCCAGAGCCTGCGTGACGCCAACGAAAAACTCTACACCAGCTGGTTTGCTGAGCACACCCCAAAAACGCTGGTCAGCCGTGATGCGGCGCGCTTAAAAGCTTTTTATCAGGCCGAAGGCGATGTGATTTTAAAACCGCTGGACGGTATGGGCGGCGCCTCAATTTTCCGTTTAAAACCGCAGGATCCGAACGTTAGTGTTATCCTGGAAACTTTAACTGCCCACGGCACTATGTATGCGATGGCGCAGCGCTATATTCCACAGATCGTCGACGGCGATAAACGCGTATTAGTAGTTAATGGCGAGCCTGTGCCTTATTGTCTGGCGCGGATCCCGGCCAACGGCGAAACACGCGGCAATCTGGCCGCCGGCGGTCGCGGTGAGGCCAGGCCGCTGTCTGAAAGTGACTGGGCCATTGCCCGTGCTGTCGGCCCGGCGTTAAAAGCCAAAGGTTTGATTTTTGTCGGTCTGGACATTATTGGTGACAAACTGACCGAAATTAACGTCACCAGCCCAACCTGCATCCGCGAAATTGAAGCCGCTTTTCCGGTTTCCATCACCGGCATGCTGTTTGATCAGATTGAAGGGTTGCTACAGGCGAAAAAAGCCTGAGGAGTTCACCATGGATAGTCTGCAAAACCATTTATTGATTGCGATGCCAAGCCTTGATGACCCGCTGTTTAGCCGCAGCGTGACTTATATCTGTGAACACAATGAAGAAGGTGCCATGGGCATCGTGATTAACCATCCGTTATCGGTTGATATTGCGGTGCTGCTGGAACAGATGGAAATTGAATTTGACGCTGGTTCTGACGCCGCCAAACGGAAGGTTTGCGCCGGTGGCCCGGTACAAAATGACCGCGGTTTTGTCTTGCATACCCCTAAAGCCGGTTTTACCAGCAGTATGCAGCTGAATCAGGATTTGATGATCACAACTTCCAAAGACATTCTGGAGCAACTGACCACCGAAGATGCGCCGGAAAAGTTTATTCTGGCGCTCGGGTACGCCGGCTGGAGCGCGGGTCAGCTGGAGCAGGAACTGGCAGAGAACAGCTGGTTGGTGATCCCGGCTGACAATAAAATTATTTTCGATTTACCGCACAAAGAAAAATGGCAAGGCGCTACGGCCAAGCTCGGCATTCAAAGCTGGCAACTGAGCGCGCAGGCCGGCCATGCCTGATCACAGGCCATTACCACAGGAAAAACCATGAGTTGTATTCTGGCATTTGATTATGGCCTGAAAAGTATTGGCGTGGCGGTCGGCCAGCAGCTGACCGGCACCGCCAGCACGTTAAAAGCGCTAAAGGCGGTGGACGGTACCCCGGACTGGAACCAGATTGAAGCCCTACTGAAAGAATGGCAGCCGACGCTGGTGGTAGTGGGTTTGCCACTGAATATGGACGGCTCCGAGCAGCCTTTCACAGCGCGGGTGCACAAATTTATCAACCGGTTACACGGCCGTTTTGGCGTCAAAGTGGTGGCGCAGGACGAAAGGCTGACCACAGTCGAATCGCGCGCCGAGTTGTTTTCGCAGGGTGGTTTTAAAAAGCTCAGCAAAGACGCCGTCGATTGTTATTCGGCGAAGTTAATTCTGGAGAGCTGGTTTGAACACCAATAATCAGTTGCAGCCTGGATTCTACCGGCACTACAAAGGCCGTTATTATCAGGTTTTAGCCACAGTCCGGCACAGTGAAGAAGACGCGCCTTATGTACTGTACCGGGCCTTGTACGGCGATTTTGGCCTTTGGGTGCGGCCGCTTGCGATGTTCGTTGAAAGTGTCAGTATCGATGGCGAGCCGCTGCCGCGCTTTGCTTATATCAGCAGCAAAAAACCTGCCGACCTTGACCTGCCAACGCCATTACCCGATGCGCCTTTGTGGTCAGGTCTGGTACAAACCTAAACAAATAACGCGGCCAGAGCCGCGTTATTTGTTTCTTGTCTTTGCGTTTAACGTTCCGGTTTCTCCAGCCCGTCAACCGTGACATTGGCTAGCATACCAGCGCCTGAAGTTTCATTGTTACGCAGTTTAATCATCAGGCGTAAATCATTTGGTGAATCGGCGTGGTGCAGCGCATCGGCGTAACTGATTTGATTGCGCTGATACAGGTCATACAGCGCCTGATCAAAGGTCTGCATACCAAGCTCACGCGATTTTGCCATCACCGCTTTAATCTCATCAATCTGACCTTTTTTGATTAGGTCCGCAACTAACGGCGAGTTGGTCAGCACTTCAATCGCTGCCATGCGTTTGGTGCCGTCAGCGGTGGCGATCAGTTGCTGGGCGACAATACCGCGCAGGTTCAGTGCCAGGTCAAACATCAATTTGGCGTGTTTCTCTTTCGGAACCAAATGCAGAATGCGGTCAATCGCCTGGTTGGCGTTATTGGCATGCAACGTAGCGATACACAAATGGCCGGTTTCAGCAAAACTCAGCGCATATTCCATGGTGTCCTGGCTGCGGATCTCACCGATCAGGATCACGTCCGGCGCCTGGCGCAACGAGCTTTTCAGCGCTGCTTCAAAAGATTCGGTATCAATGCCCACTTCGCGCTGTGTGATCAGACTCTTCGCATGGTCGTGCACAAATTCAATCGGATCTTCGATAGTCAGGATATGACCACGGGCATTTTTGTTGCGATAGCCAATCAGCGCCGCCAGGGACGTCGATTTACCGGTGCCGGTGCCGCCGACAAACAGCAGCAGACCGCGTTTGGACATGATCAGTTCTTTCAAAATCGGCGGTAAACCGAGCTCATCAACTTCCGGAATTTTGGTGACGATGCGGCGCACCACCATACCAGCCTGATCGCGCTGGAAAAACGCCGACACCCGAAAACGGCCGGCGTCATTGGCAATGGCAAAATTGCATTCTTTATGTGTCAGAAACTCGTTTTTTTGCTTGTCATTCATACAAGCCAAGACGATTTCCAGAGATGCTTCGGCGCTTAATGGCGTCTCTTCAATCGGCTGTAACTCGCCGTTGATTTTTGCCGCGACCGGCATCCCGGCGGTGACAAACATATCCGATGCTTTGGCATCGACCATTTTTTGCAGCAGTCTGATTAATTCCATCATCGTCTCCGTTAAATCCGGCCCATAGCACCAAAGGCGTTTTTATCCTGCGCTTTGGCCAGCGCATCCTGTTTGGTGATAAGCCCGCGGTTGACCAGATTCAACAAACACTGGTCCATCGTCTGCATGCCATGTGAAGCACCGGTTTGAATAACCGAGTACATCTGGGCGATTTTGTCTTCGCGGATAAGGTTACGGATAGCAGGCACGCCGGTCATGATTTCATGCGCGGCAATACGACCGCCGCCGATTTTTTTCAGCAGCGTTTGGGAAATAACAGCCCGTAAAGATTCCGACAACATCGACCGCACCATGGCTTTTTCTTCGCCCGGGAAAACGTCAATGATCCGGTCGATGGTTTTCGGTGCCGAGGTGGTGTGTAATGTACCAAACACCAGGTGACCGGTTTCTGCTGCTGTCATCGCTAAACGAATAGTTTCTAAGTCACGCAATTCACCAACCAGGATCACGTCCGGGTCTTCCCGCAGTGCTGAGCGCAGTGCGTTGGAGAAACTTAAGGTATCGCGGTGAACTTCACGCTGGTTGACCAGGCAAAGTTTGTTGTGGTGCACAAATTCAATCGGGTCTTCAATGGTCAGGATATGTTCATGGCGGCCGGTGTTGATGTAATCGACCATCGCGGCCAGCGTGGTAGATTTACCCGAACCGGTCGGCCCGGTCACCAGCACCAGGCCACGCGGATTGTCAGCAATAGTGCGGAATACTTCCGGTGCGCCTAAATCATCCAGGCTTAATACTTCGCTGGGGATGGTACGAAATACCGCCGCCGCGCCGCGGTTTTGCACAAAGGCGTTAACCCGGAACCGTGCCAGGCCAGGCACTTCAAACGAGAAGTCCGACTCCAGACGTTCTTCATATTCTTTGCGCTGCTTATCCGTCATAATATCGTACACCAGCGCATGGACATCTTTATGTGTCAGTGGCGGAATGTTTAAACGGCGTACGTCGCCGTCAACACGGATCAGCGGTGGCACACCGGCCGATAAGTGTAAGTCCGACGCTTTGTGCTGTACGCTGAACGCCAGTAATTCGGTAATATCCATGACGACATACTCCTGTGTCAGTGAAGAGGCAAATCAGGTTTCGATGCATAACACCATAGCAGAACGCTTACAGACAGCCTACAGGGCTCTTGCAGAAATTCAGCCACCAAGCGGCGCGACTGTTCAGTTAATCGCCGTCAGTAAAACCAAGCCAGTCAATGACATAGAACAAGCCTATCTGGCCGGCCAGCGTTTGTTCGGCGAAAACTATGTGCAGGAACTTGCCGCCAAAGCGCAGGCGCTGGCTACCCTGCCCGGTTTGCTTTGGCATTTTATCGGGCCGTTACAATCGAATAAAACCCGCGATGTGGCCATGTACGCCGATGTGGTGCACAGCGTCGACCGGCTTAAGATTGCCGAGCGGCTGTCAGCGCAGCGTCCGGCCGGTAAAGCGCCGCTGCAGGTATTATTGCAGGTCAATATCAGCCTGGAAGCCAGTAAATCCGGCGTGTTACCACAAAATGTGCTGCCACTGGCGCGACAGGTCGCCGCACTGCCTAATCTTGAGCTGGCAGGTCTTATGGCCATTCCGGCACCGGCAGTGGATGGCGACAATCAGCAGGCTTTTGCCGCGATGCAGCAGCTGTCACAACAGCTTCAGGCCGAATTTCCGCAAGCAAATCAATTGTCGATGGGCATGTCGGACGACTGGCAACAAGCCGTTCTTTTCGGGGCAACTATGATAAGATTAGGCACTGCCATTTTTGGTAGCCGCACTGCACAGGCAGATAACGGCACCGCAACTAACGACACATCAGTATGAATGACAACACAGTAGCCTTTATCGGCGCCGGCAATATGGCGCGCTGCATTATCGGTGGCATGGTGAAAACCGGCTATCCGGCCGCAAATATTATCGCCGCCAATCCGAGTACTCCCAAACTCGAGGCGCTTGCCGCCGATTTTGGCATTGAAGTGACGCAGGACAATTTACTGGCGGTGACCAAAGCTGACGTTATAGTGCTTGCGGTCAAGCCGCAGCTGATGGCCGAAGTCTGCACGACGCTTATCGCAGGCGTACCGGACATCGCCGAAAAACTTTTCGTCACAGTAGCTGCAGGCTTACCGGTCAGCCGCTATGAAGAATGGCTGGGACCGGTTCGTCTGATGCGTACTATGCCCAATACGCCATCGTTAGTCGGGCTTGGTGTCACCGGCATTTTTGCCAGCCGCTGCTCAAATTATGAAAAATCTTTTGTCGACAGCATGTTCAGCGCTACCGGTAAAACCGTCTGGCTGGACAATGAGAGTCAAATCAACGACATCATCGCCGTTACAGGCAGTGCACCGGCTTATTTCTTTTATTTTATGCAGGCGATGGCGCAAAAAGCCGAATTGCTGGGTTTTAGCGCTGAAGAAGCCCGTTTGATGGTGACGCAAACCGCACTGGGTGCTGCCACTATGGCCGCGCAATCGACTTTGAGTTTTGCCGATTTACGCGCACAAGTGACCAGCAAAGGCGGTACCACGCATGAAGCCATTGAAACGATGCGTAATGCAAATTTAGAACTGCTGGTCGCGGATGCGATGCAGGCTGCGATCCGCCGGGCGGAAGAAATGGCCAGAACGCTGTGATCGACGCAATCTTTACCAAACGAGTTTTAACGTCTGACAAGGAACCCGCATGAACAACGCTTTTTATTTTCTGCTGGACACTGTGTTTAACCTGTACCTGATGGTGGTGCTACTGCGTATCTGGTTACAGGCCAGTCGTGCTGATTTTTATAATCCACTGAGTCAGTTTGTGGTTAAAGCAACCAACCCGCTGCTGATCCCATTAAGACGTGTCATTCCGAGTATCGGCAAGCTGGATACCGGTGCTGTGGTGCTGGCACTTTTAGTCAGTGCGCTGAAAATGCTGCTGATCCAGCTGTTATTGGCCGGTCAGTTTAATCTGCTGGCAATTTTCACCGGCGCATTTGTCACAGCCGTCAAAGAAACTTTCAGCCTGTTGTTCTGGGTGCTGATCATCCGCGCCATCATGAGCTGGTTCTCGCAAGGCCGTAACCCGATGGAACTGGTATTGATGCAACTGACCGAACCATTGTTAGCGCCGGTGCGTAAAGTCATTCCGCCGATGGGTGGCCTGGACTTGTCCGTGCTGATCGTATTGGTTGCGCTGCAATTTCTGCAGATTTTACTGCAGAGCTTTTTTATCGGTCTGCTCTGAGTATGACGGCAACGCCATGGTGCTGGCTTGGCGCTGATTTACAGCTGCAGCTGTATATTCAACCCAAAGCCAGCCGGGATCAGGTCGTAGGTCTGCACTGCGATGCAATCAAAATTGCCATCACAGCGCCACCAGTTGACGGCAAAGCCAATGCCCATGTGCTGAAATTACTAGCGCAGTGGTTTGGGGTAGCAAAAAGCCAGGTTGAACTGCAACGCGGTGAGCTGAGCCGGCATAAGCAGTGGCTGATCCGTGCGCCAGGGCAAATCCCGCCGGCATTTGCGGTACTTGGGTTGGCCCAAAAGGCCTGAAACCAGCGCTTATTTTCCCTCAAGTTATTGATTATTATGAGGAGTCCGTGATGAAACGGTCTGTAATGAAACTCTGGTCCTTTATTTCTCTGCTTTCTGGTCTGTTGCTGAGTTTTGCAGTGGCGGCTGAACAAAAACAGCAACTTGGTAACTGGGATGTGCATTACATGCTGATGCCGACCACTCTGCTCGATGCCGAAGTTGCGAAGAATTATCAGCTCAGCCGCAGCCGCAACTATCAGCTGCTGAATATTTCGGTACTCAATAGTAAAGACCAACAGGCGCAGCAGGTCGAATTGACCGGTAGCGCGACTAACCTCGCCGGGCAGCGTCAGCAGCTGACTTTTAAGCCGGTGAAAGAAGGCGCAGCTTTGTATTATCTGGCCGGTGTTGAGGCCCGCTCCGAACAGAAAATGACTATTGAACTGACCATCCGCCAGGGTGAGCAGACCCAAGTGTTAAAATTTACCCAGGATGTTTATCCGGAATAGCAGGTTGTTTCATGTTTAAACAGTTAGTCCTCGCCAGCAGTAACGCCGGTAAAGTGGCAGAGCTGCAAAGCCTGTTAGCCGACCAGGGCATCGAAGTGTTACCACAAACCCAGTTTGGCGTGCCGGATGCCGACGAAACCGGGCTCAGTTTTATTGAAAATGCCATTTTAAAAGCCCGTCATGCCGCGAAACTCACCGGCCTGCCGGCTATTGCTGATGACTCAGGTCTTGCTGTGCACGCCCTGGGTGGCGCACCGGGAATTTATTCCGCGCGTTACGCCGCCATGCATAGTGCACTGCAGGATGGCGAGTCAAAAGATGCTGCCAACATCCGGTTTTTATTGAAGCAAATGGCACAGCGCGACGACCGCCGGGCCGAATTTCACTGCGTGCTGGCGCTGGTGCAACATGCTGAAGATCCGGTGCCGCTGATAGCGCATGGACGCTGGGCAGGCCTCATCACCCGCGAAGCGCAGGGCTGCGGTGGTTTTGGCTACGACCCGATCTTCTGGTTGCCGGAGCTGCAAAAAACTTCCGCGGAACTGTCCAAAGCCGAAAAATCACAGTTAAGCCACCGTGGCCAGGCGCTGCGCCTGCTGCTGGCGCAGCTGCAGGCATGACCGTGTTACAGTTACCGCCGCTGTCGCTCTACATTCATATTCCCTGGTGTGTGCAGAAATGTCCGTACTGTGACTTTAATTCGCATGCGGTGAAACAAGGCATTCCTGAAGCCGAATATATTGCTCATTTACTGGCGGATTTAGATCAGGATTTAGCGCTGGTACAAGGCCGGCCGCTGCACAGTATTTTTATCGGTGGCGGCACGCCCAGCACTTTCAGCGCTGAAGGCATCGCCGCTATCCTCAGTGGTGTACGCGCCCGTATAAACTTGCCCGCAGGCACTGAAGTGACGATGGAAGCCAACCCGGGGACTGTCGAAGCCAGCCGTTTTGCCGGTTATGTCGCCGCTGGTGTGACGCGCTTTTCCATTGGTGTGCAAAGTTTTCAGGCCAGCCAGTTACAGGCGCTGGGCCGTATTCACAATCCGGCACAGGCACGGCGCGCCGCTGAACTGGCGACACAGCTTCGCAGCGAAGGCCTGATGAGCTTTAATCTGGATCTAATGCATGGCCTGCCACAGCAGGATGTCAGCGCCGCCCTTGCCGATTTACAGCAAGCCATCGACTTAGCGCCGCCGCATCTGTCCTGGTATCAGCTGACCATTGAACCAAACACAGCTTTTGCCTCACGCCCGCCGGTGCTGCCAGAAGATGAAGCTTTGTGGGATATCCAGGAGCAAGGCCACACGCTGTTGACTGCCGCCGGTTATCAGCAGTATGAAACCTCGGCCTACAGCAAAGCCGGTTATCAGTGCGCGCATAATCTGAACTACTGGCGGTTTGGTGATTACCTCGGTATTGGCTGTGGCGCTCATGGCAAAATTACCTTGAGCCCTGATACACAAAACTCCTCAGGCTCTATCAGACGCACCGTCAAAATCAAACACCCCAAAGGCTATATGGATTTAAGCCGCGGTTACCTCGACAGCACAACAGCAGTGGCTGCTGACGATCTGCCCTTTGAGTTTTTTATGAACCGCTTCCGTTTACTGGAAGCCTGCCCCAAAGCGGACTTTACCGCATATACCGGGTTGCCTGTCGAAACAGTCGCGCCGGCGCTTGCCCGCGCCGTGCAGTTGGGTTTAGTTAGCGAAACGCCGCAGCACTGGCAAATCACCCAGCAAGGGGTGCGTTACCTCAATGAGCTGTTGCAACTGTTTTTATAACACCAGCTGCAGGCTGGTTTGACCGCCACAAGAATGAAAAACAACCCGGGGATATCATGAATTTAAAACTTCAACTGCTGAGCATTGCCATTTCAGCCGCATTGCTGGCCGGCTGTAATAAAGCACCGGAGCAAAACGCCAGCCAGAGCACACCGGCTGAGGCTGCTCAGGCAACAACAGCCACAGCTCAGACTGAATCGGCCAAAGCCAATGCTTTTTTTGAGCAGTATTTCAATGACGCCGCCGCATTAAGCCCGATGGCATTGACCCAACTTGGCATCAAACAAGATTACGACAAATGGGACCAGCTGACCGATGAGCAAAACGACAAAGAGCTGGCGCTGAACAAAAAGGCTTTGGCGGATTTGGCGCAGTTTGATGTCAGTAAACTGGATACCCAAACGGCATTAAGTTATCAGCTGTTTAAACAGCAGCTGGAACAGGACATCGCCAACGACAAATGGCGTTATTATAACTATCCGGTCAATCAGATGTTTGGTATGCATGCCGGCGTACCTGCGCTGCTGATTAACCAGCACCAGATTGATAATGAAGCCGACGCCAAAGCCTATATCGCCCGCTTAAACGGCATTCCGCAACTGTTTAAACAACTGGAAGCGCAGCTGACCAAGCGTGCTGAACTCGGCATTATTCCGCCGAAATTTGTGTTCCCGCTCGCTATTGAAGCCAGCCAAAATATTATCAAAGGCGCGCCGTTCACTGCGGGTGCTGACAGCACCTTACTGGAAGATTTCCGCAACAAAGTCAACAAGCTGACGCTGGATGACGGCGCCAAGCAACTGCTGATTAAAGAAGCGGAAGTGGCGCTGACCAGCAGCGTGAAACCGGCTTATGACAGTCTGATTGCATATTTAACGGCGCAGGAACAACAAGCCGGTACTGACGACGGCGTCTGGCGTTTTAAAGATGGCGAAGCCTTCTACAACATGGCGCTGGAACGCACTACAACTACAAAAATGACTGCTGAGGAAATTCACCAGCTTGGTCTTAGTGAAGTGGCACGTATTCATGATGAAATGAAAGCCATCATGCAAAAGGTCGGTTTTAAAGGCGATCTGCAGGCGTTTTTTGCCTTTATGCGTGATGACGCCCAGTTCTATTACCCGGACACCGCAGAGGGCAAAGCGGCATATCTCGCTGAAGCAACGCGGCTGATTGATCATATGAAATCCCAGCTCGACAGCCTGTTTCTGGTCAAGCCCAAAGCCGACCTGATTGTCAAAGCTGTAGAGCCATTTCGCGAACAATCGGCTGGTAAGGCGTTTTACCAACGGCCTTCAATGGATGGCAGCAGACCTGGTATCTATTACGCCAATTTGCATAATATGAAAGACATGCCGAAATATCAGATGGAAGCGTTGGCTTACCATGAAGGTATTCCGGGCCATCATATGCAATTAGCAATAGCGCAGGAGCTTGGCGATCTGCCCAAATTCCGCCGCTTCGGCCGATATACCGCGTACAGCGAAGGCTGGGGTCTATACACTGAATTATTGCCCAAAGACATCGGTCTGTATCAGGACCCGTACTCCGACTTTGGTCGTTTAGCCATGGAATTATGGCGCGCCTGCCGGCTGGTAGTCGACACCGGTATTCATGCGAAAAAATGGACCCGCGAACAGGCCATTCAGTATTTAGCTGACAACACGCCAAACGCCCGCACCGAGGCTGAAAATGCCATAGAACGCTATATCGTGATGCCATCCCAGGCTACTGCGTACAAAATTGGCATGATAAAAATTGTCCAACTGCGCGATAAAGCCAAAGCGGCGCTTGGCGACAAATTTGATATCCGCGAATACCATGACGTGGTGTTGAAAAACGGCCCGGTACCGCTGGATGTACTGGAATCACTGGTCGACGCCTACATTAAAGGCAAACAAAACGCTTAAGTAGCAGCTACTTTGCTTGATACAGACAACCCCCGGTGCCTACCCGGGGGTTGTTTTTTGTGATATTCCCTATACTTTTCTGCTGGTTCAAAACCGTTGAACTGCTTATGCTGACAGTAATGGACGTTGAAAGGACCCTGCATGTTGATCCTGCATTTATACAACCCGGAAACCAACAGCTGGCACACCGGCGATATCACCACCTTGCAACTGCCACTGCATGGTGACCAAAAAGCCTGGATTGATTTATCTGCGGCAAGTTTCTCTGAACAACAACAAGTACTGAACCGGTTTCAAATCCATCCGGTGATTGCCGATGACTATTTGCGTGAACGACACCCGCCAAAACTGGAAGCTTATGACGGCTTTACTTTATTGATTTTGCGGGCTTTTGCCGGTGAAAGTTTTCATGAGTATCCGGGCCATGCCCAGCTCAGCCTGCTATTCTCAAATCAGGTACTGTTATTTAAATGCCAGCTGCCAGAGCAAACCGGCCACTATAAAGTACAGCCCTTCGATGTCAGCAAGCCGGTGACCCCTATTAAAGAATGGGTGAAAAACTACATCCATACCGTGTCTGCCAGTTATCTGGAAAAACTAATCAATTTTGAAGACGAACTCGGCGAATTTGAAGATGCCATGCTGACCCATGGCGATGACCATAAAATGAGCCGCATCATGCGTCTGCGTTCGGTATTTCGCAAACTCGACCGAAACCTAGCCTATCAAAAAGAGATGTTTGCTGATTTGCTGACGCCGGACGATGGCGCAGTCGGCGTGATGTCACAATTTGAAGCAGTCGAACTGCGTGATTTTTATGAAAAATTTGAACGGCTGCACTCGATGACGCAAATGTACTACGATCAGCTCGGTGATTTGGTCAGCAGTTATATGTCGACGTCTTCCCATCAAATTAACGAACGGATGAAATTACTGACGATGGTGTCAACAGTGTTTATTCCACTGACTTTTATCGTTGGTGTCTATGGGATGAACTTTGACAATATGCCGGAACTGCATATGCCGCAGGGTTATTTCTGGACCTTAGCCGGCATGGCGGCCATTGCGCTTGGCATGTTGTTAGGTTTCAAAATCAAACGCTGGTGGTAGCGCCGCCGACAATCCGCGCTGTGTTAAAAAATGCTGTTGAATTCACTATAAAAAACTAACCCGGCTGCGGTATCATCCGCAGCAATTTTTCACTCAGGACTACAACGTCCTGCCGACAGGGCCCGGATTATGGCTGAAAACCAGCTGCTGGATATCGAAGAGATAGTCCGCGACAGTTTCGACGAGCAGGAAGCCGAACTGCTCGGGGAAAAACTCAGCCAGCTGGAGCCGGAAGAAATCGCCGTGGCGCTGGAAGCGATGCCGCTGGAACAACGGCTAAGCACCTGGCTAGGCCTGCATCCGGACGAACAGATCCACGCTCTGGGTTACATGCGGGAAGACGCCCGCGAAAACATCTTTAAACAGCTACCCGACGCTGCGCTCACCGAACTGGTGGAGCGGATGGACGTCGACGACCTGATTGAACTGCTCGACGAATTACCCGCCGCTGTGTACCAGGCAGCTTGTTCTAAACTAGACGCCAGCGAAAAACTCTGGCTCGCCACAGCACTGGCCTACACCGACGAACAATGCGGCCGCTACGCCGACCACGATGTACTGACCATCCGCAACAATGCCAAAGTCCGCGATGCGGTGCGGATGTTCAAAAAGCTTAACGACGACGCCGAATATCAGGACTCCCTGATGGTGGTCGACCGCACCGGCCGTTACGTCGGCCAGTTGCACGGTACGCGTCTGTTGGGCGCGCCGTCGCATTTACCCGTTGTTGAATATATCGATGAAGATGCGCCTGTGGTTGAAGGTGAGATGGATTTAGACACCGGCTCAGATATCGTCGCCCGCTCAGGCTACAGCGCTTTGGCGGTGGTCGACGAAGAAAGTAAGTTACTGGGGCGGATCTCGATTGGTGAAGCACTGGAAAACGTGCGCAGAAGCCTCGAAGGCCAGTTCATGCATACCGCTGGTCTTGATGAAAACGAAGACTTGTTCGCACCGGTGCTCGCGAGCGCAAAAAGCCGCGCCGTCTGGCTTGGCATCAACTTACTTACCGCCTTCCTCGCGGCGTGGACCATTGGTCTGTTTGAAGCCACGCTGCAGCAACAAGTTGCGCTTGCCGTGTTGATGCCGATTGTAGCCAGCATGGGTGGCATCGCGGGCAGTCAGACGCTGACGCTAATTATCCGCGGCCTGGCGCTCGGGCAAATCACCCCACAAACTTATTGGGCGCTGATGCGTAAAGAACTGGGTGTGGGTCTCATCAATGGCATTTTATGGGCCGTGGTGATTTGTGGCGTCACGTATCTGTGGTTTGGCGACTGGATTATCGGCATGGTCATTGCGCTGGCGATTGTGATCAATATTCTGGTTGCGGCCTTCTCCGGCGTGCTGATCCCGGTCTGGCTGGAAAAGGCGCGGATAGACCCGGCGTTATCCGGTTCGGTGATCCTGACCACTGTCACTGACGTGATTGGTTTTTTTGTGTTTTTGGGCCTTGGTTCTTTATTGCTGTTGCCATAGATTTACAAAAGCGCTGACAGCTTTCCCGCTTTCAAAAAAGTCCGTCTAGAATCAGGCGTTCCCTGAAAAAATTGCGAGCTTCGGAGTCCGCATGAAAATTGCTGTGTTATCCCGTAATGCCGAGTTGTTCTCCACCCGCCGCCTGGTCGATACCGCCATCGCGCGTGGCCATCAGGTGGAAGTGATAGATCCGACCTTGTGCTACATGAATATCAACCACAATGCCCTATCAATTCACTACCGAGGCGCGGCGCTGGAAGGCTTTGATGCCGTGATCCCGCGCATTGGCGCTTCTATCACCTTTTATGGCAACGCAGTACTGCGGCAGTTTGAAATGATGGGCGTGTATTGTCTAAATACGGCCGACGCTATCAGCCGGGCCCGTGACAAACTGAACTCGATGCAACTGCTGGCCCGCGATGGCATTGGCCTGCCGGTGACTGGTTTCGCTGACAAACCCGGCGATATCCCCGACCTGATTGAAATGGTCGGCGGTGCACCATTAGTCATTAAATTACTCGAAGGTACCCAGGGCATTGGCGTGGTACTGGCTGAGACCCGCACCGCTGCAGAAAGCGTCATCGAAGCGTTTATGGGACTGAATGCCAATATTCTGGTGCAGCAGTATATCAGCGAAGCCAAAGGCGCCGATATCCGCTGTTTTGTTGTCGGCAACAAAGTCGTCGCCGCGATGAAACGTCAGGCAAAAGCGGGGGAATTCCGCTCTAATCTGCACCGTGGCGGCACAGCGACTGCCGTAAAACTGACTGCCGCAGAGCGAAAAACCGCGTTGCAGGCCGCCAAATGTATGGGACTGGCGGTGGCCGGCGTCGATATCCTGCAATCCAGTGACGGCCCGGTGGTGATGGAAGTCAACAGTTCTCCAGGGCTTGAGGGTATTGAAGCCGCCACCGCAGTTGACGTTGCCGGTGCAATTCTGGATTATCTGGAACAACAATGGTTAAAACTACGGGGTCGCTGATGTCAGTGCCAACCGATCTTTCCACCACTACAGAGCAACAAAGCGCCCCCCCAGCAGGTGAGGACACCACGAATTCAGCTGACGTCAAACCTACAGCCCCACTGCAGGCTGATTTTGTGCTCGGTAACAGCCAGATAGCACCAGGCCAGCGCATGGTCGTGGATATTCCGTTTGGAAAGCTCTATACGCACACCGAACTCAATATCGGCGCACATGTGATCCACGGCAAAAGGCCGGGTCCGGTCTTACTCATTACCGCTGCTTTGCATGGCGACGAAATTAACGGTGTGGAGATTTGCCGGCGATTATTACGCCTGCCACGGCTGAATAATCTCAAAGGTACATTGGTGGTCGTCCCTATCGTCAATACATATGGTTTTGTGCAACAAAGCCGGTATCTGCCGGATCGGCGCGACCTCAACCGCAGTTTCCCCGGCAGCGAAAAAGGCTCGCTCGGCAGCAGGATGGCCTGGCAATTTACTGACCGAATCCTGAAAAAGTGTACGCATGTCATTGATTTACACACCGGCGCTATTCATCGCAGCAACTATCCACAAGTCCGCGCCACCTCAAAAGACAAAGTGTCGCTGAAGATGGCCGAGAGCTTTAATGCACCTATTATCATTAAAGCTGCCAGCCGAGACGGCACGATGCGCGGCACCGCCAATGGCCTTGGTATTCCGATCATTTTGTACGAAGCGGGCGAAGCGCTGCGCTTTGACGAACAGGCGATTAATATTGGCGTGCGTGGCATCGTCAATGTGATGCATAGCCTCGGCATGCTCAGAACTTTAAAACGCCAGCAAAAAACCGGATCGTTATTTTCAAAGAAAAGTAGCTGGATCCGCGCCGAGCATGACGGTATCGCCCGCTACTATCAGCGGCTGGGGCAAATCGTCAATGCCGGTGATGTACTGGCGCATATCTATTCGCCTTACTCAGATTTTGAAGTAGCAGTACTGGCGCCATTCAGCGGTATCATTATTGGTCGCAACAACTTACCGTTGGTGAATGAAGGTGAGGCTTTGTTTCATATTGCCGAAGTCAGCGAGCTGGCTGAAGCAGAAAAAACACTGGATGCGATTAGTGATGAAGTGGATAACGCCATGCCGGCGGCTTTATGCAACGATTACAGTGTTGTGTAGATTATTTGGCGATGACCACATCGTAAGCAGCTAAACCCGGCACTCGTTGTTGCAGTTCAGTTTCAATCTGGTCGATTTCAACCAGCCGGTTGCAGAATAACAGCGATTTGGCCTCCAGCTCTTCGGCTTTGGCATCAAGCCCCAGATTGATTTTATCGACCAGCTGCTCGACCGGCTGCCAGTCACGGCTGTCGTTCAGCTCAAAATTGTCGTCAGTTTGTTGCAGCGCATCGCGTAACGCCTGCCAGACAGCACCTACAGTATTTTTCGCCAGTAAATTTAAATTTTCTTTCAGCTCGCCGTGCAAAAACGCATCCATTTCATTGAGGCTTTGTGGCGCCAGATAAAAATGCTCACCGCTGCGGACAAAACGTGACATGATTTGATAAGTTGTTTCGCGCACCAGCGCCTGCCACTCTTCTTGCTGGGCTTTGCTGCCAACACCGACCAGCATACTTTCAATTGCTTGCAGGCCAAGTTCCATACTGTCGACAGCAATGCCTACCACTTGCGGCACAAACTTGCGCAAGCCGTGACTGTATTTTTGCAAAATCACAATATCTTCGACAGACAGAGTCTGCAGCTCTCCTTGAATAAATAGCTGCTGGTCATTGTTGATTTGATATTGGGTACGGTCGGCTGTCTGGATCCGAATTTGATCCGGAGATATCAAAATACCGTGCCGAAACGCCATTTTGCATTCACTGGCGACAGCGAACATCGGCAAACAACAGAATAAAACAATCGCAGCTATTTTCATGGCGTGATCCGCAACGGTAATGGCGATAATTTTATCAGCAAGCGATGGTCAATGCTGTAGCCAAAGTCGCAGAACGGTGGGGATTGGTCGGTTTTATCAGCTGACCCATGGGTCTATCGCCAGCCGGTTGTCTTGCAATAATATCTTGCTCGGGCCATATTCACGTTTGACCGGTAACACCTCAGCCCCGAGCCGAAACTCAACACCGGCGTACATTTCCTGTTTCACCAACACCAGCACTTCAGCCATCTTGCTCAGTCGGTCGACTTCGAGCAGCTTCACATCTTCAATCAGCGCCAGTGCAATGGCCTTTTGCGCTTCAAAATCATCTACCAGATATTTCATCTGCTCGAGCGCGGCGGCAGAGCGTTCCTGCTGCTTCATCTGCTCCAGGGTTTGGCGTATCTGCTCCATTTCCTGTTTCACCATGGTAATGTTTTGTTTCAGTGCCTGCTGCTTTTCCAAAATAGGATCAATACGGCGATTCAGATTGATTTGCAGCGAACTTTCTGACAACGACCCCAGCACCCCCGCTTTCAGGCCGAAATCGAGATAGAACCGGCCACCAACAATTTTACCGTTTAATTTATCCTCAGCGCCGGCAATGACGCTGCGCGCTGTCACATCACAATGGTTGATTTGTTTGACGGCGATAAAATCACCCTGACATTCGACACGGACATATTGTGCCAATGCGCAGCGAATATTTCCTGCCGCCCGCACCACAGTACTAAAGTTTTCCAGGTTGGGTTCCTGTGCCGAAAACTGATGGCCGATGATAGCGCCGCCAATTTGCACATCGCCACCCGATTCAATCAAAGCACCTTCAGCAACCCCTTTGATAAAGATATTGCCGCCGGCAATTACTTTCATGCTCTCTGTGACATCACCATTAACGATAACCGCGCCTTTAAACTGCACGTGGCCTGTGCTCAGATCAACTTTTTTCACGGCGTAGACTTCATCCACCGCAGCGCCGGCTTCCATCACTCGCGGCATGCCGTCCCGGCTGGCGATTAACAAATCCGGATCGACGGGGCTGATTTCGGTGCCTTCACCCGGCTTCAACTCTACCTGCTGGCCAGGCGGGGCCAACGTGATATCACCACGCACTGAGACACCATCAACCCCCTTAGTTGGTGGCAAACGGCGGATCACGGCGTCGCCGTTTTGCACTGAAGGGATCACACCAAAATCACGTAAATCGACTTTAGACTCGCTGACCTGCAAAGGCCGGTTTGGCCGGACATTTAAACCTTCAACTAAGGCTTCAAAACGGGCATTTAGTCCCGGTTGCATCAGCCGGCCAATCGCAATGACTTGTGACGATTTGCTACCGGGTTCAGCCCGGCTGGCCGTGCCAACAAGCTGTACTATTGCTTCTTTTTGAAATCCAAAACTGACGCCCTGCTCCTGAGCGGATTTCACCAGTTCATTGGCAGACACCGGCGCGCCGCCCCAGGCTGCAATGATTTCAGCCACCGCAGACATGCCATCAGCCGCTATCTGGATCGAAACCACAGCATCTTTGCGCTGAGCAATTTTACGGCGAATGACGACGCCTTCCTGCAGTTTGTTTAACTTGATGTCGCTTTGAAGTGCCTGATAATCGGTCAGCAACTGGTTGATTTGTTCAGTGAGGATAAAACAGCGGCCGTAGCCTGCTTCTTGTAAAGCATCGCCTACGGCCTGAGCGGTCAGTTCATTTAATCCGACAGCAATTTTGACTTCAATGAAATCTTGATCTTTGCCGAATTGCATAACGACTTTATTCACGACAACATCACTTCAGGCAAACGGACATTGACGTTAATGAAACAAAAATCCGCCCTGAAAGCAAGTAAATGTGCGTTTGGGGCTGTGAAAATCAGTTTTATATATAGTTTTCCTGATGCACCCGGATAAACAAATCTGTACCAACTTTGCTGTAATCTATTTTGTATTCTTTATTGTTTAAGGCCTGCACAAACAATAATGTTTTTGATTCGCCGAACACGTCTGAACTGCCGATATCAACCAGTTCCATATACCGCTCCTTGGCTTCAACGCGGTTTGCCGGTACAGGTTCATCAAACTTTTTCACGCCGGTGCGCGACACTAAAACTACCGGATCGTTATCACCATTGATAATAACCAGATCAAGTTTTTTCTGTTTGTGAATAATTGTATTGCGGCCACTGACCAGAAAAGGTCTTTCGTATGTACTCATCTGCGGATTCACCAAATCAGCTGGGGGGACTTTTTTGCATTATGAACCAGCGGTTTCAGTGTGTCTAGCCGTTGTTTTGTTGGGTAAAATTCAACCGCTGGCGGTTAATCTGCCGGCTGAACTCCTGCGCTGAGCAATCTTTGAAGTCGGCCGGGATCAGTAAGTCAACCTGCAGCAATTGCCGCAAATTTGCCATGCGCTGGCCGAACATGGCTTGGACGCCTTTGTAAAAACGCTGCGGCGTACGAAATTCTGTGGCATCCGCCAGATAGTCGCCGGCGCAGCGTCCGGTCGGACAGGCGCCCCCTGCAGCGGCAATGAGCACAGCACGTTGTTCAATTAACAAACGCACCGCCAGTCGCAGCGGGATGGTTTCGAGCAGCGCATCGTAGCTGTGCAGACGCACGCCAACCCAAGCCAGCTCCCGACCTTGCAGTTCAAGCTGCTGTACGTGCGCAATCTGCTGCCAGGATAAACGCCAGCTGCCTCTGGGATGATAGTAAATCAGCGCCTCAGCGGTAACCTCGACTAAAACCACCGGCGACGATAATTTTTTGATGCCGACAAAAGCCGCCACCGATGTAAGCAAAAACCACAGCACCCAGGCCTGTGAACTGGCTAAATCAGCGCGCACCGCCAGTAGCAACACGCCCAGCAAAAACATCAGGGCTGCGCTTAGAAACAACACTGCGCCGCCACGGGCAGACACCGAATAAAACTGGTTTGCCATTAAATTGATTTCAGATAGAAATACATCAATATGCTCATCAGAATGGTCCAGATCAGGTAAAACCGAATCATTCTGCACCTTTCACATTTTTTTTCTGTCATCTGCTGCCTCTGCCCAAATGATACGACCAATCTACCTTGTGCTGCGATAATACCGACATCCATTCTGACATCGATTCCCTACAATACATCAGGTTTTACTGAATGACACCGTTCGGAGTTTTGACATTGAATAAACATTCCCGCCTGATTTGGATCCTGCTGTTACTGTTAGCTTGCTTTTTGCTTTATCTGTTCTGGGACAGCAGCGCACCGGAGCAACAAAACCGCAGAGCCGACAGCAATATTTTCGTCACCACCAGTCAGGTACAAAGTGCACAAATTACCCGCAATGTGGATGCTTTAGGCACAGCACTGGCTTATGACTCGGCACGTATCGTCAATGCCAGCAGTGATTATCTGATTGAACTGAATATCCGCGAAGGACAACCGGTGAAAAAAGGCGATTTGATTGCCCGCTTCAACGACACCGAAGAGCGCGCCCGCATCGCTGAACTCAAAGCGCTGATGACGGAACAAAACCGCCAGCTGGCCCGGCTGAAAAACTTAACCCGTACTCAGGCCAGCGCGCAGTCATTGCTTGACGAGCAGCAGGCCAAAGTAAATGCCACGCAGGCCCAGCTCGATGCACTGGAAGCAAGGCTCAGCGAGCTGGTGATCCACGCGCCATTTGATGGCGTGTTAGGCTTGCGTCAAGTCAGTAATGGCGCTTATCTGGCCAGTGGTACTGAACTGACGACGCTGGATGACATCAGCAAAATCCGTGTTGAATTTAATGTCGCTGAGCGTTACCTGGCGGCTCTGCAAACTGATATGCCAATCAGCGCAGACAACATTGCTTATGCCGGCCACTTGTTTCACGGCAAAGTCAAAGCGATAGACCCGCGGATTGACCCGGTCACCCGCTCGGTCAAAGTACATGCGGTCATCGACAACGCCGATTTAAAATTAAGGCCCGGCATGCTGCTGAACGTGCATGTTGAACTGGCAAAAACCGCCGTGGTGCAAATCCCGGAAAAAGCCGTGATGCCGCTGCAAAGTAAACATTATGTCTTTGTGGTGGAAGCCGGCGATAAAGTACGTCAGGTTGAAATTACTCCGGGCCAGCGTCTGCCAGGTTTAGTCGAGGTAGTCTCTGGCCTCAAAGCCGGTGATGAAATTGTCACGCAAGGCAGCCAGAAACTTCGCACTGGCGTCGTGATCACCAGAGCGGAGCAATAACAGATGCTGCTGTCTGATCTGTCGGTCAAACGACCAGTCTTTGCCACCGTGATTAATCTGGTACTGGTGATTTTTGGTATCGTCTGTTTCAGCATGTTGCCACTGCGGGAATATCCGGACATCGATTCACCGGTGGTGACCATCAGCACCGATTATCCCGGTGCTTCGGCCGAAATTGTCGAATCGAAAATTACCCAGCCGCTGGAGGATTTAATCAGCGGCGTGGAAGGCATTATCAATATCAGTTCCAGCAGCCGCGTTGGCCGCTCGAACGTCATTATTGAATTTAACGTCAACAGAGATATCGACGCCGCCGCCAACGACGTACGCGAACGCGTGTCACGGATGATGGAAAGATTGCCGGATCAGGCGCGCCCGCCACAGGTGGTGAAAGCCAACGGCGATGACGACACCATTGCCTGGTTTTTACTCAACAGCGATACCATGACCAACCTGGAACTGACCGATTACGCCAACCGCTATATTGTTGAGCGGTTTTCGGTGGTCGACGGTGTGGCACGGCTGCAAATTGGCGGTGAACGTAAATATGCGATGCGCATCTGGCTAAATAAAGACGCCATGGCGTCGCGCAATGTCACAGTCGCTGATATTGAAAACGTGCTGCGCAACGAAAACGTCGAATTGCCGGCAGGCAATGTGAAATCCAATGACCGCGATTTTATCGTCCGCGTTATTCGTACTTATAAAACCCAGGATGACTACCGCCGGCTGGTGGTGAAAAAGGGCGACAATAATTATCTGGTCAGACTGGGTGAAATTGCTGATGTCACTTTAGCATCAGAAAACGAAGAAAGTGAATTCAGAAGTGACGGCAAAAACGTGCTGGGGATTGGCATTATCAAGCAGTCCAAAGCCAATACGCTCGATGTGGTGCGCAATGTCCGCGCCGAAGTCGACCGCATCTCCGCCAGTCTGCCGCAGGGCACCACTATAGTACCGGGTTATGATTCCTCGTTATTTATTGCCGAATCAATCCATGAGGTTTATGTCACCCTTGGCATCGCCATGGTGCTGGTGGTGCTGGTGATCTTTGCCTTTTTGGGCAGTGTGCGCGCCACTTTTATTCCGGCCATTACAGTGCCTGTAGCGCTGATTGCTGCCGTCACCGTGCTGTATGCACTGGATTTTTCTATCAACTTACTAACGTTGCTGGCGATGGTGCTGGCGATAGGTTTAGTGGTCGATGACTCAATTGTCGTGCTGGAAAATATCTACCGCCGGATTGAACGTGGTCAGCCACCGTTGTTGGCCGCTTATCATGGCAGCCGGGAAGTCGGTTTTGCCGTGATCGCGACCACATTGGTATTGATAGCGGTTTTTGTACCGCTGGTGTTTATGCAGGGTGATTTAGGCAAGCTCTTTACCGAATTTGCTCTGGCGGTTGCGGCCGCGGTGGCGTTTTCAGCTATTGCGGCGCTGACTTTGTCGCCAATGCTCTGTAGCAAAATGCTCAAGGTACAGCCGGAAAAACGTGGTTTCAGCTTGTTTGTGCATAATGTGATGGAAAAAGTCGAGGCCGCTTACCTGCGCCAACTGCAGATGGTCACGACTGTACGCTGGCCAAGCTGGTTACTGCTGCTGTGTTGCATGGCAATCAGCGTATTTCTGGTATTTAAACTGCCGTCGGAATTATCGCCACAGGAAGACCGCGGTACTTTTTTTGTCATGATGAGCCCGGCCGAAGGCGCCAGCTATAAATCCAATCAGCAAAATATGCGGCTGATTGAAGATATCCTGCTGCCCTACTACGAAAAAGGTGAACTGAACCGCTTGTTAATCCGGGTGCCCGGTTTTGGCAACAGCGGAGGTATGGCGATTGTCGGCAGTGAAAACTGGCACAACGGCCTGCGCCGAACACCAGAACTGATGCAGGAAATAGGTCAGAAGCTCAATAACCTGTCCGATGTGCGCGCCTTTACCAATATGCGCAGTGGCTTAACCGCAGGCCGTGGCGGCGGTGGTGGCCGGCCGGTGCAGTTTGTGATTCAGGGTAATACCTATGAAGAGCTGGCGAAATGGCGCGATATCGTGCTTGCCAAAGCGCGGGAAAACCCAAATCTACAGATGCTTGATCACGACTACAAAGAGACAGTACCGCAAATTCTGGTGGAAATTAACACAGAACGGGCGGCCGATCTGGGCATTTCAGTTGGTGTGGTTGGCCGGGCTTTAGAAGCGATGCTCGGTGGCCGGCGGGTCACGACTTTCCTTGACCGTGGCAAAGAATATGACCTTATTCTTGAGGGTGCCGATTCAGATTTCAGTGACCCGACCAGTATCACCGGCGTTTATGTCCGCTCCAGCGGTTCAAATCAGCTCATCCCGCTGGATAATCTGGTGACGTTAAAAGAAGAAGCCACCTCGTCAACGTTAAACCGTTATAACCGGATGCGGGCTATCACTATCATGGCCAATCTGGCTCCGGGTTATAGCCTGGGTGAAGCGCTGGAATATCTCGAAGGCGTGGTTCGCACTGAGATCAAAGATGTCGGCGGTATCGACTACAAAGGCGAGTCGCTGATGTATAAAAACAGCGGCGAATCAACGCTGCTGATTTTCGCGCTGGCGCTTATCATCACCTATCTGGTGCTGGCGGCGCAGTTTGAAAGCTTTATCCATCCTTTTGTCATTATGCTGACGGTGCCGCTTGGTATGGCCGGCGCGCTTGGCGGGCTTTATCTGGCCGGCATGACGCTCAATATCTACAGTCAGATTGGCCTGGTGATGATTATTGGTCTGGTGGCGAAGAACGGCATTCTGATTGTTGAATTTGCCAATCAACTGCGTGACGCCGGCGTTGAATTCACCAGCGCTATCCATCAGGCGGCCGTGCAGCGCTTACGGCCTATTACCATGACAGCCTTTACTACGGTGATGAGCAGTATTCCGCTGATTATCACCTCAGGCCCTGGCTCTGAAAGCCGCATGGTGATTGGTATGGTAATTTGTGCCGGCGTTGGCGTTGCGACACTGCTGACAGTGTATATAGTGCCTGTGGCCTATGTCGCCCTGGCCCGCAATACCGGCTCACCACAGGATATCGCCAAACAGTTAGACAGTCTCGACAACAAAGCAGACCTTTAACAGAAACCGGGGCGTGGCATAGCTGCGCCCCACTCTCTGCCGAACGTTCGCCAAATCAGCTTGCCCTTTTGATAAGACCTTCCTGAGCTCTGCCTGCAACTGCCGGCTTTGCTGGGCGGCGCGTTGAATATTTGTTAGTATTCAGCATCCTCCTCGCTACCTACTCCGGGTCCGCCGGTAATTGCGGTGAACAAACGCATGTCAGATTTGTTGTTGCACTGTGCACAGCTTGAATTACGCCAGCCCGACGGTTTTGTGTTAGGGCCGCTGAGCCTGCAGCTCAAAGCAGGCAAGATGTATGGCCTGCTGGGCGCCAACGGTGCCGGCAAATCGACGTTATTGCAGCTGCTGGCTGGCTTGAAAAAGCCTGACCGCGGTGAAATCAACCTGAAGAAGCAGGATTTGTCTGCTTATACCGCCACTGCGCGCGCCAGGCTGCTGGCATTTCTTAGCCAGCAGCAAGCCCCAACTGAGATGACAGTGCGACAGTTATTACACTTGGGCCTGTTGCCGCACAAAGCGTTGTGGCAACGCGATAATCAAAGCGACCGTGCAAGTATCGACCGCGTTTTGGTTGAGACTGGCCTCAGTCAACAGGCCGACATCTTACTCAGTCACTTATCCGGCGGTGAACAACAGCGCGCACACCTGGCACGGGTGCTGGTACAGCAGGCCCGGCTGTTGTTGCTCGATGAACCGGTCAATCATCTCGATATCCGCTTTCAGCACCAGCTACTGGCGACTTTACGCCGCAGCGGGCTTTGTGTGCTCGCCAGTTTCCACGATATCAATTTGGCTGCGACTTACTGTGATGAACTGGTCCTGTTGCAACAAGGTCAGATGCTTGCAGCCGGCGCGCCTGAGCAAGTGCTACAACCTGATTTATTGCAGCAAGTGTTTGGCCGGCCTTGTCTGGTGGACCAAAGCCCGTTCGGTGGCAGTTGCCGGGTAACCTTCGCGCCGGAGCCTGTATGAATAGTGTTTTCCGGCTTCTACTGTGGTGTTGCCTGCTGGCAGCCAGCCTGTTGGCGGCACTGCAGATTGGTGCTGTTGATGTGTCGCTGTCCGCTTTACTGCAGTCACAAGCCGACAATGCACTGCAAACCGAAATTTTCTGGCAACTACGACTGCCGAGAGTTTTATTAGCCGGACTTGCCGGCGCCGCGCTGGCCGTTTGCGGCGCTTTATTGCAGCTTTTGAGCCGCAACGCCTTAGCCGACCCTTACCTGTTTGGTGTAGTGTCCGGTGCCGCTTTAGGCGCTACCATCAGCAGTTTGTGGTTGCCGGTACTGGCGTTGCCGGTAGCGGCCTTTGCCGGCGCTGTCTTTGCAATTCTGCTGGTGTTAGCACTGGCACAGCGGGCGGCCAGACAAGGCATCCAAAGTATCAGCACTTTGCTGTTGACCGGTCTTGCCGTGTCGTTTTTTTGTAGCGCCGTCGCCAGTTTATTGCTGTATCAGGCTGACAGCTTTGCCGCCAACCGCATTATGTTCTGGTTGATGGGCAGTTTAAGCCGGGCTGACTGGCCGGCAGTGCAACTGCTTTGTGTCACGCTGGCTATCACCTTAACAGTCTGCGCTGTGGGCCGGCGCCAGCTGACGGCCCTCAATTGGTCTGACGACATGGCGAAAAGCTTAGGCGTCGCAGTACAACGCTGGCGACTGGTGTTGTTGTTGCTCTGTGCGTTATTAACGGCCGTCGTGGTGGCTTATTGCGGCGGCATTGGTTTTGTCGGGTTGATGATCCCACATCTGGTCCGGCTGATATTTGGCAGTCAGGTGGTGCCGCTGCTGTTTGGCAGTGCACTATGTGGTGCTATTTTTCTGATCTGGGTCGACAGTGCCGCCCGTACTGTGCTCGCCCCACAGGAATTACCGCTGGGTATCTTAACTGCCTTGTGCGGCAGTATGTTCTTTTTGTTGTTATTGAGCCGCCGGAGCGCCGATGAATACTGAAGCAGATAAGCCAGATGACCAGACTGGTCACCAGAAACGCCAGCAAAAACTCAAAGCGCAAGTTGATGCCCGCATCGCTGCCGCCACCGAAGATAAGGGTTTATTGCTGGTGATTACCGGCAACGGTAAAGGCAAATCAACATCCGGATTCGGTATGGTGTGCCGGGCAACCGGCCATGGCCAAAAAGCTGCAGTGGTGCAATTTATTAAAGGCGGCTGGGCCTGTGGTGAGCGCAATTTACTGCAACATTATGGTGTGCCTTTTGCCGTGATGGCAACCGGTTTTACCTGGGAGACACAAAACCGCGACACTGACCGTGCCGCCGCGCAGCAAGTCTGGGCCGAAGCCCGGCAATTCCTGGCAGACCCAGACATTCAGCTGGTGTTGCTCGATGAGCTGACTTATATGGTCGCATACGATTATCTGGAATTGGACGAAGTGCTGGCAGTGCTCAAAGCCCGCCCACCGCAACAACATGTGGTGATCACCGGCCGTGGTTGTCACCGTGCTTTGCTGGACCTGGCCGATACTGTCAGCGAAGTGCAAAACGTCAAACATGCTTTTGATGCCGGTATCCGCGCGCAACAGGGAGTGGACTGGTGACAAGTCGATTGGTGAGGGGCTGACTGGTGAGACTGCTGACAGCCCTGCTGCTTCTGTGTAGCTTTCACGGCATGGCGGCGACGCAACCACGCCTGGTCGTGCTGGCGCCACATCTGGTCGAGCAGTTATATAATATCGACGCCGGCAAGATGATTGTCGGGACCGTCGAACACGCCGATTATCCGGCCGCTGCACAGCAAATCCCGCGGGTTGGCAACTACGCTGGCCTGCAGCTGGAAACTATTCTGGCGTTAAAGCCAGATTTAGTACTGTATTGGCAGAGCGGCAGCCCGGCAGCGGACATTAGCCGATTACAAAACCTTGGTATCCGCACTGAAGCCTTCGAAGCCAAAACACTGGATGATATTGCCAGCGACTTACTGCGCCTTGGCGAACTTACCGGTCAGCAACAGCTCGCCCAACAGCAGACAGCTGAGTTTCGCCAGCGCTTAGCCACACTGCGCCAACAATATCAGCAGCAAAGTGCTGTGACAGTGTTTTACGAGTTGTGGGATGAGCCTTTGTCAACCATAGGCCCTAATGCATGGCCGATGCAGGCGCTGACTTTGTGTGGCGGCAAAAACATCTTCGCCGACGCCGGCAGTGCTTATCCGCAAGTGAGCGCCGAAGCGCTGCTGCAACGTCAGCCACAACTTATCCTGCAGCCAACATCCGCTACTGAAGCCAGACGGCTGACTGACTTCCCACAGCGATTTGCCAGCTTACGCGCCGTTCAGCTCAAACAACTGGCGCAGCCCAATGCAGATTTACTGCACCGCGCCACGCTCCGTACGCTGGATGGCGTGACTGAACTATGCCAAATCCTCGCAAAAAGCCGGACTTTTTACGCCGGGAAGGCCCCACAGCACTAGCAGCAGGCGTTAGCGACAGGCATAAGTCGCCAGTGCTTTTTGTACTGCGACTATATTGCTGTCTTTACTAAAGGTTTTGCGAATGGGGTCGTTGGTGCTGCTCAGCCAAATCAGTAACTCGGATTCAAGGTCAAAGTTACCTTTGGTCTCCGCCGAAAACCGCACAATGGAGCGGTAAGGCACTGACATATATTCTTTTTTCGAACCGGTAATGCCCTGCTTATCAATCAGAATTAAGCGCTTGTTGGTAAACACGATAATATCGCGCAGCACTTTAAACGCCTGCTCGGCCTGCTCACCATCGGCCAGAAACGCCGCCATCTCCGCTTCCACATCGGCCAGTTCCACTGCACCGGCATTGCCTAATAAACCACTGAATAATCCCATCATCACTCCGGATTTGTGCGCCGTCCCTGCGACAACGCGCTTATAGCGTTGCCAGCATAAAGTCGGTAGCGGTTGCTGACAAGTCTGGCGATTCAATCTGCTCTGGCAGCAACTGACTGGCGGCCATAAGCCCTGCCAGCCAGGCATTTTCAACACGGCCACCGAAACTCCAATCACCTGCAACTACCAGCCGCTGCGCCGGCTCGTTCAGCACGCCGGGCGG
>Ga0247724_1000067_pt1 | contig 31026 bp, 27 predicted proteins | sample OKSTACKMC2E_FD_182776 | JGI IMG/M metagenome (GOLD analysis project Ga0247724, IMG submission 182776) | Subsurface sediment microbial communities from gas well in Oklahoma, United States - OK STACK MC-2-E | ecosystem: Environmental > Terrestrial > Deep subsurface > Rock core/Sediment | place... | reverse complement strand
ATTGCTGCGTTATGATCTGACCGGAGCCATCTGGCACATTGCTTATGCCGAAAGTGTCGCGCAGGCGATGCAGATAATCGGAGCACAAAGATTGAATATCCTTGAGCCCAGTGTGCTGGACATGTTGGCAGATCGCGTCAAACAGGAGCTCAGTAACAGCCCGGAAGAATTTGCCCGTGTATTGGCCGCTGATGAAGATTTTCAGGTCTTTGTCCCGACCGGAATGGGTACCTGGAATGGTAGTGTTTATTTGTCACCGTCGTTGTTATTTCTGCAACTCAGCGAGAAAATCCCCGCTGCTGAATTCAAAAGGCTGATTGCCGGCAAAACTTTTACACCGCTGGAGATCGCCGTTGCGATGCAGTCGCAGTTGCCGACGGAATACCTTTTACAGTTAGTGGCGCAAGGTCGTGATTTGGACCAGTTTCCCGCCGGTTACCACAATTATCAGAGCAGAACTCCGGCCTGGAATTTAGCCGATATTGCCGCGATGCACTGGCAGCCAGCAGTATTACAGGCACTGAAGCAACAAGGTGTGGTTCCCAGCAATATCGAAGGTGTGGTGACCGGGTTGGATTTTGCTTTATTTAGCGAGCCTGCCCGCCAGTTAGAGTCAGATAAAAATACTGAATTGCAACGCCGGCTGAAACAAGCGCAGCGCGAGACAGTGGCGTATTTGCTGGCAGAAGGATATTGGGCGCATGGTTATCAAATGGACAACGACAAGTGGTATTTTGGCAATAACTTCCTCAATACCAATCGTTTTGAAAATGCTGAGATCCTGGCGCTGTTGCCTGCCGGTGCGCCAGAACATGTGTTCCGCCGGGCAGAACTGACACCTCAGCCGGTCCCGGCTGGCACAGCACTGGCAAACTGGCTCACCTCACAGCAACAGGCCAAAGCGCAAGCACAGCAGGCACGGCAACAATGCCTGTCTGGCAAGCAACAATTAATCAGCACTGAAGCCCTGTTAAGCCGCGAAGCGATTGAAGAACAAATCTTTGCCTGGCGTGATGGCAAACCAGCGGCCGAGCTGGCGCTGGCGCCTTTACATCAGCGCGACCCGGCTTGGCTGGCCTGGCACTGGCAAATGGGCGGGGCACCGCAACAAGATGCGGACGCGAGGCTTAGAGACCAGTTGACAGATTTGTTACATGACCCGGTCGAGCTGATGGCGTTTTTGCAAAAAACTGAACTCGACAGTGGCACCACAGCATGGTTGTTGATGGAAGTGATGACGAAACCGGAATTGGTGCCGGCGTTTGAACAGCGCTTTGCCCCAAAAGCACCCGCGTATCTGTATCCAGGATATGGTTTTAAGCCTGAACAAGATTTGAAGGTACTACTGGAAGCTGGTTTTGACCTCGGCATCGAGGATCTCTATGGTCGCAACTTCTTTCACTGGGCCTTTCAGACATCGCCGGAAACTGTGCTGTTATTGCTAAATGAGGGCTTATCAGCATTTGCCCAGGCCATGGGACCGGATGCGCTGGATCTGGCGCTGGAACACAGTTATCTGCAACGCTATTTACATCCGGCCTTACCGCTCATTCTGTCGCAGCTGACTGACCCTGAACCCTCACATCTGGCAAGGCTGAAGCGCTTGCAGTTGTACCGGCCTGATTTGTATCAGTCCGTGCTGAAGCTCAAACCGGATTTACAACTGCCGCCAGAAACAATGCCTAATGAATTGTTGAGCCCGCCGCAGCTGTAAAGCCGCTGCCGACAATGCGATTCTGCTCTTGTGGCTGCGGGTCTGCCGCGCAGTGCAACAAAGCCTCGTGTAAATCTGCCTGCAGGTTCAGCAGGCTGGCGTAGAGCGATGCCGGCAGTTTCGCTTGTTGCAGCGCGCAGCAGAACCAGCGCTGGGTTTGTTTCAGCAAAGCACGGCTGCGGCCTGGCTGGCCGGCGGCACGATGGCAATTGGCTAAGTTACGCACTGTGACAGCCAGGCAACAACTGGGTAAGCAGAGCTCATTGTCCGGCAGCTGCTGCAAAGTGCCGGCTTCAGCCGCCGCGCCTAAAGTGCTTTCCAGCCAGACCGGCCAGACATCTGCCAGTGCCTGCTGATAACAATGCTGGGCCTGTGGCCAGTCTTGCGTGAAATACGCCTGATTACCCAGTTCCATCCAATATTGCCAAATCTGCATGCTGTCTCCTTGTGCTGCGTGTAATGCTTGTGCAGCAGCACTCAGCCGCTGACGACCTGAGTCGGAAACCACTGGCAATGCTGATTGACCAGCAGAAAAGTGGTGATCAGCGCGACTGTGCTGAGTGGCGCGATTTTTTTGCGAAGTTTCATCCGGTATTGCTCCGAAAACAGCGATAACTGCAGTATAACTAAATGCGAATAGTTATCAATAACAAAAATAGCTGAACCTGAGCAAAAAAATTGCTGCACGGGGCAGGGCAGTACTCTTAGTGTTTTGTGATATTATCACGCGAATTTGCTTGCCGCTGCCCTGGAGTTTTTATGCGCCATGAACGTATCCCGCTGATTTTATTAACTGGTTTTTTAGGCAGTGGCAAAACCACCTTGTTAAATCAGCTGGTGCAGTTACCGGAGTTCAGCCGCACTTTGGTTATCATCAACGAATTTGGTGAAACCAGCCTGGACCATCTGTTGGTCAGTAAAAGCAGCGATGAGCAAATTGTCGAGCTGTCGAGCGGTTGTATCTGCTGCACTATTCGCGGTGATTTGGCCAAAACCTTAAGTGATGCCACCTGGCGTTTTGCCCGTAACGGCGTGCGCCAGTTTGACCGGGTGGTGATTGAAACCACAGGTTTGGCAGAACCGACACCGATTCTGCAAATCATCAGCAATACGCCAAAACTGTATGACAGCTACCGGGTGCAAGGCACTGTCACTGTGGTCGATGCGGTCAATGGCGCGGGTACTTTGGCGACCCATCCCGAAGCGCAAAAACAGGTGGCGGTGGCGGATTTATTGCTGCTGAGCAAAACCGACCTGGCCACTGATGCCCAACAAGCCGCTACGCGCGAAGCGATGGCGGCACTGAACCCCACAGCGCCGGTTGAGCGGGTGCTGCAGGGCCAAACCCGGGTTGATGAGATTTTAGCGCTGGACCATGCTGAGCCGGTGCAATCGACGGCACCGCTGCACAGCTGGCTGCCAACAGATAAGCTCAGCTTTGCGCCGGTTAGCGGTAAACAAGGCTTGTTGCGGGCTGAGCAAACGAGCTCCGAGCCGGTGGATGTGAACCGCCACAACGACCGTATCCGCGCTTATTGTTATGTGCTGGAACATCCGGTCACTGCGGCGCAAATCGATCAGTGGCTGGATGCCTTAATGCCGGCGCTGGGGCCGCAGCTGCTGCGCCTCAAAGCGATTTTAAATGTAGTGGGGTTTCCTGGCCCGCTGGTGGTGCACGCGGTGCAACATCTGCTGCATCCGGCAGGTCTTCTGACCGAATGGCCGGACGCCGACCGGCGTTGTAAGCTGGTATTTATCACCGACAATTTAAGCGCCGAAACTATCGAGCAAAGCCTGCAGTTTTTGCAGTAAAAGCCCGGTTTATTTGCCCGTCGGCGCCTGGCTGAGTTCACGGAACTGGCTCGGCGTCACACCTTCCAGCCGTTTAAAGAAGGTGTTAAACACCGATTTGCTGTTAAACCCCACGGCAAAATAAATGTCCGTGATGGTTTTCGCCGCCGGGCCTTGATCTGCCAGCAGACGTTTCGCTTCGGCGATACGGTAGCTGTTGATGTATTCATAGAAATTCTGCTGGTAGCGCTGCTTGATGGTCAGCGACACCTTTTTCGCCGGATAACCGGCCGCATCCGCCAGCTTATCCAGCGTGATATCCGGGTTGGCGTAAAAGCGCTGCTGCGTCATCAGGTTGTCCAGCTGCACCGCAATGGCATCGTCATACAACACTGTGGTTTCTTCTTTGGCTTCAAACAGCGGCTGCTCACGCACCGGTTTGACGCCGACAAAAGAGGTAAAACGCAGAAAAATCAGAATGTTCAGCGCGACAAAGTTCAGGTAATAACTGGACAGCCCCACCACATTCAGCAAGTCCATATTAAAATCGTTTGCCAGAAAACCATAAAGTTTCAGGCACACCAGCACAGTGTCCAACGTAAAAATGGTCAGGAAACTGAGCAGCATCAGCTTTAACCAATACATATCAATGGTTTTTAAATCGGCCTGCTCGTGGCGGATCTGTTCGCGATAACGCCAAACCAGCAGAAAACACCACAGCACATAACCGGCGCGGACAAAACGTCCGAGCGTTTCGACATACAAATGTGGCGACGAATAAGCGATGTGCTGGCTGTGAATCAGCTGCGCCTGGCTTTGCTGGTCCAGCGCATAAAAATTCCACACCATGTGCAGCAGATAAATCACCAGCGGCAGCAGATGCCAGCTGTGTTTGGGCCGCAGCTGCACGTCTTTGTACAGCAAAGCGCGGACAAAGAAATACAACAGCGGGCCGTCGAGGTAATAAGCAAAACTGAAGATAAAAAACAGGTCTGGTGAGATTTCCAGTAACCAGATGCGGAACTGCTTGCCCCAGAACATCAGCTCGTGCAGTGGGATCAGGCAATGACATAACAAAAACGCCACCAGCAGCGCATTACTGAGGCTGGGCTTTTTCGCGGAGGCGGCCAGCAACAACGCCAGCAGCAAACATTCAAATGCCGTCAGCACCATCAGCAGGTCGTGGAAATTAAACAGAATGGTATCCATACAACTTCTTTTTTGCAGGCGTAATTAAGGGCGCTGGTTCGCACCAGTCCGGTGCAGCATTCTTTTTACTATGCGACAGCAGGCCGGTGCCAGCAAGCGAATTTTCGGTAGCTGGCACCGGACCTTGGTCTTATAGCTCTGGTGCTTGTTTCTGTTATGGTGTTTTTTGCGGTGCTGAAGCTGTGGTGATTGCAAAAATCAGTAACAGGTCAGAGCTGTCGAAGTGAAAAAAGATAAGATTTCATCTTATTGAAAAATAACAAAAAACATTCATGCAAACGCGTTTGAATTAAGTCGAACCTGAAAATTTCGCTTTTTTTTGCGGGTATGACCTGATTCAAACGACAAAACGCCGGCCTGGCGTTAAGCATGATGATGGCACTTTGGCCTGAACCCTTCAGCGGGTTTTGGCCAGACACAATAACAGATGCAGTGCCGGCATCAGCAGGATAAGGAAGACACACCATGCAGAAAACCAGACTGAGCCGCGCCGTGGCGCAAGTGCTCGGCGTGGCGGTCGGCGTCAGCATGCTCCCGATGACAGGACATGCGCAACAAGCCAAAGCCAACGATACAAAAAACGACACTGACCAGATTGAAGTGATTTCGGTGACCGGTATCCGTCGCAGTATGGAAACCACCATCGACATCAAAAAAGCCGAGACCGCCATCGTTGAAGCGGTATCCGCGGAAGACATCGGTAAATTACCGGACCAGAGTATCGCCGAATCCTTAACCCGCTTGTCTGGCCTGGCTGGTCAGCGCGTGAATGGCCGGGTACAGGTGATTTCAATTCGCGGCCTGGCGCCGGATTTCTCCACTACCACCTTAAATGGCCGGCAACAGGCCAGCGCCGGTGATAACCGCGCGGTGGAATACGACCAATATCCGTCAGAGCTGATTAACGGCGCTGTGGTATATAAAAGTTCGGACGTCGGCATTGCCGGCATGGGCTTGTCCGGCACCGTCGACATGCGCACCATTCGCCCGCTGGCGCACGGTGAGCAGGCCGTGGTGTTTAACCTGCGCAGTGAAACCGGCTCTATCGATCAGCTGCACCCGGAAGTGTCGAAAAATGGCTGGCGCGGCAGTGCGTCTTATATTGACCAGTTTGCTGACGACACCATCGGCGTCGCCATCGGTTACGCCCACATGGACACACCCACTCAGGTTCAGCACTACAAAGCCTGGGAATGGAACACCGTCGAAAATGCTTTAGCCGGTACCAGCAATGATGATGCGCTGGGTCTGGTCGGTCAGGAAGTCACAGCGGTAGCGCGCAATCAGGTGCGTGACGGTGTGATGGCGGTACTGGAATACAAACCAAACGACAATTTCCACAGCATCGTCGATGCTTATTATTCCAAGTTCTCGCAGGATGAAGTGATGCGCGGCGCCATGTGGTTTAGTAACCAATGGACCGGCGATGGCATGGAGTTTTTAAATCCGCAGTTTGATAACTTCGGCGGCACCAAAGTGGTGCGCAGCGGCGTGGCAACGAACATCAGACCTGTGCTGCGTAACGACCTGAACACGCGCGACGATGAACTCAAAGCGCTGGGCTGGAATAACAAATGGAAGCTGGACCGCTGGACAATCGACGCCGACTTGTCTTACTCGGGCTCTGAGCGCGACGAGCAGGTGCTGGAAACTTACGCCGGTTTAGTGCCGACCGGCAGCTTTGACAACATTGGTTTTGAATTACAACCAGAAGGTTTCCCGGTCTATACGCCGGGCATTGATTATGCCGACGTCAATAAAGTGCAACTGAGCGATCCGGCGCCATGGGGCGGTTGGGGCCACGACGGCGCGATCCGCTTCCCGCATGTTAAAGAAACCATCAAAGAAGCTGAGCTGAATGCGCGCTACGAATTAAGCGACGGCGCGTTCAGCAGCGTCGATATCGGTGCCAACTACATCAAACGGCAAAAAGACAAAGAAGTCGACGACAACGACCTGTTCCTGAAAAACAACAGAGCACCGGTCAAAGTTGATCCGTCGTTGCTGGTGTCGCCAACCTCCCTGGGTTTTGCCGGCATCAAAGGTGTGATCTCCTACGACATCATGCCAACGGTAAACCGCTATTACGACATCAAACCTATTCTAGACACCAACCGCTGGAACAAAGCCTGGGGCGTCGACGAAGAGGTGCTGACCAGCTTTATCAAACTGAATATCGACACTGAGCTGTGGGGCAAACCACTGAAAGGCAATATCGGCAGCCAGTTTGTCCGCACCGATCAAAGCTCAAGCGGTTTCCTTGCCAGCGACTACAAACCGGGCAATCCGTCCACGCTGACCCAGGTTGAAGCTGGCAAAAGTTATAACGACGTGCTGCCGGCACTGAACCTGTCGATGGAAGTGCTGGATGACCAGTTTGTCCGGCTGGCGGCAGGCAAAACCATGGCCAGACCGCGGATGGACGAAATGCGTGCCAATATCACCGCCGGAGTCGGCGTGGATTCACGGCGCTGGAGTGGTAATTCAGGCAACCCTGAACTGGAACCATGGCGCGCCAAAGCACTGGATTTGACGTACGAAGTGTACCTCAATGACACCAGCTATATCGCCGGCGGCGCTTTCTACAAAAAGCTCGACAGCTATATCTACACACAAAACTTTGATTTTGATTTCAGCAACGCGCCGAATAACTCCACGGTGATCCCAATCAGCCCGATTGGCAACATGAGCCGGCCAGCCAACGGTGAAGGCGGCAGCCTGCGTGGTTATGAGCTCAGTATGTCACTGGATTTAGGCAGTTTTTATCTGCCGCTCAGTGGTTTTGGTTTTATCGGTAGTCAGTCCTGGACCGATTCCAGCATCAAACCGGACGGCCCGAATACTTCAACTAAACTGCCGGGGTTATCCGACCGGGTGCGTGATTTAACGCTGTATTACGAACGCGACGGCTTCTCGGCGCGGGTCAGCCAGCGTTACCGCTCCGAGTTCCGCGGTGAAGTGGTGCAGTTATTCGCTACCCGCGGTTATACCGAAGTGCTGGCCGACCGCCAGGTCGATGCGCAGCTCAGTTACAGCATCGACGACGGCACCTTTGCCGGCCTCACGCTGTTGCTGCAGGCCAATAACCTGACCAACTCACCTTATACCACCCGGATGAATACGTTGCAGGAAGGCGGCGGTTATTTCCCGGAAGTGTATGAGGAATATGGCCGGCAGTACCTGTTTGGCTTCAGCTACAAGCTGTAACGCCTGGCGGCAGCGCTCTGAGCTCCCATAAGAGCGCTGCCGCATTTTGTTAAGATCCACAGGAGGCCTGCTGTGCAACAGGGACCTATCCGCAAAATTGTGATTGTCGGCGGTGGCTCATCCGGCTGGATGAGTGCGGCGCTGTTATCGAAGTTATTACGTAACCGCGCCGGCGCGCTGCTGGAAATTTGTCTGGTCGAATCGGAGCAAATCGGCACCGTTGGCGTTGGTGAAGCCACTATTCCGGCGATCAAAGTGTTTAATCAGCTCTGTGGCATCGACGAGCGTGAGTTTATTCAGGCGACCGGCGCCACCTTTAAACTCGGCATTGATTTTGTCAATTGGGGCCAAATCGGCGAGCGCTATTTTCATGCGTTTGGCGCCATTGGCCGCAGCTGGGAATGGCTCAGTTTCCATCAGTACTGGCTGGCGCTGCGCGAAGCCGGGCTGGCTTTGCCGTTTGACGACTATTGCATCGGTGCTGTGATGGCGCGTGAACAGCGTTTTATGCAGGCGGATTTAAGCCGGCCGCAGTCGCCGGTCAGTCAAATCGCCTATGCCTATCATTTTGATGCCGGCTTGTATGCGCAGTTTTTGCGCCGCCACAGCGAAGCCCGAGGCGTGAGCCGTATCGCCGGTACTATCAGCGCGGTGACGCGTCATGCCCACAACGGCCATATCCACCAGCTGGTGCTGGACGACGGTCAGGTCATCGATGGTGATTTGTTTCTCGATTGCTCCGGCAGCCGCGCTTTGTTGCTCGGCCAGACGCTGGGCGTCGGCTACGACGACTGGTCACATTGGCTGCCGAACAACAGCGCTCTCGCAGTGCCTTCTGCGGCGTTGGCGGAGTTACCGCCTTTTACCCGCTCGACCGCGCATCACAGCGGCTGGCAATGGCGCATTCCGCTGCAGCATCGCACCGGCAACGGCATGGTGTTCGCCAGTGGTTTTGTCAGTGACAGCGTGGCTGAAGAATTATTGTTAAGTTCGCTCGACACACCGGCACTGGCGGCGCCGAGGCTGATTCGTTTTACCACCGGCCAGCGCAAGCAGATGTGGTGGGGCAACTGCGTGGCGATAGGCCTTGCCAGTGGTTTTCTCGAGCCGCTGGAATCGACCAGCCTGCATCTGGTGCAAACCGCCGTCACCCGGCTGGTGAACTTATTTCCGGACCTGTCGTTTCAGCAGGCCAATATCGATCACTACAACAGCCTGGCGGCCACCGAAATGGCGCAGATCCGCGATTTTATTATCGCGCACTACAAAGTGACGCAGCGCAACGACAGCGAATACTGGCGTTATTGTCAGCGCATGGCGCTGCCGGACAGCCTGGCGCAGAAGCTGGAGATCTTCGCTGCGCATGGCCGGGTGCACCGCATCGCAGATGAGCTGTTCCGCGAAGACAGCTGGGTGCAGGTGTTGCTGGGACAAGGTCTGTTGCCGTCCCGCCCCGATCCGTTATGTCAGCAAAAAAGCCTGGCTGAAATGCAGGATTTCGCTGAGTCGACGGCACAGGTTATTGCCGGCTGCACTGCACAGATGCCAACCCACACCGATTTTATCCGCAAAGTTGCGCCTTATCGCGCCGAAGCACCGCTGCGCTGAAGCGGACACAGGAGTTTGATTTGAGAATGAAGTTTTCGAGCCGTGCAACGAATAGCTGCATAGCTTTGGCTGCCGCGCTGCTATTTGCTGCGCCTGCCGCTTTGGCGCAGTCACCGCAGGTGCAGGGCTGGCTGAGCCGGGCCGATCAACAGCTGCTGCTCGCTACAGATCCACAGCAGTTTTTGCGCCCGGCGGCGCCGGCTGCGGCAGTGGTCAGGATTAACAGCCATGACCGTTTTCAGACGATGCAGGGCTTTGGTTACACCCTGACCGGCGGCAGCGCCATGCACCTGATGGCATTGCCTGCTGCGCAGCGCGCCGCGTTATTGCAGGAATTATTTGGTCCGCAGGGCATTGGCGTGTCTTATCTGCGCTTAAGCCTTGGCGCCTCCGATTTAGACCCATTGCCTTTTAGCTACAACGATTTAGCACCGGGGGAAACCGACCCTGCGCTGAAAAAGTTCTCGCTGGCGCCGGATGAGCAGTTGCTGATCCCGCTACTGAAACAAATTCTGGCGATAAGGCCCGATCTGCAGTTGCTCGCCAGCCCGTGGTCGCCACCGGCCTGGATGAAAAGCAATCAGAGCACGGTCGGCGGTGAATTGCTGGAGCAGTATTACCCGGTTTATGCGCAATATTTTGTCCGTTATCTGCAGGGTATGGCGGCACATGGCATCCGCATCGGCGCTGTGACAGTACAAAACGAACCGCTGCATCCGGGCAATAATCCAAGCCTGCTGATGCACGCTTGGGACCAGGCCACTTTTGTCGGCAAGCATTTAGGCCCTGCGTTTGAGCAGGCCGGCCTTGCCACTGACATTCTGATTTACGACCACAACCCGGACCATGTCGAATATCCGCTGGCGGTGCTGAGTGACCCGGTCGCCCGGCGTTATATCAAAGGCTCGGCTTTTCATTTGTACAACGGCAGCATCACTGAGCTTTCAAGGCTGAAAGCGGCTTATCCGGACAAGGATATTTATTTTACGGAACAGTGGGTTGGCGCCAATTCCGATTTTGGTGGCACCCTGATGTGGCACACCGAACACTTGCTGATTGGTGCTGTTGAGCAGCACGCCCGCACTGTGCTGGAGTGGAATCTGGCCGCCGATGCCGACTACAAACCTTATACGCCGGGCGGTTGTACCGAATGCCTCGGCGCCCTGACTATCACTGCAGCCAAAAACGGCGCTGAAGCAACCATTCAGCGCAACGTGGCCTATTACGTCATTGCCCACGCCGGCAAAATCGCGCCACCGGGCTCGGTGCGCATCGGCTCAAAAGACCCATTACCGCAGCTGTTACAGCTGGCTTATCAGCGGCCGGACGGGCGGGTGGCAGTGCTGCTGCAAAACCAGGCCGACAGCGCGCAGACAGTCCGGCTTGCGCTGGACCAACGTGCCTATGACTGGTCATTACAATTACCGCCGCACAGTGTGCTGAGCCTGATCCTTCCCGCTGCTGCTGCTGGAGCAAAATAATGCAGAAATTTCGTTTGAATACTCTTTCTTTCACGGCGCTGCCGCTGCTGGGTTGCAGTTTGATGCTGAGCGCCTGTGCACCGCAAGCGGTGGCTCCTGCCACTCAAGCGCCGCAAGCGCAGGTGGTGCATCCGGCCTGGCCTAAGCTTAGCCCGGCGCGCAAAGCCGACCCGCAGCTGGAAGCGCGCATCGAGTCGATATTAAAAACCCTGACGCCGGCGCAAAAAGTCGCGCAAATCATTCAGCCGGACATTCGCTGGATGAGTGTGGCTGACATGCGCCAATATGGTTTTGGTTCTTATTTAAATGGCGGCGGTGCCTTTCCCGGCGATAACAAAGCCGCCACGGCCGCACAGTGGTTAGCGCTCTCCGAGCAGATGTATCAGGCTGGCCTCGATGCCAGTCTCGATGGTGCTGCCATTCCGCCACTGTGGGGTACAGATGCAGTGCATGGCCACAACAACGTACGCGGCGCGACGGTGTTTCCGCACAATATTGGCCTCGGTGCCAGCGGCAATGCTGCGTTGGTTGAAGCCATAGGCCGCGCCACTGCGGCAGAAGTGGCCGCTACCGGCATTCAATGGATTTTTGCGCCGACTGTGGCGGTGGCCCGCGATGACCGCTGGGGCCGCAGTTATGAAAGTTACAGTGAAGATCCGGCGCTGGTCCGTACTTTAGGTGCGGCGCTGGTGCGTGGTATTCAGGGCGATGTACAAAGCGCCGACTGGCTGCAGGGCCCGTCACTGCTCGCCACTGCCAAACATTATCTCGGCGATGGCGGCACTGCAGGCGGTCGCGATCAGGGCAATACCACGCTGGATGAAGCCGAACTGGTGCGGCTGCATGCACAGGGGTATCTCAGCACTTTAGATGCCGGCGTGCAGACGGTGATGGCGTCTTTTAACAGCATTCACGGCAGCAAAATGCATGGCAACCGTTATCTGCTGACTGATGTGCTGAAACAACAGCTCGGTTTTGACGGTATTGTGGTCGGCGACTGGAATGGTCATGGTCAGTTGCCGGGCTGCAGCAATCAGCGCTGCGCCGCCGCCATTAATGCCGGCATCGATATCATCATGGTGCCGGAAGACTGGAAAGCGATGTACCAGAATACGCTGGCGCAAGCTGAGGCTGGCGAAATCAGCCCGGCGCGGCTCGATGACGCAGTGCGGCGTATTCTGCGCGTGAAACTGCGCAGCGGGGTGTTTGAACACAGCCCGGCGCAAATTGCCGGCGCGGGCGATCAGCAGCTGATTGGTCATCCGGCGCATCAGTCGATTGCGCGTGATGCGGTGCGCCAGTCGCTGGTGTTGCTGAAAAACAATACCGGGTTATTACCGCTGCCGCCGAAGTTGCAGGTCTTAGTCGCCGGTGACGGTGCGGATTCAATCTCCAAACAAAGTGGCGGCTGGACTGTGTCCTGGCAAGGCACCGGCACCAGCAATGCTGATTTCCCGCAGGGACGCACTATCTACAGTGGCATCGCTACGCAGGTCAAAGCCGCCGGTGGCCAGACTGAATTAAGCCCGGATGGCCGCTACCAGCAAAAACCGGATGTGGCTATTGTGGTGATTGGCGAAAACCCCTATGCCGAATTTGATGGTGACGTGGCGAGCCTCGATTATCAGGCCGGCCAGAATCAGGACGAAGCGCTGCTCAAACGCTTAAAAGCGGACGGCATCAAAGTGGTGACGGTGTTTTTATCCGGCCGGCCTTTGTGGGTCAATCCTGAGCTGAATGCCTCTGATGCTTTTGTCGCGGCCTGGTTGCCGGGCACTGCCGGTGACGCCGTGGCTGAACTGTTATTCCGTAAACCAGACGGCACTGTGCAAGCTGATTTTCGTGGCAAGCTGCCGTTTAGCTGGCCTAAAACGCCGGACAGTCAGCCGCTGAATGCCGGCGATGCAGCCAGTGCAGATAAGGTACTGTTTAGTCTTGGTTATGGCTTGCGCTATCAGTCAGAGGCTGCGGGCGCCGAGCCGGGACTTTCAGCCCAGCAAGATTTACCGCAGCTGGATGAAACCACAGTCGCCAGCGTCAAAGCCAGCAGCCAACTTGCGCTGTTTGAGCGCCGCCCGGCTGCGGGTCTGCATTTACAATTGCTGGGCGCTGATGGTGTGGCCACAGAAGTGACAGCCAATAAAGCGACAACAACTGACGGCAGCCTGCTGCTTAGCGCCGTCAACTTGCAAAAACAAGAAGACGCATTGGCGCTCAACTGGCAACAGGGCGGGGCGACTTTGCGGCTACACAGCAGCGAAGCGCTGGATTTAAGTCGTTATGGTCAGCTGGTGTTTGACCTGAAATGGCAACAGGCGCCGGCGCAAGCCGTGACGCTGGCGATGTCCTGTGGTAGTGGATGTGGTGGCCGGCTGGATTTGAGCCCGCTGCTGGCCGCTAAAGCCGCCGGACAATGGCAAAAGATCACCGTGGATTTAGCCTGTTTTGCCAAAGCAGGCGCAGCGCTGAATCACCTGTACCAGCCATTTGTGTTGCAAAGTGCAGGCAGTGTTGCGCTGAGCCTGGCCAATATCCGCGTCACGCCGGCAACCGCTGCCGCAGATATCAGCTGTGCTGGTGACTAGCTGATATTGCAAAACTGACGCGGCCGGCCAGATTATTCTGGCTGGCCGCTTTTTTCTGCCGCTGCTTTTAGCGCCTCATAACCTCCGGCGTTATGTACATTGGTAAAACCGAGTTTTTTCAGCTCTGCTTCGGCGAGGCCAGAACGACGGCCGGAGCGGCAATACAGCTGTATCTCAGTATTTTTGTCCTGCGTCACAGCGCTAATTTTCGCTGCAATTTCGGTATGCGGAATATTCAGCGCGTCTTTTAAATGGCCGGCCTGAAATTCTTCAGCGCTGCGCACATCTATCCAGATTTTATCTGCTGCTAAAGCCAGTGGCGCGGCAAACACCGCAAGGCCAAGCAGCGCTGCTCTGCACAACATATTGAACTGTTTCATTATCAGGCTCCGGTTATATTAGAAGTTTGTGCCATACGTTTGATTGTACAAGGCGGTGAGCTCAGCGTGAAGTGCCGGCGCAAACCAGTGTAAATGCGCATCCAGATACGCCCGCTGCTGGCTGACTTTGCTGATGGTCTGGTCGAGGCTGGTCAGCAGCAACCGGCCTTGCGGTGTGTCTGAACAGATGATGTGGCCAGGCAACAGCGCGGGCGATTCCTGCAGCGCAAAACTTTGCACGGCCGGTGGCTTTGGCAACTGCGCCAGATAATGTTCGACCACATTGGGGTACTCAATCAGCAGGTCAATCCGGCCCAGGCTAAACATCTGCAGCAAACCGCCGGCGTTATCCGGCCCGCTACGGGAGAATAAATTACGCTGACTGGCGGTTTGTTTCAGCAAAGGGTCGAGTTGGTTGCCATAACTGCGGTCTGTGTTGAAACCGAGTTTAAAACGTTGATGCGCCGACAGTACCCGCTGCAGGCTGAGTGGTTTGCCGCTGCCTAGCTGCGCCAGCCAGGATCTGAGCCCGGATGATTGCAGCACATAAAGCCTGAGCCCCGGAAAAATCACCTGCGGCTGATGGCTGATCATCCCCCAGCTGCGCCGCTCCGGCAAAGGCAATTTATTCCCGACACATACATTGGGCCGGCGCTGGAGCAGCTTGGCAGCTTGTGCCGTAGTTGCGCGTTGGCGGCTGATGCTAAATGCCTGCAGCTGCAGTTCCAGTAAACGGAAGGTACTTTCATTGATATCCAGCACCTGCAACGCCTGATTCGGTGCGTACTCAGTCAGCCAAATCAGTTCTGGCTTTTGGGTAGCAGCCGACGCGGCGGCCGGCAGACTCAGGCAACACCAGATAAAAAGCCGGTAGCAAAAGGTTTTGCAGTGCATCAGGGGGGGCGCCTGTTGTGACTGGACCTCAACCACTATAACCAAAGTAACGACGTTTGCGAATGCATCGCGTTCCTGCCTTTATAGATGAATAAATCTCAGCTGTAGGCGTTTTGGCAACACATATACTGGCGAAGAAAAACCGGCCTCTTTATCCGGTCCGGCCTCATCCTTCAGTAAGGAGTACTGATGAAACACCTGCTACAAAACCTGCCGATGCATCGCAAGCTATTGTTATTATTGTTTTTCCCTTCCATTTTACTATTGTGGTTTGCCACCCAGAGTTTATTGGCGCAGTGGCAGCAATATCAAAATGCCGTGCAGGTGCGTGCGGCGATCAGCGACCATCTGCTGCTGGGCCAGCTGGTGAATGCCCTGCAGGTTGAACGTGGCAGCAGCGGGATTTTTATCAGCAGCAAAGGCGCGCGATTTGGCGCTGAAGTAAAAAAAGCCCGCAATGGCAGCGACGAGCGGCTGGCTGCGCTGACCGGGGCGCAGCGCGCTGTACTCAATGATCTGATGCAGGCATTGCCGGTCCTGCGTGTCCAGATTGATAGTTTCAAGCTGGACGCGACGGCTGCGGCTACCGCTTATACCAAACACATCAGCCAGTTACTGCAGCGCAATGACGCGGTGGTACAAACGCTGACCGATCTGACGCTGGCACGCCAGCTGGCAACGTTAAATGACTGGATTGAACTGATTGAGCGGGCTGGCCGTGAACGGGCGATGGTAAGCCTGGCCTTTAGCCAGGACCAGGCGGAGCCAGCACTGATCAGCCGGATCGCGCAAAATCAGGGCGCATTTTTGGTCTTCAGCAGCCGCCTACAACAAAGTGTCGACGACAAAGCCTTATTGCAGCAAGCCGACAGTGCCGAATATCTGGCATTGCAGCCACTGGTGGTGCAAAGCGCCAGCGGGCAAAAGTTTGGTCAGGATGCGGCGAACTGGTTCAGCGTCGCCAGCAAACGGATGGCGATGTTGATCAGCCACCAGCAGCAACTGATGCAGCAAATTGGCGACGCCGCCGCCTCGCAGCAAGCAGCCGCCCGGGGCAGCCTGTTGCAGGCTGCGGTGTTGCTGTTGCTGGCCGTGTTGGTAGTCGCCGGTTTCAGTCTGGCTATTCACCGCAATATTCAGCAGGCGATGCGGCAAATCCGCAGGTTGATGCAACAGCTCACTGGCCGCGACCTGACTGCACGCAGCCAGTATCAGGGCCAGGACGAATTTGGCCAAATCGCTGCCGGCATGAACCAGCTCGCCGAAGAGCTGCAACAGGTGATGCGGGAGATTTACTTTGCTACGCAGCAGGTGGCGACTGCTGCCGAACAAGCTTCAGCCGTGACGCGCGAAACCAGTGCTGGCGTCGCTCAGCAGCAGCAGGACACTGAAATGGCCGCCACTGCGATGCATGAAATGAGCGCGACTGTGCATGATGTGGCACTCAGTACTGCAGCCGCTGCCGAGCAGGCGCAGGAAGTGCAGCAAAAAGCCGGGCAGGGCCAGCAACAGCTGAGCCAGACTATCACGCTGATCCAACAACTACGCGGGCAAGTGCAGCATACCAGCCAGGAGATTCTGGCGCTGAATGAACACAGCCAGACGATTACTCAGGTACTGGACGTGATCCGCGGTATTGCCGATCAAACCAATCTGCTGGCGCTAAACGCCGCTATCGAAGCCGCCCGCGCCGGCGAACAAGGCCGTGGTTTTGCCGTAGTCGCCGACGAAGTGCGCCATTTAGCGCAGCGCACCCAGCAATCGACGGTAGATATCCAAAAGATGATTGAGACGCTGCAGCAAGGCGCGGCAGCAGCCAATCAGGCGATGCAGCAAAGCTTGCAGCAAGCCGACCGGGGCGCCGCGGTGATCCAGACCACCGGCGAACTGCTGGCAGACGTAGTGCACGGCGTTGCAGCAATCAACGACAAAACGGTGCAAATCGCCTCAGCGGCCGAAGAGCAAAGCACTGTCGCCGAGCAGATTAACGAAAATATCACCCGTATCAGCGACATCTCGCAGCACACCAGTTCCGGCGCCGAAGAGACCGCCGTCACTGCCGCCGAACTGGCAAAACTGGCCGAGCAACTACAAGCCATGATCAACCGCTTCCGCCTCGCAGCGTGAAGCGGCGCTGACCGGGCTTGTCGCAGGGATATTTCGGCGGTTGTTCAAATTTTGGCTAATCGATTGATAAATTTTAATAAAGCCGAAAAACCAACGATTTTGCGGCTGGACAAGCGCCAGCAGGCACAATACAATGCCCACCGTCGCGCACCCGTAGCTCAGCTGGATAGAGCGCTGCCCTCCGGAGGCAGAGGTCTCAGGTTCGAATCCTGACGGGTGCGCCATATAAATCAACCACTTAGAGGCAACTCAAGTGGTTTTTTTATTTTCTGTGACCACATCGTGACCATTCCGTGACCACGCTTCTTTTTACTGATTGTTTTTTTGCCGATATTTGACCGCTGCTCAGTTAGCGTCATTCCGCTTCATTTTCCCGGCTTTCCACATACTCTGCGACAGCATCCACTTGAACGTCGAAATAAGCGCAGAGCTTATCTAACACTTCAGTTGTGGTGTTGTAGCCTTTTTGGTTTGCGATCTTGGACAAGGTTGTTCGATGCACACCAGTGGCCTTGGCGATTTCGTCAAAGGTGATCCTTCTGTTTTCCTTAAATTCTTTATCCGCAATTAACTCTTTTAATCGAAATCTGATCATTCGTTCTCTCCCGCTGAGCGCACATTCTAGCGCGGCTACAGAAAAAACTCATCATTTGATGCGTAAAAGCTACAAAAGATGGTTGACAACAACTTTTAACTGCGCATAATGAAGCGTATACGCTACATATGTTCTTCATGGGAGTTAAATGATGTACAAAACATACGTAACAACTGAAGAGTTATCGGCGCTGATCAAGTACGACTGCCGGACTATTCGGAACAAATTGAAAGACACAGTATTGATTGAGGGCATCCACTACATCCGCCCGTTTGGGGGCCGGAAGATCCTCTACATCTGGGAAACCATTCAACGTGATATGTGCAAGCAAGTCACAAAAACCAATGTGATACCAATGGCCAATGGAGGCATAGCTTATGGGAACAATTAGACCCAGAGAGGGCTCAGGAAATCTGCAAATTGATTTCCGTTATATGGGCCAACGCTGTCGTGAACAAACGGCGCTACCGGATACTCCGGCCAACCGGAAGATGCTGGAGAAGTTACTCAAGGCAATCGAAGCCGAAATTGTGCTGGGTACTTTTGTCTATGAGAAGTATTTTCCGAATAGCGCTTTGGCAGCCAAATTTGCCAACAAGCAAACCACCTTGTTAGCAGTCAATCGCGCCGGAAAAATGCCGACTTTTGCTGAGTTCGCTGCGATTTGGCTCGATGAGATGAGCGTGAGCTGGCGGGATTCGTACCGTCAGACGGTTGGCATTATCGTGAACAAACGGCTGGTGCCATTTTTTGGCGAACAGGAAGTCGACCGCATCACTAAAGCAGATTTGCTCCAATTTCGCGCCCAACTCGGCAAAGTGCAACGCGAAAATGGTATGCAGCTATCTTCAGGTCACATCAACCGACATCTGAAAATTGTTCAGATGATCCTCAGTGAAGCAGCCGACCGCTATCAGTTTACTGCACCTGTCCGCCTGAAACCACTGAAAATCCAGAAGACCGATGTCGACCCATTCACGCTTGATGAAGTGAATCAGCTGCTGCAGGCCGTGGATGAGACGCATCGTGATTACTACATCATTCGGTTTTTTACCGGCTTACGCACCGGCGAAATCGATGGCTTACAGTGGCGTTATGTCGATTTTGCCAAGGCGCAAATCCTGGTCCGCGAAACGGTCGTGGCTTTTAAGATGACAGAAACCAAAACCAGCGGCAGTGCGCGTGAAGTCGATATCTCCAGCATGGTGATGGCAGCACTGAAACGTCAGCACGCCAAGACCGGCGACAAACGCTTTGTGTTTGCCACTCGCAACGATACTGCGCCGAATCACGGCAACATCACCAAGCGGGTTTGGTACCCGCTGCTCAAAGCCTGCAAGCTCCGCCGCCGCACGCCTTATCAGACCCGCCATACCGCGGCCACTTTATGGCTGGCGGCAGGGGAGAACCCTGAATGGATAGCCCGGCAGCTCGGACACACCACCACCGAAATGTTGTTCCGGGTCTATAGCCGGTTTGTACCAAACCTGACCCGCCGTGACGGCAGCGCCTTTGAATCTCTGTTAATTCAACACAAGTTTCTGGAGCAGTAAACATGAAACACATCGACATCGACCGCGCATTCAAAACCAGACTGATTGAGCAAATCCGTCAACGCAAACTGAAAAACCTGACATCAAGCCTGATGGCCATGCTGCATATCAACCCTCATGGCAAAGAGCTGGTTTGTGTTTGTGGCGAAGGCACTGAACGCGACAACACCGAGGCTATCTATCACTGGGTTGAGCTGGAAACCTGCTGTGCAAGTTGTACCAAGGCGCTGAGCTTCAAGCAGCTACAGCGCAGCTTTGTCAGATTCCTGATTGATACCACCGGCCAATATCCGGAGGGCATATGACAGAGCCTGCTTCACATATCGAAACACTGCAGTGGTGGTTTGTTTATACCGATATCTATACGAACAACCGTTTCGTGATTGGTTGGCTAGCGATGCCTGGTGAGCCCTATGGCTATCTCATCCGAACCGCCCAAGTCACTTACATCAATCGCGGCGCGAAAATGCTTCGCACCTTGTTTGTCGACTACCGATTGAAGCAGGAAATGCCGAAACCAGAGGACTGGATGTTCTACAGCAGTGTCTTTGGCGATGCGCTGACGCAGCACACAAAAGATGTGTTGGTCAGCGTCCCAATCAGCGATGCCATCAATTAAACCGCGCTCAATCGGGTTGCCTCAGCGGTAACCCGGCTTTCACAGATTCAGGAGTACTGTATGCAAGAAGTTTTAAACTTAAATGGCAACAGCGAACCCAAAAAGCTGTTCGGCGGCATCCTGGAGAATTGGTTCGTTCACATCGACCAAAACAATCGCTTTCGTGTGATTGGCTCCAATGTATTGACCGATAACCTGCAAACCGAGTTAACAGTGCCGGTGCTGTTCATCGATACCCAATACTGGCTGGCCGAAACTGCAGAATCATTTTATCTACTGCACCGCAAAGATACCTCAGCGGAAAACCGGTTGAAGCAGTATGAAGCGCTTAAAAACGCAGGTATTGATTTGCAGCCGAGAATGGGAGGCGTCTGATTCGATAGAGAGCCCTGACATATGATTTGTCGGGGCTTTTTGCAAATAGATGCACAGGCTTTTGTATCACTCCAGTTGTATTTTTTGCCTCAATACTCTTTTTTTTGCTAGAGCTCCTGCGGGGCTATCGACGTAAATGTGTTGAATCCGCATACATATCAGCCGCAATGCAGTTTTTGATTGCGCTTAATTTGTCGCCACATGCTCTTTGTATTTTCGCCCTGCGTTCAGCTGCTCAAAGTTCGGTGTAGCGAGCCATAACACCGTCCTCGGAATTTTTCTGAACACCTGTGTAGTCGGCCGTGCTGAAATGACGGCAAACTGACTTTCTGCTGTGTACTGATGACTACTCCTGCTTATATCGAATCGCGTTTACGCGAAATCAACCTACTGAAACGTAAAATCACCTTTAACAACATTCCGGCGTTTTACCACGGCGTTGCGACATCCCTTGGTATGGCCGAAGGTATGTTTAAGTATGGTTTTGATAATTCACTCGATACGCTACTCGATAAACGAAACTGGAATCTTAAGCTGTTGGGCGGGACCGACGACGGTTTTGGCAATATTCAGTGCGACACGCCGCCGCGCATCAGCATCTATAAAGTCTTTACTGTGCATGGTTTTGAGATCCACTGTATTCCGTGGCTTGGGCAGAAAGAGGTCGACCGTGACCTGAATCGCCATGACCAGTTTGAATTTAAGTATTGGCGGGCAGGGAGCATGAAAGTTGTGTTTCGGATCGCGCAACTGCATACTTTTATCCGGATGTACTTCGAGCATGGCGATGAAGCGGATCTGCAGTTAATCCGCTTTGCGCATAACCTGACCGAAGATTTTATTGAGCAGCTACAGCCGAAATTCCGGACCCAAAAGGTATACGGTGTGTCGGTAAAAAACTTTTTTGATTTTGCAGAGAAAAAGACGAAGGCAGGTGAGGACGTATACCTGCCGTCGGTTTACTCATTAGATGACTAAATTAAATCATGCTTTGCGTTATTGCGGGAGGCCCAGTGACATGACAAGCAAACTCAACCGACTTAGAGCAATCCCCCTGACGGACCCCGAGAAATAATCTAACCATATCATGCAATTACCTTCCTGATACTTGCCCATGCAAGCAGTTGCCTAACTGCCGCCTGGATCTCCTGACCGCTCATGCCCACTTTGCCTAATCGGCACAGTCGTTTACTCAGGTAATTGAACGATAACACCCTGCGAGTTTTCACTTAATGCGCTTGAAACGAACGGTGTTTACCGGCCAGCTCCGCTGCAAGCCCCAGTAAGTAATACAACCAGTTGGCGAGCGCAGCCAGCATTAGTAACACCTCTAACCGGTCCTTCTTTTTGTGCGATGCGCGTTGCTGCCAAGGCCGTACGTCTGGCTTTTCTGGTCACGGCAAGCCTCCTCGATTTGCGTTCGAGCTGCATAAGCTTGTTGATTTTCTTTACGTATTTAAAGCAATAAGCCAAGTTAGATACGAGTGGTGTTTGTCCTATTTCCGTAGCTTCCAGCCCTTGCAGGGTAAAATTCAGAAACTTCCTGTTGCATGGTGGTGTGGCTGAGCATTCGGTCTGCAAGTTTAATGCAATGCTTTTCTTGCGCCAGACTTTCAATGTCGCGGTCTATTGCAGTGATATAGCACTGGCCGGTGGTGAGCAAACTCTGCAATGATGCCGTCAGCGAGTTCAGAAAATTTTTGTTGAACGATTTTGGGGTGACAATTTCGAGAGAATCGGCGAGCATGGCCTAAACGTTCATGGTGTGTTCTTAGGTAAGGTATTTTTTGGCGACAGATCAGGAACTGCCATGAATGTTTAATCTATTACCTAAGTTATTGTTTTTATTATGCAATATCTCAGGCGTCACAGGTTTTTTTCAATTGGATTTATTTCATTTTTTATTAAAGGGATTTTATGGAGATCGTTTCATTTTCTTCAATTTTTTTGATGATGTTGCTAGTTGTTACCTTCTGTTTGAGCATGGTAAACCCGAAAATTTTGAAAATGAATTCAAGAGGGACAGTCTTGAAGATCCATGGTTATATGTTCTTGACTTCTTTCTTTGCTTTGATCGTGTCGATAGCTCTTGATGACAGGCCCATCACAAAAAATGTTGATAGTATAGTAGTTGATGCTGATACAAAAAACACAGTTGATATCCCATTAGCTAATACGACTCCAAAAGAATTGTTTAATGGTCATGGAGAATCAAGACAAGAATTTTCAGATAGTAAATTGATCACAAGGCATCTGAATCGAGATGAAATCATAGATAGATTGAATAATGTTTTCATTCTTAATAATATTTCGATAGAGCTTGAAGAGGTGGGTTATAAAGATTTTGCTAAAACCATTGAATATAAATTTGAATCTGATGGTGGGAAAGTGTCATGTACTATAGCTGTTTTAAAGGAGACTGGTAAAGCTGTAAATATGCTTTGCTTTGTGAAACATAACCTTGGAGACAAAGAAAACGAGAAGATTGTTGAAGGTATAATTGATTCTGTCGGTCAATCCGTCTTCGCGATTGTAGATCGTAACGCTATAAATGGCCTTTTACCTAGATTTGACGGTGGCGATATTATTTTAACGCTAGGTATTGAAGAGCTTGGGAATCTGTTAAAATTCAGTCACCAATATACTATTGGTGAAGTTGAAAGCTATATTGTAATACTCTTAGTTTCATCACCAGAATTCGACTCAGAACAACGCAGGATTCCATTGAATTTTGTGGTAATACCTGAACCAAAGTTAAATTAAAGTTTACCAATTCTTAGTCCGTCCGTATTGATTTTAATGCGATGTAGGTGTGTGATTGTTAATTAATTAATTAATTAATTAATTAATGAATATTAAATCTATTTCATAAATGGGGCAGCAAAAAGGCTCGTCAACACTACTCAAGTGCTTAACATGTCGTGACATTTATTAAATGGTTCCTCAGATTAAAAATCTGATGAAAATCGATATATATCAGACTGTTCAATTAAATAGCACTTACTACTAAATTCAGGGTTGCAAATTACTGTCAGATGATAAGGCGGTGGGAATCTCTATATTTAACGTAAACGTAGAATTTCCAAGTGTCGATGTTAGTCGACCACGTGCAGCCCATACCCGCTCCTGTAGATTTTTCAGCCCAAAACCTGCTGTTGCAGGTGTCTCATCACTTACATCTCGGGTGACCACATCGTTTTCAACTATCAGGTAACAATGCCCGTCTTTGACTTCCAGGCTCAGGCGACACCAGCTGGCATTGGCGTGCTTGGCAACGTTGGTCAACGCTTCTTGTGCAGCCCGGTACAGCAAAACTTTCAAAGGCTCAGGTAAAGCGTCAACACTGGCGTCGATTTGGTGGCTGTAGTTAATGTCGGCATGACTGAGCATCTCTGGCAGTGGGCCTTGAGTCAGGCTCGCAATAAGACCTCGTTCTTCGAGTAAACGCGGCGTTAGTTGGTGCATTAACCGATAAATGGCGTCGTATAAGGTATCGACGGTGGTGCTGAGTTTATCTAATCGCTCGTTAGATTCTTGCCGCTGTAGTGCTTTGATTTGTAGCTTCAGGCCAGTAGCCACTTGGCCCAGCTCGTCGTGAAGCTCGTTGGATACGACCTTGCGCTCATATTCGAGCACGCTGGAGAATTTCTCTGATAGTTGCTGATTGCGAATTGCGAGTTCGGTCTGTTGCGCCGCTTGTTGCCGCAGGTCTCGGGTCAGGCTTTGCTGCGTGGACATCAAGGCACCGAATAGCAGGATGGCGATGTTGAGTAGCAATACAAATGCCTGTAACTGTTGCATGGTTAGGGTGCCGGATTGGCCATACAAGGTAAAAGCAGTAGCAAAATTAATAGTCATAAGTGCAATCACTGCGCCGGCCCAGCCGGTTAAATAACAGAGCATGGCGGCGGGAAACAGGCTCAACGATAACACCAGATAAAGCGCATCCGGTTCGGTACGAAATAGAAAAAAAGCTAAGAATATCAACAAGAATGCGCTTGCCGTTTGCCATCTTTTTGCCGGAACTTCCCACTCTTGATGTCGTTGCAGCCAGAGCTGCCATAAGCCAAGCAGCGGCACACTCAGCAAGAAAATCCCAATCTGATTGCCGCAGATAAATGCCCACCACATTGATAGCTTTTGTTCGGTCGGAATGTTCTGGTAAAACGGCGTAAACCATACCAGCGCCGAAGCCGATACGACTGATTCCCACAGCATTAGTGCGATTAGCACGAGTACATACTTTGTTTTGTGCAATTGAATGACAGGCCATCGATACTTAAACCAGAGTGCCGCAAGCATTACCAAGCCTTGCTTCGTCCCATATCTCAGCACTGCGCCCCAAACCTCGGGCAGGACATTGCCATAGCCAATCGTGATACTGCGCTGGCAAAAAAACTCAGTGGCAATTAACGTCGGCCAATAGCGCCAGGGCAAGATTAAAAGCACGGCGAGGCGCAGGCCAGCTGGCATGTACCAGGTGGACCAGCCTTGATGGGTAAAGAAATTGCGGGAGAAAAAGTAGAAACACAAAAAAGCCGTCCCATACAGCAGCACCATTGCCAGATGCCGTAGCATCAGTTCAGCGGCGTTGTCGGTGCGGAAAAATTCCTTTTTGTATTGTTCCCACATTTGCTAAAGTCTTGTCAGTTGCTTCCAAGGATGAGCGTGACGCATGCCCCGGTCAGTATTAATAGTTGATGACCATCCTATTGTGCGGGATGGGTTCTGTCATCTGTTTGATTCAATTGGCGATTATCAATCCATCGCACAAGCAGGCAGTGGTAAAGAAGCGCTGAATCACGCAAGTCTGCAAAGTTTTAATCTGATTTTGGTCGATCATTCGCTGCCTGATATCAAAGGCCCTGAACTTATCAAGGCGCTGAAGCCAAGTCAGCCGCAAGCACTTTTTGTCATGGTTTCGATTTACGATAACAACCCTTATGTGCAACAGGCCGAAGAGGCTGGTGTGCATGCTTACCTGTCAAAACGCACAGCTGCTGATGAACTGCCCCTGGCACTGGAGCGCATCACACAGGGTGAATTTTTCTTAAGTAGTGACGTAGCCCGCAACCTCAAGCAGCGCGAGCGAGCGCAGAAGCAGGCGGGGCTCGACAAACTGACCAGCCGTGAGCAGCAAGTCTTTAGCCTGCTGGCCCGCGGTTATTGCGTCAAAACTGCCGCACGTGAACTCGATTTAAACGACAAAACTGTCCATACCCACCGCGCCAATATCTGCCAGAAGTTGGGTGTGCAGAGCGACTATCAATTACTGCAGCTGGCGCTGAAATTTGGCTTGCTGGAACTCAGTGCTCTGACGGACTAAGCACAGCGATTATTGTTCTTCACAAGTAGCAGCGACTCAGAATTATTCTGATACCAGCTACGATTTATTCCGGCTTTTACATGAGGCGGGGCTTTTAGGCTGCATACATCTGTTCGCAATCAAAGATGTATGCCATGGTCGACCAAGTTATTCAGCAAATTCATGCGATTGAAAGTCAGTATCAGCATGATGTATCCGTCATTCAGGCATTGGAAGGAAAGCTGGAGACGCTGGCTAGCGGCCCATCGCTCTATTATCTGAACTTCCTGTTGTACCGCAATCACTTTCGCACCAAACATGCGGCCAAGCTCAAGGTAAAGCGCCCGCGTATTTTACTGGGGCTGATTAACTACGACGTGTATCCGAACTTTCAGAGTATCGGTCTGCTGATATACGCCGATGTGGTGTCACTGTCACTACCGCATTTGGTGCAAGGGCGGGCTGACCGCCTGGCTTTTGATATTTCAAACGATGACCTGGCAGAAGCTGTCCAACGTTTACCTGCCGGTTTTACACCCGAATATTATTTCGACCCACAAGCTTGTGGCGCCTGCATTGTGCCGAGAGGGTTGGAGCGCCTGCCATTTCCCTCGGTGGCCGGAATTTGTCATACCTTTCGCGGCCTGCATTGTGAATATCTGGCGAAACTTTTTGATGTTGTAGTTCCTGTGTCTTCGGCTTTTGTGCCGCTTTATCAATCATGGATGGCGGATAAAACGGTGCTCAGCCTGCCATTTGGTGCGAACTGGGGCTCATTTCATTATTCAACAAGTCAGTACAACCTGAGTAAAGACATTGATTTGATTGTGAGTTTTGGTGAGAGCCCAAGAGCTGAATATGGTGGCTGGCGTGATGTTGCCATGCAGTTGGCGCGTGATTTTGCCACACAATATGGCAATCAATTCAAGGTGGTTTTTGTCAGTGGTGTTTCGCATCAGGAATACAGCCAGTTACTGGCGCGCAGTAAAATCGGGCTGAACGTGGTGGGCTTTAACGGGCCTTATAACTACCGCAGTTGTGAGCTGATGAACCATCAAGTTGCGCTATTGCAGCTTGATGTGGATTTTGGGTTACCACAGATGCAAATGGCTGATTACTTTGTGCCGGGGCAAGAATATATCGCCTGTGATGTCGATAACTTCAGTGAAACGCTACTGAACTATCTGCAACAACCTGCTCTGATAACCAAAATAGCAGTAGCAGGCCGGGCCCGGTTGGAGCGGGAATATTCTTATGAAGCTATCCAGCGCCAGTTAGGTACTGCCATTGGCCAACTCGATTTTACGGCGGTCACTGCTGCAAGGCAGGATGAAGCCTCACAGCGTCAATGTCGCTTGTCGATGCTGGCGACTTCGCCGCAAGGCCATACCCTCAAGCACCAGATTTTTGCCCGTGAAGTGGTCGAGGGCTTTGATGAATCCAGTCCGCGTGCTATCCGGCAGCTCATCATCGCGCTGCCCATGTTAAAACAGGATTTGCAACGGCCTTTGCTGGAACAATCCCATCAACCTTTGTTGCGTCGGCTCGCCGGCCTGTCTTTACTGGATGGTATCGAGACTTTAAGCATGTTGCTGCCGCAGCATTCGAGAGTATTAAGTGACGAATGGACATTAATTTGCTGGCGTGCGAATTGTGGTTATCCCAACTTGGATGACCTACGAAGCTTGCTGTTTATTCTCATCCAATCACCGCCTGAAGCTGGGCAGTTCCCTGATTATCACAAAGCCCCTTATCCGTTTTTATTTAGCGACAGCGATATGGAAGCTGAAGAGGCCAGAAAGCAATTGCTTGATATGCCGTATTGTCTGGCGGGTAGCGACCACATGCTGCAGAAAATGCTACAGCGCGATTATATGGTGTGGTGGTGTCAGCGATTACTTGATTCAGCAGAGCCGACAATAGCCTGATTCAAATGCGAAACTACGAAGAGTCCTAAATCAGAAACAAAGCACTGGCGTCCCTCAAAAAGTTCTGGCATGTTGGCAGGTATGAGGTGATTGCCAGTTGTTGAAATCTGGGCAACGCCATTCGCAAAGGATTGCAGATGGGATTTGTTCGAACACCGCTTTTATTTATATTCGCTTTTGTTGTCCTGGCGGTATTCAGTACAGTCGCACACTCAAGAAATGCACCAGCATACCCACAATATACCGAAGCGGCCTGCATCCTGATTGCCGATCAGATGGCGCGATTTAAGCTTCAACCCCAGTCACCGCCCTATCAAAATGCCGCGCGTAGCTACTCCCGACATTGTCTGGATCCGATCCCAAATGAGCCGAAGTCAGACACTTCTGTTCAGCAAACGCCTCAACCACAAGTGCAACAGGCGTCAAAAAACAATCCGCCAGTGCGCGTTGTCGCAAGCACAGAGCAAGCGAAGTTTAGTAATGATTGGAGTTTCCCATCACTGTTGCTCTGGCTTGTGTTACTTCTGGTCATCTTCCTGGTACTAAGAGCGATAGCTCGAAGTTTTAATGGCCTCAGCAACAGAGAAAGGCTTGGTCGTGAAGCCGAGCAGCAGCTTGCAAGACATTTGGTCCATGCGTTGTCTGAAGGCTATCACCACTACCACAACATTATTCTGAAAACAGAGCAGGGCGATTTAACTGAAATCGACCATCTCATCACTAGCCCCTATGGCGTCTTCGTGATTGAAGTCAAAAATTACCAGGGCTGGATTTTTGGTGGCGAGCAACATGCACATTGGGTGGTACAACATTTCCGGCGCAAGCACCAGTTTCAGAATCCAATCCGGCAAAACTACAAACACACTGAAGCAGTAGCGCATTTGCTTGAAATCGACAGTAAAGCAGAACCCGGCAAAATACATTCAATCATCGCTTTTAGTAGACGGGCAGAATTTAAAACCCGGATGCCAGACAACGTCATGTATATCGAACAGGTCCTCCGTTACATCGACCACATTTGCGAACAAGGCAGAGTCGTCGGTGATGAAGCACTGCTTCGATATAACGCAAGATTAAGCTTTGTAGCAGAACAGTCGGAGACATTGCGGTCTGAACATAAATTGCAGCTGGAAGGGCATGAGTTGTTGCGGGAGTTGAATCGGGGGAGAGGCTAGCTCGTAGCTTTTATTTGATGACAAGTAAATTGTTGCTTTGTGCCAAAAGCAGACACTCATCAACCGACAGCCACTTTCATTGAGTGGATGGTGATGATTCACTAGCTGCCATGAAATCCTCAAGATAATGGAAAGGAACTGGGTATCGGTAGCGACGACAGGCTGTAAGTATCAGCGGGGCTTTCCCTTTAACGACAGCTGACATTCCTCTAAACGAATCAGTGCTGCCACACTCCCGCTTTATATGTTCTAGCGCTGATTTCCCATTCATCGGAAAGTCAGTTGTTGAAGAACCATGTGCATCCACATCTGAGTACATACTCATTTCACTGTATTGATTTGGATACCAATACTGTAGGGTACTATGCGAAAGATTTTCTTTTGCAAATTGCTCCAATATTTGGCTTTCTGAATCGAGTTTATACAGAGAAAAAAACACAGCTAATAAAGGGTATAAAATGCTCGCCTCGGTAACTTTATTCTTATAGATACGGTCAGTTTTATTTTTATTTCTATGTTCAAGCAGCTGTTCGTACGAGTTGTTCACGATTGGATACATGCCATTGCTCTCAAATGCGAATATGCACATATTGATCATTTCAGAGAGCCAGCTTTTCACAAACTCATCAAGTTCTGAATTACTTGAAAGTAACGTTATAGCCAGAGCAACGTCAATTGCTTGTGAGTCTTGATAGGGCGACAGTAATAGAGGATTGTTCACAACCAAAAGTTTAATCGACTTTGTTATTTTGCGGAGCCTAAGACGCAATTGTTCCTGCTCTTCGCTCTCAGCGTCTATCGGTGGGTTTTCAGAATAATTCTTTGAAAGTAAGTGCAAAAGCCAATGACCTTTAACGGACAGGCGGCCTAAAATATCGAAAAGCTTTGAATTTACATCGATAGAACAGGGGGAGTTAACTGCATGTGAGAGTGCGTATTTAAGCCCAACATATGGAATTAAACTTCTATCAACGTAATGGTCAGTAATTTGCTGATATGTATCGAAAAGGCTATCGAAGGACTTTGAGGGCTTGTTTTTTCCCGAGTAGTAATCTTTAACCTTATCCCAAGCTAAAAGTAATGCTCTCTCCGATGAGAGATATGCAGCTTCCAAATTATCAGCGTCACGACACCATGAAAATAGAACCCATAGACATACGTTGAGCCGAGTGATGGACGATGCAACAGAATCTGCATCAGTTACATTCGACAGCACTTCATCAATCAAGATTGAGAAGTGCATGCATGAACTCTCGGGCTCTTCGAGTAACGCCAATGATTTTCTCAGCAACGCCTGACTCGAACTGGGCAGCAACTCTTCTTTCAGCAAGTACTGTTGAATAAGCTCCGAAAGTTTGTCTCCGTTCCACTCTTCAAATGCAATATTGTCTCTTGTATTTTTGTGCTCATAGCCTGAGACTTCTTGTCTGATTCCAGAACTAACATCTCCACCAAAACACAAACAAATGACAATTTTTTTGCCTCTATGTTCTGGTGGCAAACGACTATGGATAAATGAGTCTTGAATTTGATCTAACGAGGGTCGAAGAGCTTGAGCGGTATTTCCATTCCAAGTCTCTTGATTGAGATTTCCAGACTTAACAGAGAACAAATAGACTTTTTCTTCCTGCTCATTTATTTGCCCTACCGCTGCAACATCAACACCGTACTCTTTAAACCCTCTTGTCGGTGAAATGAAGACATTCAGCCCCATACTGCTCAACAAATCGGGTAACACAGCATCTAATTCTTTTCGCTCTTTTAATGAAGCAAGATATTGCTTAAGAATTAACTTCATTTTGTCATGTCCCTATAACGATAAACGCGTAATTTATAGTCTAAGAGTTCAGGGTCTAAGACATTTAACATTGGCATTTCAGTAGCGTGGGATATACGCTGCATCTGCATCTCTTGTCGTATCTGTTCGCCACCGCCCTGATTCATATAATATATTGAGCTATTGCCATACAATAATTTTTTGGTCGTTGCAATCAGCTGAATAAAGGATGATTTTGATGCTTCGTCATGAGCGTCCTGCATACGTTTGCTGAAATCTTTCCAGTAAGCTCTTACATTCTCTCTTGGAGCCATTAACTCCTTTACCCCAGATACTTTTTCAAGATCATCTTGATACTTTTGAAGTTTATCAAGTAATTGCTTACATGGATTTACCTGAAGGCCGCTGTTTATAAGTGACTGAAAGAATAATTTAAGGTCTCCCGGATAACTTAAGAGCAATGGATCGTATAAAACATCTTCGAGCTCTATTCGTGTATTTATCGACGCAGTTTCATAAATTGATAATATGAAACTTGCAGCAGCAATCGGCCGCATAAATAACCAACCAACAGCCTGATCTGATCCAGTAGTACTGGACACCGCGCTAAGTGAGTAAAATCACATAACGAGGTGAATATGACAATCAAAAAGAACCGCAAGACTTATACCGCTGAATTTAAAGCAGAAGCCCTGAAACTGGC
>Ga0247724_1000066_pt1 | contig 31120 bp, 34 predicted proteins | sample OKSTACKMC2E_FD_182776 | JGI IMG/M metagenome (GOLD analysis project Ga0247724, IMG submission 182776) | Subsurface sediment microbial communities from gas well in Oklahoma, United States - OK STACK MC-2-E | ecosystem: Environmental > Terrestrial > Deep subsurface > Rock core/Sediment | place... | reverse complement strand
CGCTGATCGAGCCGTCACCCTCTGTGCAGGAAAGAGAACCTTCCCCGTTACCGAAGTTACGATAAATCCTGCTTTCATCGAGCTTCCGTATCACCTGGATCGTAATTCGGCATTCGCGCTTGACCAAGTTGTCGATGAGCTTCTTGTTGGCCTGTTGGAAGGTGCCTGCGGCATGGTTCAGCCCATCGAAGTCCTGGACGTTAGCCGTGGTGAGCAACCCCGGAGAAACGACGATGACAGGGATCACTGACATGGAAGGGATTAACGTCAGCTGCTTATCCGAGGCCTGGGCAAAGGAAAAGGTTGAACCGAGCACAGCGGCGAGTACGAACGCAAAATTTTTCACAGTACAGTTTTCCTTAGAGATGCTGATCAGGCGGGCGATTCATTGACTCTACTCGTCTTCTGAATACCAGAGGCGGACGCCAACGGCGTTCGTAGATACCGCGCCTCCTAGGCCGGCCCAACCCATGCTGGACGAAGTATCTACCAGCGTTTCGACGTTAAAGGGCTTAACAGATCGTTCCTTGAGCCACGCATTCATTTCCAGCATGGATTGGGCCAGGGCTGAATCCCCTGAACCACCAGCACGGAAATCCTTCCGTTTAATTTGCATACTGGTCCCCGTGCTGGTGGTCTGCTGGCTCACTGTTTTCGTCCGATTCCCACTCGATTACGTCCCAGTCATAGCTCAATTCGCAAAGGTCGCCGGCAGTTCGCCAGCTGCAATCGTCCTCGACCACACGAACCAGACGATGCTGCTGGATGTCTCCACTGCTGCAATGCCTGAGTTTGCACTGCACAGGCACACCTGGCGTAGGCATGAGGTCTTTCGTCTTGATCCAGGCCAATGTTTTCGCCTCCGTATTTTCGTCACACAGATCAGTCGTCAGCCTGATTGTCGGCAGTGAGAGCGTTCAGCACGGTATCGTCGTCGTCGAAGTAGCCGTCTTCCGCCAGCCCCAGATTTCCATCGAGGATGACGCATACGGCCAGAGCTGCTTCCGCAGGATCTGCGCCGTATTCACGAATCACGCGCTCAATCTGTTTGCGCAGAAGGGAAGCGGACTCGACGTGGCCAACGCCACGCTCAGCTGCTGGATCTGCAAGCTCTAGGGGGTACGGTGCCTCAGCCATAGGGTCGGCAGTGACAGTGGCACCGGACTGGGTGCGAAATTTCATTTCCATGGATGTGCTCCCTATTTCTGGAACTTGATATAGCCGGCGGCGGGCAGACGATCACGCCTGAGCGCCCGTGCTAGATGGCTACCAATTCGTAGTAATTCAGCTTGTGCATACGCAGAGCTTCCTCTGCTGCCTTCTGGGCTTCTCGCGCCTCGAGCTTGTCGGCAAGCATTGTCACCTTCTTCACTTTCGATTTTGCGCGAGTTGCTGCGCCTTGCAGTCGAGCTGCTTCTTTCTTCCACTCAGCATCGGTCATTGCGGGCATCCTGGGGTATCCGAGGTCTTATTGCTAAGCATCTCAAGGATCGCCTGAATCCCAAGGCTATGACTGATACCGAGCACGTGGCTGCCTACTTTGAGTTGTCGTCGGTTTGAACAGCGTGCGCAGCGGCGGCTGGGTCTACGAGCTGGATCTGCACCTGGCAGTTGGAAAGAATCGCATCTGCTGCCTCAGCGGACAGTCCCAGCAAATCCTGGGTGTCGGTCGTCACTACGACTTCTTGGTTTGCCATGATCTTTTTCTCCTCGTTTTAGCCAGGGACTAGCCCTGTTCTGCTACTCCGCCGACAACTGGTCGCCAGCAGTCCTGATTCAGATTGCTAGACCGCAACGCCCTGGTAGGGCTGATTTGACGTAATCCGCCGTTATGCGTAGTCAGTCGGCTGCCTCGCCCTCGATCCGCTTAACCGTCTCGTTGCCTACTACCCGCTTGCGCTCGAACAGCTCTTGCATTTCTTCAGGAGTGAATAGTTCCGCGTCGGCAACGCGCAGTATGTCCATCGCATCGAGCATGCCCTGCACATAGCCAATGTCGAAACGATAGGTGCGCACGTCGGAGGCCTTGACCAGCGCTCGGAACGAGCTTTCCAGCAGGTGCAGCAGCTCGTCGCGCTGCTGCTGAGTGGTCTTCTCGGTCGTCATAGGGCAGGTTCCTTTCTATTGCCGATGTCAGCAATCGGGTTGCGGCATTAAATCGGGCGATTGCGAGCAGGGGTAGCAGAGGCCGGTTTCGGTGATGCCCTCATGGCCGCAAGTGGGACAGATTTCTTCGGCACGCTGCTCGCGCCTATGCAGTTCGTCGCAGGCTTCGCATAGGTAGCTGTCGGCCAGCTCAACAACGCGGCCCTGGTAGCCGCAGCGGCCACATTGATGGATCAATGTCATAACTAGGGTTCCTTTCTGTTCGTTATGCGAATCGTGGTGGCTTACAAATAATTCTGACAATTTCAGAGCTATAAATCGGGGGCTGAGGTCGATTAGAGTCAGCTTTCAAATAATAATATTTCGACAATCAACGTGTAGAGAACTGACTAGAACAACGATTTTTGCCAAAATAATTTGACAATTTCACCGTACATACAACGTGCATGCTGTGGAGCCCAAGATTGCTGCTGCAACTTAGGCTTTGGCATCACACTGCTGCAACTCTACAGCACATAAAACCTTTGCCGCGCCTCACTACGTTGACCTGCAGACCCTGCTCAAGAGGCGCGTAGGAACAACAATACACTGCCTCCACGGAGCAGCGCCTCGTCGAACCGCCATCTCCACGGTGCTAGAGCACCTTGTTCATGCTTGCCACTGAGGTGAAAAAGCGGAAAAGGCATGAGATATTTGGTCTATCCACAAGTTTGTGCGCCGAGCAACCCGCTGAAGTTCGGTCATGCTGGTTTCCTCGAACAGTTCAGGTCAGCGACCAGCCTGGAAATTTAGAGTCCAGTGTCTTGCGTATCGCCACACGTTCTTTTTCAGTAAGCTCAACAGAATCACGCACCAACAAAAGAGTTTGCTTGTCATTGCTTTCGAGATAGCACACATACTTCGATAACGCTCTGTTGTGCGACACCTTGAGCTTGATAAGGAAGGCTCCACCGACCGCCATCAAGGGCAGCATTGTTGTTTCATACGACAGATCGAGCGCTAACAGACTGCTTGTTAAGATCGGCCCGAGAAGAAAAAAGGCGAAGGCCACGGCCACGGCTATAACGAGCCATTTTGATGGCTGCTCGCAAAATTCACTAAGCCGTTTGATAGGGAACCCCTGAGCTTGATTATTCATATCCATCATTTCCATGGTGTTTTCCTCGATCTTTAAGACCTGCCGCGCCTACCACCAAATTCTGATGTGAGGACGGCGGTCGAATTCTTCCTCAGTCAATCCGTAACCAAGGGACTTTAGTTCGGCCATAGCTTCCTCGAACGCAGCAGGATTGAACCCGTAGTTCACAGGGACAAATACAGATACTGCACCCTGCTCGGCACCTTTCCGTATTTTGGCGGCTACGTGGTCAAGTACGGTTTGCTTGGCCGAGGTGTGTTTGCCGCCCAGTCGGCGGGCTTCATCAGGTGTAAGCATGGATTTCCCTTAACAGTTTGATCGTTATGCGCAGTCGCCGGGGTCTTGCTCGGTCACGGCGACCCACTCCAGGCCCCCGCCCGTGATCCGCGCCGCAGCCATCTTCGCGCCGCGCTCGGTCTTGTAGGCGCGCGGCAGCTCCATATAGGACGGGCTGCCGTTGCGCAGCCGGTTGCAGTCCAGGGTAAACGGCAGGTCGCGGCGGCCGTTGCGCTCGATGCGCAGCACGGCGCTGCCGGCCTGGGCGGTGTACAGGGTTTCGGTCGCGGTCATAGTGGGGCGGACTCCTTAGCAGTCTGTACACAGAAACAGCCGCTCTTCCCTACTGCGCGGGTCGCGGGCGTGCTGGCCGCAATTCATATTGCAGACCTTCGACGCCGGGTCGAAGGTCGCCAGCTCGGCCGGGTCGGCACGCGGCCACTCAATAGGCATTTCAGACGGTGCCTGCACTGGCTTTGGCTTGCGGGCTTTCGTACTCATAACCGGGCGGGCTCCTCTGCAAAGTCTTCCGCCACTTTAGCTTCGCTTTTGATTTTCAGGATGACATCTGCGAGCTGCTGACTTGAGCCTGTATCGTTGTGTGGCCATGGGCCAAAAGGCTGCGATGAAAGCCGGTTGAAAACGATCAAACCAGGGCAGCGGTATTCAAATGGGCCAGTGGATTGGAACCGGACAAAGGCAACCGGGCTTGTGCATCCCGGCATATCGGTTATCTCCCCGATTTCCTTCATGAGCGCAACATCCGCCCATCCTGCTTGATCGGTGTTGAAAAACGTTAGATGGTCGTATGCAGATTTGCCCCCTACGAAACATGCCAGGGCGACCAGCGTGAGCTGACCCATCGGCCAAAAGCCTTTGGAGTTAGCAGCTCTTTTCCACAGTGAGGGGATGTAGAAGAGTAGCGCCACTGAGGCGGCGAAAAGTAGGTATACGGTTAGCCGCGCACTATCGATGCCGAGAGTTTCCCCTGGAGCGCCATCTGGGCCAAAGAATAGGTAAAGCAATGGTGCGCAGTAGGCCATGCCCACCGCATAGGAAACCAGCACGAGAGCCATTTGCTGTAGCCGCTGACTTGGGCCGGAGGAAACCAAGGCCTGCGTAGCGCGAGCGACGTTACCAATGACCACGATCAGCAGAACAACGGAGCATAGGAGGATGTAAAGCATTATGACTGGTGCCTTTTGCGGGGTTCGGTGGATCTACCGCCGCAATGTGTCGGACCTGGGTGCTCACAATATAGTTTGACACAGAGCCCCTTGTAATTCGCGCCCTACAGCCCTGGGACCTATCGCTGTGGTCGAATCATAGTTTGACACAAGCAGATGCCTCATCGAATAAAGCGCTCCGCTTTGCACAATATAGTTTGACACAGCGCTAACAAGCCCTCTCAAAGCGGGCTCGTCAATCTCAAGGTCATCTGCTTCCAGTTGTTTAGGGCTGGTCAGCAGCTATCCGAACGCCAACAAGGATGCCACCGAGTTTGTCGCCTAGAAGATTCGCGACAACCCTGGGTTTTATCCGAGCAAACATCGCAGGCGGTAGTATGCCTTGATCATTTTGCGGACTTCACGGTTGGAAGCTATGTGTCGAAGCCTTGAGGGAATAGTACACACGGTTAGGCATAGTGGAGTATGTGTAAGGGCTGGCTGCGGCCCGAAGCCGAACCTTCACTACAAAGAGAAGCTCGACTCCCTGGAATGGAGAAGCAAATCATGAGTGGGTTTTGGAGCTGGGTGAAGCAGTGGCTACCTAGCCAGCTGGCGCAAACCAGGGATAAATTCCTCAATCATCAACCTATGGAGATCGGAACGGAGGCACCAATCCGGACGAAGGCTGAGGACCGGCTTCGAAGGGGGGCTATGCAAACCGCATCGCCGGCGTGATGTCCGAACTAAGTCTTCGTGAAGGCCGCGTGTTTGCTATCCGAGGAGGCTGGGGCTTCGGAAAGTCCTCACTCAAACACCTCGTTATCGAACAACTGCAAGCCAGAAGCGACGGCGCAGATTGGCTTGATTTCAACCCTTGGCAATGGGGCGACGGCAACGCCATCACTCTGGCGCTATTTGGTCAGATAGCCGACCGATTGGGCGGCGATCTGAATCGCCCCTAGTTTCGTAGACACCTCCAAGCGTCTTAATGCGGCCCAAATAGGAGGCGCCATGAGTCGTCAGCGTTACCCTGAAAGATTGTGCAGCTTGAACTGATGCGAAGCCGAAAACAGCCGACGGAATGTCAGTAGCACCGCACACACCGTCCCCAGTGCCGACGACGCGGCAATTAGGAACATGATGACGATCTGGTAGCGAACCGCTTCAGCTGGGCTTTGCCCGGCCAGGATTTGGCCAGTCATCATGCCGGGTAGGCTGACGATACCGACCACAGTCATCTGGTTCAGGGTCGGCATCATTCCGGCTTTGACGGCCTGGACCGCGGCGGCCTGAGCCGCCTCCCAGCGGTTTGCACCCAGGCTCAGGAGCATTTCCACTACGCCGCGATGGGTACTGAGTTCGCGCGTCATTCGGTCAATGCCTAGCGAGACGGCCGTCAGAGTATTGCCGAGAATCATGCCGAGAATAGGAATGGCGTACTGTGGCTCGTACCAGGGGCGGATCTGCAGTATCGCGAACAGGCCGATGGCCGTAACCAGCCAGGAACTCAGCCACACCGACACCACACTGTCATTGAGTAAGCCCTTGTGACGATACTTGCCGTGCCCGGCCGCGGAGGTGCCGGCTACCAGCGTCATCGCCAGCATCAGCGGCAGCACCACATACCATTCGGCGAAGCGGAACACCCAGCTCAGCACGTAGCCGATCGCCATCAGTTGGACCACGGTGCGCAGCGCTGCCCACAGCAGTTGGCGCTCTAGGTGCAGCTTCAAGACCAGTGACAGCACCCCATTGATCAGAATGAGTGTGCTGGCAATCGCTATGTCGGTGTAGGAGAGGCTCTGGTAATTCATTCAATGTTCTCGGCCTGCAGCACGCCCTGCTGCATTTTCAGCTGACGCGAACTCATGCGTAGTGCCTGTTCTTGATCATGCGATACCCAGGCGTAGGCGTGTGACTGCACCGCTGCCTCGAACCAGTGCATCACGAGCCCTTCCACGGATGCTGCAGAGTCGGGGTCCAGGGCTGAGGTGGGCTCATCGAACAGAATCACCTGTGGCTCCAGCAGCAGTACCCGGATCAACGCGGCGATTTGCGCTTCCCCGCCAGAGAGGTCGGTGCTCAGTTTGTCCAGAAAGCTTCGAGTCTTGCCAGCCAGTTCCACCAGGTCATGGACCGTGCCCATATTCAATGTGCGATGGCGCAGCACTTTAAGCGTGAACGGTAACTGCAGGTTTTCCAGGACGGTGCCGTCCACCAGCGCGGGGCGCTGCGCCAGGTAACAGACGCGCGAACGATAATGTGGGATCGACTGGCCCGTGACAGGGCTACCCCGCCATCTGATTTCGCCGCTGCTGGGGGGGTCGAGCAGAGCCAGCAGACGCAGGAACACGCTCTTGCCTGAACCGGAGCTACCGCTGATGGCCACGCGCTCACCCGCGAATAGGGAAAAGCAGGTAGGCGCGAGCAGTGGTGGAGCTGCTGGACCGTTCGCACGGCCGAGGTTTAGGGCTTCTACGAGCGCGGGCGGGGATGGAGACACTGGGCTTCCCTGAAAGAAAGATGAACTTGCTGCGCCAGTGTGTCAGAGGCCACCAACGACAACCAGCCTGCGTTGCTCAGGCTCCGCTAAGTTTTCATCCGTAAGGTTCATCCCTGAATCGCATTAGGCCCAAGGGAGGTACCCGCGATGAATGCACCTAATTCCAGCTGGCTGAATAAAGTCCCGGACGTGACACTGTCGTTCTGGATCATCAAGGTGATGTCCACCACCGTCGGTGAGACCTTTGCCGATTTTCTCGCCGTGGATATCGGCTGGGGGCTTGGTATCACCAGCGTAGTGATGGCGCTGCTGCTGGCAGGTGCGCTGTCGCTGCAGATGCGCAAGCGTGAATACGAGCCTTGGATCTACTGGCTATGCGTAGTGTTGGTGAGCATTTTGGGTACTCAGATCACCGACATCCTGACCGATGTGCTGGACGTCAGTCTTTACACCAGTACGGCCGCTTTCTCGGTGCTGCTCGCACTCAACTTCGCAGTCTGGTATGCGCTGGAGCGCAACCTCTCGATCCGCCGGATCGTGACCGCCCGCCGCGAGGCGTTCTACTGGGCCACCGTGTTGTGCACCTTTGCCCTAGGCACGGCTGGCGGAGACCTGGCCACCGAGGCCCTGGGTCTTGGCTTTGGCATCGGCACGCTGATCTTCTCGGCATTGATAGTCGGCTGCCTGATCGCATGGCGCTCAGGACTCAATTCCGTGCTGGTGTTCTGGGTTGCCTACATTCTTACCCGCCCACTCGGTGCATCACTGGGTGACCTGCTGACCCAGTCGCGTGACTACGGCGGGCTGGGCATGGGCGCCACCTGGACCAGCGCCATTTTCCTCTGCGTCATTTTCATCCTGGTTGGTGTTGCCCAGATCGGTGCCGCCCAGTCCAGACGACTTGCTCCCTGAAAAACGAGGTACACCCTATGATTGCAAACCGTATGTTGCTCACGGCCTTGGCCGTGTCCTGCCTGGTCACGGCACTGGGCGTTAGCCAAGGCTGCTCGAAAGCGGAGGATCCGCAACAGGCCACTGCGGGGCAGCATGCCCCGAGCAAGTTGGGCGATCTGAGCGCCTTTCGAGGTATCGCGGAGGATGTCGCTGCCAAGGTCGACGCCAGCGACCTGCCCGGCGCCAAGGCCCGCATCAAGGACCTGGAGAAAACCTGGGACGACGCCGAGGCCGGTATAAAACCGCGTGCTGCCAGTGACTGGCATGTGCTGGACAAAGCCATTGATCGGGCGCTGGATGCGCTGCGCGCCAGCCCGCCACAGCAGGCTGACTGCAAGGCGGCGATGGTGGATTTGCTGAAGGCCTTCGATGGTTTGCAGGGCTCGCGGCAAGGCTGAACCGGGCGACTGGCTTACGGCACTGGTGGTGCACAAGCTATCGTTTACCTGAAGGTGTGAACCAGGGGAGAAACAATGCGAGTTCTGTTGGTCGAGGACGACAGCATGATCGCGCAAGCGCTGCAGGCGGCCCTTGAAGCTGCCGGCTACGCCGTTGACTGGGTCGATGACGGCTTGACGGCGGAGTCGGCGGTGCGTAGTCAGCACTATGACCAGGTATTGCTCGACCTTGGCCTGCCTGGGCAGGACGGCTTGCAATTGCTGCAGCACCTGCGCAGTGCGGACAACCCGGTGCCACTGCTGATCATCACGGCTCGCCCTGGCCTGGATGACCGGGTGCGCGGCCTGGACGGCGGTGCCGATGACTTCTTGCAGAAACCGTTCGAGATGGCAGAGCTGCTTGCCAGGATGCGTGCGGTGATGCGTCGCAAAGGTGGTCGCGCGGCGCCAGAGCTGAGCAATGGCAGGATCACCCTGGATGTTGCGTGTAAATGCGCCCGTGTTGCGGGGCTGGATGCGGTGCAGTTGTCCAACCGTGAGTTCGCCCTGCTGCAGGCCCTGCTGGTGCGCCCTGGGGCTATCCTTTCGCGCGCCGAGCTGGAGGATCGGCTATACGGCTGGGGCAACGAAGTCGAAAGCAATGCGGTGGAGTTCCTGATTCACGGGTTGCGCCGCAAGTTGGGCAAGGATGTGATCCGTAATGTCAGGGGGCTGGGATGGATGGTCTCGAAAGACGCTTGAGGCGTTCGCTGCAACTGCGCCTGTCGTTGGCGCTGTCTGTGGCAATTCTGCTGGTTGCCAGCCTGACCGGTGTGTTCAGTTATCTCTCGGCCTACGATGAGGCGCTGGCCTTTCAGGACAACAGCCTGCGCCAGGTCGCTGCGCTGTATGCGCGTCAGGGCGTGAGCTTCCACTATGCCGCCGACCAGGTTATGCCGACCGGGGAGGATGAAGAAAACCGCATCGTCATCCAGTTTCTGGCCGATGGTGCTAAGGCCAGTCATACCGATGATAGCTTGCTGCCGCTTCCGATACCGGCCACCGTGGCGGACGGGCTGTCGACCGTGCAGGTGGGCAACGAGCCATTTCGCGTGCTGGTGGCCAAGGGGCCGGACGGCGCGCGTTTTGTGGTGGCCCAGGAAATCCACGGGCGCAATCGTGATGCCCGTGAGAGTGCATGGCGTGCGCTACTGCCGTTTGCCATCCTCTTTCCGATCTTGCTGTTGGTGGTAGCAGACCTCATCCGCAAGCTGTTCAAGCCTGTGGCGAGCCTGGCGGCGACGCTGGACAGCCGAGCGGAGCAGGACCTGCGTCCCATCGACGACCAAGCGCTGGCGAGCGAAATTCGCCCTTTCGTTCAGGCGATCAATCGGCTGCTCGCGCGTGTCGCTCGCAGTATGGAAGAGCAGAAGCGTTTCGTTGCCGATGCGGCTCATGAGTTACGCACCCCGCTGACGGCATTGTCCCTGCAAGCCGAAGGGCTGGAGGCCGAGACGATGTCGACGCGTGCCCAAGGGCAAGTGTTGCAATTGCGCCGTGGCATAGTCCGCAGCCGCAAACTGGTCGAGCAACTGCTTGCATTGGCCGGGGCACAGCTGGGCGAACAACCAGCGGTCAGCGTGTCTCTGCACGAGATGTGCCGGCAAGTGCTGGAGGATCTGATGCCGCTGGTGGAGCGCAAGCGCCTCGATATCGGCGTGGAGGGCGATGATGTTCAGTTGGTCATCCGCGAGATCGAACTGCAGGCGGTGATCAAGAACCTGCTCGAGAATGCCATTCGCCATGCACCCATGGGTGGGCATGTCGAGGTGCGAACGGAAAATACCGCAGTCGCTGCCGGCCTTTGCGTGTGCGACGACGGCCCTGGCATCGCAGAAGACGAGTGGGAGCGGGTCTTCGACCCGTTTTATCGCGGCCAAGGCAACCGCGAAGAGGGCTCAGGGCTGGGGTTGTCCATCGTGCGGACGATCGTCCAGCGTACGGGCGGAGTGATCGACGTACGCTTCGCCGATGCAGCCAGACAGCAGGGCTGGTGTGTGCACCTGCACTGGCCGCAGGAAGTTGCACCAGCCTAGCTGGCGGTCTAGGTAGGCGCTGCTAGAGTCTGCTTGTTACCCATCTGAGATCCGGACAAGGAGCGTCCTTTCATGCATGCAACTCATCCCTTCGCAATCATCGCACCGCCTGGCCAACCCGGCTTCTCACCCTAGGTGAAACCAGCAGGTTTTATTAACGCATTTTTCACCTACCAAACGGTAAAAACAGGGCAATTGGCGTTGCAGCTTGTGAGGGTACGGCCATGTTCGATTCCATGTTTGGTTATCGCTTGCTGTTTCTCATGCTGTTCATGGTGTCGCTCGTGACCTGGGTGTTTTTCTGGTTGGTAGGTTACGTGCGGTACCACCCGCTGATTCATTCACACCCCGGTAACTCCGGTGCCTTATCGGCGACCGGCATCACGCTGGTGCTGCTGTGCGCGATTCTGGATTTCCTTCAGCTGATTGGGCAGCACGCCGTGCTGCTGATGCTGGCGTGCCTGGGCCTGGCAATCCCATGGGGGATGGTGCTGTTGGTCAAATGCCAGGAATGGATGCGCAATCGAAAGTGTTCAACCCACAACTAGATCGGTAATACCGACGACTTTGGAGCAGTACTGGTTATGGACAAGGAAGCTGTAGTTTCCCAGTCAGATGCGACTCGGAATAAAGGCCTCAATCCCGTTTGGATGATCGTGTTGGTCGCATTGTGGATGACCCTTGCGGTCAATACCGCATTCTGGTCGACGGTATGGAGAGCCATTGATGGCTTCGGCAATGGCAACCCACTCTTTCTGATCAGTTTGCCAATCTTTGTAATGGCCTGGCACTTCATCATTCTCTGGGCGCTGTGCTGGGGGCGTCTGTTGCGTCCTATGCTGGCGATATTGATCGTTATCGCTTCGGTGGCGAGTTACTTTATCTCTCGCTACGGCATCGTCATCGACGCTTCGATGCTGATGAACATGTTGCAGACCGACCCGGCAGAAGCGCGTGACCTGCTTAGTTTCGGCATGCTGTTCTGGCTGCTCGCCACCGTCGTACTCCCCATCGTGATGCTCTACCGCCTGCCGCTGGGCCGCCCGCGCTGGCGCCGCCAGGCAGTCTGGAGGCTGGGTAGCCTGGCGTTGGTAGTGGCCTTGGTCGGGGTTGTTCTGGCCACCCAGTACCAGTCGTATGCGTCATTGCTGCGCAACAACCGTGATCTTCGTCTGATCCTGGTGCCCTCCAATGTCCTGGGTGCCGTGCACAGCTATGCCAAACGCACGCTCGACAAACCGCAAGCCTTCGTACAGGTTGGCACCGATGCACATCAGCGCATCGACGCCGCAGCCAGTGGGCGGCACAAGCTGATGGTCGTGGTGGTAGGGGAAACCGCCAGGGCCATGAACTTCTCGCTCAATGGCTATGAACGCGACACCAACCCTGAGCTCGCCCGCCGCAATGTCCTGAGCTTCAAGGATGTCAGCTCGTGCGGCACTGCAACGGCCATTTCAGTGCCATGCATGTTCCAGGACCTGGGGCGCAAGGGGTGGAAAGACCAGTACGCGAATCATCGCGAAGGCTTGCTCGATGTGCTGCAACGCGCCGGTATCGATGTGCTCTGGCGCGACAACAACTCAGGCTGCAAGGGCGCCTGCGACCGGGTGCCGAACGAGGACCTGTCCCACGCCCGTGATGCCCAGGCGTGTAGCACCGGTGAGTGTTTCGACGAAGTGCTGCTGTCGGGCCTGCAGGGCTACCTCGACCAACGCAGTGGCAACACGGTGGTAGTGCTGCACATGAAGGGCAGCCACGGCCCGTCTTACTACAAACGTTACCCCGCCGCGTTCGAGCGGTTTACGCCCGTGTGCCGCGACAACCAGCTGGACCAGTGTGAAGACCAGACGCTACGCAACGCCTGCGACAATACGCTGCTCTATACCGACCATGTGCTGGCCCAGCTGATCGATCTGCTCAAGCACAACGGCTCGCGCTTCGACAGTGCGATGCTATATGTATCGGACCATGGCGAATCGCTCGGCGAGAAGGGTGTGTACCTGCACGGACTCCCCTACGCCATGGCGCCCGCAGAGCAGACACACGTGCCGATGGTGTTATGGATGTCGCAGCAGTTGGCCACAGCCCGTGGCATTTCTCTGACCTGTTTGGGGCAACGCACCGGCGCGACTCTGTCGCATGACAACCTCTTCCACTCTGTGTTGGGCATCATGGATGTGCAGACCACGGTCTATCGCGACCAGTTGGACATGTTCCGGCCATGTCAGTCTGGACGCCTAGTGAAAGCAGAGCAGGGTGTTGGTCAAGTAGCAGAGTACTAAACCTCGATATGTGACTGATCACGATTTACCACAACCCGGACTGCGGCACCTCCCGCAATACCTTGGCGTGTATTTGCAACAACGGCGAAGAGCCAACTGTGATCGAATACCTGAAGACTCCGCAGGATCGCGCCACGTTGGTCAGGTTGTCGTCGATAAGCAGGGCCATAGAGTAGAACCCTGACCAGCTACCCTAAGCCGCTCGGGTGGTGGCCACGCAGGTTTGACTCGGATTCATAATTGCTAGGCCCAGACGCACAGTGTTTGATGGTGAGATGTTTGGCTGGACCCGCTGTGTCGGCCTAAGCGCATTTCTGATGGAGTAGCAGTATCAATGACCTTCGTAGACAAATATGTGAAAGAGATACTTCAGCTGGAGGTGAGGCTCTTTCATGCCAAGGCCCGTCTCGAAGCCAGCTATGACACTGAGGCGCTTCATGACCTGAGAATTGCCATCCGACGTATTCGCAGTTTGCTCGTTCCTGTGCGGGACGTCCACGTTTTGGACGATCTTCGCGAGGCAGCGGCGCAGGTGGGAAGACTGACAACGCCCGCCAGGGACCGTGAGGTCATGACTGATGAGCTGGAAAGTCGGGGGCTTCCGGTGGCTGCCGGCCGTCGTCGAGAAGCGCTCAAAGCCGATTATGCCGAGATCTTGGGACACCCTAACATGGCAAATCTGTTCGCGTGCTTGGATCAATGGCCCTCGATGTTCAGGTCTACAGAGCCCGGGAATGATGAAGCTGCTCTGGCCCGCCTTGTGGTCAAGGCACTGACCAAGCACGTCGACAAGCTTCATCGAGCCTTGAATGATGAAGCATTTGATCTGCATGAGTTGCGCATACTGGTGAAGCGCACCCGCTACCTTACCGAGGCGTTTCCGGAGCTTTCTCCACTTTCGATCAAAGCCGCCAAGTCCCTCAAAGTCGTTCAATCAGCTCTTGGATCGTGGCATGACCATCATCAGTGGTGTCTGAGAGCACAAACCGAGCCTGATCTCAAAGAGTTAGAGCCCGTCTGGGCACGAGCCTCCGTCGGCGAGCTGGAACAAGCCGCGCAGGAGTTGCAGCACCTAAAACAGTTGCTCCCCAAGATCACAACGAAATCCAAAAAGCCTAAGCTGAAGGTGTCAGCACGCCAGGCGAGGTACCGTACTCCTCGGTCGGATCTGATTATTTAGGCTGGACGGCAAGCTATCGGCTGACCTTTGGAAACTGGGCGGCAGTGCTCAGAATCGATTTCACAAGATGAAGTCCTGGCCTGCAGCTCTGAATTCTTCAGCTATCCCATGGCACAATTTTGACAAATTTTTTGCCTACCTGCATTTAGTCTGCTTGCCTTTATTTACCTGATATGGACATAGGCCAATTCAATGCGCGCTCAAATCGCCGCCCCCTGGCGTTTTTTATTACTGCTGTGCTCAACCTGGTTCGCGATATTTTTACTGACCCGGGCCGTATTGTTGATTACCCACGCTGACGAACTCAGCGGCAGCGGCAATGTATTTGCAGTATTTGCCAACGGCGCACTGTACGATCTCACCTTTCTCATTTACGCCGCATTGCCACTGGGCTTGTACGTGGCCCTGTGCCCGGCAGCGCTGTGGCGCTCACGCTTGCACCGCTGGCTCCTGCAGGGCGCACTCGCTGTCAGCCTGTTTCTGATGCTGTTTGTCGCCGTGGCCGAATGGCTGTTCTGGGACGAGTTTGGGGTGCGCTTCAACTTCATCGCCGTCGACTACCTGGTGTATTCCAAGGAAGTGCTGGATAACATCCGTGAGTCCTATCCACTGCCCACCCTGCTGGTCAGCCTGGCGATAGCCGCTGTACTGCTCAGCCTGCTGCTGCGCAGGGCGTTGACCCGTGTTCTTTCGGCGCCACCAGCCAATCTGCGCCAGCGCCTGGTCGGGATTGCCGTGCTGGCCGGGCTGTGTGGCGTTGCGGTGCTGGTGGTCGACCAGCAGTTTCCGCGCAGCACCGGCGGCAACTCCTACCAACGGGAGCTGGCCAGCAATGGCCCGTACCAGTTCTTCGCCGCCTTCCGCAACAACGAACTGGACTACGGACAGTTCTACGCAAGCCTTGGCGCTGACGCGGTGGGCGCACAGATGCACAACGAACTGGCAGCGGCCAACGCCCGCTTCGAAACCCGTGAGCCCGTGGATGTCCGCCGTCACATCAGTGCCAGCGGCCCCCGGCGCACGCCAAACATCATCCTGGTGACCATCGAGAGCTTCAGCGCCAAATACATGGGCAGCAACGGCGGGCCGGGCAACCTCACTCCCAACCTCGATGTACTGCGTACACAGAGCCTGTACTTCAACAACTTCTACGCCACCGGCACCCGCACCGACCGCGGCCTGGAAGCCATCACCCTGTCAATCCCGCCCACCCCGGGGCGCTCGATCGTCAAGCGCATCGGCCGGGAAAGCGGGTATGCCAGCCTCGGCCAGCAACTGGCGGCGGTCGGCTACGACCCGGTATTCGTCTACGGCGGGCGCGGCTACTTCGACAACATGAACGCCTTCTTCAGCGGCAATGGTTACCGCATCGTCGACCAGAGCAGCGTCGATGAAATCGAAATCAGCTTCAAGAACGCCTGGGGCATGGCTGACGAGGACCTGTATCGCCAAGCGATCAAACTGGCCGACAGCGATCACGCAGCGAACAAACCGTTCTTCCTGCAACTGATGACCACCTCCAACCACCGTCCCTACACCTACCCGGACGGGCGTATCGACATCCCCTCAGGTGACGGGCGCGAAGGCGCGGTGAAGTACACCGACCACGCCATCGCCCAGTTCCTGCGCCAGGCACGGGAAAAACCCTGGTTCGACGACACCCTGTTCGTCTTCGTCGCCGACCATACGGCCGGCAGTGCCGGCAAGGAAGACCTGCCGGTACGCAACTACCAGATTCCGTTGTGGATCTACGCGCCGAAGCTGGTTACCCCGGGCGAGAACCCGACCCTGGCCAGCCAGATAGACCTGGCGCCTACTCTGCTGGGCCTGCTAAACCTGAGCTACACCTCGACCTTCTTCGGCCGCGACCTGCTCAGAGGTGACGATTTGCCGCCGCGGGTGCTGATCGGCAACTACCAGCACCTGGGGCTATTTGACGGCAAGGACCTGGCGATTCTCAGCCCGCGTGGCGAATTGCGTGTGCATGAAGACGCGCTGGGCAAAAGCCGCGAGCGCAACGTGGGCGATGACAACCTGCTGATTCGCCGGGCAATTGCCTATTACCAGAGCGCAGCACATGGTTTCAGCCAGGGCCTGCTGGCTTGGCGACCGGAGGCAGAGGGCGTTGTAGGCAGCCCTTGAGCCTGTGATGGACGACACCGGCTTTGCCGGTGTTTGCGGTCTGTTATCGCCAGTGCAGGAAGCACACAAACATGGTCATGGCTAGAAAATCAGCCTGAAATGCTGTGCACCGACAGTATTGTTGAGTAATTGCATGGACTTGCCGTCGCGAGGGCCAGTCAAGAGACCAAGTCCTCGGATATGTTAGTGCGCTTTAGACCGTAAAGACTCATTCAAACCAGCATGCTGTTGATCCCACGGCACTCGAGGCTTATGTGATTCCTATCCTATACGGTGTTCCTGCACTTTTCTGACCGCGGCTGGGCTGTCGCGCTCTTGACGATCTTGGTTCCTGTCGGTTGCTTCCTTTATCTGCACAACGCCGGTGGTTGGCCCGCTATTGGAATGGCGCGGCGCAACTGCCGGGACCTGGTTGGAGCCTCAGTGTCTGAGGGTGGAAGCATGCGTCTGGCTGACGCAAGGCGTCTCTTTTTCTCGGAGGCAGTGTCGAAATGGGCCTAGCCGGCTTCGTTGCTGGCTGCGACAGCTTTAATTCTCTAGGGCATCGGGCCGAACCAGCCGTTTGAGCGGTTGCGACAGTTTTGCGCTTTCTCGACATGATGCTGGAGCCCGCGAATTTCGGGAGCCGTTGCGACAGTTTTAATTCTCTAAATCCAGCACGAGCACGAATCCTTCCAGCCGCTCCTGAGCACTTGTTCGGCATGGTGCAACCTGCTTGCATACCCTGCGCCTGGTAAAGGCCAAACACTTGTTGGAAACCACCATTTTTTTTCCGGGATATTGTCAGGGAGCTTCACCCAGCAAGATGCGCTGAGCATCACCCAACTGGTTAAGCTCTCTGCTTGGAAAAGGGGCAACCTCTCACAAGAAGATACCATCGGGCTGGTGCAAATGTGCTTGGAGGGGGCCAGTGTCTCTCTGTCCTACTCGGCGTGACTGGCCTTCCAGAGCTGTACCTCAGGATTTGCAATCTCAACGCTTGAGGACGAAACCCAAGGTGTGAAAACAAGAATTTCCAGCTGTTAACTGGGGTGGTTTACAGCGCAAAAAAATGGTTTACACGACCCGGTCGTGATCACCATTCCCAGGAACCGAACTGGCCCGTTTTTGGGTGAGCATGCTTGCTTAGCTCACCATTACGAATTGCCGCTTCCGGAGCTAAGCATCGACTGAGTGGAAGGCGTTTCCTAGGAATACAGAGTCCAAAGTGTGATGGCACTGGGCTACAATCAGACCAGCCTTCACGCTCAGCCGCCAGGCACACATCGTCATGACTGGCCCGAAATATGGATATTTCAATGCTCAGGTACGCTGCACCTAAACCACTCCTACCTCTGCTCACCCGTCGCCGTGCGCCTGCTCAGCGGACGGGAACCTTGGCGCGCGCCGCCGATAGGAATTTCGACTGTCTATGAATTACTTCACCGAAACGGCGGCCAACATCCTTGGCAATAACAAGCTTCGCGCTCCCCAGATCGAGGCTTACATCAAGGCCCAGGAGCACTTCGAAAGCTCCAACGAGGACGCGCTGATCGTATTGCCGACCGGCACCGGGAAAAGTGGACTGATTTCCATCATACCGTTTGGTCTCGCCAAAGGCCGTGTACTGATCATCACTCCAAACCTGGTCACGAAGCAGAGCATCCGGAAGACTCAAGAGCTTCTGGAGGATAATTTCTGGATCAATTTGGACGTGATCTTCAACGCTGATGACCTGCCCGTCATTTGCGAATACAACTCCAGAACGCTGGAGTCGAGCCTTGAGAAGAGCCATTTTATCTACTCAAACATTCAGCAGGTACACAGCGAGCGGGCAGGATGCCTGACTAACCGCGTGTCTCCAGATTTTTTCGATCTCATCATCATCGATGAGGGGCACCATGCGCCGGCGGAAACGTGGCAGAAAACCCTTAGCCATTTCGCAAATGCCAAGAAGATCTTCATTACGGGCACCCCTTTCCGCGGTGATAAACAAGAGGTGCCTGGAAAGCTGATCCACGTGACCCCTCTTTCAGAGGTCATGCGTGACCGGTACGTGAAGTGGCTGAGGAAAGAGACAGTCAACGCTCATGAGCTCTACTTCACACTGGCCGAGCAACCGAATGTTCGTCTGTCCAAGGACGAGGTGTTGGCACTGCGAGACAGAGAGTGGCTGGAACGAAGCGTAGCGCTATCTCCAGAGTGCTCGAAAGACGTGATTGCTCGGAGCATCGCTAATCTCAACGAGCTTCGGAAGACTTCACCGAAAGTGCCTCATAAGATCCTCGCAGTGGGCTGCAGCATCAGCCATGCGATAGATCTCCAGACCTGGTACCAAAACGAGAAGCTGACCACCACGATTGTGCATAGCGAGATGGAGGCGTCGGATCTCGATGCCGCATTCCGGGCAATCGATAACAACGAATGCGATGTCGTCATTTCCGTGAACATGCTGATGGAAGGCTATGACCATCGCTACCTCACAGTCCTCGCGCTTTTCCGCCCATATCGCAGCATCAATGCCTTCGCTCAGATTGTCGGCCGGGTGCTCCGTGCGATCCCGGCTGAGGAGATCACCGCCTTCGAGGTGGATAACAATGCGGTGGTGATTTATCACGAGGAGATCGGTCTGGACTCGATGTGGAGCGCATTCCAAAAAGAAGTCGACCGCGCCCAGCATCAACGCACCCGCGAGTACACGATCTCTGATTTGGAGTACACCAGAAAGGAGCAGTCCTTGGCCGGTGTCTCATCGTCCGAAGCGTTCGTGAGCGACCGCGATTCGTACCTCGAAGACCTCGATTTCAACAGAATCTTCTCTGAGAAAAGGGCTGAAATCGACTCCATTGCGAGCCAAAAGGTCCAGCAGATGGCTGCCTTGGCAGACTATGATGACGAGATGTTGGCGCAGTTCAAATCGCTCTTCATCAAAGCTGAGACGAAGAAAGCAGCCCAAATCATTGACCCTACCCTCATGGAAAAGCGGCCTGAGATCGCGCGCAGGGCGCTGCGCGAGATTCTCACGAAGAAGGCACAAGATGAGGCTGCAACCTTGCTGAGTGACCTGGGAATCGAAGAAAAGGCGTCTACCCTTTATCCGAAATTTAGGAACCATCTGGTGGGAATCCAGCCCAACACCCCCAACGACGGTATACTGGTGAGATTTATTAACGCCAAGCTTGCGAAGAAATTCGGTAAAGTCACTGAGCGCGACACCAGCATGCTGTCCAAGTCGATTGCTCACGTGGAAGTGGTCATGGCTGAACTGAGGGGAATTTTGAAATGAGTCTCGAATCCATCGAAACACTTGTTGATGAGCTGACGACTCTCCATGTTACTCGTGGCGTTCAACCTAGCGACCTGATCGACAACCTCTTCGAGGCTGACTACGTCGAGTCCTCTGCACGCAAGACTCCCTTGGGAATGGTATTCGAGATTACCTTCCTTGAGTCGGATGAGGACGGGGCGCCAAGCAAGGTCACGATGCGATATACCTACGACCGCGAGCGGCATCTCACCCTAGTTGAGCAGAAGGTTGCGGCCAAACGGTTCAGCATTCAATGGGATCGCGCCCAAGCTGTCCAAGAACGTATTGGCAAGCTTGAAATTATGCTTGCAGAGAAGCTGCCACAGGAAAAGGTCGCCATGATCCTATCCACAATGCCCCAAGAGTACATGGCGCTTGCCCCTCGCCTGCAACTCGTAGCTTGATCTCACCTTACCTGAGGTTGCGGCTGGTTTACTGACCAGCCATGACCTCACCACTGTGAAGCCGCTCAATGCGTTTGTAGGTTTCATACAGCGAGATCATGTCTCCTTGAGCCATGATCTCTAGGGGTGAGCGTCCATCAAAAAATGCATTGAAATTCTTCAGTCTGGGAAAGCCCTGAACATTCTCTTGGTTACTAAAGGTCGCCCGTAGCTGGCCATGAATGCCGAGCACCAACCCGATTCGCTCCTGCTGGTCTGCGTCAAGTCGTGCGCCGCAAGCTAACCCTCGCGATGCTCGGCGGAAGGTAGAGGGCGAAATTCGAAGGATCTTGCACACCTGGCCAGGGGTAGCACACCAAGCGCTCATAATCCGAACGCTACCTTCAGGCCTGTGGTGGCTTGCTGCTGGTTTAGAGGTCCGCGCATCATAGTTTCAGGTCCTATCGTGGTGTCCAATTAGCTTACTTTTCACTCTGTACAGCACCAACTGCTTTGACTGGCGGCTCTGCGCCTCACCGATCGGGCATCTCAAAGGGACGCTAGCTAACAGAAAGAATTCTTTGTATTAACCAAACTCTGAATCTGCTTGAGTCCGCTAGAGAGTAAAACATAATTCTCGACAAGCGACGCAGGGTCACGCTCAAAGACATGCAAATTCCTGTTAGCGAGTACCGACCAAAGCGCTTCTTGATCAGTACGTGATGTGTATCGAACAGATACATTGATCCTAAGCGAGAATCGGCTCGGGTTCTTGCCTTCATTGCATGAAAAAATTTCAAAAATCCTAACCCCGGTACAGGATTTGGTGTGTTACAAGTGTGCCTGTCACTGGATGCGCGTCCTTTCCGAGTCTCATTTGTAAGTCGGTAACAGATGTCTGATCTACTATTTTTCCCAATGTCGATGCCTGACGAGACACTCCATTCTCGAATCACCCGCTATCACTTCCTGTCAGGCAACAGAACAGAAGCGGAGACCTTCCGTGATTTGTTCGGCTCTGACCCGTTTGGTGTGGGTATGCTGCCGAAGAAAATTGAGGTCCTCGCAAGAAGGCTGCCAGGCGACGAGGAGAGAAATCTCGAAGAGCTCATCTGCGGCAACACCACGTTTCCCGCATACAGGCCTTTTCTAGGCATAAAAGCTGACACGGCTACAAGCCCTAACAGAGCCAGCGTTTACTCGGGAACGGCCCGTATTCCTCGCCGAGAAGGTACGATCCATGGCAAGGCACGGATCTGCCTTAACTGTGTCCAACAGGACCTCATCGAACTGGGTTACGCGTATTGGCACCGATCGCACCATTTACCTGGTGTCACCGTCTGCTGGCGTCACGGCAACCCTTTGATTCACGACTGCCCGAACTGTAGCCACCCGTTTTATCGAAAGTTAAAATTACTGCCAAATTTGACAGAGCCTTGTATCTGCGGTTGGAGTGCCCTATCACCTGCCTCAGAACTGAAGGGTTCTGACCTTGAAGTTAAATTTGCAGCTTTCGCACATGACATACTGAAACGTGATCTTCCTTTGATTAGTGGAGAAGATTTATCTTCATGCTATGTTAGGCAGTGCCGGAAACGTGACTTTACCTGCGGCGAATTGGTGAGCAAAGCCAAGCTATTTGAAAGTATACGAATGAAGTTTGGTGATGAACATCTCTCTAAAATGGATGGTGCTTTTGGAAAATGTCAGCACAACCAGTGGCTCCGGTTCAGCTACCGCGGTGGACAAATGGACTTACCACTTGCACGGCACCTGATCCTTGCACTGCACCTTTTTGGCAGCGCTGATAAATTCCATGATGCACTGAACAGTGAATTAATACTGAGTAGTTCTTCTAAATTAAATTCACCTACCAAAACCAAACAACAACCGAGCAAGAAAACTCAACATCGGAGAAAAATTGAGACGCTTTTAGCACTGCGCTCAGATGCTGGCCTTGAATATCTTTGGAAAAATGCTTACCAAGCCACACGCTGGCTCAAGGAAAATGACAGCACATGGCTAATGGCAAAGCTTTCTGCAGAAAAGCCAGAGCCTGTAATCGTGGAAAAAACGAATGATCCCCGCGATGAGTCGTTTGCTGCGATTATTTCCTCTGGGGCCGAGGACTTATATCGTATTCAAAATGAAATTAAGCGAGTAAATAAAGGCAATCTTCTGAAATTACTTCCGATACGTATAGGCTCGACAGCAGCGGCTCGCCAGCGAAATTTACCTTTGGTTGCCCAGCAGGTTGATCTACAACAGGAATCAATCTGGCATTTTCACTTGAGACGATTGATTTGGGCTTTTGCTGAACTGATAAGACTTGGTCTCCCGTTGAATTACGGCAATATGAGATTGGTTTCAAGGGTACCTGGCCAAGTGCTGCCAGTTCTTATAAGTTTTTTTGAATGGGATTTGGAGGAGTTCGCCAAAAAAGGCGTCGACCCAGACAAAATCCTTAAATCGACTGGCGTAACCCGAAAATGGGAGGGGCCTCCTGGACATGATGCCCCACTCGGAGGCTACGCATACCGCCCTGTGAGGTCTGCGACTCAATCCTGATCGCTTCCAAGAGGTCAGTTTGCAGGCCTGATAGAAGCGGTGTGATACAAGGCTGACCGGGTCAAAGCCCGTCCTTCACTCAGCAGCTTAGCCTCGGCCCATTGCAGTCGTCGTGCATGAAACTCGTTAGAAGACTCGCAAGATTCGGCCAGCGCTGCTGCACAGAGCGGCAACTTGGATAACTGCTTTTCGAGGCGGGACAGGACGTTCATCTCTCGACCAATCCTGCTTCGAGAAATCCGAACAGGTTTCCCAGGTAAAGCGCGAAGTCCCGCGGCACACTCAATGATTTGTCGGGCAAGCTTCTCATCCAATACCGCGAATCCGTCCCCACGATGAGCTCGACAACTATGAGCGCAGCCATGCTCCGCGATGTAGCTGGAGAGCCAATCGTGATCACATCGATACAGCCAAGCATACCCCTCACAATCATGAGCCTTCAGCGACCGGTAGTCCGCCTCGAAGGCCTTCCTGCGATGATCGCGCGTCATGATGAATCTTGCATATTTCCAGGCCGCCGGCCCACCCTTGATGGCTCGAATAGATCGGTAAATAGACACCTGCGATACGTTCAATGCGGAAGCAATCGCCCTTGCATCGGCACCTGAAAGGGCGAGCGCCCAGATATCATTTGGCAGCTTATCTACCATTTCAAAGGCTGGCTTGATTGACGCGCCTCGATCAATGAGAACAGCGCCTGATGATTCATCTCTACCCTCGGTTTTAAGTGGAGAGTCTCTGCTTAGAATGCTTACCAAGTCGACCTTGAGTGCGCCGGCGAGCACGATGTACTTAAGCGGATGGTGTGATCTCCTCGGCTTTCGTAGGAGCTTAGTGACCCAGATTGCAGGGATATCTGCGGGCGCATCGCCGAGAATCGAGAACTCCCCAGCGGCCGGAAGGGTTTTAAAGAAACTGCCCATATGTACGGCCAGCCTATGCAGATCCAGACGGTGTGAGCCAGAAGCTAAACCCAAGTCCTGAGCGGCATGAAGAAAACAGGAGCGCACCCATGATGCAGACAGCGAGGGAAGCTCCGCATTTAGGAGCTGCAGTGAGGTCACTGCAATCTGATGCAGGCCTGCGATGGTGCCCAAGGCAGCATCTAGCTGGGCAGAATGTTCCTGCACGACTTCATCGTCAGGTAGGCTGAGTTGCCTTGGGTTCCGACTAGACCAGCCTGGATCAACCACCCTGAGCATCTGCTTATGGTGAGGACATACCAGTACCCCTGGAAGTTGGTGGACTCGGTGCCAGTAAGCTGCTCCTACTTGATTGATGTCTTCATTGAGGCATAGCGGGCAGAACCTAACTCTCGATGCACCCCCAAGCCTGCTAGCGTTAACACCCAGCTTGAGCATCAGCCCTTTACCGTCGCCAGCCATTGAGACCTGGGCATGCCTCAACTGGTCCTTGGTGAGAAACGGCGCGTAATAGGGCACTACGGTATGACGCTTGATAATTTGCCCGACTGATAGATCCGTGCCGCGGGGGAGTGCCTCAACCAGATCAGCTAAACGGTTTGGAAACGCTATGTTCTGCGTGAATGAGGCTGCTGCTCGCTCGCCAGCGAAAGCCGCTTTACGGCTACTCCCCCCGCACAGTCGGGCATAGCGAGAAAGGACACTGTGAAGTGTCTCGTCGGGAAATGCAGTGGGGAAGAAATGGAATTTAAGCTCCACTCCATCACCTCCAACTCAAGATTTTCGGTAGGCCGGTGAAAATTCAAAGAGGTCCGTGGTTATCCAGCCAGCTGATTTCAGCGCGGCAATGGTGTCCGGTTGCTCGCTCAGTGCTTTAGCCTCTGATTCCTCCACCGGAGCAGCTGTAGGAGCCGTGGGCTTACTTGCGAGAGCGATGTGGCCTGGGGCCTCTGGCTTCGCAAGCGACGTCACTCCACGAAGCAAAGCAAGCCGGTCAGCTCGTGGAAAAGCATCAAACGCCATCATTTCTATCAGCTGCTCTTCGATGGGAAGGAGGTCATCGAACTGCCGCATGCGAGCGGGATCTCGGCTGCGCAGAGCCGATAACGCCGGTTTGAGGATCTGCATCTTGGTGTTACTCACCTTGGCAATGATCTCAGCGCTCAGGCATTCGGAACCACTCTGGATGGCATAACGCTGGCTCAGCACAAGAAGCTTAACCAAGAAGTCAGTTACACCTTGAGTGTGCTCATACAGTGCGTCGAAAATCTCGGGGGTCAGCTCGGTAGTCTGCTTACACCACTGATAACTCCAGAGGTTCTCAACCAGTAGCTGCCACTCTTCATTGTCCTTCTCAAAGCGCTTGAACTCGACCATACCGCCACCGCAGCTACGCCGGGCAACACGCATGACGTCCGAGAACAAACTGATCATCGAGTTGGTGCCGATGAACACCACCGGAATGCCTATGTTGTTTACCAGGTGGAGGAAGAAGTTCAACACGCTTTCCTTGCCACCTGTTTTCGCCAAGTGGAGGTTCTGCAGTTCATCGATGAGCAGTGCGCCGATGTAGAACGTGCTGGCTACCTGTTCCATCTGCTGCAGAGCATCGTTGATATTCCGGTGCCGATGCCGCTTGTGATAATCCTTGTCACCCAGTGCATCGCCTACAGCGTGGAAAAACTGCTGGCAGAACCCACCCAGGGAGCCATCCCGTGGACAATCGAGTTTGAGCCATGTGATTTGGGTGTGCACGAACTGACTTCCCTCATAACGCTCATGTCGAATTGTCTGCGGATAAAGGCTCAGAATGGCGTGAAGAGCTGTGGACTTCCCAATGCCACTCAACCCCACAACACTGAATGAATCAGCTGTCGACTTGAAGGCGTCGTGATAGCGCTGAGCTCCAGACAATGAGTGCAGATGCCTGACCGTGTCGGCTGACGTAGGATTGCGTCCTACGTATCCGCGGCGGATCAGCAGCGAGAACATGGACTCCAGCTCCAAATGCAACAGGAACGGCTGCACGACCGTTCTCAAGCGCTCAATGCAGTGGATCCGAACTGCCCCATCAAGTTCGAGCTCTTCGGCTAGTACTGGCTGAGGAAAATTCGAAATCAGCTCGATCGCCGTCGTTTCTGAAAGAATTGGCGGCAGGGCTTCGATCAGTGGATTGCCCGCGTACTCCGTGATCGGCTGCTTCGTGTAGCTGGCAAAAGTCTGTGCACCTTTCATTGGGATTGTCCCGGTCGGAGTCTTTTGAGCAGATCGATAACCTGAGCGCTACGCGGCCCGGCATAGGAATCGTGCGCAACTTTCGGAGGTTCTGCGGGGGGTTGAATAGGCTCTGCACGGACGCCAGATGGAACAGTGGCATTCTCGCGCTCAAACTGCCGTTCTCCAGCGCGATTCTCACGGATGCTCGCAACTGCCTCGGCCTTTGTGCTGGCAGGAGGTTCAAGCTTACGTTCGGCTTTTGCCTTGCTGATGATTTGCTCGACCGTTTCGACCAAGCCCACGCGACTTTCAAGCTCCGCACGTTTGTGAGCTGGTGGCGACTGTCGGTACGCTTCCAGAAGATCGTAAACCTCGTCAGAGCGATAGCTCGCGTATTTCGCATCCGAACGTCGAAGGTCACAGCGGAGAAATTGCTTGTTCTCTCCCTGGATCCAGATGTGAGCAGCTGAGTTCGGATCAAACCGGCATTCAATCGACCAGATACCGTTGCGGCGCGCTTTGGCGAACCAATTTTCCTGGATAGCCACCTCGCAGACATAGTGCATGCCACGGAACAGCACCCCACTCTTTTGTACGGTGGCTCTTTCACGAGGCAGCAGGTGGAGATAGATCAGCTCGTCAGGCCGGTTGTTGCCCTGAATCAGGTCGTTCTCTGATGCCCAGGCCCATATGCCCATCGGAGTCGGCTCGATGCCATCATTCATCATTGCTTGAGAGAGTCGCTCCGGTTGCCGGTGATAGCGGTTGTAGTGGAGGACACACTCAATGATGATTTGGGTGAACTCTTTCAGGTTCAGAGTGGCATCGAGTCGGTAATCACGATCGCCCCGTTCCTTTTCCCGCGCTGCTACACCGCCTGGAAGCCACCTAATGCCGGTCAGATCATTCAAGATGCCGAATCGACTCTCCACCATGGGCTTCCAATCCGGTCGGTACGGGGGAGCAGTACCCATCTCGATACCCAGTCCAGTCGCTAGGCCTTCCGCAGCCAAAGACAACATCTCACCTCGGTCAGCATAGATTTGATGAGGCAGGTGATGGCAGTCCCAATCCTCAGAAGTGATTTCAACACCGTACTGCGCACAGAAATCTACCTTGGAGGTGAAAGCGTTGAACAACGCCTGCCGAGCACCGTTCCAGCTAGGCCCCTCCAAACCAACATATAGTCCGACGATCATTCCGGAGTAGCTATCGACCACGATGTACAGCACTGGTCGGCCGATCAGCATCCGTCTGGAGTAGCTGTTGACCAAGTAGATGTCTGCAATCGTCGCGTCGATCTCAAATTGATGGCAGGGCCCGCGAAGCCAATCGCGAACAGTGCCGGATAGCGGGCGGCAATCCTTGAGCCACTTCACCATTCCTTTCCGCCCGCGGTCAGTTTCGATTTCGTCAAAAAACTGCTTACCCCAATAATCGAACTGCCTAAACGTTGGGATTTCCGATTGTGGGAGCAAACGGACACGGTTCTCCGCGTTCTTCGAGAGGTCTTTAAGCGAGTAAAATTTACTCAACATCTTGTCGTAGGCACTGCGGACCGTGGACGTTTTGTTTTTAGCGTACAGCGCGTAACCCACTCGAATGCATCGTTTATCAACAACACTGAGCAATTTGGCTGGTGAGACGAGCACACCTTGAAATTTTGGTTTACGTCCCGGCCGGACTTCAGGTTTGTAGGTGCGATTCGCAACCCCCACTGCCGAGTAGTTCTTCAGAAGCGCATTTCTTACCTGACCATAAAACCAGTATCTATACAGATGCCGGTAGATCGTCTTTCGCTGAATACCGAGCTCGGCGGCACGATTTCCGACCAGACGTCCCATTTCGCCGTGGACAAAAATCTGGCCAGGGTAGCCATGATCCAGGAGTGGTGCTATGACCGCCCATTTATCATCCCGGTCCCGTTTGGCGCTGTCATCCAAATCCTCTTCCAATACCAAAAGAAACTCGGGAACATACAATGTCACGGGCTTCGTATCCCCAGCCGCCAGAGACAGCTGGAGCTCCTCCAGCCCCACAGGATAAGGCTTTCCTGGCGGTTCCTTCAGATCTATGACCATCACAGCATCGTGCGCTTCATCAATGTGAATGGCCCTTACCATGGTCGAGAGCACAGATAGTTCTGTGACGGGTTCGAACACGTCATTGATTGAAATACTCATGACGATTTCTCGCTCAGGGCGGTGGTGTCGGACGGGTAAACGACTGTGAAATCAGGTAATGGCGACTTCAGGTGCAGAGGAGCGCTGCGCAGATCAATCTGAATCAGCTTGCGCCAGATCAAGTTGAAGAAGAGGTCACGAGCCTCGCCGTACGGTATGGACAGACGGGTAGCAATCTTCCGTAAGCATTCTGACGTCGTCCATGGATACGCCTTGCTTTCCTGCAGGGCGTCCAGGAACTCACACTGCAAAGTCGAGCTCATTAGAGCGCGCGGCAGTTGTGCATACCGCCTCAGTAGACCGAGGTTTTTAATGAGATCCGGCGTGAAAAGCTCCTCGGTTACGATGCTCCAGTCAACTCCCTGGCTCATCCAGAAACGTCGCTCAACTTCTAGTTTCTCCAGCGTCCGCATAGCGTCCGGCCCTTCGAGATCGTGCTGATACTTGATCGTCCTAGCTACGGTCTTGAAGTCCCCGCTTGGCTGTTTGACGGTCAGAAGAAAGTCTGTAGTCATGACTAGCGGCAAAGTGGTCGCTTTGTATTTGGGATAACGGACACCGATTGCGCGTGCAATGGCCTGGGTGCTTTCCACAGGCAGTAATGGGTACTGCTCGCGGATGTCTACTACGTCCTCAGAGAACTCACAGACCAGAAGGTATGCCCGTTCGAGGTCGGACAGGAGGTGGTGAAGGCGTTCGACCTTAACGCCCGGGATTTTGTGGGAGCGTCCTCTCGACGGGACATCCTGCACACGCAACCAAGGCATGTAACCGGCTCCGGCTCCGCCACCAAATCCATTGGCGATGTGCCGTTCTATGTCCTGCTTTGACGCAAACCTACGACCGCGCAACCTTACCTCCTCAGTCCACCTGGACCGCTTCACCTCACTCTCAAAAAAAGTAATAGGAAAATACGGCCCGCTGCGAGGCCAATTCGAAGGGCTTCCTAGACTACTCCCGCTGAAAAGCGAAGCGGCGGATCCAGACCAACGGCTTGACCCAGAAACGTAAAACCCCCGTAGACACGGGGGTTTACGCGTTGTGTCAAACTTTAATAGTTCGTGTCAAACTTTATTGTTTTGTGTCAATCTTTATTGTTCAAAGCCAGGACCTGCGTCAATGATCGTGATTGGTTGTTTGGTCATGTGGATTTCCTTGAGATTAACGATCTTGAATCAGTGGACGCCGTGCAACCCATCCCGAAGGCTCATCGTTGAAGGAGGTCAGCTTGCTGTATTCATGCAGGCACACAGGAGTGTCCTCAAAGCAGAACCGTTTTTGGTAAGCAGCCTCGTAGGTCACTCCAAGACAGATGGCATACGTGAACATTAACGGCAGGACGCCGGCATAGGTGCCGTCAGGTAGACGTTTTGCCCCGACGAAACGTGCATTAGGGCCACGCATCCATTCGGTGAACTCGTCCTGCTGGCCGGGGCCTTGCGGGTTCAGCGTTTCGTGTACCGACTCCACAGTATCTTCCTCGACGTTCGGTTGGGCTTAGTGCGCGACGTGGATCGCGCAGTGGCCTACGGCAAAACCTGGTCGATGAGATCCCAGGCGTCGCAGCAGGAACTTTTGCCGCGAATATGCTCAAGAACATCTTCCAGTTCGGATTCGCGAGCTGTCTTACTGGATTTTGTTGCAGCCAACTCATCAAGCAGATCGTTCACACCTGAACCGCCGAACGGCCCAAGCACGCTAGTGGCATCACACCAGGTACCAGGTTCATGACCAGCTCCCTGGCTGAGGTACTGCCAACCTTCCTCTGTCTTGCGGAGTTCCAGAGGGCCGAACAGCATCGTTACTTGATCGGTCATGATCGCATTCCTCCTATTCGCTTTCGACCAGGATAAACGCTATCGGAAAAACCCCAAGTCAGTGATGGCTTTTCCCACACCGATTGAAGAGGAGTTAATTGGGGGGAGAGATGCAGATAGGCAGGAGGCATCAAGGAACCTGCGCCAAGGCCCGAGGTGGATCGAACTAGATTGGCGCGGCTTTCAGGACGGCGTTAGGACAGCGAACTTCGGTGCAGTGCCGACAGTTCTGCCAAAACCCACTGCCAGTATCCAAGCTGGGTCTGGGTGTTGCGCACCGCTTGGAGCCACTGGTAATTGGTCAGGAAAGGGTGGTTGTGGCCACGCTGTGCATATTTCCCCTCCAGTTGCGTCGGAGTGAGATCGAGGTCGGGACAGTAGACTTCCGGCAAATGAGTCGGCACCAAGGCAAAGTCGTTTATCGCTCGCTCAATCGAGACTGATATTTCCTGTCCGGTTTCGTCACAGCGGAGAGTCCTGACTTCTCCATTGCGACCGATTACACGCCACGCATATCCAGCCGGGGTCACAGTCGCAGCGTTGTCCGTGGAGGAAGCATCGTCTTCGCCGTAAACGACGGACTCCAGTGGAAAAAATATCTCTGCAATCATGCGGTCAAGCTGATCCAGTGTCCGGCGATGGATGCCAGAACCCTCTGCCTCGATCAGTGCCAGAAGGGTCGCTCTCGATGCGTTCAGCTCTTGGTAAAGCTCTGCCAAGTGCTAAGGTACGGAGGGGTCAACGTGAGTCATATCTTCGGTTCCTAACCAGGGAGTGTGCATACAAAACCGCTCCGCTGGCCGAACGGGCATAGCGTAAATAGCGAAACGGGTATTCTTAAACGTGGTTTTAATTGTTCCTGCCGATAACGCTCCTGTCTATGGAGAAGCGACCACCCGCACGCGGGCGACCGGCTGGAACATCGAGCTTTACGCGGGCGACCGGCTGGAACATCGAGCTTTGACCCTCAGGTGGCAGGAGCTTTCGGCAATGTCGTACGTGAACAGCGCATCAAATCAGGCCTGGCTCAGGAGAAACTTGCTCTCCTGGCTGGGATTGAGCGGGCGCACCTGGGAAAAATCGAGAGGGGGGAAAGTTTACCGACTCTCCCACTGATCTTGCGGCTCTCAAATATCCTCGAAGTCAAAGCCGCAGACCTCATAGCGCAAATGGAGCAACGCCTCGATCAGCTCGGACGCGATAGCCCTTGACCTAACCGCATCGCGCAACGGTGGGGAAGGGGAAAGTGTTCTGGCAACCGGACGCTAGATCCACGGTGATCCAGTGCTTGTCGGTTTCACCAGTCCGCAGCAACTCCCACACAATGCTCATTCCGGCAGTCGTGACCGCACGGTTGACCAAACAGTCCTGTGACCGTATGGCTTCCGCGACCGAGCAGGACTTTTTGGTGTCATCCTCGAGCGTTTCGATTTCGGGGTAAGCATCCATCACATTGGGGTAGAGGCCGCGCCTGTCTTTATGCGCAGCCCCGAACACAACCTGCCCATGTCTGGCCTCGT
>Ga0247724_1000065_pt1 | contig 31230 bp, 21 predicted proteins | sample OKSTACKMC2E_FD_182776 | JGI IMG/M metagenome (GOLD analysis project Ga0247724, IMG submission 182776) | Subsurface sediment microbial communities from gas well in Oklahoma, United States - OK STACK MC-2-E | ecosystem: Environmental > Terrestrial > Deep subsurface > Rock core/Sediment | place... | reverse complement strand
AAAACCAGACGGCATAGTGCTATTGGCTATCTCAGCCCAGAAAACTATGAGCTAAAGAAAACTGCTTAGTGGCGTGTCCAGTGTTGGCGGATCAGATCAGCCTTTTGGCTTACAAATAACTGCTCTTCTTCATCTGCTAACAATCCAATATCTGCCTTGAGTTCAATATCATTAACCGCTATATCATGAAGTAGATTGGAAGCAGCATGGCAAAACGATGACTTTCCAGATAGGAACCACTTTGTAACAATGTGGTTTAATAATTCTCGGTATTCGCGCAATAACTCGTTAGAGAAAAAGTCTAACGATTCGAGCTTCACACCTACGGTTAGAAGGGACTCTAATAATTCAATGGCAACAGACTGCGAATCTCCTTTAACTAAATTGACCAGTAAATAATCAATGTTGTCGATAATTCCTTTGTTCTCGGGGGATACATTCGCTATTTTATTTATCAGAAAATGGGAAATATTCGCTGGCAACTCGATTCGTTGAAATGCAAGAACATCCGATATTGTATAAAGAACCTCAAGAGATCCTTTTTCAATACATTTCAGCAGGAGCTCTTCCGACTGTGGCCAGTAAGATGGGAATCTTTCTGCGAATTTAAGTGTTGCCTTAAGTATCGATGCACAACAACTATTTTCATGCTCGCTGTTAGCACTTCTGCTAAGCAAATCCCAAATTACAGCTACATGAGTTCCATTTACTGGCAGCCACCCCAATGAAAAATACGCTTGATTTCTGACCGTAGAATTTCTATCTACGATCAGAGTATTTATCGTTTGGATTGCTTCTTTCACATTCTCTGAGTTGTAAGCGAGGATTGAGCAGGATAGATAAAGAGCATATGTGTCAAGCTCTTTTTGGTTCAAGATTAATTCAATACTCTCTTTGGGACGCTGTGATTCCATCCTTAAGAAGCTTCCGAAGGTCCCATCACTAATGGCTACGTCTCTACCAGTTTGCCGCGTTAGATGGACGAGGCAATTTAGTACTTCTTCGACACTTGCATTTAACGAAGGTAACGCGCTTTCAAAAACTTGCAGCATTACATAAAAAATGTGTCTGCTTGAGTCATTATCAATCCCAAGCATTATTTTGATTAGGTCTATTTTACCTTCGTTGTGTAACTCGGATAGCGCATTGTTCAATACGTTATCTTTAGAACGAATTTCTTGAATATACAAATCATTAATGACGGCAAGCAGCCCAGCGTCGGAGTCACTTGCAACCAGTAATATCTCTTTTACTTTTTCCAGTGACATCTCAGGCTCCTATTTTCCTAAATAGACTGACTCTAATTGCATGTTTTACAAGAAAATTTCGTAAATGACGAGTAATGGTAAACGTAAAAAGGACAGAAGTCCCCGTTTGGGGACTATAAATGTCCGCTTTTCGCTCAAAGCGCTGATCGGTTCTGTGCCAAAAACGGACATGTATTTTGGTATCTCACTTGGAATAAATCGGTGTATTTATATCCAGATTACTGCTAAAAACGACTAGTGCTTTGTTAGACGTATTGCCCCGTATTTGTCACCTGCATAACTGCTAGCTGTACCTATATATTGTAAGCCTTAAACAAGCGGTGTAATGTCCTGTACATTAAGTTTACTAATACGGATTAGCCCGTGTTTAAATTCGGGTCGACCCGCCGAATAAGCGTTAGCTTTTCCATAGGGAGTTCAGACGGATGACGACAACAGTATTTTCGACAACCCCACTTAGCGACGTTCACGACATAGATGTCACTACAACAAAGGGGCGCCGTTTTATTATCGATATATATAAAAACAATGGCGACTTTGATTCAGATGTTACTGTTTTGGATCGCGTGTCCAGCAATCCAGGAAGCTGGATTTACAAGACCAATCCTGCCAGTGCTTCCGCAATTGATAATTTCTGTGCGGCTGTGCAATTAATTCAAGACTACCTTGTTCAGATCGATCCTCAGGATTCTATCAAAGACATCCATAATCCATGCAATACGCCATTTATTTGTGTTGCAGACCAAAATTCAGTCCTTGCTCATTAAGGTCTTAATCTGAATGCCAGAGTCAACTAAAGCTAACAATCGCATGTTCGGCGACGGCTTTTTCCTCGCTGCTTCGCCTCCACTGCAAAGCACGCGTGCCGCGGGCGTTAGGTGAATAAGGAGTCATTGTGGCGGACATAATCAAAAAACTTCAATCGAAATATATTGAAAAAAATCGTTACTCAAACTTTGGTCCTTGTTTAAGAAAGGTTCATATTGACGGTTTCAGGGGAATCAATTCAATTGATCTCGAACTGGATTTTCCGATAACTGTAGTTTCTGGGCTAAACGGTGCAGGCAAAAGCACTGTGGGTCAGTTAGCAATCTGTGCTTATAAAAAGCCCTCGACATCCGTCGAATACAAAAGATTGTACATAAAAGATTTCTTCCCAATTTCACCTGCAGATCCAAAACCGATATCTGACGGTGCAAAGGTGATTTATTTCTATGAAACCGATGACCATAGAAAGCCGCAAGAAGTAACGATATCGCGAGCAAATTCTGCATGGTCTGGCTATAAAAGACAGCCAGAACGACATTGTTACTATGTCGGTTTCACAGTGTATATACCGAAAGTAGAACGTCGAGATCTAAGTGTTTATGGTGGTGCAAATCTCAAGTTTACGGACAAGAGATATATTGATTCGGAAGTTATCGAGAAAATGGCTCGTATAATTGGCCATAAATATGATGATGTCACATTCCAAGGGCTCTCTCATAGGGGAAAGGAGTCAGAAGTTGGTATTGCTTCGAGACTTGGGTATTCGTACTCAGAAAACAATATGGGCTTTGGAGAGGGGAGAGTTCTTTATACGGTCGATAAACTTGAAAATGCACCCGAGCAAAGTCTTTTCATTCTAGAAGAGCCGGAAACTTCACTTCATGAGAGTGCACAGCATGAGTTTGCAAAATATCTATTAGATGTCTGTAATAGACGACATCACCAAATAATTCTGTCAACACACTCCAGTGTAATAATTAACGCTCTTCCATCCGAATCTAGAAAATTAATTCTTCGGGATGAGAATGGAGTTGAAATAAGAAATAAAATTTCGTCTAACCAAGTGCGCTCAATTTTATCATCTGGCCATGTTCGGCAGCTCGATGTTTGTGTTGAAGACCTTTTTGCTAAGGTATTGCTGACAGAGATAATACGTATCAAGAAGAAGGAGCTTCTTAAAACAGTTGCGATTCATGACATCGGTGACAAAGATGCAGTTCGAGAGGCTGTGCGTGTCCTAAATAAGACGGGAAAAAAAGCCATAGCAGTCAGAGACGCGGATGTGGGATCTGCACCGCAAGAAGCATTGTATTCTTTTCCTGGAAAACTCCCACCAGAGAAAGAGGTTTTTCAGAACCCAAAAGTTAAAGACCTTCTCAAGCAGAAGTATGGTCTTGATGTGGAATGGATTCTACAAAGAGATCAGGTTACGGATCATCATAAATATGCCATATGCCTTGCTAAAGAAGCCGAGACTGAAGAAAGTGTTATTAGAACAGTAGCCATTGAGCAATATATTAAGGAAATCGATGGTGAGTTTGATGATCTGATTGCTGCCATCGAAGCAGCGGTTAATGTCTAACAGAGCGCTCCTAAAGACAAACCTACTCTATGAACCTTCGGCTTGCTCCAGAGCCCGGCGTTAATGTCCGCTTCTCGCTCTTAGTTCGCTTTCGGAATCTCAGCCCACTTCGTGGTATACGCTGGTGACAGTAGCTGGCGTTTCATGGCCCAGTCTTGTTGCAGGCCTTTGGCGGCAAAGAACACCTTCGCTTTACCGCTGTGGTTTATTTCATCGAGCACAGTCATCAGCGCGGGATTGGCGCGATATAAGGGCGCTTCCTCATTAACTCCAGCGTTAGCTGCGTCGGTAAACAGTTGCAGCTGTTCAATGCCTTCATCGTAAAAATCAGCCAGCATCACGCCGGCTTTGGCATAGCGGTAGCCGTCTTTCCAGATTTTCTTTAAAAGCTCACCGGCTAAATGCAGAAAATCTCGAGTGTCGTCCGTTGGGCTTATCAGGATGCCGGTCGCTGAATTGCTATAGAACGGGTCTTGGCCGTGATTGCTAAACGGGCTGGTGCGGATAAATACGGTCAGCTGTTTGGCTTTGCTACTTTGGCTGCGCAGTTTTTCAGAGGCGCGATGCACATATTCAGATACTGCCTGATGCATCAGACTCAACTCAGTGATGCGCTCGCTAAAGGCACGGGAGCTGACGATTTCTTTTTTGTTGGCCACCACATCTTCCAGTGTCATGCAGGATTCGCCATTGAGTTCAGCCACGGTGCGTTCAATCACCACAGAAAATTGCCGTCGCAGCATTTTGGGTGAAGCATCCGCAAGCTGTAGCGCCGTATGAATACCTAACTCGTGTAGGCGTTTTGTTAGCTTACCGCCAACGCCCCAGACTTCACTGACTGGCAATAATGCCATCAACTTACGCTGCCTTTCTTTACTGGTTAAGTCCACCACGCCTGCGGTTTTTTGCCACTTCTTGGCGGCGTGGTTTGCAAGCTTTGCCAGCGTTTTACTCGGCGCGATACCAACACACACCGTCATCCCAATCCAATCTTGAATAGTTTGGCGAATACTGAGCCCGAGCTCAGTGAGTGATTGCGCATGCTCCACACCTGTTAAATCCAGGAAAGCTTCATCAATTGAATAGACTTCAACGGCAGGGGCTAGCTGCTCCAACGTCGACATCACCCGGGACGAGATATCGGCATAGAGCGCATAGTTCGATGAAAATACCACAATACGATGCTTATAAACCAGCTCACGTACCTGAAAGTACGGCACGCCCATTTTGATACCCAGCGCTTTTGCTTCCCGGGAACGGGCAATGACACAACCGTCGTTGTTCGAGAGCACGACTACAGGCGTATTGGCTAAATCTGGCCGGAACAGCTTCTCACAAGAGGCATAGAAGTTATTGCAATCAACCAGCGCAAAGGTTTTGTTCATCGCTACAGGTTTTTATGTGAGCGGCTCATCTGCCGGATAACGTTAGTCACCACCCCGAAGATTTGCAGCTCGTTGTCGTTCGCAAGACAGATAGGCTGAAAAGCACTATTGCGTGGCACCAGCATCAGTTTTGGCCTTAAACACAGCTCTTTGACGGTAAACTCACCATCTACCTGTGCCACCACGATATCTCCATGTACCGGTTTGACGGAACGGTCCACCACCAGGATATCGTTATGGAAAATACCGGCTTCAATCATGGATTCGCCCTCAACCCGCACAAAGAAGGTGGCGGCAGGGCGCTTAATACACAGCTCGTTTAAATCCAGCGTTTGCTCAACGTAATCCTGCGCCGGTGAAGGAAACCCGGCCGACACCTTACTAACAAACAGCGGCAACTTTAGAGTGCTGCGGATCGCGGACTCACCAAGAAATGAAACGGACATAACCACCAATAACTGTATTTATATACAGTTATGATCGCACATATGTTTGCCTTGTCAACTTCAGCAATCGCGTTTGCGACGACTCAACGACATTGGCACTTAGCAGATTATTCCGCTTGGTTCAGGTGATTCTGCTTAGGTAATGCATCCAGCCATCGGTCCAGGTCTTCTTTGAGATATCGAATCGAACGACCAATGCGGATAAAAGGCGGGGCAGGCGTGCGGTTCGTGCGTTGTCCTTCCATACGTGATTGACGCAAATAAGAGCGGCTCATGCTGAGGTAAGCCGCGGTTTCAATCTCTGTGAAAACGCGTTTTTCCACAAAGGCTCCAGAGCAAATTTGGTTTGAGTTGCTTCAGTATAGGCGCGTGTTTTGCGGTTTTTCAGGGGGTTGCTACAGATGTGCAGGATGACGTGGAGACTTGGAATGTTTTTAAGTGGCTTAATATTGGAAAACTGCTTTTCACTTAAAGCGGACTTTCATAAGAATCATCAAGCCGCAGCTCTCGAAATTTCGCGACGACTGCGAATGCCATATGGTAAAGAATGAGTATCTTAATAGATTTAAATTTAGTCTGTATGACTTTTTACATCTTGCTTTTATCAATAACAAACTGGCATTGTTAATGTTAGTACCCTCGTTTAAGCTCATGCTTGCTATATAATTTCTCAGGGATGGTTAAATTATTTTGAAATACTCTATTCCAATTGACTTACTTGAAGAAGGTTTAGTGCTGTATTCAGTTTGGAGAATGGTGAAGCACTACGATAAATTCTGTCTATCTGTTCTTGAATTTTCAGTTGAAAGAAAAAAGATAGCCAGGTACTTTGATTTGATCCCTGTTAAAAAAATTACAAAAAAATGTGGTAGCTATGAGTATCGATATTGCCGATACAAAAATGACTCTATAAGTAAAAATAATAAATTTTTAAACTATGATAGTTTCGAACAAGTTCTGTTCTATGCGCCTTTTGATTTTGTTAATGATTTAGTTAAAGTCGGTATTGAGCAAGCACGATTGGAAATTGAAAGATTTCGTAGGTACTGTAATCGGACATATCATAACCAAAAACCTCAACATTCTCTATGTAATTTAAAACCAAATGAGAAATGCCGCTGCGCTATTAAGGTGATGAATTATCCAGAGATCGTAAAACCTGTGCAGATTGGATTTGGATTGGAAAGCAAAGTTAAAATTCCTCGTGTTAGAACCTCGGATGTAGTCAAAGACGCACATACAACAGCTACTAAGGAACAAGATAAGCATATTCTCTACGCTGCTGGTTGGTCTCTATCTGAAGCTGACAAAACTTGAAAAGTTTAGATTTTTAACTCTAGAAAAATCAAAGGGCTCGCCGTATATGCTTGCTAACCATATCAGTCCCTAAACCTAGCCCGCACATACCCAAAGCAATTTAAAATCAGGTACTATTCCAGAAACGTCTTTAAAACGCAGGGCAGCGCATCCAGTTTTCAGGGCTGCCAAAGTTTACCTAACATCTTTGGTTGGAAAATTTTCTTATGTCAGTATCTTCAAACAACCTCGCCGCTGAATCCTGGGCGATTGCCGACCTGCTTCGTGGTGATTTTAAACAAAGCCAGTATGGCCGCATCATTCTGCCGTTTTGTTTATTGCGCCGATTGGAGTGTGTGTTAGCGCCAACCAAAGAAGCGGTACTGGCTAAATTCGAAGAAATTAAGGCCATGAACCTGCCAGAAGAAGCGCAGGAAAAAATGCTGCTTCGCGCCACTAATGGCTTATCGTTTTTCAACACCTCAAAAATGGATTTATCCAAGCTCGGTGAATCAGGTATCAAAGCCAACCTGGAAAACTACCTGCAAGGCTTTTCTAAAGATGCGCGTGAGATTTTTGAGCACTTCAAATTTATGGAATTTGTTGGCCTGCTTAACGACGCCAACCTGCTGTACAAGGTGGTGCAAAAAGTTCGCACCATCGATTTAAGCCCGAAGGTTATTTCCAACCATGATATGGGCTTGCTGTTTGAAGAATTAATCCGCCGATTTGCGGAAAGCTCTAATGAAACAGCCGGTGAGCACTTTACTCCACGCGATATCGTGCGCCTGACCACTTCTTTGGTGTTTATGGAAGACGATGACGCCTTACAAAAGCCTGGCATCATCCGCACCATCTATGACCCAACAGCGGGTACCGGCGGATTTTTATCTTCGGGTATGGAATATGTGCATGAGCTAAACCCGCAAGCGGTAATGCGTGCCTACGGCCAGGAGTTAAACCCAGAAAGTTACGCCATTTGTAAAGCTGACATGCTGATTAAAGGTCAGGAAGTTAGCAACATTAAACTTGGCAATACGCTGTCTAACGACCACCTGTATAGCGAAAAATTTGACTACATGTTGTCCAACCCGCCGTTTGGTGTGGATTGGAAAAAAATCGAAGGCGACATTTTAAAAGAGCATAACGAAAAAGGCTTTGATGGCCGCTTTGGTGCCGGTTTACCGCGGGTGTCGGATGGTTCGTTACTGTTCTTAATGCACCTGATTAGCAAGTTGCGTGATGCTGCCGACGGTGGCGGCCGTATTGGTATTATCCTCAATGGCTCGCCGCTTTTTACTGGCGGTGCCGGTAGCGGTGAAAGCGAAATTCGCCGCTACATCCTGGAAGCCGACTTGCTGGAAGCCATTGTCGCGCTGCCAACCGATATGTTCTACAACACTGGCATTTCAACTTATGTTTGGGTGCTTTCCAATAAAAAAGCCAGCGAACGCAAGGGAAAAGTGCAGCTGATTAACGGCGCGGATTTATGCGGCAAAATGCGTAAATCCTTAGGCTCGAAGCGCAACCTGATGGATGACAGCGACATCGCCACTATCACCCGAACCTTTGGTAATTTTGAAGCGGTCGATGCCTACAGTTTAGATAAAGCCGCGGATGTAAAAAGCAACCGCGGCCGTCAGTCTGCCACACCCAAAGCGGGCGTACCCAAGACCTTTGCCAGCAAAATATTCGCCACCCATGAATTTGGCTACCGCCGTATAACCATTGAGCGGCCACTGCGCTTATCGGCCAAATTCACCGATGAAGCCATCGCCTGGTTACGTTTTGCTCCAGGCGCACTGAAACCTGTGATGGAATGGGTGTACCAGCATATTGGCGATGAATGGACCGAAGCCACTTACGGCCAACTGGCCAGCCATGAAGAGGCGATTCGCAGCAAAATCAAAAAAGCCTTTGCCGATTTAAAAGAAAAACAAATCAAAGACTTGTTAGACGCAACAACTTGGCTTTCGCAAAAAGCCTTAATGGAAAAAGCGCAAAAGCTTAGAGCAGTGATTGGCGATGCGCAGCATGATGACTTTAATGAGTTTGACAAAATCTTAAGCAGTGCCCAAAAAACCGCTGCTGCAAAACTTGATGCCAAAGAGCAAAAGCAACTGCTGGATGCCATTACCTGGAAAAACCCAGACGCAGAACCCATTGTCAAAAAAGTGCTGAAAGACAAAGCCGACCCGCAATACGGTAAGTTCAACTACCAAGGCAAAGTGGTGGAATTTGAAACCGACGGCGACCTGCGCGACAACGAGAACGTGCCGCTAAACCCAAGCCTGAGCGTTAATGCAATCAACGAAGCTTACTTCCAAAACGAAGTGGCACCGCATGTGCCAGACGCGTGGATCAACCCAGATAAACGGGATGCCAAAGACGGTGAAATTGGTATTGTCGGTTATGAAATTCCATTTAACCGGCATTTTTACGTGTACCAGCCACCACGCCCATTAGAAGCCATTGATGCGGATTTAGATGCCGTGACCAAGGATATTCTGGCGCTGTTGCAAGAGGTGCATTCGTAATGGGGCGTTATCAGGCTTATCCAGACTATAAAAATTCTGACTGCAAATGGGTCGATAAAATTCCTTCAGCTTGGAGAATGTCTCCGTTAAAGGCACTGGTCGAAATCGTAAATGGTTCAACACCAAAATCAGACGTTGAAGAGTTTTGGGACGGAGATATTCCTTGGATTACCCCTGCTGATATGGGGAAGAAAAACAGTCCATTTATAGAATACGGGGCACGAAATATCACAGTCAGAGGCTATGAATCATGTGGTACCTCTATAGTCCCAGCAGGTTCTATCGTGCTTTCTTCAAGAGCGCCAATTGGAACGTTGGCAATTGCTCTGAATGATCTTTGTACAAATCAAGGATGTAAATCGCTGCTTGTCAGTGACAAAGTTAACAACAAATTTCTTTATTACTCACTTCATTGCAGTACTAAACCATTAAATATATTAGGTCGAGGTACGACATTTCTTGAGTTATCTACTGATGAATTGGCGAGATTCGTTATACCAACGCCTTCAATTTTTGAACAGGAAGCTATCGCCAACTTCCTCGACCACGAAACGGCAAAAATCGACACGCTGATTGAAAAGCAGCAACAGCTGATTCAACTGCTCAAAGAAAAACGCCAAGCCGTGATCAGCCACGCCGTTACCAAAGGCCTTAACCCTGATGCCCCTATGAAAGACTCCGGCGTGGAATGGTTGGGCCAAGTGCCGGCGCATTGGGAAGTTACCCGCGCCAAATATGTGTCTGAAATATTTGTCCCTCAACGAAACAAACCAGAATTAAACGAAGAAAGCGGTACTCCTTGGGCTACCATGGAGGATATGAAAAACTCTTACATTGAATCTACTAACTATTATGTGTCTGATGATTCAGCTAAATTTTCAGGCTCGAAAAAGCTGAGATCCGGCTCAGTGATTGCAAGCTGTGTTGGTAATTTTGGTATTGCGTCGATAAATCTAGTTGATTTGATAATTAATCAGCAGCTACAAGCCTTCGTACCTAAAAAAATTAAAGCGGGATTTTTAAGAGAGATTGTTTCAATTTCCAAATCATATTTTGAATTGATTGGCACGGCAGCGACACTTGTATATGTTAATCAGCAGGGGTTCGAAAACCTTCCTGTAATTGTGCCTCTGCTTTCTGAGCAGGAGGATATTTGCACTTTCCTTGAAGCTGAAGCTATCAAATTTGATAGTCTGATAAAAAAGGCAGAGAGAGCAATCACCCTAATGCAAGAACGCCGTACTGCGCTAATCTCCGCCGCCGTCACCGGTAAAATCGACGTGCGCAATTGACGTGAGGCTCCATGCCTCACGCTCTTCGGGCAGCGCAGGCGCTGTCCAAACCGGCTATCCTGCCGGTTTGTGGCAAGCCCCAACCAACTAAAAGCAAAAATAAAGGGATTTATGATGTCTGATCAGTCAACTGAACGCGTTTTTCAAAATGACATAATCAAGCAGATGCTGGCGAATGGTTGGAAGCTTGGGAAAGCGGAAAACTACAACCGCGAGCTGGCATTATACCCAGAAGATTTACTGGGCTTTGTGCAAGACACGCAAGATACGCAGTGGCAAAAATTTAAAGCGCTGTACCCGCACCATGCCGAGCAGAAGTTATTGGAGTTGGTGGCAGCGCAGCTCAATAAAGCGGACCCAAATGCCACCCATAAAGATTCGCGCACTTACGGCACTTTGGGCGTGCTGCGCCATGAACTGCGTGACCGCAATGTGCGCATTTCGTTGTGTCAGTTTAAGCCCGAGCATGATTTAAACCCTGATACCTTGGCGCGCTATCAGCAAAACCGCCTGCGCATTGTGCCAGAGCTGGTGTATAGCCCTTGGGCAACCGAGGCGGAGCTGTTAGAAACCGGCATTAAAGCCAAGGCCTGGCGCATCGATTTGGTGCTGTTTGTTAACGGCTTGCCGATCGCAACGCTGGAGCTCAAGTCGGAATTTAAACAGTCGGTGGATAATGCACTGAAGCAATATCGCACTACGCGTTTTCCTATTTGCCCCACCACCAAAAAGCCTGAGCCGCTGCTGACCTTTAAACGCGGTGCCATTGTGCATTTTGCCGTGAGCCAATATCAGGTGTATATGGCCACGCAGCTGAACGGCGCGAACACCTACTTTTTGCCCTTTAACAAAGGCACGAAAGAAGGCGCAGCGGGTAATGATATTCCGCAAGATATTTCTCGTTACGCCACCGATTACCTGTGGAACGAAGTGTTAGTGCCGGAGAATATTCTAAATATCCTCGCTCGCTTTGTGCATTTACATATCGAAGAGAAAGAAGACTGGGAAGGCCGTAAGTACAAAAAAGAAAGCATGATTTTCCCTCGTTATCACCAGTGGGACGTGGTAAAAAAATTACTGCAGGCGGCAAAAACCGAAGGCGCAGGCCAGAAATATCTTATTCAGCACAGCGCGGGCTCTGGTAAATCCAATTCGATTGCCTGGACTGCCCATCAGCTGTCATCGCTGTATGACGACAAAGGCGACAAGCAATTTCACTCGGTGATTGTGGTCACCGACCGCACCGTGCTGGATGCGCAGCTGCAAGATACCATTTATCAGTTTGAACATACCGACGGTGTGGTTGGCCGCATTAACCGCGAAGAAGGTGACGGCTCTAAATCAGAAAAGCTGGCCAGCGCGTTACAAAGCGCTCAGCCCATCATTATTGTGACCATTCAGACCTTCCCGCATGTGTTAAAGGCGATTGAAAAAAGCGCGACACTCAAAGAGCGTCGTTACGCCATTATTGCCGACGAAGCGCATTCATCGCAGACCGGTTCGACTGCCCGTAAACTGAAAGAAGTGTTGATGGTAGAAAGCACTGATGACGATGAGGAACTCAGCGCCGATGACATCATTGCTGCTGCGGTGGCTTCACGGCGCAGCTCAAAAAACCTAAGCTATTTTGCCTTTACCGCCACGCCAAAAGCCAAAACGTTAGAGCTATTTGGCCGGCTGCCCAAGCCTGACGAATCGCCGTCAGCACAGAACAAACCTGCAGCATTTCATGTGTACAGCATGCGCCAAGCCATCGAAGAAGGTTTTATCTTGGATGTGCTGAAGAACTACACCAACTACAAGGTGGCTTATAACCTGGCGCAGAAAATCCATGCCGCCGATCAGGAAGTGGACAGCAAAAAGGCCAAGGTGAAGTTAAACCAATGGGTGCGTTTGCATGATCACAACATCTCGCAAAAGGTGATGGTGATTGTCGAGCACTTTAAAGACAACGTGATGGGGCTGTTAGGCGGCCAAGCCAAAGCCATGGTGGTCACCAGCTCGCGCAAAGAAGCGGTGCGCTACAAACTGGGTTTTGATAAATACATCACGGAAAAGGGTTACCAGCATATTCGCGCTATGGTGGCGTTCTCGGGGGAAGTCGAATTTAGCGAGAAAGACCCCAATTCAACCGCGTTACTGGGCGAGAAATTCACCGAAACCAATATGAACACCAACCTCAAAGGCCGCGATATGCGCAAAGCCTTTGATTCGGATGACTATCAAGTGATGATTGTCGCCAATAAGTTCCAAACCGGCTTTGACCAGCCGAAACTTTGCGCTATGTATGTGGACAAAAAGCTCGGCGGCGTGGAATGTGTGCAAACCCTGTCACGGTTAAACCGCACTTACCCAAGCAAAGCAGAGACCGGTACTTTTGTGCTGGATTTTTTCAACGACCCCGAAGATATTCTGGCGGCGTTCCAGCCTTATTACCAAACGGCAGAGCTGGCCGATGTGTCTGATCCGAATTTGATTTTTCAGCTTTACGACAAGCTACGCGCCCAAAGCATTTTCACCTGGCACGAAGTGGAGCAATTTTGCAGCTACTTCTATGAAAGTAATAAATCTAACGCGGCAATTGCCAATATCTGCAAGCCTGCGGTCGAGCGTTGGCAAAAGCGTTATAAGTCTGCGGTGGATGAATTTAAAAAAGCAAAAGAGATATTTGAGCGCACCAAAAAGACTGGCGATGCGGTATTGATTGCCAATGCGGAGAGTACTTTAAAAGACTGCCAGAAAGAAAAAGATGCCTTGGAAATTTTCCGAAAAGACTTAGGCACCTTTGTGCGGTTCTATGAGTTTATGTCGCAAATCGTCGACTACGATGACACTAACTTAGAAAAGCTGTGCCTGTATGCGCGTAACCTGCGCCCCATGCTGCGCGATACATTGGTTGACGAGGACGACATCGACCTGGACAACGTGATGCTGAGCCATTACCGAGTCTCGAAAATTCGCCAACAGAATTTGCAGCTCAAAGAAAACAGCGGCGAATACAACCTGGAGCCAAACGAGGGCTTAGGGACTGCACGGCCAAAAGACAAAAAAGAAGAGTTTTTATCGCAAATCATCAGCCGCCTCAACGAGCTATTCATCACCGATCAACTCACCGATGCCGACATGGTCAACTACGCCTACACCATCCGCGACAAAGTCGGTGAAAACGAATTGGTTATGACCCAAATAGCTAACAACAGCCCAGAACAAGCGATGCTAGGTGATTTCTCCAAAGCTGTGGATGACGCGATTCTTGATAGCAACGAAGCGCAGCAGAACCAGATGATGCAGCTCTTGAGCGACCCGAAGAAGTCGGCGTTGTTTGCTAAGGTGGTGTTTGATTTGTTGGTGGCTGGGAAAGGGGCTGGGGTTTAAAAATATGAGAATGATTGTAAGTCGATGTGTTGATATTTGTTTTGAAAAAATTTGCATGATTCAGATATAAATCGAAAGAGCTATTGATAGTGTGCTGATGGTTTATATGGGCGAGAAATGATTTTATATTTGAAGTGAATTAGTTAATGCATTGGTTGGTAAGTCTTTAATTTAATTGGGTATAATAAAAACGAATAATTTAGTTTGATGTAGTCAAATCCATATGGAGGATAGATGGCAACAACTGTAAATTCTGCGTTTAATAAATTTATGAGTGACAGTGTCAATCTTGATAGTAATAAAACAATTAAAGCTCGCTCTAGTCGAGACTTTTTAATAGGGCAAGTCAAAGGGCTTAAGGATTTTTTTCCACTATACAGCGATAAAGACATAAATTTTGGTTCGTTTGCTCGAAGGACCAAAATTCGGCCCTTAGATGATATTGATATGATTTTCACACTGTCGGCAAATGGTTGTACTTGGGAAGAAAGTTTTGGCGGCATTGTGTATATCAATACACCGATTGAATCGCCTGAGTATAAGAACTTTCGCCATGACAATTCCTATCGTCTCAACTCGCGTAAGGTCATCAATTACTTTGTTAGCAAACTGGCTGGGTTGAGTCATTATGAAAGGTCTGAATTACATCGGAATCTGAATGCAGCAACACTTAAGCTTTCTAGCTATGATTGGAACTTTGATGTAGTTCCTGCGTTTTTTACTGCTGAGGACGAACAGGGAAAAACCTTCTATTTAATCCCGGACGGAGCTGGGCACTGGCTAAAAACCGACCCTCGGTTAGATCGCCAACGCGTCACTGACATCAATCAGCAATGTGGTGGTTATGTTCTCAATGCGATTCGAGCAATAAAGTATTGGCAGCGAAGAGCGACCATGCCGTCAATGTCATCTTATCTTTTAGAGAATTTGATTCTCAATTTTTTTGAGGAAAAAGGCGAAGCAAGTCCGTTCGTCGATATCAATATCATTAATGCCCTTTACTACATGAAGGACAAGATTTGGTCGAATGTTAATGACCCAAAGGGAATTCAAGGAAATCTGAATACTTTAGCATGGGACGACAAATTCAAAATTTCGTATAAGGCTGAGACAGATTTCAATATAGCTCTTGCCGCTCACGAGTTTGAGCGAGCAGGAGAACACAAAAGAGCAATTGGAGAGTGGCGTAGGGTGTTTGGTAACGACTTCCCACAATATGGATAACGCTATGACTTGTATTGTAACCAATCAGAAGACTGAAAACGCAGTCGAGGCAGGACTGGCATTTCGTTATGCATATAACAGAGCAAAATTCTGGAAGGCTTGTATATGGGTATTGGCACTTCTTTTGGCAATTATTCAAACAGGCGTTTCTATATATGTTTTTTCTGGTCACAAACCACCATTTGATCCTTCTTACCTAACAGCACTGCCTTTACTTGCATTTGTTCTTATTAGCACGCTTGGAAAGTGCATAGTTTCTAAATGGCAATCGCTTGGGTGTGATCTGCAACGTTTGCATGACTACTTAACTATGGGTGTAGGTGTCAAACCGTCACTTTTGGAGCTCCCACAAAGCAAGGTCTCTCAGTTAAGCGCTAAACGAGAAAAAAAAGCACCTAACGACCCGGAACAACTAGCTACTTGGTGGTCATCCAGTCTGAGAAATGTGCCATATCCAATTGCTAAATTAATAGCGACCTATTCGACTTTCTCTTGGGAAAGTGCACTACGCAGGAGATATCAACAAATACTTACACTTTTTGTATTATTCTCAATAGGTATTCCTGTCGCCTTATCGATGATCTTTGACCATACACTGTTGGAGTTCGCTGTATTTGTTTTTGCTCCTTTCACTCCGATTGTTGCTGTTGTAATTGATGAGTGGTTAACGAATAAGCAAAGTGAAAAAATAGCCAAGCAGTTAAGCTATGACTGCTACAACACGTGGAACCAGCTACTCTCTGACAAGTTAGATTTAGATGAGTTGGAAGTATCCACCGAGCAACATATGGGCTATTGGCAAAATTTCCGACAATCATCAACACCAATTTTCGAATGGCTATATCAGTTATCTAGGGAAAGTATGGAAAAGGATATGCTGGTCGATACCAATGCACTTATCGCCGCATTCAAGAAAAAGTAGCTTAAATCCTGCTTCATGAAAAATCGAATGTCTGCAAATAAGGTAAAGCAGAGTATTGAACCGAAAACACGTTATTGTAGAGTTTGCTGCCTCAGTTGGTGTTATTTAGAATAGGGTGAATACAATTTTGAAAATTATGAACATTGTAGGTGGGGGGTTATGAAAATTTATATAGGAAGTGTGATCTTCATTCTTGTATCATTTTTTATTGTTTTTCAATCAATAGCGTCACAAAGAAACTTTGATGGAATGTATTATTGCCAAGATAAAGCCAGTGTAAGTATTACTAACGGATCTGGTTCAATCAATCCAAATATTCGATTCTCTGTTAAGGTCAAGCAAGACAATGGGTATGTTGAAGTCATTGGGCATGAAAATTTCAAGGGGAAGTATAAAATTTCAAATTTAAGGGACGATCTTGTCTACAGTAAAAATTACACAGATTCAAATTCGTTTTCGATACATCATGGAGTAAGAATTTCTGATAATAGCGACGCGTACTCATTTGAAGCCGAAAACCAATATATCGACATAAAAACCGGAGTAAGGCATTGGAATATTGCCGAAGGAACCTGTGAAAAGTGGTGATGAAACGTTAGTAGATGATTTGTAAATTTGTAGTCAATAGTAACAAGTGTAGTGGCAAGCTGAATTGGTCATTTATTGAGAGCTAACATTCAGCGAGCAAGAAAAACGAATGTCGGCAGATAACGCAAAGCAGAGATTCGTATTTTTCGAGAGCGCTCATATTCTTAGAGTACGCACACCTCGAACATGCCCATCCATCCAAACAACAATCAAAACTGACGTATCTGAATTGTCGACAAGCTAAGCCCGCTTAAACCCAACCAATCTTCTTAGCAATGGGGGATGTCGTTTACATCCACTTGCCTAGCATCAATCCGCGTTATATGTTGGCTACTCAAGCAAAGGAAAGTAGCTGAGCATTGATGCAAGAAATTGAATTTAATCGGATTTCAGGACTACATCCAAAAGCTGCAGCTCTGGTGAAGCAGTTGCATGCGGTCTCTTATACTGCGACGGTAAAAGACATTGAGCCTGCTGGTTTGTTGGCGCTTGCGAGGCTTTATCCAATTCATGTGGTTGAAAAAGAAAGTCCGATAGTCACTGATGCTAAGGATAGCCCCGTGCAAGAGGAATATACATTTCAGGTGATTGCGGGCTTTCGGCTGTATGAACTGATGTGTACAGCGCGGGTGTTATCGGTTCAAGACGCGCAGCTGCTCAACTTGATTCCTGTCATCATTCACCAAAACATCAAACCAAAGGAAATTGTGAAGCTGGCTGAACTGGATTTGGCGGGCAGTCCTTTGCTGTTTTCCCTTGGCAATAAAGTCTTTGAACAGCTGAGGCTGATCAAAAAACACGTCAGTGCCGACACGCTTAACGTGCTCCCGAAATACCGGAATCTGCGCTATGTAAAAGACACTAGCCTGCCGCAACAAGCTGATGAACTCGATGCCTGATTGGTCATTTGCCTTTGAAACCTTTCAGTTAGACCCCGAACAAGGCCAGCGCTTGCCAAGTCTGCTGGAAAGATTAAACGCCCCTGCGGATTTGGTTGGGATTGCCGGGGTGTTTGAAAATGCCAAAGCAGCGCTTGCCTTGCCGCTGATGCGGGATGTCAGCAGTTTGGACGATGTTGTTGAAGACCTGCGTCTATTGGAGGAGTTGATTTATCGCTGCCATGCTCAGATCACGCCAGCCAAAAAACACCAACGTTTGTGGCGAAACACTAGCCAGACAGAACTAGATAGCTTCTTACGTGGCACCTTTGATAAAAACCCTTTTTATTCGTTGTTCTACTTAAATAGCGCGGAAAATCAGCTGTTTTTTCACTGGTTGCGACAATTCTTGTTCACTTTTCGTCAGGCAACGATGCAGAACTATGGGATCAGCATAGGTTTCAAGGAGCATGATTTTAATACCATCAGCATTATGATGCGTCGGTTAACCGATGAAAATCCAGTCGGTCCTGAATGGCTAAAAAAAGCGGACTGCCAGTATTGCCCAAGCTATTTCGCATTTATTGAATTTTTGTATGACCTGGCGGACTACTTTGTCGCGCATAGCGAGTTGCCGCCGGACTATCGCACAGCGAGAGGAGCATATAATTCTGAAGATCCGCGACAGAAGAATCAGTATTTTTATCAAGAAATAATGGACGTCATAAAGATTCTTCGGATCACACAAGGATTTGAGAAAAAGCGCAGAACCAGCGGGCCCCGGGGTGGGCAAGGGCCCGGTAGGGACATCGTCAGTGGATTAAGCAGTCATGGTATTTCAGCACTCACTGGCAGTGCACTGCTTTATCCGGAAACGTTGATTGAAACCAATGGTGCGCCAGATACGCTTTATTCGTTACTCGAGACTGACTACGGCGAAGACGAGTTTGACGCGGGGGAGGAATTATTTGAACAACCTGCAACAGAAGCCTTTATCTTCGCCGAGCACGAACCGATTGAGCACTATATCACCGCATTTCATGGTCGACGGGTCGCAGGGGCCGTCCGCAAACGTGTAGAGCGTCAACATCAGTACTTGCCATCTTCGTTTCAGTCGTTATCTGGTACCCAGCTTCGGAGCATTTTAACGGTTTGCTTCAGAGCAAAAGATTATGACCCGGAGCCTGCAAAGCTCATATTGCTGATGTTGTTTTGTGCGCGGCATGACCATGGATTCAGGGCATCAAGAGTCACTGCCGATTTGAGTGAAAATCGGTTTGACGTCGTTTACTTGCGCGAAGACGGCTGGGAAGTGGGGTTGCCAGCGTATACCATCAACTATGAGCATGACCTGCGCCAGGTGGATGCAACTCCGCTTGCGGAAGGAGTCCGGTTACCATTTCCGGACGAGTTGGTTGAGTGGTTAGAAGCTGACATTTCTAATAATCAGTTATACCGAGAAAATCGATTATTAGGTGACTTCGAACAAACGGCAGGCATCGACATATTTTACAGGCTTAGCATGCAAGGTGAACTGTCGGGTATCTCTTTATCCCAGGTCGCCAATCATTTGTTTATTCGGGCTTGCCAACGCTTTGGCAGTGCCACTGCCACGCTGATGTTTGGCAGGCCGGCACCTGGCAGTCAGGCGCGTTTGTATTATACGGCACTACCTTTAGTGGAAATTCGGGCGCGTTATCGTGAGCTCATTGAAGAGATGTCGGCGAGTAGTGGTGTGCCTCTGACCTTTTCGCAAAATGACGACCAGTTGCCCATTCCGTCATTGTCACTTGGCTGCCGCTATCTGCCGACTTTGCAACAATATGTCGATGCCTTGGCTGGGCTTCGAAAGCATCTGGAGCAGCTAAAGAAGTCACTGCTTACCGATGACCAATGGTTAGTGTTTCACAACCACTTTACTGTCTATTCGGTTCTCTGTCAGGGATTGCTGACTGGCATGCGGCCCACGCATCATGGCTTTATCCGCTCGAGTGATATTCTCCATGGCGTCGATGTGGCGGTGGTGCGCGATAAAGATACTGAAGATGAGTTCCACAGCAGAACGATCCCGCTTCATCCGCTTGCTATTCAAATTGCTGAAAACTACCAGAGTCATATTGAAGCGATGGCCGGGCGGATGCACCGGATTGGGATGTTACAACCCTGGCATTTGCTGCAGTGCCCCACGCCATTTTTCTTCACCAACGCCGGGCGCAAGCGCAAGGATGGCGACAAAACCATCCGGGTCGCCATCACGCCATTTCGGCCCAAGAAATATGCCGACTTGCTCGCACCTTGGATAGATTTACCTGCCAACAGTCACCGCCGTTTCTTGCGCTCTTATCTGGATATGAAACGGGTTCCTGCCGAAATCATTGACGCTTACATCGGGCATGGCAATCTTGGGGAACACTTTTGGCATGCACAATCCACATTGTCGTTTACCGATATTCGTCAGGCGTTGAGACCTCAGCTTGATGAGCTCATTCGGCTGTTGGATATTCGCGCGATGACCGGGCTTTGTTCATGAAAATCAGAGAATTGCCAGATGAGCTCATCAGTATCATGGATGGGGTGGGGCTGAAGGCTACTCAGCGTATCGAGAGTGACCTGATCATTCTGAAGCAATCTGACTATGACAATCTGTTTTGGGCGATTTTCAGTCCAGAGCATGAGCGCGCCAGAAAGTCGAAATCCCGCACGCATTCGGCGATTGAATTGTTAGCGCATCTGAATAATTACATCGTGGCTCATCGCAACAAGGGGGAATTCGCCAAGCTAAATCTGCGCAATCCGATACAGCTCAGACGGCCAAAGCCGCCACTGCGCCAGGGGAATTTGCAGCTACTGCCTCTGCTAGAACAATGTGATAAAAAGCTGCTGTTGCAAAAAGCCGATGATGAACATGCTGGAATGGCGCCTGATGGCAAGCCGCAGCTACACAGTCATTCGGACTGGATGCTGTGCCTGGGGCGGCTGCTGTACTGTGCGATGCGATTTGGTGGTTTGTTGCGGGGGGATTTGCAAAGCGAGTTACTGCGAGTCTTGCTGCAGGATAAACCTTATTGCCATCAGGACGTGATTTGGTTCGAGTTAACCGGTCAGGCGAGCGAGACGCATCTATGGCTGCCAGATCCGGTGTCTTTGCTACTGATTAATGCTTTTTATCAGGCAAAACAACACATCCTACAAGTCCCAGCGCTCCCACCGCAGCCGGAAAAATATATCCGGACTTTTTTACGTCATGAGGGCCATGCAGAGCTTGCCGGGATGACAACAACGGCAATGCGGGAATTGATATTGGCAAGGTTGTCGCTTCATATGACCCCATGCCTGCTTGGGGTGATGAATGATAGCGAGCCGAACCTGACACTCGACCCGGTTTCGTTTTATCGGTTATTAGGCGGGCGATATCCCAGGCAAGAAGCGATTGTTAATGACACAGCGGACGCCTCAGCAGAACTCTCAGCACAAATCTCGACAGTCGTGCGCACTCGCCAAGATGAAAAGCGCCCCAGTTATTCGAAATCGCTGACCTCGGTCACCGCCTGTGCCGATGTCATGAAAGATGTGAGGGACATCTTAAGAGATGCGGCTGCAGCATTGCAGAGCGCTGAGAACGCCTCTGTGAAAACCGGCACTTCGAAGACGCAAAGCACTTTTAGTGGCCTCAAAGACGCCAGTCAACATATAGCCAGTATTGCTAACAATCCGGATTTGAATTTGTTGCCGGTGACGCGCGAATTAATCAGCTGGGCATCACATCGGCTGGTGATGAAAAGTCATTGGTCCGGAAGGATCCGGCCCAAAAGTTTACTGAGCTTTCTCGGTACTATCTTTGAGCCACTCAGCCGACGGTTCCAAGAGCAAGACATCGAGCTACTGTCAGCTGAAAGTCTCGATGAAGCTTACGTAGACATCATTGATGGCGCGCCAAGCAGTGCCGGGAAAACAAAACGTGCCCGTGTGTTGCGGGATTTTCACATCTATCTGATGAAAACCTATGGTTTGGCGCAAAGTTACGTGTTTACGCAAGCTATCGTCAAAGGCGAGCGGAACAAGGCCGTGTTGGTCGATGCGAATATTCTGCTGCCGGCAGAATATGCAAGGGCCTTAGCGTATTTGGCAGACCAAGACAACGATGTGGCGAAGGCTCAGAGTATTTTACTGATTTTGGGGTTTCGCTGTGGCCTCAGACGCAGCGAAGCGTACATGCTGCGGCTACAAGATTTCGAAATTCAGCGGGATGACCTTGGAGAGCGGATAGCAAGCTCGGTGGTGGTTGTCGTCAACCCGCATGAAGAGCGGGGGCTGAAGTCAGATTCCGCAACACGCCGTGTCCCCCTTGGTCTTCTGGCGAGCGCGGATGAAATCCGGCTGCTGTTTGATTTTATGCAATCGAGGCCCCGCAAAGAACGGGGGCTGCAATATCTGTTTTCGCAAGAAAATAAATATGCGGAGCTGTATCCGGATGACCAGCTATTTAACGGGTTGGTGCAGGTCCTGCAAATTATCACTGATGACGAAACTTTTCGTTTTCACCGCCTAAGACATAGTTTTGCCACCTGGCTGTTCTGGTCCTGGCAAGCGGATAAATATCCCCATGCCTTTCCACTGAAAACACAGTTACAGCACCCGGTGATGGCGCACTTAGCGGTGGCAAAAGCGCAGTACTTTCAACAGCTGCACGCTATGCCGAGCCGAAAAACGCTACATGCAATTAGTCTGATGACCGGTCACTCCGGCCCGTCTATTACCACGTTTCATTACCTGCATTCGATGCACTGGGCCGTCGTTGCGGAGTTTTGGCGAGACAGTCATTTCCCCCGAGAGCGGGAAATAGAATTGCTGGGGCTTCATCGGCGGACGGTGTTTCGTCATTTAGAGCAGGGCCATTTGGCAGGACTGGTACCCAAACAGCTTCAGCCATTTTGTCATGCCATCCCTGAAGCACCCCCAGCGCAGCAGCTTGAGGAGGCCATTCATCTAAAAATCTACGGTCACGCGGATAGCCGTTTTTACCAAGCGCTGCATTATTATCAAAACAACTTCAAAGAAATATCGCTCAAAGCGTTGGAGAAGAAGTATTTAGTTGATATCGACAGACTCAAGGCTGCGGTGGATGCTTGGCAGGTGGTGGTGCATACAAAGCCAATGAGCGGTAAGTGCAAGTTATCTTATGAAAAGGGATTGGCGCAGCTCAAAGAGGAATATGGCGAGAGTCACATTGATAGTTATCGCGACAGTGATGGCCATGGGGATAATGAAGATGAGCAGAAGTTATTGCATAGACCTCATGTCAGAGTACCGATTTGGCCACGTCATCGTCGGGATGCAGCTGTTGCCCTGCAAATATTGGCGATGTATCAAAAGTTAACCGCCGAAGAGCAATCGATGGTCCTCGCGGCGGCAAGTTATGTCGTCTGGGTATGCCCGGGTAAATTCAGTGACATCCGCTTCTTTTACAAAAATCGCCTGGTGGACTTTGTCGAAAATATCAAACCCATCATCCAAAAGCTGGAACCCAGGCAAAAAATCAAGCTGTCGCTTCGTAACAAAGCCGAACCTGACGCTTGGCTTCGAAAATCGTTGATGAAAAAGCGGGGGCTGAATCTGAGGATGTTCAAGCGGATGTTAATAAGACACCCGCAGTACTTATTTATTGAAAATCGCTACTATGTATCGTTAAACCTGACTCGCGTGATAGACAGCGAATCCCTGACCCCAAGAAACTCTGGTTACGGCCTGAAAACCGCCTTGATTGGCCTGTATTACCTTTATTGCCGGGAGAATCCTCATATCGAGTTCTACACAAAGAAATACAGCAGAGAAGTGCCGACTATTGCTCCTAATGAAACCGAAACTACACAAGCGAGCAAGCAGGTCACGACGCAGCCAACTCAAGACATCGAGTCAGTACACTACGACAGCTGGGGTTTGGAACCGATAATGGATGCCGGTCAGGAACTGTATGATCCAGACCTTTTGAATCCAATTCTTTATGATTGGGACAATCCGAAGACTTCGCAAAAGAAGCCCCGGGTTAAAAAGCTCTCAGAGGAGGAGCTGCAGCAACAGAAAATTTTTGAGGATTTTATGAAATCTCAAAATTCGTCTGAGGAAGATGGTTCGGGGCAATAGTTAACTCACATTGCCGTATGATGTTGACAAGCTCACGTCAGAGCTAGCATATTTTGAAAAAAGCCGCTGTCTTTGCTGTTTACGACTTTTATTGACTGTTTAATAGTTCAATTCATCCTGTGAATTTTACTAAAAAATGTGGGCCTGTCATGCTCATCAGGCGAACAAAATATAGCGGCACGTTTTGAGGTCAAAAAAAGCCAGCTCCAGAGGGTAGTGGAACTGGCTGTAGTTGTGGTTCTTATCAGTTAGCAGCGTTATGGATTATAAAACTCACCGTTTTTACGTAAATAAAAGAACCAGTTCAGCACCAGACAAATGGCATAGAATACAGCAAAGCCAACCATTGCATATTCTGGAGTGGCCGCTTTAATTTGTTCGCCAAATACCTGTGGAATATAAAAGGCGCCGTAAGCGGCAACTGCAGAGGTCCAGCCAAGAACCGGTCCCGCTTGTTCTTTTGGGAATACTACGGCGATAGTGCGGAAGGTTGAACCATTGCCAATACCACTGGCGGCAAAAAGACCCAGAAAGATTAAAAAGAATGGCATGAAGAATTGTTCTGGCGTTGCGGATTGATAAGCCTGTTGCATGTAGTAACCAGCTCCCAGCGCACAAACAATCATGACTACGGAACATAATTGGGTGACAAAAGCTCCGCCTAATTTATCAGCCAACCAACCACCTACGGGACGGATGAGCGCGCCGATAAATGGTGCTATCCAGGCGTAAGTTAAAGCGCTGGGTGCATTTGGATTCACGGCATTATGGACCATCACGCCATCAACCAGTTGATGGCTGTAACCAAAAATGACCTGAATAGAAAGCGGGAACGCCGCAGAAAACCCGATAAAAGAACCAAAAGTCATAACGTATAACACGCTCATCACCCAGGTGTGTTTGTTGCCAAAAATCTGATACTGGCGTTCTAAGCTGGCCCGAATGGCACCTGGCAGTAGTTTCAGCAAAAAGACAGTCGCGAATAACACCGCGATTAATACCAGCTCTTTTGGGATGCCAAAGCCTGAACCGTTTGCGGAAGCAGGGAGCATCAACCACAGGCCGGCGATTGCAGTTATAAAGCCGATGGCCAACATCGACAGCTGGATCGCAAAAGACACTGGCGCTGATGGCAGTTTGGGCGTGACTTCGTCGGTATTTATGTTGTTCATGCCAAACCAGGTAGCAAAAGCCAGAGGCACTAACAATAGTAACCAGACAAAACCACCATTTTGTACCCAGGTTTCACTACCCGCAGGAATAGCGCCTATCAAGGTGCCGCTGGCCTTTTGCAGAGTCATCGAGTCGCCACCACCAAGCACAGTGAAGGCACCGAATGTCATGAAAAGGGGTACCAGAATTTGCATACTGGTGACGCCAAAATTACCAAGACCAGCATTTAAGCCCAAGGCTAGGCCTTGCTGCTTTTTTGGAAAAAAGAAGCTGATATTTGACATCGATGCCGCAAAGTTACCGCCACCAATACCGGATAAAAGAGCCATCAGCTGGAATACCCAGAATGGCGTGTTTTTGTCCTGTAAAGCGATACCAGTCCCAATCGCAGGGAGCATCAGCAAAGAGGTGGTTAAAAAGATGGTGTAGCGGCCGCCACACAAGCGTACAAAAAAACTGGCGGGAATGCGTAGCGTCGCACCGGTCAGACCGGCAATGGCCGTCAGTGAAAACAAATCGCTGGCGCTATAAGGAAAACCCAAGTTCAGCATTTGAACCGTTAGAATGCTCCATAGCATCCATACGGCAAAACCGCACAATAAACTGGGGATAGAGATCCAAAGGTTCCGTGTGGCGATGGATTTACCCGTCTGCGACCAGAATTGGTCGTCTTCTGGCTGCCATCGTTTTAAATCGGCCATAAACACTCCTGCATAGTTTTACATATCTCGACAACTATGCAGGCTGCGCTTTGGGCTCTCAATGGATCTGAATAGTTAGCAAAAAGCATCGATTGGCTTGTTGTAGTTACCTACTTATAGGTAGAACCGTTCGTGTGTAGAGGATAATGTCTCTTTAAAACATGTACATATGTAATGTTGGTGGCGTGAGCCCTGCATGTAAATATTCGCTCTGCATTTCGGTCAAATGCGTGGGCATGATATAAATCAACATACAGACAAACGGAATATTTCTTAATAGGCACCTGACCGGATGCTAACAGGACTACTGAAATGCCAGAGCAGCAAAAACAAATAACCGATCCAGCAGAAACCGACAGTTTCAGTGTGATGTTGGTCGATGACCACCCACTGCTTCGCAAAGGCCTTCGTCAGCTGCTGGCTTTTGAGGATGAACTGCAGATAGTGGCGGAAGCCAGCTCCGGTGCCGAAGCAATTGTCTTAGCAAACGAACTGGATCCGGATTTAATTATTCTGGATTTGAACATGCAGGGCATGGATGGTCATCAGACGCTGAAAAAATTACGGGACGATGGCGTCACTTCTCGCATCGTGATGCTCACGGTATCGGATTCGAATGAAGATGTGATCAAAGCGATCAGTCTGGGCGCTGATGGTTATCTGCTGAAAGACTCGGATCCGGATGAATTGCTCGAGCAAATCAAAAAAGCAGTGCATGGCAAAATGGTGCTCAGTGAAGCTGTGAATGCAGCACTTGCTGATGCGATCCGCAGACCAGTGGAAAAGCCGGCGACTGATCTCAGCCAACTGACGAACCGTGAACAAGAAATTCTGGAATTAATTGCAAAAGGGCGGAGCAATAAATTGATTGCCCGCGAGCTCGACATTTCAGATGGTACAGTCAAGGTTCATGTGAAGCATTTGCTGAAAAAACTAAATTTACGCTCACGTGTAGAAGCTGCAGTTTGGATGGTAAATTTTCAGGGCAAAAAAGGTAGCTAGAACTTGATGACCAGCACCATGCAACCAAAAGTGTCGATGCTGCCGCTTCCTGAGGCGCAACAGCGTTTATTAACCGCAATCCGCAGCAGAATGCAATTAACTGCGACCACCGTCAGTATTTTCTCTGCATTAGACCGCACGCTTGCTGCGGACGTGTTTTCACCTATTGCAGTCCCAACAGCCACTAATTCCGCGATGGACGGTTACGCGTTGCGTTTTTCCGATGTGGCGTTAAACCCACAACAACGCTGGCAGGTGGCTGGACAAAGTCTGGCCGGCCACCCGTTTGACGGTGAGGTTCCGTCAGGGGCTTGTATTCGGATCACAACCGGCGCTGTGATGCCGGCAGATCTGGATACTGTGGTGATGCAAGAGGATACGCAGTGGACCGGGGATGACGCGACAGCGCTAATCATCAAACGGCGGCCGATCGCCGGGCAACATATCCGTATATGCGGCAGCGAATTAGAAATCGGTCAATTAGTATTGCCACAGGGCACTGTGTTAGGACCATTGCAACTTGGTTTACTGGCGACTTTGGGGATTGCGCAGGTCTCGGTTTATCAAAAAGTTCGGGTTGGGGTGTTGTCCAGCGGCGATGAATTAAAACAGCCGGGAGAAGTGCTGCAGGACGGCGATTTGTTTGACAGCAACAGAATTATGCTGCTGTCCGTGCTAAAACGGTTTGGATGTGATGTAGTCGATTTAGGCTGGGTGCGGGATGATCCTCAGGCGCTCCGGTCTTTGCTGCAAAAGGCTGCCGATTCTGTCGATGTGATAGTCTCAAGTGGTGGTGTATCGGTAGGTGATGCTGATTATACCCGTCAGGTGCTCAGCGAACTGGGGCAAATGGATTTCTGGCAGGTTGCCATCAAGCCCGGCAAACCTTTCGCGTTTGGCTGGCTGAACCGGTCTGATACCGAATGTCACGATCAAATCCCGCCTGTTTGGTTATTCGGCCTGCCAGGCAACCCTGTTTCTGCCGCGGTCACCTGTGAGCAACTACTGATACCGGCGCTGCAATTATTAAGTGGTCAACAAGTTCAAAAACCGGTGTTGTGGCCGGCTAAAACGGTGCAGGGCTTGCGTAAAAAGCCTGGCCGGCTGGATATGCAACGCGTCAGTTTACAGGTCACCACTGACGGCATCAAAGCGGAGTCTGTAGGGACTGACAGTTCAGGGATGTTGAGTTCGATGATGCATGCTGATGCTTTGACGTGGCTTGAACAACAACGCAATAACGTAGAACCTGGCGAAGACATTTGGGTCCAGCCCAAAAGTTGCTGGTGGCGTTAACCGCAAAAAGCATTAACGTTCAGGGATACTCCTTTTGCGCCGCGGACAGCGGCGTTTTTATTGATGTAGCGCAAAGCCAGCGGCTGTTGTCACTGCACAATAGCACGCAATTTTATTGCGGAGCGCAACAATGATTCTGGCAGACCTGTTACAGCGGCAACTCAGTGACAACGGCATCTACGACCTTTATACCATTCCCGGCGACTTTATTCTGCCGTGGCTGGGGGCGCTGGAGTCGGGGCAACGACAACAAGCAAAGCCACTGCGGCTGATCCAGCTCAGTCATGAACCCTCAGCAGTCTATGCCGCCGATGCAGCGGCGCGCTGGCGCAATGCGCCTTCTGCGGTGATGCTGACCTATGGCGCCGGTACTCTGAATGCGGTGAATGCGATTGCACAGGCCTACATGGAATATGTGCCACTGCTGGTGTTTGCCGGCTATCCATCGCAGCACGAAGCAGCCTCAGGTTTATTGCTGCATCATCAGGTGAGTGATCTTAACGCGCAGCGACGAATTTTAACTGAAGTCACCTGCGGGCAATGCCGGCTCGATGATCCGGCAACGGCGGCTCAGCAGCTTACTGAGATGATTCAAAGGGCAATATCTGAAAGTAAACCGGTATTGATAGAATTGCCCCGCGATATGGCGAATGCACAAGTGTTGTGTTCTCCTCTTCCTGAGAAGCAGTCTGGCGCGTCGGATGATGTCAATCAAACAGTTCTCAGGAATGCACAACGTCAGCTGGAACAGTTTTGTCTGGATTTGCCAACCAAAGTAATAACCCCCTGTTTACTGGTCGGCGTCAAAGCAAAGCGTTTTGGCTTTGACCATGCAGTCACCGAATTGGCGCAGCGCTGCGGTCTGCCTGCGCTGACGACGTTATTGGGGCGTGGCGTGTTAGATATCAGTGCCGCCAGTTACAAAGGCGTATACAGCGGTGCGAAGGAAGACCCGGCATTACCCTGGCTGCAGCAATCTGACTTGTTAATTTGTGCCGGTGTGATTCGTTCTGACAGTAACTTTGCAGCGCATCCCGGACTTTTGGCCGACAGGCCTGTGCTGTGGGTGGATGAGCAGCAAACTCAATTGCCAGATGGCCGTGTCATTAAATTACCTGCACTTGAGGTGCTCGCCGCACTGCAACATGCTTTTACTGCTCGGGCTGAGGCAAAACCGCAGGTGCAGATAACCGCAGACCCCGGTGAAAATGCCTTCAAGTCAGCATCAGAACAAAACGGACAAACAGCGGGTGTCTGGCGTTCTGATACCCTGGTGAATCGCCTGCATCAGTTGTTAAGTCAACAATCGCAAACCTATCCTTTTGTTGTTGATATCGGTGACTGTTTGTTTGCCGCTTTATCCGCGAATCCTTCCACACTCATCGCGCCAGCGTTTTACGCGTCGATGGGTTTTGCAGTGCCTGCTGCGCTTGGTTTGCAGTTAAGTTCCGGTTTACGTCCGATAGTGTTGGTTGGTGATGGGGCATTTCAAATGACCGGGCTGGAGCTGGGCCATTGCCAGCGGTATGGGCTGAATCCGATCGTCATAGTATTGAACAATCAAAGCTGGGGCATGATTAAAGCTTTTGCGCCCGAGCTGACAGCTGCCGGGTTAGCCGGCTGGCAATATGCCGCGCTTGGCAGAGCTATGGGCTGCGGAGCCAGTCAAATCTGGAACCTGCACCAGTTTGATGGCGCCTTGGCGGACGCACTGGCGGACACACGCAGGCCGCGGTTGATTGAAGTGATGTTGCCACAGCACGGCTACAGTGAAACCCTGGCGAGTTTTCAACGAGGTCTGTGTAGCAGCGCATAACCTGATTGCCTGATGACGGAGCTCAACGGATAGCAATAGCTTTGACCAGCGCAATCACGGGCTTGCCTATTGTGAGGTTGAGCTGGATGGCTGCATAGGGTGTAATTTCAGCCTGTAACAGCTGTCCATCAGCCAATTGCAGTTGGATCAGGAATTGCTGACGGTAGGGCGTTATGTTGGTGATATGGGCTTGTAACTGATTTTGGATCGACAGATCTGCGATCGGAGACAGGGCCAGACTCACGTCTTTGGCCCGAATACTGAGTCTGACCTGACCTTTTGATATTGGGACAGGCTCAGTCAAATCCCCAAGCCAAAGGCAACAACCGTTGCTGAGGACTGGAACCCGCCCCCAACTGTCTTTTTCAGCCGGCATTCCGAAAAACAAAGAGACGATGTCGGAACCATCAAACAAAGGATTATTTGGGTTTGCCAATGCATTAGTGAGACTGGATTGTTCTGTGATTTGACCGGCATCCATCAGCACCAGCTGGTCTGAAAGTTTTTCAACCTCCCGGCTGTCATGCGAGACAAAAAACAGCGGAATACCGGTTTCATCAACCAGGGTCCGGATGTAGGGCAGTATCGCCGTTTTACTCATACTATCTAAGGCCGCAAAGGGCTCATCTAACAGCAATAATTGGGGATTCGCTAATAAGGCCCTGCCAAGAGCCAAGCGTTGTTGTTGCCCACCGGACAGGCTGGTTAACGGTTGCCTCAGCAATGGTTGCAGTTCAAGCATCCTGATAACGTCCGCAGGCTTTAACCGGCGCTGGTCGGGTTGCACCCGGTGAAAGCCATACAATAAATTCTGCTCTGCGGATAAATGGGGTAATAATCCGCTTTGCTGAAAGACCAGACCAATGCGGCGTCGATGCAGCGGGACAAAATTCTGCTGGCGTTGCCAGGGTTGGTCGGCAAAAATGACCGTTGCATCAGGGACCATCTCGAGACCAGCTATCAGTCGCAGTAAACTGCTTTTGCCACAGCCTGATCTGCCGAACAATGCGGTAATGCCGCTGGCAGGCAAAATGGTATCGATGTTCAGACTGAAGTGATGTCTTTGCCAATGCGCTTTTATCCGTAATGCCGTCATCATAGACTCCCGGTTTTGCGACGAGCACCGTAAACCACAAAAAGCACGACAAACGAAAACAGCAACAACAACAATGAAAGCTGCTGTGCCGCCGCATAGTTCATGGCCTCTGCATGATCATAGATGGCGATAGACAATACTTTGGTCTGGCCCGGAATACTGCCACCTAACATCAGAATCACACCAAATTCGCCAAGGGTGTGGGCAAAACTCAGCGTCGCCGCGACGACAAATCCGCCACGGCACAAAGGCAGGATCACAGTAAAAAACCGATCTATTGGGCCAGCGCCCAGGCTGGCCGCGATCTCAACCGGCTGGCGGCCCAGCTGCTCAAATGCCTGTTGCAAAGGCTGCACGGCAAATGGTAACGAATAAAGCACCGACGCCAGCAAAATACCCGGAAAGGAAAATGCCAGATGCGGCAACCCCAGTTGTTGCAGTGTG
>Ga0247724_1000064_pt1 | contig 31301 bp, 20 predicted proteins | sample OKSTACKMC2E_FD_182776 | JGI IMG/M metagenome (GOLD analysis project Ga0247724, IMG submission 182776) | Subsurface sediment microbial communities from gas well in Oklahoma, United States - OK STACK MC-2-E | ecosystem: Environmental > Terrestrial > Deep subsurface > Rock core/Sediment | place... | reverse complement strand
GGTCAGCAACAACGGGTGGCGATAGCGCGGGCGCTCATTACTAACCCGAGTTTGTTATTGGCAGATGAACCAACCGGGAACCTGGATTCGCAAAGCGCTGAGATTGTGATGAACTTGCTGAGCAAATTGCACCAGGATGGCGCGACAGTGCTGATGGTGACACATGACCCGCAACTGGCGGCGAGGGCACAGCGCCGTTTGTATCTGGCCGATGGTCAGTTTGTCGCGACACCAACAGCGCCAGTCACAGCAACACAGCCAACATGTATTGCGCCAGTAAACTCGTCACTGGCCGAACAGAGGGCAGGATGATGCAGATGCTGTTCACGCTGAAGTTTAGCTGGCGCCTATGGCGTGGCCAGCGCCTGCAATGGAGTTTGCTGGCGCTTGGCTTAGGTTGTTTCAGTGCTTTATTGTTGTTGTTACTGCAATTAGGGCCACAGCTGCGCACACCATTGCCGGGCTGGGCGCAGCCGGCAGATTTAGTGGCGACTGTGCACCGCACCGACCCGCAAGGTCGTTATCGGCTCGTTAGTAATGCGGAGCTGTACCGGTTAAAGCAGCAACCCGAGGTGACGGCACTGGCTATCGCGCAATTTGAGGGCAGTGAGCTGCGGATTGCCGAACAGAATATCGACCGTACTATGCTGGTGTATTACAGCGAAAATTTGCCAGCAGTGTTGGGACTTAAAGCGCCTTTTGCCCGCCCGGAAGCAGGGCAGGCGCAGCCGGTGTACCTGAGTCATTGGCTTTGGCAGTTATTGGGTAAACCAGAATTACAAGGCTTAGATGTATTGGTCCGTGCAAATGACAAACGTTATGTGATTGCCGCCGTGTTACCGCCGGCGCTGGACCGCTTTAGTGAGAAACGGCCTGGCCTGTGGTTACCTTGGGAAGACCGGTTTTTACCTTTATCGGATATTGACGCAGGTCACGACACCAGTAAAGGCCCTGGCCCGAAAGCATTGGCGATGACAGAAAACCTTCCCGACAGCATTGGTTTTATTCAGCACAAAGCGGGGACGGACTTAACCGCGCTGGCCAATAACTATGATGCGACACCGGTCGAGTGGTTGGGCCTGCAAGCTTTTAAAATGATTGAAGATAAACATCAGGCTGACATTATTCCGGGTATTGAGCTGTTTCCGGAGCAACGCGCTGACTTATTGCAGCAATTCTGGTTACTGTGTTGCCTGACGCTGTTATGCGGCGCTGTGGTGGCTATTAACCTGGTATTTTGCCTGATTGGTCAGCTGGTGCAGCGCCAACATGAAATGGGCATGCGTCAGGTGTTAGGTGCCCGCAGCCTGCAGTTAAGCCGGCAGCTGGCGCTGGAGCAGTTGCCACTTTGGTGCGCTGCTGTGGTCTTTGGTGGGATGTTGTACTGGCAGGGTTCTGGCTTGTTAGCCGGGCTAACAGTGTATCAGCAATATTTTGGCAGTGCCGGTGTGCCCTTTGCCTGGGGTTATGCCGTCTTTGCCGTGTTGGGGCTGACGTTGTTTTTGCTGCTGTGCAGCCAGTTGCCACTGCTGTGGCTGTTGCGCCGCGCCCGGATGTTTCGTAATCGCCAAGGCCAGCGGAACTTATTGCAGCAACAGCTGGCGTGGGCGCAACAAGTGCTGCAACTTAGTTTTGCCGGTCTGGCACTGGTGCTGGCCTTGTCGCTGCAATTTCAGTTGTTGCAGCAGGAAAAAACTATCAGCCGCTGGTTGCCATTTGAAGAGCTGAAGCTGCGGTTTAATCGCGGAATTCAACCAGATGCGGCGCTGCAGCGTGGTGAATTTGGGGTTTACCGGTCAGAGCAAATAGCGTTTTCCGGCACATTTTCCGAGCCATTGGAACGCAAACTCAGCACTACGGTCTCGGGTCAAACACTGGAGTTGTTTGTTGGCAGTTTCGAAGTTAGCAGCAATTACCTGCAATTCTTAGGCGCCGACGTTTTAGCCGGCACGGCGGCAACAGATACAGACGGCATTGTGATTAATCAGGCATTAGCGGATCGTTTGCTGGAACCTGGCCAGACCTATACCGATTTATCCGGCAGTACACTGAGTTACATGGCCCCCTTCGAAGTACGGGTACAAATTCGCGGCGTGGTGAAAAACCTGCCACATCGCGGTGTGGCAGCGGCACCAATGCCGATGATCTATACCCAGCTGAAACCCAACGGCTGGGGCCCGCATACTTATCTGACCCTCACCACAAATCCGGCGTTAGTCGATGAAGTGACGACAGCACTGGAAGACTGGGCCGACCGGCAAGGCCAGGATTTAGACATCAGCTACCAAGGCACTTTGGCCACCCAGCTGGAACAAATGAATGAACCTTATTGGATTTTTGCCCGCATCTCGTTGCTGTTGGCTGGGGTGATTAGCCTGCTGGCTGCGCTAAGTTTGTATTATCAGCTGAAAACCCAGTTGCTGTTAGAGCAAAGTGTGCTGGCAACCAAGCTTGCCGTCGGCGCCACAGTGCCGGGTTTAATCAGCCGCTTATGTGGCCATCAGCTCGGGTTATTACTGTTCAGCCTGCCGGTCTGTGCGCTGTTGGCGGCAGGGCTTTCGCCCTGGCTGAGCGGCAAATTAGGCGCACCGGTGTTTCAGCCTAGCGCTGTGTTACCGGCGCTGGCACTGCTGCTGGGTCTGGTGCTGCTGGCAACAGTGTTGCCTGCTCTGCGGCTATTGCAAAAACCAATCGCTTTATTGCTGCAGGGCCGGGCCACCTGAGGCGACTTGCCAGAAGGCGCGCATCAGCGGTTCGTGCAGGCGTTTGGATTGCATACAGATGCCCAAATCAAAAGGGCTGAACTGATAATCCAGCGCCAGCACGCGCACCCGGTCGCGCACCGGGCTGTGTTGCACCACAGGGTCGGGCGCTATGGCCACACCAGTGCCAAGCGCCACCATACTGACCATGGCTTCGTGGCCTTCCACCTTGGCGACAATGTTCGGCGTAATGCTCTGATGTTTTAACCAGGCATCGAGGCGGCTGCGCGCCGGACCATGTTCCGGCACGATGAGCGGGATTTTGTCCCAGTCCGGTGCGGCTTCACTGAGTAAATCATTGACTTTACAAGGGATCACCGGAGCTATCAGCTGCAGCGGTAATTTGGCGATGCTGGCAAAAGCGATATTCAGCGGTAAATTCGGCGGGTACACCGCCAGCGCAATATCGGCTTCGTCGTTTTTGACTTTATCGAGCGCCAGTGCAGCGTCACCGGTGGTCAGGCTGATTTCAGCTTTGGGGCACAGCAGGCGGAATTTATCCAGAATGGCCGGTAAATGGCTGTAGCTCGCGGTGACAGTACAAAACAGCCGGATCTCGCCTTGTAAGGCGTCTGAGGTTAATGACAAATCAACCTGCAGCTGATGCCAGTCGGCCAGGTACTGCTTCACAAACTGCTGAAAACGCACACCGGCTGGCGTCAGCCGCACCGACCTCTTGTCACGGCTAAACAGCTGCACGCCTAAATCATCTTCCAGCCGCTGAATAATCCGCGTCAGCGTCGACGGCGATACATATAACTGTTCACTGGTTTTACTGAAATTCAGGCTGCTGGCCAGATGCAGATAAAGCTGCGCGCTGCGGATATCCATCAGATTTTCATTCTTAATTGCAAAAAGTGAAATACTGTTTTGAGAATATATCACTTCACGCAATGAAACCAGTGGCCTATGCTGGCTTTATCAAAACAGCGCACAGAGCGTTGTTCTGCCAAAGCTCCGACAGTGCTTGTTGCACGACCGGACCGGCAAATCAGAATTATCAGGATCGACAGATGGCTAATTATTTCAACACACTGAACTTACGCCAGCAGTTAAAGCAGCTGGGCAAATGCCGTTTTATGCAAAAAGAAGAGTTTGCTGACGGTTGTAACTTTATCAAAGGTTGGAAAGTGGTCATCGTTGGCTGTGGTGCTCAGGGTTTAAACCAGGGCCTGAACATGCGCGATTCTGGCGTGAACATCTCTTATGCACTGCGCGCTGATGCCATTGCGCAAAAACGTAAATCTTTCCTGCAGGCCAGCGAAAATGGTTTCACTGTAGGCACTTACGAAGAATTAATTCCAACGGCCGATCTGGTCCTGAACCTGACGCCGGACAAACAGCATACTTCAGTCGTCAAAGCGGTGATGCCGCTGATGAAACAAGGCGCGACGCTGGCTTATTCGCACGGTTTTAATATCGTCGAAGAAGGCACGCAAATCCGCAAAGACATCACCGTTATCATGGTGGCGCCGAAGTGCCCGGGCACTGAAGTGCGTGAAGAATACAAACGCGGTTTTGGTGTACCGACACTGATTGCGGTGCATCCGGAAAACGACCCGAACGGCAACGGCCTGGCCATCGCCAAAGCTTATGCCTCTGCTACCGGCGGCGATCGTGCCGGCGTGCTGGAATCCAGCTTTGTAGCGGAAGTGAAATCAGATTTGATGGGCGAGCAAACCATTCTGTGCGGCATGTTACAGACCGGCGCGATTCTGGCGTACGACAAACTGGTTGCTGATGGTTATGAAGCCGGTTTTGCTGCCAAGTTAATTCAGTTTGGCTGGGAAACCATTACCGAAGCGCTGAAGCACGGTGGCATCACTAACATGATGGACCGCCTGTCTAACCCGGCGAAAATCAAAGCCTATGATTTGGCTGAACAATTAAAAGGCATTCTGCAGCCACTGTTTGCCAAGCACATGGATGACATCATCTCCGGTAAGTTCTCTGAGACTATGATGGCGGACTGGGCCAACGACGACAAACAACTGCTGGGCTGGCGCGAAGAAACCCGTCAAAGCGGTTTTGAAAACGCACCGGTATCGAGCGAGCAGATTGCAGAACAAGATTATTTCGACCGCGCGATTTTGTTAGTCGCGATGGTGAAAGCGGGTGTTGAACTGGCGTTTGATACCATGGTTGAAGCCGGTATTGTCGAAGAATCAGCGTATTACGAGTCGCTGCATGAAACGCCACTGATTGCGAACACTATTGCCCGTAAACGTCTGTATGAGATGAACGTGGTGATCAGCGACACGGCAGAATACGGTAACTATCTGTTTGCTAACGCCGCAGTCCCAATGCTGCGCGACCTGGTGAACAACATCAGCCCGGAATTATTGGGCAAAGGTTTAGCCTCAGCCAGCAACGGTGTTGATAACGTGCGGTTGATTGAAGTAAACGAAGCCATCCGTAATCATCCGGTGGAAATCGTTGGCAAGAAATTACGGGGTTATATGACCGCGATGAAGCGGATTGTGATTAGTGCTTAATTGGCGAGCGCTTCAATAGCGCTGCCAACCCCACACTGAGTTTTTTACGTGGACCTTGGTTGTTTGCCCGGCTTTGCCGGGCTTTTTTTTATGCGCACCATCCATGGCGCTTACCCTACGGGCCAACGCTTCGCGTTGTTAAAAATTGCTCCTGGCAATTTTTTATATCCAGGGAAGGATGGTACAGCGAAGCAGGGATTTCAAAACGCCAACAGTTTGGCGTTTCGCCTGATGAGCACCATTCGCTCTGCGAATGGAAAATGCAGGTACGTGGTACCCAGTACGTGGTACCCAGAGCTTTTCCGTGATGCGCACCATCCATGGCGCTTACCCTACGGGCCAACGCTTCGCGTTGTTAAAAATTGCTCCTGGCAATTTTTTTATTTACAGGAAGCGCGGCGATGCGCGCCAGCCACATTTTTTGATACCGTATGTTCAACCGACTCTGTTTCGCAAAGGAACCTTATGAAATCTATCGCCCTGATTGCACACGACGGTAAAAAAGCTGAATTGCTGGATTGGGTCGCAACCCATGCGGCTTTTTTCCAGAACAAAACCTTGTACGCCACCGGTACCACCGGGCGCCTCATCAGCGACAAATTACAGCTGCCGGTGCATTGTTTTGCCAGCGGGCCACTTGGCGGCGACCAGCAAATCGGAGCTTTGATTGCAGAGCAAAAAATCGACTGGCTGGTATTTTTCTGGGATCCGCTCAGTTCCCAGCCGCACGATCCGGATGTCAAAGCACTCATTCGCCTTGCTGTGGTATGGAATATCCCGGTGGCCTGTAACAAAGCCACCGCCGATTTTATTGTGCATTCGAGTTTATTTCAGACCGATTATCAGCGCGCGGTGCCGGATTTCAGCGCCCATCAGCGCCGCTTTGAGCCGGGGAAATCATAGGCCTTGGACACCAAGAGTCAGCGAAGTTGAGATCTGTACCGGCAACTTCAGAAAGACATGCGCTGCAGACGCAGTGCATTAGTGACGACCAACACACTGCTACAGGCCATGGCCGCACCGGCAATGACCGGGTTTAAAAAGCCCATCGCGGCGAGCGGGATGCCGATGGTATTAAAGGCAAAAGCCCAGAACAGATTTTGCTGAATATTTCTGTAAGTGGCACTGGCGAGCTGCAAGGCGGAGGCAACCAGCGCCGGGTTGCCGCGCATCAGCGTCATTGCCGCAGCGCTGACGGCAACTTCAGTGCCGGTGGCCATCGCAATGCCCAAATCGGCCTGCGCCAAAGCCGGTGCATCATTGATGCCGTCGCCAACCATCGCCACCTGAAAGCCTTGTGCCTGAATATCCGCAATCGCCTGTGCTTTGCCTTGGGGTAACACTTCGGCCTGTACATGATTGAGCCCCAACTGCTCTGCGATATAGCTGGCGCTTTGTTGAGAATCTCCGGTTAACATCGCGACTTGAATGCCACGCTGCTGCAGTTTTTGCACTGCGGCTTTGGCTGCAGGTTTGGCCTGGTCGGCAAAGCAGAACAGCCCCAGCAGCTTGGCCTGGCCAGCGTTGGTTTCGGCCAGCCAGGACACGGACGCGCCCGGGATCTGGATTTGATCGGTTGGCAATGTTAATCCCAGTTCGCGCATCCAATGGCCAGACCCCAGCACCAGAGTACGCTCGCCGAACTGTGCCTGCACGCCTTTACCGGCCACCACAGTGAACTGGTTGACTTCGCCAGCTGGCACTTGCTGGATTTGGGCATACTGGACCACCGCTTTGGCCAGCGGATGTTCGCTATGCTGCGACAGCGCATAAGCCATCCGCAGCACTGTTTGCTTTTCTTCTGCGAATGCGGTCAGTTGTAGTAGTTCAGGTTTACCTGCAGTCAGGGTGCCGGTTTTATCAAAAACTACATAATCGATGTTGGTCGCCTGCTCCAGTGCAACAGCATCTTTGACCAGAATGCCGTGGCGGGCGGCTGTGCCGGTGCCGGCCATAATAGCCGCCGGTGTCGCAAGACCAAGCGCGCAAGGGCAGGCGATCACCAACACCGCCACAGCGTGTAAGATGCCTTGTTCCCACTCGTTCAACGCCAAGCCCCAAACCAGCAGTGTGCAGAGCGCAATCAGCAGCACGATGGGTACAAAAACATTGCTGATCTTATCGACCAACGCCTGCACCGGTGCTTTGGCGCCTTGTGCCTGCTCGACTAACCGGATGATTTTTGCCAGTGTTGATTCGGCACCGACGGCGGTGGCAGTAAATTCCAGCACACCATCCAGATTAATAGCGCCACCGGTCAGCCGGTCGCCGTCGCTTTTATGCAGCGGAATACTTTCGCCGCTGATCAGCGCTTCATCGACATGGCTGCTACCGCTTATCACCATACCGTCGGCCGGAATGCGCTCGCCGGGCAGAACTTTCACTCTGTCGTGTTTTTTTAACGCCGCGGCAGCGATGCTGTGCCAGCGGCCATCACGCCAGACGGTGGCCGTTGTTGGCTTTAAGTTTTCCAGCGCCAGCAATGCATCTGTGGTGCGTTTTTTCGCGCGTTTTTCTAAGAATTTACCGAGCAATACCAGCGTCAGTACCGCTGCACTGCTTTCAAAATACAGATGTGGGGCGCCATGATGACCGTCAAAGCTGTACCACAGATAAAGCGACAAACCATAAGCCGCGCTGGTGCCGATCGACACTAATAAATCCATATTGCCGCTTTTTGCTTTTAGGGCGTGCCAGCCGGCTTGGTAAAAACGGGCGCCAAAATAAAACTGCACCGGCGTTGCCAGCAGCCACTGCCAGAATGCCGGCAGCATCCAGTCGAAGCCGACTAACATGCCAAACATCGGCAGTACCAACGGAATGGTCAGCAACGCTGCACCGATCACCGGCCAGCTGTCCTGTTGGTAAAAGGCGAGTTGATTTGGCGCTGTGCCGCCTGCTTCAGGCCCGTGCCCGGCCCCAATTTCCGTTTCAGCGACAGTTGGCGCCAGCACCAGTTCATAACCAGCGTTTGCCACCGCTTGCGCCAGACTGTCATCAGAAACGGCGTTGGTTAAGCGCAGGCTGACCTGCTCGGTGGCCAGATTGACGCTGGCGGCCAACACACCAGACACTTTCAGCAAACTTTTTTCGACCCGACCAGCGCAGGAGGCACAACTCATGCCTTTAACCGCGAATTGCCGTGCAGAACCTTCCAGCTGATAACCTGTTGCTAAGACAGCAGCTTCCAGCGCCTGAGTGGGGACGTCACCTGTCACTGCCGCCGTCTCAGTCGCCAGATTGACACTGGCCTGCGTGACGCCGTCGACCGCACTTAAGGCTTTCTCCACCCGGCCAGCGCATGAGGCGCAGTTCATTCCCTTGATTTTTAACGTCGTGGTGATGGTCATATGATTTGCTCCGGCCCAACCATGGCTTTGATGGCAGCAGGCTAAACCTTGCCATAGTGGGAAGGTCAATAGTTACAGTGAGTGCGCCCCGACAATTTTTGCCAGATCCCAGCGCTGCATTTCATAAAGACGCGAAACAGTGCGCTCAAAGGCAAAACTCAGCTGACTGGCCTGATACCAATGCTCGGGCGTGCTGTCGGCGGTGCAGAGCAGCAACACCCCACGCTCATAACATTCATCGACCAGCGCAATCAGCCGGCGTGCTTCGTTGTCGAGTTTGCTGACAAACACCTCGCTGTGTTCGCGCTGATAATTCTCTTCCACGCCATGCAAAATGGCGGTGGCGCTTTCAGGCAAAAACTGCGGAATATTGGCCAGTGCAATAGCGCGATATTGTCTGCCCTGCTCGGGCTGGCACAGTGCCATGTAGTCAAGCTGACTGCGTGGCCCGCTGCAAAGCGCCATGAAGTCAAAACCAATGACGTGTTGATTGCGCCATAAGGCCGGTATCGGCCTGTTGTGCACCAGCACCTGCTCGCAGGGCTCTACCGGGCCAAAATATTGCTGCGCCTGTTGTGCCAGCCAGTCGGCGGGTTTGGCGATGCCGAGATACCGCCAGTCGGTGACCTGGCAGCGGCGATAATCGATGCCGGCATCCAGACTTAGTACCTGGCAATGTTGCTGCAACACATCGATAAAAGGCAGGAAACGCGCGCGTTGCAGGCCGTTTTTGTACAAATCCTCTGGCGCACAGTTGGACGTGGCGACCAGCACCACGCCTTGTGCAAACAGCTCGCGCCATAAGGTGGCCAGTAACATCGCATCGCCAATGTCGCTGACAAAAAACTCGTCAAAACACAGCAGCTGATATTGTGCCGCCCAGCTGCGCGCGACCTGCACTAACGGGTCCGGTTCACCTTGTCTGGCGCGTAATTCCTGATGCACCGCCGCCATAAAATGATGGAAATGCAGCCGGAGTTTACGTGGCGTAGCGGTCGTGTCAAAGAACCAGTCCATCAGCATGGTTTTACCGCGCCCGACCGGGCCGTACAGGTAAATACCCGTACCAGCCTCGCCTAAAGCCAGCTGCTGTTGCAGTTGTGCCAGTGCACTCACCAGTTGCTGCTGTGCCGCATCCGGCTGCAACTGGCCATTGGACATGGCAGCCTGGTAGCGTTGTTGCAGGCTATCCGGCTGCGCGATTTGGGTTAAAGCTGTCACTTATTCCGCTTTATATTCAGCTATTTATTCGCTGGGGCCTTTACCAATATAACGCTCCAGCCATTGACCAAATTCGTGATACCAGTAAATTGAGTTTTGTGGTTTTAAGATCCAGTGATTTTCGTCCGGGAAATACACCAGCCGCGCATCGACGCCTTTGCCTTTCAGCACGCCGTACAGGGCTAACCCCTGCGTCACCGGCACACGATAATCCTGCTCACCATGAGTGATCAGCATTGGCGTATTGAAGTTTTCCGCGAACATGGCCGGGCTGGCTTTCAATACGTTGTCTTTGTCTTTCCATGGCGAGCCGGCATAAGCATAAGTGCGCATTAAAGTACTGTCGGAAGCAAACTGTGCCATCAGGTCATAAACGCCGGCGTGATTAACTAAGGCTTTGTATTTAGTGCTGTGGCCGGCTATCCAGCTGACCAGATAACCGCCATAACTGCCGCCGGCGGCTGCAACCCGGCTTTCGTCGATATAGCCGCGGGAAGTCATGTAATCGATGGCCGCTTCGCTATCAAAAAACGGCTTGGTGGCATGGTCACCATGAATGGACGCAGTGAAAGCCTCACCAAAACCGGTCGAACCATGGAAGTTTGGCATGATCACCACATAGCCCATCGCGGCAAACACTTGCGGGTGCCAGCGCGTGCCAAAAGCGTCGTTAAATGCACCGTGCGGTCCGCCGTGTAACAGGCTCAGCAGTGGCCAGCGTTTATTCGCGTCAAAGTTGGGCGGGAAAATCACAAACATCTGGATCGGTTTGTTATCCGAGCCCGGATACGTCATTTCTTCAACTTTGCCCCACTGAGTATTTTGCTGCAGCGCCGTGTTGATTTGGCTGATTTGTTTTAAAGTGCGGCTTTTATTGTCGAGCAGGAAAATCTCCGGCAACTGGCTGATGCCATGCTGCACCAATGCAAACTGCGCCGGTCCTGCGACCTGCACCTGTTCATTAGTGGCCTGGCGCAGCACTTGTTTCACCGGGCCACCGGCGGCCGGCACGGAAAACAACGACACCCGCGCTTTGTCTTCGGCGAGGAAATACAACATCTGGCCGTCTTTGCTGAAGAACCACTGCCGTGGCGACAAATCGATATTGCCGGCCAGCACTGTGGCGGTTTTGGCCGCGAGGTCAAACCGGGTCAGTTTGACATTGTCATTGCCAAAATCAGTGCGTTTTTGTGCGCCGTACAGCAGGCTGCGGCCGTCCGGGCTGAACACCGGTTTGCTGTCATCGGCCGGATTGGCTTCGGTCAGATTGACTGCTTTGCCACTGCCGTCGGTCGGCACTAAATACACGTCATAATTTAAGCTGTTATACGGCGGTTTACTGCTGACTGCACTCAAGGCCAGCAGTTTGCCGTCTGGGGATAAATCAAATTCGACGCCGCCGTCCAGGCTGGTCCATTGTGCCCAGCCCGGTGTCAGCGCCTGCACGTCACCAGTTGCGATGTCATAGGCAAAAAACTGCGTAACTTTGTCGTCGGTGAGGAAATGGTCCCAGTAGCGGTAAATGCGGTTTTCGCTGACTTTGGCCGAATGTAGTGGTTTTTTCTCATCTTTCAGCAGCTTAAAGTCACCGGCAAAGCCCGCCGGCACTTGCGCACTGAACAGGATTTTTTTGCCATCCGGGAAAAACTGCGGATTGCTGACACTGACCGGCAAATCTGTCAGCTGGCGGGCTTCACCACCGCCTAAGGTCAGCAGTTGCAACTGGTTTTGCTCGCCATCGCGTTTGGAAACAAATACCAGCTGGCGGCCGTCCGGGCTCCAGGCTGGCTGATTGTCAGCGGCCGGATGGAAGGTCAGCTGGGTTTGCCGGCCGGAACCCAGTTCCAGCAGGTGCAAATCGGTATTACTTTTATTCTTGGCCAGGTCATAGCGGTTCAGGCTAAAGACCGCGCGCTGACCGTCCGGCGACACCTGCATACCAGCTGGTTTTTGCACCTGATATAAGTCAGTTGCGGTCAGTGGGGCGGCAGTACTGGCGTGTAACTGAGCGGTAAAACCAAGCAAAACCGCGGCAACAAAACTGATCTGTTGAGGTCGGTACATAGATATAATTCCGGGCTGAATAATTGCCGCTAGCATAGGTGAAGCAGCACGGCCTTAGCAACAGCGTAGGCACGGCGCCGGCGACGGCTGAGATTGAATGCCGGGAAAAACCGACAGATGAGATCTGTGGTTGGTTTTTTCCCGTTATACTGCCTTGTTTTCAAAAAATTGATGGTGGATGTTGATGAAATTCAGATTGTTAAGTCTTGTGCTATTCACGTCAGGTTTCGCCTGCGCCCAAGCGGCCGAAGTCAATGTCTATTCTGCACGCCAGCAGGAACTGATTAAACCTTTGCTGGATAAATTCAGTCAGCAAACTGGTATTAAGGTGAATTTGATCACCGGCAAACCAGACGAGCTGTTAAGCCGGATGCAAAGTGAAGGCCGCAATAGTCCGGCAGATTTGTTAATCAGTACCGATGTTGGCCGGCTGTACCGGGCGCAACAATTAGGTTTGCTGCAGCCGCTGCAATCCAAAACCCTGGAGCAGGCCATCCCGGCTGCTTTACGCGACCCGGCCGGCCACTGGTTTGGTTTAACCACCAGAGCGCGGCCCATTATTTATGTCACCGGCAAAGTGAATCCAAAAGATCTCAGCACTTACGAAGATTTAGCCTCGCCAAAATGGCGCGGTAAAATTTGTATCCGTTCTTCCGACAATATCTATAACCAGTCCATGCTGGCCGGCATGATTGCGGTGCTGGGTGAAGAAAAAACTCAGGCCTGGGCAAATGGCTTAGTGCAGAATTTTGCCCAGCCGCCCAAAGGTGGCGATCGGGACCAAATCAAGGCCGCTGCGGCCGGTGTCTGTGATATCGCCATTGCCAATACTTATTATCTGGCGGCGATGTTTGATGATGCCAAAGATGCTGCTGCAGCAAAAGCTGTGTCCGTGTTCTGGCCTAATCAGCAGGACCGTGGCGTTCATATCAATATCTCAGGCGCAGCTGTTGCCAAATATGCGCCCAATGCCAAACAAGCGGCCCAATTGCTGGAATACATGACCGGGGCTGACGCTCAGGCCTGGTACGCGCAAACCAACCATGAGTATCCGGTGGTGCAGGGTGTAGCGCGCAGCAGCGTGTTGCAGGGTTTTGGTGAATTCAAAGCCGATGCGTTGCCGCTGGTTAAATTAGGTGAACTCAACCAGCAGGCGATCCAGATCATGGATAAAGCCGGGTGGAAATAACACTGAGCTGCGCCTGAAGCCGCCGATGAAAGCATCTCCGTTCTGGCGCCATCCGCAGTGGTGGCTGTTGCCGGCATGCCTGCTGCTGCCGCTGTTGGTGGTTTATGCCAGCTGGGGGCAGTTTAACGCCAAACTGTGGTCGCATCTGACCACCACTGTGCTGCCGGATTATCTGCTGAACTCGCTGCTGCTGGCGGCCGGTGCCGGGGGGCTGGCCGCGTTGCTTGGCGCGTCACTGGCCTGGCTGCTGCATTTTTACCAGTTTCCCGGTCGCAGGTTGTTTCAGCTGTTGCTGATCCTGCCGCTGGCGCTGCCGGCTTATATCATCGCTTACAGTTACACCGCTTTACTGGATTTTAGCGGCCCTTTGCAGCAGGGGCTGCGACAGCTCACCGGCCTTGGCTACGGTGATTACTGGTTTCCGCAGGTCCGCTCCGTTGGCGGCGCCATCTGTTTATTTGCGCTGGTGTTATATCCCTATGTCTATCTGCTGACCCGTGCGGCGCTGGCCGGTCAGAGCCCGCGCTGGCAGGAAGCCTGCCAGACGCTTGGCGTCAGCCGGCGGCGTTATTTCCTGACTGTGTTACTGCCACTGACCCGGCCTGCGGTGTTCGGCGGTATGGCGCTGGTGATGATGGAAGTGTTCGCCGACTATGGCACAGTGCAATATTTTGGTATTCCGACGCTGACCACCGGCATCTTCCGCACCTGGTTTGGCATGAATGACCGCTCCGGTGCGGCGCAGCTGTCGTCGGTGCTCTGTACTCTGGCCTTAGCCCTGATGTTGCTGGAACTGTACAGCCGGCGTCAGCTGCGGTTTTATCATACCGGACAGGCCGGCAAGACGTTGCAGCCTCAGCAGCTGAAAGGTGTCCGCGCCTGGCTGGCGACCTTCGCGGTGAGCCTGGTGTTGTGGCTGGCGTTTTTTTGGCCGGCGCTGGCTTTGTTGACCTGGAGCCTGGAAACTCCGGCGGCCTGGCTGTCGTTGGATTATCTGCAGTTGCTGGCCAACAGTCTTGGTCTGGCTGCGCTTAGCACAGTGCTGCTGCTGGTGGTTGCTCTGGTGCTGGTGTATGGCCTGCGGCAAGGTCTGCCGGCCTGGCAGCAGCTGCTGATCCGGCTCAGTGGCCTTGGTTATGCCGTGCCAGGCACTGTCATTGCCATTGGTGTGATGTGGCCATTAAGCGCATTCGACAACTGGCTTGACCTTTTTATGGAACAGCAATTTGGCATTCGTACCGGGTTGTTATTGTCTGGCACTGTGCTGGCGTTGCTGCTGGCTTATCTGGTGCGATTTCTGGCGGTGGCCATGCAGGCGCTGGAGTCTGGCATCAGTCAAATCAAACCCAGTATGGATCAGGCCGCGGCCAGTCTCGGCTGTTCACGCACGCAGCTGCTGTGGCGTTTGCATTTGCCATTACTGAAAACCTCGTTATGGACCGCCGCTTTGCTGGTATTTGTTGATGTTTTGAAAGAATTGCCGGCCACGCTGTTATTGCGGCCGTTTAATTTTGACACGCTGGCCGTGCGTACCTTTGAACTGGCCTCTGATGAACAGCTGGCGGCCGCAGCGGTGCCGGCGCTGACCATAGTGCTGGCTGGTCTGTTGCCGGTGATTTTGCTGAACAAAGCGGCACTGAAAAGCTGATCCCGCCGCGTGGAGAACCTGTAAATGTTGACAATCAAACAGCTGGAACTGCATTACGGCCAGACCCGGGTCGTACAGGAATTCAGTCTGGCACTGGCCACAGGCCAGATTGGCTGTCTGCTGGGGCCTTCCGGTTCCGGCAAAAGCTCAGTTTTGCGTGCCATTGCCGGTTTTGAGTCCTTGACGCAAGGCGAAATCTGGCTGGGGGATTCGATCGTCAGCTCGGTAACTGTGCAGCTACCGCCGGAGCGGCGCAAAGTCGGGATGGTGTTTCAGGATTATGCGTTGTTCCCGCATTTAACCGTGGCTGGCAATGTCGGTTTTGGCCTGCATCAGCTGCCTGTGGCTCAACGCCGCCAACGGGTCATGCAGATGCTGGAGCTGGTCGGTTTGACTGAACTTGCTGATCGCGCCGTGCACCAGCTGTCTGGCGGACAACAACAGCGGGTTGCGCTGGCCCGGGCACTGGCACCGGCGCCGGGGCTGTTGTTACTGGATGAGCCTTTTTCTGGTCTGGATGCTGATTTACGCGAAGCGCTGGCCCGCGAGATCCGGCAAATTTTACAGCACGAAGGCATCACGGCGTTGCTCGTCACCCATGATCAGCATGAAGCTTTTGCCATGGCGGACCAGCTCGGGGTGATTGCGCAGGGCCAGCTGCAGCAGTGGGGCAGTGCCTATGAACTCTATCATCAGCCGGTCAACCGTTTTGTCGCCGAATTTATCGGCGAAGGACATTTGCTTGCTGTGCAGCAGCTGGCCGGGCAAGCCGTGACGGCACTGGCGCCATTGCCGCTGACTGCTCCGGCAGATGCCACCTGGTTATTGGTGCGTCCGGAAGATATTGCGCATGATGACGACAGTCCGCTGAAGGCCAAAGTGATTAGCACCGCTTTTCGCGGCAGTTGTTATCACTACGAACTGCAGTTATTAAACGGCGAACTATTGAGCTGTCAGCTGCAAAGCCATCATTGCCATGCGGTGGGCGAATGGATAGGCATCAGAGCTGAGCTGGCTCATTGGGTGCTGTTTTCGGCCACCGGCTCGAGAAAATGAAGTTTCAGATAAGTGCGGTAAATCGGTACGGCTTTGTTGATTTGTAACTGCTGCCACAGTGCATTGGCCTGGTCCGGATGGCGCTGATAAAACGGCTTACTGAACAGCAGGTAGCCGGTATTACTGTGCAGCGGTGGTTGTAATACCTGCAGGCCGCGTTCACTGATGACCGATGAGATCACCGGTTGACCGGCGACCTGGCATAAGGTGGTGACGGCATGAATGCGCCCCGCCTGCAGCAGCTCCAGGTCCATAGTGCCGGACAAGGTGTAGTGCATCGTCACTTGCTTGGGTCCCGGCACCACCAAGGGCGCATAACCCAGCGGCCTCGCTACCACCAGACTGTCGATGCCGCTGACCTGTTCACCATCCCAGCGCCAGGGGCTATCCGGTTTTTTCACCAGACAAGTGTGATGTTCACTGAAGGCGCGGCTGGAGTCTGGCTTGCCGTCCTGCAGTGGATACTGCCCAATCGCTTCGCGCTCCGGCCTGTAACTGGCGACCACGGCGTCGATATCACCCGACTGCAGTCTGGCCAGACAACGTTTCCATGGGCGGCGTTCCAGCTGCAGCTGTAGCCCTGGCACCTGCGCGACTAATTCCTTCAAATGGTCGATAGTAGCGCCGGGATAGTCTTTCGGCACTATAGCGCCCTGACCCCGGTAATAGGGTTCCAGCGGTTTGTCCTCGTAGCAAAACCGCAGCACCACAGCATCAGTGGCAATAACCTCATCCGCCTGCACTATGGTGGCGCTTAGGCAGCAGAGCAAGCTCAGTACAGTGATGATACGCAGCATAGCAGTCCATCCAATGCGGTCGGGGCTGCAGTATCGCATAAAATTCACACAGAAGAAAAACCGGGCAAAGAGGCATAACTTTGCCACGGCGGGCCCAAATAACGCGCCTCAAACCGTGGCGCCGGGGCAGGCAGGACAGGGAAACAAAGGTGTTATTACAGCGGTTGTTGTAAAAAAGCTTTCAGTTGAGGGGTAATCGCCTGAATATTCAATAAACCATCTAAGTGGCCCATCTGGCCGGGGATCTGCGACAGCTGGTTGGCTGTGCTGCGGGAGTCCGCTGTGCCAGCTGTGCCAAGCGCTTGCTGGCTTTGCTGTGCCATTTGCGGTGTCAGCAATAAGTCGCCCGCCGCCGGCAACCACAACACTGGCGCTTTGATATTTTTGATGGCTTGTTGCCAGTTATCGCCCATGCCGGCGCGCCATAACTGCGATGCGCGCACCAGATACAGCAAATGATTGGCGTCTTGCAGCGCAGCGCGCTGAGTCGCAACGGTAAGCAATTGGTCGAGCGCGGTGAAACTGGCACGGATATCCTGATGCGCGGCTGTATCTGCACGTAAATCCGGGTATTTCTGGTTAAAGCCGGCCGGATTTAACGCATCCAAAGTCACCCAGGCCAGCGCCATCGCCAGACCGGCGGTTGGTTGTTGCGGTTTGTCGTAATAATCGCCTTGTTGCCAGTGTGGGTCGGTTTTGATCGGATAAGCCCAGCGCTCTAATTTGATGGCGCTGTAAGCATCGATATAAGCAGTACCAATCACCGGCACCAGCCGCTGCACGCGCTCCGGATAACGCTGCGCCCACTCAATCGCCTGGAAAGAGCCCATCGAAGCGCCGACCACGGCGTGTAGCTTGTGGATGCCGAGGCTGTCCAATAAGGCTTTTTGCACTTCAACAAAATCGGTGATGGTCACCACCGGAAAACTCAGGCCATATCTTTTACCTGTCGCCGGATTGATGCTGGCGGGGCCAGTGGTGATCACATGTGGATCTTTGACATTGGCGTTGACCAGCGTATCGACGCTAATGACATAAAACTGATTGGTATCAATAGCTTTGCCAGGGCCAATAATGGCGTCCCAATAACCGGGGGCGGCGTCTGTGGCTTGATATCGGCCGGCCGCATGCGAAGTGCCGGAAAAATAATGCGTGATTAAAATCACATTTGATTTATTGGCATTGAGCTGGCCATAAGCTTCCCAGCCAACCTGCACCTGCTTTAACTGTGCGCCGTTTTGGGTAGTGAAGTTTGCCAGTTCAAAGCGCTGTTTTTGCACCAGCGGCAGCTCTGCCGCCTGGCTGGCAAAAGCACACATTAAACTCAGTGCCAAGCTCAGTACCAAGCTCATTGTAGGAGCGCCGGATTTTATTAGATTTCGCATGCGAAACTGTCCCGTTTAAAAGCGTTGCTAAAACCACTGAAACAATAAAATCGCCAGGCCAGTCCCGAGCGCCGGCACTACCACTGTCACTGCCGCGACCGGCCAATAAGCCTGCTGGTGACTTTCGCCACAAATCGCCCGGATGGTGGTGACCACATAACCGTTGTGCGGCAGCGAATCCAAAGCGCCGGATGAAATCGCCACAACGCGATGCAATTCGTCAGCCTCGACGCCACGGTCCAGATACACCGGCGCCAGTTCCGGCAGCGCAATCGCCTGACCGCCGGAAGCCGAGCCGGTAAGACCGGCAATAGCACTGACTGCCACGGCCGCACCCAAGAGTTCAGGCCCGGGTAAATGTGTCATGGTCTGGACAATATCGGAAAAAGCCGGCGTCAGTTTGGCGACAGCACCAAAACCGACCACTGCGGCGGTGTTACCAATCGCCAGCAAAGAACCCATTACCCCTTCGTTGATGGCTTTGTCCAGGCTTTGAATAAAACGCCGGTTCAGTAAGTACAGCGCCAGCACACCGCCGCTCAGTGCGACAATCAGCGCGGCCTGCTGCAGACTATGGTGTAACCAGTTGGATAACCCCAACACCACCAGCAGCGGGATCAGGCCCATAATGGGGTGCGGCAGCGCGCGGTCGGTCAGCTGCGGGTCGCTGTCGCGGCCAATAAAAACTTCGCCTTTGGCCACGGCACTTCGGATCATTTTGCTTAACCAGGCATAACCAAAAGCCGCCATAAAAATTGCAACCACGATACTGACTTCCCAGCCGGCATAAGGGGAAGTGTGCAGGTATTGAATGGGGATCCAGTTCTGAATTTCCGGTGAACCGGCTGAGGTCATGGTGAAAGTCACAGAGCCTAAGCCCAGCGCGGCCGGAATAAAACGCCGTGGTAAGTTAGCGTCTTTAAACAAACTGACCGCCATCGGGTAGGCGGAAAACGCCACCACAAACACCGACACCCCGCCGTAGGTCAGCACCGCACAAGCCAGCACCACAGCGGCGACGGCATGCGCCCGGCCGAGTTTTTTCACAATCCACAGGGCTACGGCATCGGCTGCGCCGCTGTGTTCCATCAGTTTGCCAAACAGCGAACCTAACAAAAACATCAGGAACCAGGCGGCGACAAAACCGGAGAAACCGTTCATGTAAGCGTGAATAAAATTGGCATTGCCGCTTTGTTGCCAGAACGGAATACCGTTGGTAAGCGCGACAAACAACGCGCACAGCGGCGCCAGAATAAACAGGTTCAGCCCACGCATCGTCAGCCAGATCAGCAGGCAGAGCCCAAGCAACAAGCCGGTTAAACTCAGCATAAAAAAGTCCTTGCATCGGTTTTTTTTGAGTCTGAGCCATCAGGACGCGCATCTCTATAGTACTAAGGTACAGATTAACATTTCATCAGTTCGGCCTAAAGTAACGCTATCAGTCTGAGCGTTCCGTCACTGATTTGTCTGTGCCCCGATTTTTATGACAGCGGTACCAAGGCAGGTTAGTATCAAAACGAGATGCTCGGATCACCTATAACAAGTAACTGAAATACATCAGAAAAATAAGTGATAGCCGAGATCAGCAGGAGATGCCCGATGGCCCAGAATAACTATAAATCGCACCGTACCACACACAATTCATTTAAACCGGCACTGTTGGCGCTGACGATCAGCGCTGTGCTGGCAGGCCCTGTGTATGCACAGGAGCAAGCCGCAGACGCGAATGCGAAAAAAGAAGAGGCGGCCCTGGAAGTGATCCAGGTGACTGCACGGCGCACCGCAGAAAATCTGCAATCAGTGCCGGTGGCAGTGACCTCGATTGGCGCTGAAGATTTAAAGCAAAAAGGCATCGAAAACCTGACGGCTATTCAGCAGCAATCGCCAAATACCACTTTGCAGGTATCGCGTGGCACCAACAGTACCTTGACCGCGTACATCCGCGGTATTGGTCAGCAAGACCCGCTGTGGGGTTTTGAGCCTGGCGTCGGCATCTACATTGATGACGTCTACATGGCGCGGCCACAAGGCGCAGCGCTGGATATTTATGATGTTGAGCGCATCGAAGTATTACGTGGCCCGCAAGGCACTTTATATGGCCGTAACACCATCGGTGGCGCGGTGAAATATGTCACTAAACCTTTAAGCGGTGAAGATGAATTTGCCATTCGCGGCACAGTCGGCAGCTACCATCAGCGCGATTTAAAACTGTCCGGCCAAAAAGCTATCACGGATAAACTCTCGATCGGCGGCGCCGGTGCATTTTACGACCGTGACGGTTTTGGCAAATTCCTCAATACCGGCGCAGAAAACTACAACAAAGACATCATCACTGGCCGGTTCAGCGCACAATATCAGGCCACCGACAGCCTGCGCTTTAACTTTGCCTATGACAAAACCAAAGATGATTCCAATTCCAAAGGCGGCCATCGTTTAACGCCAAGTTTGCTGACCAAAGAAACGCCACCGTCGAATGTCTATGACTCCAACACCAGTATGCCAGCCACCAACTCTGTGCGTACTGAAGGCCACTCACTGACGATGGCCTGGGATATCAATGCCGACTGGACGATGAAAGCCATCACTGCCAAGCGTGAAGGCATCACCGATACCAATATCGACTTTGACTCGACCAAATTACCGTCGCTGGACGTCCCGGCCTTTTATGAAGACGAACAGACTTCCAACGAACTGCAGTTCCTGTATAACAGCGGCCCGCTGAAGTTTGCCTCTGGTTTATATTCTTTTGAAGGCGACGCCTGTGGTGCCTTTGGTACTGTGCTGGTGTCCGCCCTTGGCGTGACCATCGAAAACGGTGGTTGTGTGCAAACCGATTCTTTTGCTGCTTATGCGCAAGGCACTTATCAGGTGAATGACCAGTGGTCGTTCACCTTAGGTGGTCGGTACACCGAAGATGACAAAGACGCGAACGTTTATCGTTTTGTCTATCTTGGCTACAAACTGCCACGTAATACCGCGACTAAAATCGGCACTCAGTCTGATTTTACCGGCAGTGAAAGCTTCAGCCATTTCTCGCCACGGGTTGGTTTTGAATATCAGGCCAATGACAGCATGATGGTGTACGGCTCTTACACCGACGGCTTTAAGTCCGGTGGTTTTGATATGCGCGGCAACCAGTCGGTCAACCCGAATGCCGGCGACCCGTATCAGCCAGAAACTGTGGACACTTATGAGCTGGGCCTGAAAAGCGAATGGCTGGACCGCCGTCTGCGCTTAAATGCCGCAGTGTTTGCCTCGGCTTATGATGATATGCAGGTGACAGTGCAGCGCGCCGTCAATAACACTGTGGCATCACAAGTGCTGAACGCGGCCAGCGCCGACATTAACGGGATTGAACTGGAAGCGACCGCAGTTGCGACTGATGCACTGCAATTTAACCTGATTGTCGGTTACACCGATGCCAAGTTTAACGAAGTGCTGTTTTACGATGCGGTGACCAAAACCACTTCAGACGTGTCAGGTTTGTGGTCTTTTGCCAACACGCCGGAACTGACGGCGACTTTAGGCGGCAAATACACAGTGGCGATGTACGGCGGCGAACTGGTGCTGAATGCGAACTTGTCGCACCGCAGCAAAACGCAGATTTTTGAACTGCCATCGATGCTGGACTACGGCGGTTACACGCTGTTTAACGCCGGTGCCACTTGGTATTCGCCGGATGGCAAGTGGGATGTGTCACTGCAGGGCCGTAACTTAGGCGATAAAGTGACCCGCATCGCCGGTTACAACTTCCCGCTGCTGGCGGCTGAGCAAACCATCACGGCCTACTACGGTGACCCAAGAACAGTGAGTTTGTCGCTGGGTTACCGGTTCTGATGACTTGGTAAAGAAGAATAGTTGGTGGCGAGGAGCTGCTCAGCCTCCGCGCCAGCCAACTGCGCGACGCCATCAAAGCCGGTGTGGGTGTAATGCTTGCACCGGCTTGTCTGCTCCCGCATCATGGTTGTTCTGCTGTCTGGACCTGTGACTTATGATTGCCATTATTGCTGATGACCACCCGTTGTTCCGCGTTGCTTTATCCCAAGCGTTGCAGACCATTCTCGGCCTTGAAGCCAGCTTGTTTCAGGCGCACAGCATGGCGCAGTTGTGGCCGTTATTGCGCGAGCATCCTGATACCCAATTAATTCTGCTCGATCTGAAATTGCCGGACGCCGAAGGTTTTGCCGGTTTAACTGCGCTGCGGACTGAATATCCGGATATTTCCATTCTGATGGTGTCGGCGATTGAAGACCCTGCCGTGATCAAACAAGCGCTGCAACTCGGCGCTGCCGCTTATTTACCAAAATCGGCACCGCTGGAAGTATTGACCGAAGCGGTGGATGCGGTGCTGGCCGGGGAGACCTGGTTGCCGGCGGATTTACAGCAAAGCGTGGCGCAGGCGCAGGATTTAATTGACGCCGAATTCGCCGGTCGGCTGGAACAGCTGACGCCGCAACAATTCCGTGTGCTGAAAATGATTGCTGATGGCTTGCTGAATAAACAAATCGCTTATGAAATGAATGTGCAGGAAACCACCGTCAAACAGCATGTGTCGGCTATTTTGCGCAAACTCAATGTCAATAACCGCACGCTGGCCGGGATCTTATTTGAAAAACTGAAACTTCCGGATACCCTGTAGCCTCTAACTGCCAGTCTTGAGTCTTCCGGGAGAGCGCCAGATGCGCCGTGTCACTTTGTTAGTCCTGTCTTGTTCCACTTTTTTCAGTATTTCCCACAGCCACGCCAGCCAGCTGCAGCCGCAAACCGGTCACTGGCGCAGTCAGCATCAGGTGCTGGTGAATGGTCAGGATATTCTGCAGCAGATGAAAGCCCTGCAACAACAAATGCTGGCGGCGGTGCCGGCTGAACAACGTGCTTTAGTCGCCGGCATGATGCCGAAAAAAGACTTAACTTCGGCACAGGAATGCCTGACGGCGGCCGAAGTTGCGTTGTTACAAACGCCGGAGCAATGGCTGAGTAGAGCAAAAAAAGATTTACCGCGTTGCCAGTTACAACTGACCGGCAGCACTGCTAATTCGGTGTCCGTCAAAGGCCAGTGTCAGGATCAGGGCGGCTACACCGGCTCGTTGCAGGGCACTGTGACATTAAAAACGCCGCAATGGATGCAGATGAACATGCAGGGCACCGGCCAGTACAAAATGCCGCTGCCGGGCCAGGCGCAAAACGGCGATGTGAAATTCACGCTCAGCAGTGATTCACGCTGGCAAAGCGCCAACTGTCCGGCAGGTATGCGTTAATCCAACTGCCGGCGGCGCTGATTGTTAACCTGATGTTGTGATTGAAATGTCTTTGCTGCATGCTGAAATCTTTCAAAGCAATACAGGACAATCAGATGACAACTGCAACCTCAGACAGCGCCGGCCAGCCAAGCTGGCAAAAAACACCACAAGCCGGTTTACAGGTTAATTCAGTCGCGGTCAGCCCGGATGGTGCATTGACTGTCGGCGGCACCTCCAGTGAATTCGGCACAGGTCAGTTTAACTTTTATGGCTACAACGCCAGCGGTAGCCAGCTCTGGTCGGTGCCGGTCACCGCCGCCAATGTCACCCAAGGGATTTTCTGGGTGGCCGTCAGTGATGACAAACGCTTTGCCGCCTGTGGCGGTGAAACCAGTAAAACCTGTGGCTTTTTGTGTATCCTCGATGCCAGTACTGGCAGTATTCTTTTTCAGGACAACAACTTACCGGCGCGCGTTAATCAGCTGACTTTCAGCAGTGACGGCACTTTATTACTGGCCGATTTTCAGCACGAATTGCGGTTATACCACTATGCCAGTGGCAGCACCGTTGCGCCCGTCTGGTCACTGAGCGACAGCATGGCGCTTTCGGCCGACTTTTCCAGTTACAGCGCGGTGCTGGCGCCAAACGGCAGCCGGGTTTGGGTCGGCGCTATCAACTACAACGTGAAACCGGTCTACACCGGGATGGTGCAGCAGATTGCGCTGGATAACGGCAAATTCGGCGCAGCAACCAGCTATCAGCAGGCGCAGGGCGTGATGCGGGTCGTGACGACCACCGACGGCGCCTATGCGGCGGCAGCGTTACATGATGGCAGTTGTGCGTTTTTTCAGGCAGTGCAGCCGGGCACAGCTTTTGTCTATAAACCGACATTAAGCGGGCTGAATATCGCCTATGCCATCGCCATCACTGAAACTCCTGCCAAAGAACTGGTGATAGTGGTTGGCGCTAACCAGGGCGAAGCCGGGGTGTTGTACCGGGTGGATGCAAAGCAAACCGCGTCAGAGATTGCCAACTATCCCATCTGGGCTCCGGTGCTGAAATGGAGCAAACCGGTGCAATATGCAGTGAATCCGGGCGTGACCTTAGACGCAGCGGCAACGCTGGTCAGTGCCACCGACGGCAAGCCGGATGAGATCAATGGTGGCAGTAATCAAAAGGAATCGCCGGGTAACTTTTATCTGTTCGATGCTTGTTCTGGCCAGCAACTGTGGCAATATGGCACCAAGCTGATGAACTGGCCAATGATGCTGACACCTGATGGCAAAACCGCCGTGGGTGGCAGTGATGATGGCAGTATTTATTACTGGAAATTGCAGTAAGTGAAATCTGAAGGTCTGGCCCCCGCGCCGCTGTTTGACCGCCAACGTTGGCAAATCCGGTTGCAGCAATCCTGGTTGCTGCGCAACCTGCTGCTATTGCTGCTGTGGCTGCTGGTGTTTGAAATTGGCTGGCTGGTGGAATATACCCATCACGCCAGTGTCTGGTATCCGGTAGCGGGCCTGACCTTCGCATCGCTGTTATTACTGGGTTTTTCCGTGCTGCCGGCGTTATTAACCGGTTGTGTGCTCATTACCTTCTATACCGCCCGCCATTACAATATTCAGCTGCCAGAATGGCAAATTCTTGAAGCCGGTTTGCTATTTGGCCTGGCGCATATTCTGCCTTATGCCGTCGGTGCCATTGCTTTACGTACGCTGGCCAAGCGGGGCGCCCGCGATATCAGCCGGATCATCGTAGCCTTTTTGGTGATTGCCGCCGTCAGTTCGTTTTGTGCCACCTGGTTAGTGCTGCCGACTTTGGTCATCACCGACATGATGACGGAAGCAGAAATCGCCTCGACCTGGCTGCCATTCTGGATCGGCGATATGGCCGGTGTCATGGTGCTGGCGCCGTTTTTTGTTGGCCTGCTCAGCAGGGTTTTACCCTCGGCATTGTTTCGTCTGACCGATATGGCGGGCCTGCAACAACAACAGTTTCACCCGCGTTATTTGCTGAAATTATTACTGAATGCGGTGTTACTGACTGCCTGTATGCTGCTGGCGAAGGTGACTGATTCACCAAACAGCGCCTTTGCGATATTTTTCCTGGTGATCCCGCATATGTGGATCGCCTGTTCCGAATCGGCATTACTTAATGTCAGTAGCGTGGCGTTGTCGAGTTTCCTGATTGCATTTTGGGTGCATTTGTTTGGTTTGATGGACTATGTGATGGTCTATCAGTTTGCCATCAACGTGATTGCCGCCAACACCCTGTTTGGTCTTGCTATTCCGACTTTATTGGCAGACAACCTGCAGCTGCGCAAAGTCGCTTTTACCGACAGTTTGACGCAGGTAGCGTCCCGCGACCGGCTGGAACAAAGGGCGGCACTGGAAATAAGCCGCAGCCGGCAGGAACAGCGGCCTTTGTCACTGCTGGTGTTTGATATCGATTATTTCAAAAAAATTAATGATGAGTTTGGTCATCATGTCGGCGATCAGGCGCTGCAACAGCTGGCGCGTCTGGCGCAGTTGTCGCTGCGGCCAACTGATTTACTCGGCCGTTTTGGTGGGGATGAATTTGTTGTGCTGTTACCACAAACCACTCAACAGGCCGCATTAACGATTGCCGAGCGCATTATCAGCGAGTTGCGGCAGGTGTATATCTGCGATGTGCATCCGCTGACCGCCAGTTTTGGTGTCGCCCAACTGCAGAGCGACGAAGACTACGAACGGCTGTTCCGTCGTGCCGACCGCGCTTTGTATCAGGCCAAGCTTGCCGGTCGCAATCAGGCCTGTGTCGCTGCTGAGTGACTACCCCATTGACCTGTTTCAGCGCAGCAAGCGTTGCAGCAGCCGCTTTAAATTGGCCGGTTTTAACGGTTTCAGCATAAAGTGGAAGCCGTTATTCAGCGCATGATCACGGGTTTGTTGCTGCTGGTCGGCGGAATGGATTAACACCGGCACCTGCAAAGCATAATGCTGCTGCAGTTGCATCGCCACTTCGACACCGGTCGCGCCTTGATCCAGATGATAATCAAACAACAATAAATCCACCGGATGGCCTTCACTGAGCCAATGCAGTGCCTGAGAGGGCTGCTGCGCCACCAGTACCTGACAATCCCAGCTTCTGAGTAATGCCGCCACGGCGCCGGATAACTGCGGGTCGTTATCGAGCAATAAGATTATTTTACCGCTGAAACTGACCGACTGCTCCCGCGGCTGCAGCGCAGGCGCGGCGCTAGTCCCTGCAGCACACACCGGCACTGTCACGGCAAAACAGCTGCCTTTACCAGGGGCGGAGTGCAAAGTCAGCGGATGCTGCAGTAAATCGCTGATACGCTGACTGATGGCAAGGCCAATGCCAAGCCCTTGATTATTCGCTTCTTTACCTTGTTGAAACTCCTGAAAAATGCGTTGTTGTTCATCCGGACTGATGCCAACGCCGGTGTCCCAGACTTCAATTCTTACGGCTGGTTGCCCCTGCCAGCGGCAGCGCCGGCAACCGAGTAAAATTTTCCCCTGTGGGGTGTAGCGCAAGGCGTTGGCAACCAGATTCTGCACGACACGGCGCAATAAACGGCTGTCGGTATCCACCCAGAGCCGGCTAGACCGGTAGCGGAATCGAATCGGCTTGCCGGTTGAGATCAAGCCAGCTTCGCGGGCGATTTGGTCCAGTAGCGTGTTCACTGCAACCGGCGCTTTTTGCGCTTTAATCACGCCGGCATCCAGTTTGGTCAGTTCCAGAATACCGGCCAGGAGTTCTTCGGCGGAATTGAGCGATGCTGCTAAATCTTTTGCCAGTTGCTGCACCTGGCCATCGCTGCTTTTTTCACGGATCAGCCCGCAGAACAATGCGGCGGCATTAAAGGGTTGCAGCAAATCATGGCTGGCGGCGGCGAAAAAGCGGTTTTTGCTGGCGGTTTGTTCTTCCAGTTGTTGTTTGGCGGCGGCCAGTTGCTGATTCAGCTGTTCCAGCTCGGCGGTACGACTCAGCACCCGTTGTTCCAGCGTGCTGTTGCTGGCTTCAAGCTGTTGCTGCACATCAATAAAAGAGCTGACGTCGCTGTAGGTAGTGACAAAACCGCCACCCGGCAGTGGGTGGCCCTGCATCTCAAATACCCTGCCGTCGCGCTGGCGGCGCTGGAAGCGATAACTACTGCCCTGACGCAGGAAATTTAGCCGTTTTTCTACTTCTGCACTGATTTGTGCCGCGTCGGGCATGGCCGCATCGTGAAACCAGCCGCGTTCGGCGTTATAGCGAATTAAATCCGCTACCGGCCGGCCGACTTCAATCAGGCCGGGCGGATAAGCAAACATCTGCAGATAACGCTGGTTCCAGGCGATCAGGCGTAAATCGGCATCCACCACGCTGATGCCCATGCTGATATTGTCGATAGTGGCGCGCAGCAACGCCTGATTAAACAGATAAACCTGACTGGCTTCGTCGACAAAACGTGCGACTGATTCGAGCGGCAACTGACTGTTTTTGCCGGCAGCATTCAGTAACAACCGCATCGAAGCGCCGCCAACGACAGCTGCCAGTGTGCGCTCTGTGCTTTGCTGCAGCGCTTGTGGTGCGCGGGCGTCCAGCTGGGGTGAAAGCGATTTAAACTGGCGCTGCAGCAACAAGCGCGCTTCGCGCTCGCCGGCAAAACGCCGCACCAGCAGATAACAATCCTGTACTGTCAGCTGGGGTGCTGCCTGTTGCGGTTTGGACTGGCTCTGGCGGAAAAAACGAGCGCTTTCCAGATATTCGGTCAGCCGGGTCTGACTGAGCTGACTGACCAGCAACAGTAGCAAGGTATTCACGCTCAGACTGACCACCACCCCAAGGCTAATCAAATCAAACTGGCCGCCGAGCAAAGCATTGGGCGCTAAGGCCTGCCAGCCAAAAGGCCCAAGGCTGAGCCAGTCCCAACGGATTAACCCGGCGCGGCTGAGTTCTGGTAGTAACAAAATATAAGCCCATAAACTGGCACCACACAGCAACCCGGCTAATGCGCCCTGACGATTAACCCGGCGGTTCAGCAGACCAAAGATCAGCGCCGGTGCCAGTTGGGCAATCAGCGCAAAGGCCATCAGGCCAAGCTGGGCGAGGCCAGTTTCAGTGCCGATTAATAAGTAATACAGATAGCCGAGCGTCAGCACGCTTAACATCGATAGACGGCGCAGCGTCACCATGCGGATCCAGGGTTTGCCGTCAGCCGGTTTCTGCTGCTGGCGGTATATCAGCGGCGTCAGTAAGTCGTTGGTGATCATGATGCCAAGCACCACAGTCGCGACTATCACCATACTGGTGGCGGCGGAAAAACCACCCAGGTAAGCCAGCAGCGCCATATCGGTGCGGTTGGCCGACAGCGGCAGCTGCAACACCACTAAATCGATACTGACGCTGTGGCCCAATAACAAAGTGCCGGCCAGCGCTACCGGCAGCGTAAACAGGCTCATCAGCAGCAAATAACCGGGGAAGATCCAACGCGCGTAGCGCAGATGCCCCAAATGCTGGATCTCAACAAAACTGACGTGAAACTGGCGCGGCAGGCACAAGGTGGCGACAAAACCAAGCAAGACGTGGATCCAATACACCGACCAGGGCGCACCCTGACTTTGCAGCTGTTTAACGTCCGCCGAGACGGCGGCCTTAGCGAAAATATCGCTAAAACCATCAAACAAACCAAACACGACAAAACAACCGACGGCCAGTAACGCCAGTAATTTCACCAGCGATTCAAAGGCAATAGCGGTCATCAGGCCGGGATTGGGCTGATGCGCTTTGGCGCTGCGGCCAACAAATAACATGGCAAAAATCGCCAGCCACAAGCTGACATAAAGCCCGGTATCCTGATACCAGGGCCCGCCGGCGCTGCTGCCAACCAGTGCGTTGATGCTGGTCGACACGGCCTGTAACTGCAAAGCGATATAAGGAATGACCGCCATCAGCACGATGAGTGTGGTGATCACGGCTAATAAGCGGGAATGCCCATAGCGGGTGGCGATAAAGTCGGCGACTGATGTGATGCGCAAACGCCGGCAGACGATGGCGATACGGCTGATCAGGCCAAAGGCGAACCAGAATAACAACAAAGAACCGATATAAGTCGGCGGGATCCACCAGCCATTCACTGCGGCCTGCGCGGTGACGCCATAAAAGGCCCAGCTGGTGCAATAAATCGCCAGAGCAAAACTAAACACCCAGGGCGCGAGCGGATGGCGGCCGGTCAGACGCCGGCCGAGTAGCCCGACACTGTACAGCACCGCCAGATAAAGCAGCGACAGCACCGCGATGCTGCCGATGCCAATGCTGCCCTGACTCAGAATCATTTCAGAATTTACCGCATTCACCGCGAAGCCTTTGATTGTGCCTCAGTTTCTGAGTGCTGAAAAGCAGTTAACGCGCTGTCCAGCCACCGTCGAGCACCAGCGTTTGCGCCGTGATATGGCGGGCAGCGGCTGTGGTCAGAAACACAGCGGTTGTGGCAATTTCATCGACGCCGATAAAAGCTTTTTGCGGCATCGGTGCCAGCATGATTTTCTCGATGACTTCAGTTTCACTAAGCTGATGTTCTTTACACTGGGCGGCGATTTGCGCATCGACCAGCGGGGTGCGGACATAAGCCGGGCAGATGGTGTTGATAGTAAAATCAATGTCGGCGTTTTCCAGCGCAACCACTTTACTAAAGCCAAGCAATCCATGTTTAGCCGCGACATATGCCGATTTAAACGGCGAGGCGACTAAGGCATGAATAGAGCCGATATTCACAATGCGGCCAAAACCGCGGCAGCGCATGCCGGGCAACAACGCTTTACTCAGCATGGCCGGTCCGGTCAGCATCACCTGCAACAGCTGCTGCCATTTGTGTTCCGGAAATTCTTCTAAGCGCGCAACATGCTGGATACCGGCGTTGTTCACCAACACATCCACCTGGCCTGCGGCTGCAGCGGTTTGTTCAATACTGTCCTGAGAAGTTAAATCCAGCAGCAGCGCGCTGGCTTTGGCTCCAGTGGCGACCAATTCTGCCGCTTTGGCTTCTGCAACTGGCAGATTGATATCGGCCAGGATCACTTCGTCGCCTTGCGCGGCATACGCCTGTGCCACCGCAAAACCAATACCGCCGCTGCCACCTGTGATCAATACCCGCATAACACCCTCTGCTGTTGTTGTGTGCCTTGCTGCAGGGTAGGAGTTTGCCGTAAAGCGGTAAACGGTACTTTAGTGCTATAGCGCAAAAGCAGCTCACAGGTGTTGTTGAAAATAACAACAGCGGTGCAATTAACTGTGGCCCGGCAGCCGATGAAATCATAGTTAGATAGCAAAGAATTTCAGACACAGTCGTTCAAAGAGCTGAGCCTTCAGAAAACCGCACAAGACTTTGCCAGAACCCATATCTATGCTATGTTTCGGCACATAACAAAAAAATTATCTTGTGCTTCCCACGCAGTTTCGACCGTAAAAAACTCTTGATAACAATGTGTTGTGCCGTTGTTTTGCGTTAAATCGGAAAAAGTCCTGCTCAGTTGCACTTCATTCTGTAGACCTGTCACGTAAGGAATTCTGCATGCAGACTTCAACCGCATTGATCACCAACGACGCCGTCGTACTCGGCCTGTTGGCACTTATTCTGGGCTTTGTGTTTCACACAAGCCACAGCGCCAATCCGTTCTGGCAAAAATTCTATCGTTATGTCCCGTCAGTGTTGCTGTGTTATTTCATCCCGTCGCTGTTTAACAGTTTTGGCATTATTGATGGCGAACATTCGCAGTTATATCAGATGGCATCGCGTTATCTGTTGCCGGTTTGTCTGGTGTTGCTGACACTGAGCGTGGATTTTCGTGCCATCCTGGGTTTAGGCCCTAAAGCGTTGATTTTGTTTTTGACCGGTACTGTCGGTGTGGTAATAGGCGGTCCAATAGCGCTGGCCAGTGTCGGGCATTTCTTCCCGGAGCAATTGGGCGGCGAAGGCGCTGATGCTGCCTGGCGTGGCATGTCGACAATTGCCGGCAGCTGGATCGGTGGCAGTGCCAACCAGGCCGCAATGAAAGAAGTGTTTCAGCCAAGCGGTGAGATCTTCTCGGTGATGATCACGGTGGACGTAAT
>Ga0247724_1000063_pt1 | contig 31857 bp, 18 predicted proteins | sample OKSTACKMC2E_FD_182776 | JGI IMG/M metagenome (GOLD analysis project Ga0247724, IMG submission 182776) | Subsurface sediment microbial communities from gas well in Oklahoma, United States - OK STACK MC-2-E | ecosystem: Environmental > Terrestrial > Deep subsurface > Rock core/Sediment | place... | reverse complement strand
GTGCGGATTTTTTATCCCTCTGATGCTACAGCACCTTTTAAAATCAGCTATGTACCGGACAAAGCCGAAGGCCAACGCACGATTTATGTCGATGCCAACACGGGCGCTGTGCTGGATGATATTGGCTGGCAGCGTTATTCACTGGCGGCCAAAGTAGTGGAGTGGGGCGTGATGACGCATCTGGGCCGGCAATATGGCCTGCTGAATCAACTGCTGAACCTGCTGTTTTGTCTTATCGCCATCGGCGCTATTGCGGCTGGGCTGCGGCTATGGTGGTTACGTCGGCAGCCGGGACGCTGGTTACCGCCGCGCCAGCGCACGGACCGCCTGCCACGGATACTGCAGCTGAGTCTGTTGCTGCTGGCACTGCTATTTCCACTGTTATGGCTGGCGTTGGTGTTGTATGCGTTCTTTTGGTGGCGGCCTCTGCGAAATTGCTAACGCTCAGGGCGTGGTTTGACTTTGCCGCACACCATATTCAAACATACAACCGGCAAAGGCCGGATAGCTTTGCAGGGGCGTCAGCAGAATTTTGCTGATGGCGCTGATTTGATCCGCGCTTTGTACCTGGCTGATCTCCAGATAATAAAACCAATTCGGATCGGCATCAGCCTGCAGCTCCAGATAAGGGTATTGCCTGATCCGCCACTGGCCTTGCAGCATGGCGGCGTCGAGGTTATGACTGGTTTCGATACGGATCTGAAAACGCTGATTGGCTAAAAGTTCGATGCTGGCCGGTCCGGCACAGCCGGCGCCCTGATAGAGGTAGCTGAAGTCTTTTGGCGATGCGGTTTGCTGCACAGTCTGGCCGGGAGGTAGTAAAAACAACCCGATAGCATTGCCGCTATACCAATGATTGCCATGCACCATGGATTCAACCCTAAGTGCCGGCCAGCCTTGTTGTTCGAGTAAATTTCTTAACTGGTCAGCTTCTGCGGGTCTGTCCATCAACAGGCCAGTGATCAGGGTATTCTGCTGCACCTGTGCCGGAAAGGCCAGGTCGTTCACAGTCACCGCAAAGCCTTGTGCCTGCAAACTGCTGCGCAGTTGTTCAGTTTGTTCTGCTGACAAATAACGGCCATATAAATGCACTTGTGTGTGTGCGCAGCCAGTGAGCCACAACAGCAGCGCCAGCACGGGAACCCGCTTTAGCATCAGTTTTCCTTAACTATTACAAATGTAATAGTTAAGTTATCGTTATAAATTTAACCGGTCAAGCCTGTGGCTGAAGATTTATTCAGCCCAGCGCGGCCTATCCATCCGTTGCGGGTCAAAATACCGGCCTTTTTGTGCCTGTAAGTGCACCATTGCCTCTGAACTTGCCGCGACGCCGGGTACGCATTGCCTAAAACTCTTGCTCCAGCCAATAACCGGCTTGGTGTGGCCGGCCAAACAAATAGCCCTGAAACAAGCGGCAGCCGAGCAATTGCAAGGCCCGCCGCTGCTGCTCCGATTCAACCCCCTCTGCGATAACCTGTAAATTCAGACCACTGGCCATTAGCAGGATGGCACTGACAATACTGCGGTCTGACTCGCTGCCGGGTAAATCGCGCACAAAGGACTTGTCGATTTTTAGCTCGTGCAGTGGCAGCTGTTTCAGATAGGCAAGAGATGAATAACCAGTACCAAAATCGTCCAGAGAAAATGTGATGCCAGCCTGGCTCAGTTGCTGCATTTTTGTGCACACGTCGTTCGGATTATCCAGTAACAAACGTTCTGTCAGTTCCAGATGCAGTCGCTGCGGCGGGATAGCGGCTGATTGGACTGCGCTCAGCACATCGTCGGCAAACTGACGACTGGCAAATTGCCGGGCGCTGATATTTATCGAGACACGGCAATGTGCGAGCCGGCTTGACTGGCTGAGGGCGCTGATAAAATCACAGGCCTGTTGCAAGAGCCATTGCCCCAGTACTGCGATAGTCCCATTGCGTTCGGCCAACGGAATAAACTGGTCAGGAGGGATCTGCCTGCCCTGATTATTCCAGCGCATCAGTGCTTCAAAGCCCAGTAAACGGCCGGCGACATCATATTGGGGTTGGTAGACCAAATAAAACCCTGCAAGAATATCCGGGCTTTTTAATGATTGATCTAATAAGGCGTTTTGACGCAAATGGTCATCGAGCTGGTGGTCGTGAAATGCCAGCCCGCCTTTACCTGTCGATTTGGCAAAATTAAGTGCCAGCTCTGCTTTGCGGACAACCTCTGAGTAGGTCAGATCGGCCGTAGCAAAAAGAAAAGCGCCGGCGGTAAAACTACAGGTCACTGCGGTGTCAAATACTTGCTGTGGTTTCGCGATTAATTGTTGGATTTGTCCGACCTTTTGTTCAACCAGTTCAGGGTTTTGTGTGATCTCCCACAAGATTGCAAACTCATCTTCTCCGGTTCTGGCCAGATAAATGTCCTGCAGCGTGTTAAGAGTCCGGGCTGTCTCGCGCAGAAACTCATCGCCGTATTCAAAGCCAAAACCCTCATTGATCAATTTAAAATCATCAGCATCAATGCAGACCAGACAGAATTGCCGCTGTTGCATCACCAGCTCGTCAATACAAAGATTAATCCGTCTATTCAGGGCTGTGCGATTCGGTAAGCCGGTGAGCGCGTCTTGCAGGGTCAACTGGTCGATGGCTTGTTGTTGCATCAGTTTATGGCGTAAATCGCGCATCACCCCGAGGAAAGTATGACCGTTTTCTGTTTCCAGTTCGCAGATGCGCAGCTCTACCGGGATTGCCGATTGATCCCGATGCCGGGCTTCGACAACCCGGTTTGTCCCAATAATGCGGGTTTCGCGGGTTTTGATGAAATGTTGTAAGTAGCTGTCATGGGCCCTGGCATGATGTGCACCCATCAGGCAACTGACATTGCGGCCAATCAGTTCGTCCTCCCGGTAACCAAACAGAGTCAGCGCCGTCTGATTGGCGTACAGGATGATACCCTGGGCGTCAATATTGACAACGGCATCAAGCATATTGTCGAGAATAGTTCTGGTCAGGGCCGAGGATTTCGCCAGCTGGCGCAGCGCCAGCTCACGGGCCGTAACGTCGTAGACAAAACCTGTCCAGATGGTATCGCCATTTGTCTGGTTCTCGGGCGCGGAGCGCGCTTCCAGCCAGACATTGCGACCGTCCGGAGTTTGTAGCTCGAGACAAAAACAAAACTCGGCGCCGCTGCGGCATGACGATATCAGCCTGTTCAGCAACTCTTCCTGTGACGCATCGCGCAGATAACGAAACAGCGCATTGGCATCTTCCAGCAGTGCAGGCACGGGCACACCACACATCGCAGTGAACCGTTCGCTGATCCGCAGGAAGCGACAGCGCCGGTTTTTGGTCATCAAAAACTGATAAAAAACCCCGGGGGTATACTGCGCAAAAGTATCGAGCATAGTGTTGTTCCAGCAGAGGCTGTCCGGAGCTCAGGATACAAAGTTCGGGCAGGGGTGAGACTGCAGGGCAGTCGGATTGGTGCCTGTTAATTGGTACGGCAGCAATCCGACGCCGATCACCGTAATGTGCACAAAGTGTGCAATTTTTTCCCTTATCTGCCAGGTGCTATTCAGCCCAGCGCGCCTTGATCTCCAGGATCTTCGGCAATTCCTGTTCGAGTAAATCCACCAGTTGTGGGTCAAAATGCCGGCCTTTTTGTGCCTGCAGGTGCGCCATAGTGTCTTCAATGCTCCAGGCACTTTTATAAGGTCGGGTGCTGGTCAGCGCGTCGAACACGTCACAGAGCGCGACAATGCGCGCTTCCAGCGGAATGTCCTCGCCTTTAAGGCCATGTGGATAACCAGTGCCGTCCCACTTTTCGTGATGATACAGCGCCACTTGCTGCGCGAGTTGCAGCAGATGCGAGTCCGCGTCACCTAAGATCTCGGCGCCGATCAGCGGGTGACGCTGCATTTCTTTAAACTCTTCGTCGGTCAGTTTGCCGGGTTTTAATAAAATATCATCGCGGATGCCGATTTTACCGATATCGTGCATTGGCGCGGCATGTAATAAATCTTCGGCCCGTTTTGGGCTTAAACCATAAGCGAGCGCTATGACCTGAGAAAAATGACTCATCCGCAGAATATGCAGGCCGGTTTCATTGTCGCGATACTCGGCTGCACGGCCCAGCCTTTGAATCACCTGCAGCCGGGTCTTTTTCAGCTCTTGCGCCTGCACCAGTGACAGATGGGTTTTGACCCGGGCTCGCACTACAGCAGGGGAGATTGGTTTGGTGATGTAATCGACGGCACCGACTTCAAAACCCTGGGTTTCGTCGATTTCATCGCGCAGCGCCGTAACAAAAATAACCGGAATATGACGGGTTTGGGCATCGGCTTTAAGCGCAGTACAGACTTCAAAACCGGTCATGCCTGGCATCATCACATCGAGCAGCACCAGATCCGGCTGATGTTCAGCGGCCAGTTGCAGCGCTTCCAGACCATTTTTGGCAAACAGCAGGCGGTACAGGTCATTGAGCACAGTGCGCAATACCCGCAGGTTGGTCGGTTCATCGTCGACCAGTAAAATGACCGGTAAATCCTCTGTCATACTTCCTCTCCACCTGCCAGTTGCGGCAACAGCTGTTGCAGTTGTTGCTGGGCTTTACTGAAATCAAAATCGTTGATGAGACTACAAATCTGCGCGACTTCCTGCTGGTACGGGCCATGATAGGATTCCAGTTCAGTCAGTCGTTGCTCATCCAGTTCGTGGCGTGCCAGCGCACTTTGCAATGCCGTTAAGATCTCTGCCAACACGCTGGTGCTGGCGGGTACTGTGTAGGCCACCTGTTCGGTCGCTTGCTGTTGTAGCAACAGCTGATATTCAGCATCAAAACGTGGCCAGCAGTGCAGAATTTTATGCAGCAGATCGGCGCAGCGTTGCTGCTGTTGTTGCCGCCCGGCTTGTTCCAGTTCGGCGCAGACTTTGGCTAAAGGTTCCAGCGCCAGATTACCGGCCACACCTTTGACTGCATGCGCCACTTGTTGGATGACAGCAAAATCTTTTTGTTCCAGTGCCAGCTGCAGCTGTTGCAAGGCCAGACCTTGTTTGTCGAGGAATTGGCGCAGCGATGGCAGATAACGACCAAAACTGCCCCACAGCTGTAATGCTTTGCCAACATTACTCAGCTGCTCGCTGCCAGCTGTCGTGCTGCTGAAGTCAGTCAACGGCGCTTGTACCTCGAGTTGCAGTACCCGCGCCATTTCATAACAAAGTGCCGGGAAATCCACCGGTTTACTGGCAAAACCCTGCATACCAGCCTGCTGCGCAGCGGTTTTGTCTTCATCCAGCACACTGGCGGTCAGTGCTATCACTGGAATAACATCACGTGCTGTGTCCTGTTCCCATTGGCGCAGCTGACGACAAGCACCAAGACCATCCAGCACCGGCATCTGAATATCCATCAGGATTAGGTCCGGTTGGTGTTGTCTGGCAAGCAGAACGGCTTCAGCCCCGTCGGTAGCGCTGTAGACCTGATGGCCGGCGCGTGACAATAACAGGCCGAGCAATTCCAGATTTTGCGGAATATCATCGGCGATTAGAACGCGCAGCGGCGGCAGGGCAGGTGCCTGCGAGCCATAACTGCTTTGTGCCGGGGCTTGCCCAGGGATAAGCGGAATGACAAAACTGAAAGTACTGCCGACACCGGGTTGGCTTTGCACCCAAATCCGCCCTCCCATCAGTTCCACCAGTTGTTTGCTGATAGTTGTGCCAAGACCGGTACCGCCAAAGCGCCGGCTCATCGACGAATCGGCCTGAGTGAAGGCTTCAAAAATCTGCTCCAGTCGTTGTGGTTCAATCCCAATGCCGCTGTCGCGGATATCAAATTGCACCATGTCGTCAGGCATCGGCCGCACTGAAACAGTGACGCCGCCGAGTTCAGTAAATTTAATTGCATTGCCAATCAGGTTGGTCAGAATTTGCCGCAAGCGGTCGGCGGCGCCGAGGTAAAATTCGCCTAAATCCGCAGCCAGTTCCAGCTCGAGTGTCAGCTGTTTTTTCCGCGCCTGGATCCATAAGGTCGACACTACGCTATCCAGCACCGCCGGCAGCGAGAAGTCCTGCAGCTCCAGTTCCAGTTTGCCTTTTTCCAGTTTGGCGCTGTCGAGAATATCGTTCAGCAAATGCAGCAAGGAATGGGCAGAACTATGAATAGTCGACAGATGTTTTTTCTGCTCCGGCGCTAATGCCGAACTAAGTAACAGGTCACTGAAACCGATGATGGCGTTCATCGGCGTGCGGATCTCGTGGCTCATATTGGCCAAAAAGGCGGCGCGCGCTTCGGCGGCCAGTTCGGCTTTGTCTTTGGCCAGTCGCAGGTCAGTTTCCATCTGCTTGCGCACCGTGATATCCATGATAAAACCGTCCAGCCATTTGATATTGCCCAGCTCATCAAACACCGGTTCACCTTGCTCCAGTGCCCAGCGCAGCGAACCGTCCCGGTGCACGATGCGATACTCCACATGAAAGACCCGTCGAAAGGTGTCCGGGTCTTGCAGCAGCGGTCGATCGTCCGGATGGATGACTTCGACCCAGCTGCGTTTGCGGTCCGGCAGCATAAAGTCACTGGCCGGATAGCCGGAAATGCCTTCGATGGCGTCGCTTAAAAACAACATATCCCAGCTGTCGTTAAACAGACAACGATAAGCGGCGCCGGGGATATTGCTGATCAGCGAGCGGTATTTGGCTTCGTTGTCCTTCAGCGCCTGTTCCATCTGCTGGCGGACACGCAGGTCGGTGATAAAGGCCACAAACAGATCTTCATCCGGTAAGCGAACATGGCCTATCGCCAGCCGGACCGGTACCTGACGACCGTCTTTGTGCACGGCATTGACGTCGCGGCCCACGCCGATAATTTTTGCATCACCGGTATTGAGGTAACGCGCGAGGTAAGAATCGTGTTCAGCACGGATGGTACCCGGCGTCAGGATATTCACGTTCTGGCCCAACAATTCTTGCTGCTGCCAGCCGAGGATTTGCTCCGCGGCTTTATTCATACTGAGGATTAAACCTTGCGCGTTGATAGTCACAATACCGTCAACAGCGGTATCCATCATCGCCATCAGCCGGCGTTCGTTCGTCATGGCGCGTTCGCTGGCGTCGCGGAATTTCAGTAGCAGATTGACCGCGACCACCAGTGCACAAATCATCAGCGTGGTGAAGGTAATGGCCATCGCCAGCACCAGCGGTGTTTCACCGGCTTGTGCCAGTGGTACAAAGCCGGGGGGCGGTACAAACCGCGCTGCGGCCATGCCGGTGTAATGCATGCCAGTAATAGCGCCGCCCATTACCAGACTGGCGATCATCGTCAGCCACAATGGGGAGATGCGCAGGCGTTTTAAGCCAAAACGCACCCACAGCGCCAGCACGGCCAGCACCACAGCCACCAGAATAGATAACAAAAACATCGGCAGGTCGTAGCGCAGCGCGACGGCCATGTCCATCGCGGCCATACCGGCGTAATGCATAGTGCCGATGCCGGCGCCGACTAAGACACCGCCCAATAATAATTGCGGCAGACTCAGCCGTTTTTTACTGATGAGATCCAGCGCCACCCAGGACGCTGCGATACTGGGTAACATCGACAATAACGTCAGACCGGGTTTGTAGCTGACTTCTGTACACAGGGCAAACGCCAGCATACCGATGAAATGCATCGACCAGACACCACCGCCAAGCGCGACACTGCCACTGGCCAGCATCAGCATCCGGTAACTGCGGCGCTGGATTTTAACGGCCTGCGCTGTGACCTGCATTGCCATGGCCGAGGCCAGCACGGCGATAGCAAAAGATAGCAACACCAGACCCGGCGTGTAGCTGCCACTGAGCAGCAGCGGATCTGCCGGATATTCAAACCACTGTAAAAGCCATTGCAACGACAGCACCTCCGCCTGAATTGAGTTGTGGTCAGCGCCACGACCTGATTATGTCACAGCGGCTGTGCATCCACGGATTAATTACCGGCCAGCACTACCTGATCGCGGCCCTGAGCTTTGCCCTGATACAGCGCCAGATCGGCGGCTTTGACCGCCTGTTCCAGCGCGTCTGGTTGCAAACCGACCGCGCTGATACCAAAAGTGGCACTAAGCGGGGTTGGTAACATCGGCAGCTGTAATTGGCGGATGCCCAGCCGCAGCTCTTCCACCAGGCTACTGGCCTGCGGCAGGTCCGTTTGTGGCATCAGCAACAAAAATTCTTCGCCGCCCCAGCGGGCGATTAGATCCTGGCCGCGCAGGCGTTGTTTCAGATACACCGCTACCGCTTTGAGCACGGCATCGCCTGTGTCATGGCCGTGTACATCGTTGATTTTTTTGAAATGATCGATATCCATCAACGCCAGAGTCAGGGCTGCCGGTGAGCGGCTGCGCTGTGCCTGCAGCAGCGCTGCTGCCGCATACAAGGCGCGCCGGTTTAACAAACCGGTCAGACTGTCGGTGTTGGACAATAATTTTAACTGCTGATTGGCTAATTCGAGCTCGGCAGTACGCTGTGCCACCAGCCGGTCTAGGGTGGCGGCGCGTTGTTGTAAGCGCCGCGTACGCAGATGGTACAAAAGTCCGAGCATGAAAGCGGTTCCGACTGTGAGCAGCGCAATGCCCAGCGGCCGTTGCCAGAACGGCACCGGCACTTGCAGTAATAAAGGCCGGGTTTGCACAAACTGACCACCGGCCTGCGCCATTACTTCCAGCCGGTGTTGGCCCGGACTGAGCTGACTTAAGGTCAACACTGCGTGCTCGCCGAGCGCAGTCCAGCTTTGCTCCGCTTGCCAGCGGAAAAAATACTGCACGCGCAAATGGGGCTGAAAGGCCAGCAATTTAAACTGCAGCTGCAGCTCTTCGACTTTTTCCGGTAGCAGGATGCTGCCGTTGGTTTCCGCCACATGAAATAACTGCCGGTTCAGCCGCATACTGGTCAGGTGTAACTGCATCGAGGATGGCACAGCGGTCATATCAGCCGGGCTAAGTTGCCACAGACCCATGCTGGTCGCGAGCTGCACCAAGTCGCCAGCAAGCGGGCTGATCCCCCTGAGCTGGGTGCTGCTGAGATCGAGGCCAGGTCTTGGCGCAAACAGATGTAAATTGCTGCCGTCCGGGTTGAAGCTCAATATACCATTGCGGGTCAGAACCCAGACCACATTCCCGCTCCGGGTGATGCCAATCACCCGCGGGTCCGGCAAGCCTTCTGCCTGACCGAGCAGTGAGACGGTCTGCTGGTCTGGCTGCAGGCGAATAAGGCCTCTGTCGGTACATAGCCATAACAAGTCTTCGACCGGCAACATGCATTGGAAATAACCGGTGGTCAGTTTATTGTCAGGTTGCCAGCGCAAGGTGATTTTGTTGGCATCGCCCTGATACAACTTACCCTGCCGGCTTAATAACCACAGCCGTTGCTGTGCATCGATCTGAATATCGACGATGCCCTCCTGTGCCTGGATATCGGTTTGCAGTTGCACCGCCTGCCAGTCCGCAACCGGCAGCCTGGCCGCTTCTGGACTTATCCGGTATACGCCTTGTTCCCATAACCCTAACCACAAAGCGCCGTCCGGCGCTATGATCAGCCGTTCGATATTAAAGCGCGCAGTGCTGATTTGCAGGGGCACAGGTACAAACTGATTATCGCTGTCGAGCCGGAACAACCCCTGATCAGTGGCAGCCAGCGTATAGTCGCCGAATTGCACCACATCGCGCACATAAGCCACCGGGCTCGCGGCGGCGAAAGTCAGTTCACGCCATTGCCCCTGATGCAGTTGCAACAGCGATTTTTCCAGCGCCTGCCAACGGGTATTGGTGATGGACGGCGGCCCCAGCCGGTGTGGTTGTTTTGGATTAAGAAAAGCGCTGATGGTCGGTTCAACCGGTCTGATCGCCGGCGCTGGTAACATTTGCAGGCCGTTATTGCGGCTGGTCAGCCAGATTTGGCCACGCCGGTCCCGGAAAATTTTGCGGATGTCGACGGCGCTTTGCAGTAGTTCGGTACTTTGTTTGTCTCCGCTCAGATTTAAGCGGAACAGGCCATCAATCGAGCCAATTAACCAGCTGCTGGCGGATTCGGCCAGAATCGTATTGGAATTGCCGACCCCAATTTGTTTGAGCTGATGGGGCTGAGCTAAATCTAGCAGATAAAGGTGGGCGCGCAGTCCGACTAATATACGTTGCCCCTGCACGGCGATAGCCCGGATCTCCTGATCCCGGAATTCAACCTGTTGCAGCCATTCGCCCTGCGCTGCTGGCGTTGGCGGCAAACGGTACAGGCCTTTAGAAGTGGCGACCCACAAGGTGCCGTCGTCCTGTTCGGTCAGTTGCCAGATGCGCTGGCCGGCGAGCGGCTGCCACAGTTCAGCCTGCAGATTATCCGGGTTTAACTGAAACAGCCCTTCGGTGGTGCCAATCCATAACACCTGTTGCCGGCTTAAATATAAAGTCTGGACCCGGGCATTGGCTGGCAGTGATGAGTTGATTTGCTGCCAATGCTGGCGCTGACTGTCGAGCCGCCACAGGCCGTTGCCCCAGGTACCGACCCACAGCTGGTTGTGTTTGTCGCTGACGACCTGACTGTAGCTGACGGCACGGCGCGGGCCCGGCGGCATAAAACGCAGATATTCCTGACCGTCATAGCGCAGCAGGCCTTCAAATTCAGCGGCCAGCCAGAGGAAATCTTGCTGGTCCTGCGTTATGCCGTACACCACGCCCGGCACGTTTTGTGGCAGTTCGACCGTAGTGGCGGGCAGTGTCTTGGCGGCCACCTTGGCGGAATTCAACCAGCTGCCACACAACAAGATAAGCAGGAGCATCGAACAAGTCAGACGCCGGAACCAATGCAACAAAATTCACCATGATAAGGACAAAAACCTAATGTATCTGAAGCAGAATGGTTTTTCCACCCGGCCGGCACTTGCAGTACTGCACTTGCAGTGTGGCGCTGCGGCCATGACAATAGCTGCTAACAGAGTGCATAAAGCCCCACAGGAGCAATAACATGGAATGGGACGACAGCGCCGATTTTGTCTGGTGTGAACAACAATTCGCTGCAATTGAAGCTTATGTAACGGAGCAGCAAATCCCGCGTGGCCTGATCTGCGACTGGCCTGAGTGGTATACCGCACCTTATGTCGGTTTATGGGTAGTGGAAGATCCGGCTGACCCGGGTTATGCCGGCCACTGGATTTTAGCCGGCGACAGCACGGGCGCTCAGCCGCAGCCGGTACCTTTTGACCATTTGCCGGCTGCAGAGTTGCCAGAACCACGTGATGCCATGGCCGCCTTTGCCAAACGCTGGGCCGGCTTGGCGGCAAAAGCTCAAAAGGGTGAAAGCTGGTCCGGCAGCCCGGTACTGAGTGGTGATTTAGCGGCACAAGCCAAACAGCTGAGCCGCCAGGCGCAATTACTGAGCCTGTGGGCGCAGGATGATGAGCTTTGGGAAGAGGATTGATTTTCGCTGCCGTTCGTCGTTGTTTCGCTGCAGATTAATGAAAAATGGCAGCCGAAGCTGCCATTTTTATGCGCGGTGGACTTAGAACTTCACGGTATAACGCAGCGTCCAGTTGCGGCCTAACCAGTCGTGGATCGAGCTGGCATAACCGTTGGTTGGCGATGATGCGTAAGGTGGTTCTTTGTCGGTTAGGTTACGTACCGCAAACTGGATATCCTGTTTGTCGGTGATGTTGTAACCGATGCTGGCGTTTAAGGTCAGCCAGGATTTGACGGTTTCATTGTCAAATTTAAAGTCACCGTCGCCGAGCGAGCTGATGTAGTGCGCGCTTACGCTGGCATTCCAGTCTTGCAGTTCCCAGTCAATAGCTGCGTCGCCAACAAATTCCGGCCGGGCGATTTCACTGGCGCCACTGAGTTTACCCAGTAAATCTTCAGCTGGATCGTCGGCAGTCAGCTGACGTTCGTAGCTCAGCGTGCGGGTGCCGGCTAAGGTCAGGTTAAAGCGGCCGGCGCTGCTGTCGATGCCGTATTTGATTTTGGCGTCGATACCGTCAGTTTCCTGGGCGCCGACGTTAAAGAAACCGGTACGCAGGAATACCAAATCACCGCCGGCATCTTTCACACAACCAAAGGCGCCGTTCAGGGCTGCTTCGCTGCTCACAGTCGGCGCTGTGCCGGCGAGACAGGCTTTTAACGTGGTGTTGGCATCAACATCAACAATATCAGTGTGCTCATAACGCCAGTAATCCACGGTGATGTTGAAGTCATCCGTCAGGTTCCAAGACACACCGGCGTTCCAGGCTTCAGAGCTTTCCGCATCCAGGCCACGGTTACCCAATGTTTCCTGATCAAATTCCAGTTCACCGGCCTGAGCACCGAAGCTGCCGCACAGGCCGTTATAAGGCTTGCCGCTGCCGCAATCGATATAGTTCGAACCCAATGAAGTACCGGCGCCGAGTTCAGACAACGATGGCGCGCGGAAACCGGTGCTCCAGCTGGCGCGCAGGATCACATCATCAGTCGCTTTATAGCGCAGTGAAATTTTTGGGTTGGCATCACCACCAAAATCACTGTAATGGTCATACCGCAGCGCGGTGATCGCATCCAGCTGTTCGGTCAATGGCAGGTTGAACTCAGCGTAACCGGCATATTGCGTGCGGTCGGCGGCTGCATCGCTGGCACCTAAAGTACTGACTAAACCCTGCTGGGCGACTAAGGCCGGTCTGTCAAAGATATCTTCGCTGCGCCATTCACCACCAAATACTGCGCTGATCGGGCCGGCCGGTAACTCGCCTAACTGACCACTCAGGTTAAAATCCCAGGATTTGACATCCGATTCACCAACGCGCGGCGCCAATTCGCGCAGGCTGGCCAGCACTTCAGGCTTAGTGTCGCGGCCTAAATTAAACGGATTAAACTGGCCACTGGCAGTTGCTGCAGCGACGCGATCCAGATTGTAATAGCCACTGGTATGCAGCACTTCATTGTCGGATTTACCGATAGTTGCAGCTGTTTCCCAGCGCCAGCTATCGCTGCTGCCAAACAAAGTGGTTTCACCGCGCAGGCCGGCTAACAGGCGGTAGCTGTTGCTGTCATATTCCTGCATCCGCACTTCCGGATAACGCGAACGGATACGGATAGTGCCGGCTGAGCCATTTTGCGCGTCAATGTCGCGGGCCCACTGCGGCACTGAACTGAGTGTTCCCGGCACACGCAGGTCAAAAGAGCCGGCTGAATCGTAAGAATGGCCGCTGTTTTGCTGGTACATGGCTTCCACAAACAGCTCGTTGTCACCACCGAGGCGATAAATATGGTTTAGCGTGGCGCCGAGATTTTTGCTGTCCGGCTGAATCGCGCGCTCCATGACGTAGTCGTACTGGCAACGCGTGCCGCCATTGCTGGTTGCAGTACCGCACCAGGGTTCGGCGTAATCTTTGCCGTCAATTGTGACGCGGGTTGACGACTTAAAAGTAACATCAATCGGCCGGTCTTTATTCATCAGTGCATCGCGTTTGAAATAATCCAGTACCACAGTGGTGTTGGAGTTTTCTGTGGCGAAACCACCGGTGTAAGTGAAATTCTGCCGGGTAAAATCGCTGTCGGCACTGTCATCGCCGTACATGGCGCTGATTTCCTGGCCTTCGTAATCTTTTTTCAGGATAAAGTTGATAACGCCGGCGATAGCGTCTGAGCCATAGACCGAAGCAGCGCCGTCGGTCAGTACGTCGATGCGTTCAATCGCTGCCATCGGAATAGCGTTGACGTTAACAAAAGAATCAAAGCCGTTGGAGAAAGAATCAACCGCCACCCGACGGCCGTTGACCAGTACCAGCGTTGAGCTTGAGCCCAGGCCGCGTAAGCTGACGCCGGCTGCGCCAGGAGGTGTGCCGTCTGAACCACCGACATTGCCGTTTTCAGTGAAAGTGCCGGCGCTGGCGGCTTGTGGCAGATCACGCAGGAAGCTGGCGACATTGTCATAGCCTTTGTTAATCAGCTCTTCTGCAGTGAAAACCTGCAGGGGATTGGCACCTTCCATGTCGACGCCTTTGAGGCGCGAACCTGTGACTTCAATTTTTTCGATTTTCTTTTCGGCGTCAGCCTGTTCTGTGCCAGCCGCCGGTGCTTGTTGGGCCTGAGTGCTGAAAGCCAGCAGCAGGGCGCTGCATAAGGCTGATTTACGGATTTTAGCTGCCGGTGATGTCGTTGTGTTCATGGGTATTCCTCTGGATCAAAATGTTGCTTTTAAGCAATCTGATTTACGTTGTGTAAAAAAACGACACAGAGGGGGCCGCACAGGCAGATCCGGAGTGACACGCTCGGACAGATCATCAATAACCGGTGCTGCCATTGCAGGGAGTGCGCAACAACAGGCGGATTATTGCCGTAAAGCCGGGATCTGTGGGGCGTCCCTCTGCGTCAGGCAGAGGGGTGGCTAATTATTAAACCACTCGGAAAGGTAGTAAGGAGAGTAACGGTAGTTGCTCAGGTTGACTGCGCATTTCAACATGACTCTCCTCCTTTTGGTTTGGCAGCTGCTCAACATTGGGGCGGCAGCTGACTTGGATTATTCGGTGCTATTGAGCATTTTGGCAGGTCCAACCGGACCAGCAAAGCCGGAAAATCGGCTTGCTTTTCAAACTGTCTGATCCGGTAAAAACTGTCAAGCGGTTTTTTTTCACCCTGCATTCTCAGAATGCTTAGCGATTGATTTGCAGATAAAAATTCTGATAAGAACAATAATCTGCCGCTGGCTTCACCTGCGAATAAGCCCCAGACACAGCCCGGCTGTCTTGTTGCTGTAGCAGGATTAGCTGCGCCTGCGGCGCTTGTCCTTCAGCGCGCGGCTGCCCGCTTTGGCATAGTCGCCGCGCTAATTGCCGGTAGTGATCGCCACGCAAAATGTCGTCTTGTTTGATGACGGCGGCCTGATTTTGCTGCTGCGACACCGGCTTTTTCCACGGCGCAAACAACACTTTCAGCTCGCCATTTTGCAGCAATGCCTGGTCGTCGCGGCTCAGGTAGTGGGCGCGCACACCGCTGATGGTCCAGTCCGCGCTGCTGCCTTTGGCTTTAGCGCCGGCCAAATCGGCGATAAACACGCCGGAAGCACCAAGCACGGCTAAGCGGGCATTGTCAGGGGCTGTCGGATTTAAGCCAACCAGCAGGGCCGTGGCTTCATCGACGCCAAAACCGTAGCGGGTTTGCGTATCACTGAGCAACCTTACCAGCCGGGCTTCGCGGCCACGTTCGGAAAAATGCGTGTCGGTGACACCGAAGGGGAATAAACCCAGGCCACCCTGAGCCCGGTAGGTCAGCTGATCTTCGGCCAGTTCAGCCGGGCAGCTATGATTTTTTTCACAGCCGGCGAGCGGGGCCTCTGCCGCCACAGCGCCACTTTGCAGTGCCTGAGAGCTGCTGCCATTGCTAATCATCGGTACCGGTTTATGCGCAAAAGCCCCACCGGCCTGCACAGCCGTGCCGGCGCTGGTGCCGGCGACAATCAGTTTGCCCGCCTGCAGCCGGGCTGCGATGGCCTTCAGTTCCGGGCTCGGGCTGCCGTCTGGAAGACGCAGCGCTTGTAGCGTCAGGCTTTGGTCGCCGCCATTAAAAAAGATCGCATCAGCTTGCTCAATTTGGGCGACTGCAGCTGCCGGGCCTTGCTGGCAGAAAGCCTGCAGCTCGGCAAATAAATCCGGATAAACCGCGCTGCGATTGTAGCTGCCGTGGATGTAAGCGAGGTACTGGGGTAATTGCTCACAACCGGCTTTGCCGGCGGTTTTTTGCTGCTGTGCCGCCTGATAGGCAGCGTTTAGCGGTAACCAGCGTGCTTCGGCACCGGTTTCGGCAAAAGCGCTTTGATAGAAATCCACCGCGGACAGCGGGTCGCGGCTGGAAGCTGTCACCACTAAGACCACTGGTTTCCCCGGTTTTTGCCGCACTTTGCCTGCCAGTTCAGTGATTTTCTGGTAGATTTCGACGCTGAACGGGTCTTTGGTCTGCGCCAGGCTGGCCTGTTCGCGCCGGCGTAGTTGTTTTTCTGCAAGCTGAGGCTGCTGCAACAGGTCAAACATCAGGTTCAGTTCCAACTCCGACAGCTGCTGATACAGCGTTTCGCCGCTGATGGTCTGGCCGGTCAACTTCACGGTAGCCAGCCGTAAGCGCTGGCGCAGTTCGTCTTCAGTCATGGCCGTGCTACCAAAGTCCAGCATCAGCTGACTGAGGATGGCTTGTGTTTGCTGGCGCTGTTCAGCCCGGCTTTCTGGCCACACCGCGGATTGGCTGATGTCATGGATGCGGGGCAGGCTGAGTGCATAGAGTTCGCTGCTTTTGGCGTTCGCAGCAAACTGCGGATTGTCGCTGCAGGAAGCGCGGCTTTGTGAGCTGCAGGTATGCAGGCCTCCACCAACTAACACCATTGAATATTCAGGAAATTGTGGCGTTGCCGCCATCAGGGAAGTGGTGCTGAACAGGCTTAGAGCCAGCAGCTTTCGGGTCAGATGTTGTTTCATTATAGGGTCCATTATGGTGACGTTTTATTACTAATACGCCGGGCTGTGTTGCAAAATCCAGCAGTTTTTTTTGCCCCTTGCCGCTTGACTTCCCGCAGGCAAATCAGTAATTGTGAAAAGGACTGTCGGCCACCCAGGCCCTCAGCACATCAATTTTCATGGTAGCGATATGCTGAAAAACGCTTTTTCATTGAGCTCATATCACTACTCGTCCTACTACCTGTCGGAGTGGTTTAACGAGTAGACACTGCCCGGACACTCTGTGTCTGGCGGGGTCTGTCCCTGCTCGTTTGTACCAAACATCACCATTTAATTTTCGGGCTTCTTGTGTCTGACACAAGCCCGGCAGCTGATCCGAACAGGTATTTTGTATGCGTAAACTTTCTGCCGTTACACTGGCTGTTGCCAGTGCATTCCTGCACAATGCTTTTGCTCAAACAGCAGAGCAAGCTACTGAAAACAATGAAAAAAGCGTTGAAAAAATTGAAGTGACCGGTTCGCGCCTGAAGGGCGTTGACCTCGAAGGCACCCAACCTCTGGTGGTGATTTCCGCTGACGACATTAAAAACTCCGGCGCCACTTCGGTGTATGACTTGCTCAAAGACGTCGGCCAGTTACGAGGCGGCAGCGGTACTTTCTCCACGTCCGAAAGCGGTACGGCATCGAACGACACTCCAGCCGGTCAGGCCGCAGCATCTCTGCGTGGGATGGGACCTTCCTCGACTTTAACGCTGATAAACGGCCGTCGGGTTGCCGCATCGTCTTTTGCAGCGGGTACCGAAAACTTTGTCGACATCAACGCCATCCCAGTCTCGGCCATCGAGCGGGTCGAGATCCTCGCCACCGGCGCCTCAGCCATTTACGGCGCTGACGCAGTCGCGGGTGTCATCAACTATGTGCTGAAAAAAGATTTTGATGGCGCGGAAATGGATATCAGCTACAGCGATACTGAAGCCAGTTCCGAAGAAAGTAAAAAAGGCCTGAATTTTATCTGGGGTCACAATTTTGGCAAAAACAACCTGACGTTGTTTGCCGATTTTTATGACAGCAATGAATTTGCCTACAGTGACCGCGCTCTGACGGCACAAACCTGGTCGCCATCGACCCGGGGTCAGTTCCCAACGGTACGCTACACCACGTCAGATTATCAGGACCCGGTCAGCGGCGAATACGTTGGTTTTGCCGATCCTTCCTGTCCAGAATCTCTGGTACTGGTCACAGATCCGGAGTTTGGCGATACCGGCTGTGGCTACAATCCGAATCAGGACATGCTGATCCGGCCGGCGCAGCAGAATGCTTCAGCAGGGCTCATTCATCAGGGCGAACTGGGTGAATTGCGCTGGTTTAATGAGTTTTTCATCAGCCGGACAAAATCAACCGCACAAAGCACACCAGCCAATTTCACCGATTTGCAGGACCGCAGCAGCTGGATTTATGCCGGCTTTAATAACCCGGCGATCCGCAACGATAAAACTTTATCCTCATTGATTTATCCAATTAACCGCAACAGCCCGAATGGAACACGGGTGCCGGTGGTTGAACTGCGTGGCCGTTTCCTTGCTCCTAAAGTGATTGAAAATGAAACCAATGCTTATCGGCTGGTGAGCGGTTTACAAGGCACTGTGGCAGATTTTGACTGGGAAACGGCACTGATGTATTCCCGCAGTGAATCAGATCAACAAGCGATCTCAGGCGTTTATAACCGCTACAAATTTAATGCCGCCCTGTTTGGCGAACTATGCGCCGACGGCAGCACCAAATGTAGTCCTGCCGGCGGGGGACTTTGGTTTAATCCATTCGGTGGCCAGACCGGCAACGATGAAGTGCTCAAACTGATGGCGGAAAATCCGTCCCGGCGCGGTAAATCCGAAGTGCTGAGTGCCGATTTCCGCTTAAACGGTGATTTATGGCAGTTGCCGGCCGGCAATGTCGTGTCAGCCTTTGGCGCTGAATTCCGCCATGAAAAACTCAGTGATGACCCGGATTTGATTGCTCAGTCGCGGTTTGACCGCAATTATCTGGTGGATGTGATTGGTTTTGGTTCCAGCAAATCTGCGGCGGAGCGTAAACAATGGGCATTGTTCAGCGAGTTGTTAGTGCCGCTTGTCGACAAGGTTGATCTGCAGCTGGCGGGGCGTTATGACCATTACGATGATTTTGGCAACAGCGTCAATCCGAAAGTCGGCCTGAGCTGGCGTCCGACTGAGGCGCTGGTCCTTCGTGCCGCCTGGGCTACTTCGTTCCGTGCACCTTCGCTGACTCAGGCGGGGGTGGAACTGCGGACCACCAGTACTACAGCGCGCTGTCTCTCAGAGTTTGCTTCTTTATACTGTGGTGGCGATGTTGGCGGCGAAATCACGCCCAATACGCTGGAATTCGGCAATCCGGCCTTAGATCCGGAAGAAGCCGAATCGGTCAGTGCCGGTTTTGCCTGGAGTCCGACAGATGACAGCACGCTGACGCTGGATTATTGGCAGTTTGACCACAAGAAAATCATCGGTACCGATTTGGAATCCATGTTGATGCGCACGATAACGGAACCTGGATTGCGTTTCTGCGGTTTGGTGCCGGCCGACCAAGTGGGGATCGCCTTTGATCCGCTGTTATGTGATGGTCTCAAGCTGCAATCAGGCTTTACTAATAATCTGACGCAGGTGCTGGCGGACTGGCGCAAAATCGATACCCGCGCCACTAGCCTGCCGCTGTTTCGCGACCATATTCTGTTGCTGGAAAATACCGGCAATCAGCAAACCAAAGGCCTGGATCTGACTTACAGCCAGCGTTTTGATACTGATTTGGGCAGTTTTAAACTCAGTGCTGATGTAACCCGGCTGATGAGTTTCACCCGCGAGCGCACGGCGTTTTCCGGGACTGAGCAGCTTGCCGATAGTTTCCGCTATCCGCGTTTGTTAGCCAGCCTGAAATTACGCTGGGACGCCAACGATTGGTTTGGTGGCTTGGGGCTGAATTACACCAGCGACTATCAGGACGAAATTGCTTTGCTGGAACCGGCGGATATTGCGTTGCTGGCGGAGCAGGGCATTGCTATCGATCGTCGTGTGCCTGCCTGGACCAAAGTGAATGCGCAGCTTGGGTATGATGTAAACAAACATCTGACCCTCAGTCTGAATATTGATAATCTGCTGGATCGTGACCCGCCGTTTATCTATGGCCGCTATAAAGATGTCGATTTCATCAATCATGACGTGTTAGGTCGTAACTACCGTTTATTGGCGACCTACCGGTTCTAAATATCCGGTTCAGGATTGTGTTAAATCCGGGAAGCCTGGCTTCCCGCCTTTTAGCTTCAGGAATTTTATATGTCTGCTGAAAAACAGCTGCAGGGCAACTCATCTTCGTCCATGCCGGACGCGATGGTGATCCTGTTCTTTATCATGGTGCTGGCGGCTATCGCTTCGCACCTAATCCCGGCTGGTTCTTTCCAGCTGCTGGAACCGGCACCGGTGGCGGAAGGTGCTGCCAAAGTCACGGGTAAGCTGGACCCAAATAGTTTCCATTTTGCTGAAAACAGCGAAGGTGGGGTACCACTGTTTGCTGAAGGCGGCGGTATCGGTTTTTTTAACTATGCCTTTGAGGGGCTGGTGTCGGGTAATAAATGGGGCTCGGCCGTCGGCGTAGTGATGTTTATCCTGCTGACCGGTGGTGCTTTTGGCATCCTGATGAAAACCGGCGCAATTCACAACGGGATTCTGGCACTGATCCGGCGCACACAGAATCTGCAGATTTTATTTATCCCAATATTATTTCTGCTGTTTTCGCTCGGTGGTGCAGTGTTTGGTATGGGCGAAGAGGCAATAGCTTTTTGCATCATTCTGCTGCCACTGATGCTGGCGCTGGGCTATGACGCGATCACCACGGTGTTGGTGACCTATGTCGCAACTCAAATCGGTTTTGCAACGTCCTGGATGAACCCGTTTAACATTGCCATCGCGCAGGGTATTGCCGAGATCCCGCTGTTTTCCGGTCAGGAATTGCGCATGGGGATGTGGGCTGTGTTTACGCTGTTTGGCCTGGTGTTCACGATGCGCTACGCTGCCAAAATCAAAGCCACTCCGACATTGTCCCTCAGTTATCAGTCTGATCTGCGCCAGCGTAGTCAGCACAGTGCGCAGGTGGTCAGTCAATACCAGCTGTTGGACTCAGTGATCCTACTGGCTTTTTTTGCTGGCCTTGGCTGGATCATCTGGGGCGTCACCAGCCGCGAATATTACATTCCTGAAATTGCCAGCCAGTTTTTCACCATTGGTATCGTGATTGGGGTGATTGCTGTATTGGGCCGGCGTATGACGGTGAATGATGTCGCCGACGGTTTTAAACAGGGCGCCGCTGAGTTGCTGCCCGCCGCAATGATTGTTGGTATGGCCAAAGGCATGTTACTGCTGCTCGGTGGCGGCGATCCGCAAACGCCATCGGTACTCAACACGCTGCTGTATTATTCGGCGCAGTCGTTGCAGGATTTACCGGCCTATCTGTCTGCCTGGCTGATGCTGGTGGTGCAGTCAGTGATTAACTTTTTTGTTTCTTCCGGTTCTGGCCAGGCCGCCTTGACTATGCCGTTGATAGCCCCGCTGTCTGACCTGATTGGTTTGTCACGTCAGACCGCAGTGTTGGCCTTTCAACTCGGCGATGGCCTGACCAACTGTATTATCCCAACTTCAGCTGCGTTGATTGGTTGCCTTGGTGCAGTGCGGCTCGACTGGACGGTCTGGCTGCGTTTTGTCTGGCGGCTGCAACTGTATCTGTTTGCATTGGCCAGCGCTTTTATGCTGCTCGCTGTTGCCACGCACTATCAGTAAAAGGAATGGACTGTGAACTCTATGCTTCTGTTTAAAAATGCTGAACTGATGGCGCCACAGCCGCAGGGCCGACAGGATGTGCTGGTCGCCGGCAACCGGATTGTCGCTATAGGCCAGGATTTTAACCTCTCTGGCAGCAATGTGCCGGTGACTGTGATTGATGCTGCCGGCCATTATTTAACGCCGGGTTTTGTTGATTCCCTCGTGCATTTTATCGGTGGTGGCGGAGAAGGTGGTTTTGCCACCCGCACGCCGGAAATGCAGTTAACCGATGCCACACTTGCCGGAGTGACCACCGCTATCGGCGTACTTGGCACAGATGCCACCACCCGCACTTTGACCAACTTGCTGGCCAAAGCGCATGCCCTCGAAACTGAGGGTATCAGCACTTATTGCCACACCGGCTCTTATGAAATTCCGTGCCGGACGCTGACTGGCAACATCACCGACGATTTGATTCTGATCGACAAATTTATCGGTGTCGGTGAGATCGCCATCAGCGATCATCGCTCGTCGCAGCCAACCACCGAAGAAATTCGCAAAGTCGCAGCGGCAGCGCGGGTGGGCGGTATGTTAGCCGGCAAAAGTGGCGTGGTCAGCGTGCATGTTGGTGCCGGCGAGCGGATGTTGCAGCCGCTCTATCAGGCGGTCAGCGGCACTGAGCTGAAACTAAAGCAGTTTTACCCGACCCACATGAACCGCAACCGGCGTATCTTTGAAGCCGGCATTGAGTTTGCCAAAAAAGGCGGCGTCATCGATTTTACCACCAGCACTACAGCCTATGATTTGCAGCACGGCGAAGTAGCGGCGGCGGCGGCGCTGGCAGAAGCGCTGTATCTTGGCATTGCGCCTCTGCAACTGACGTTAAGTTCTGATGGCAATGCCAGTTTGCCGATTTTTAACGAGGAAGGTGAATTACAGGGTTTGCAGGTCGGCCAAGTCCGTAGTTTGTTTGATAGTGTGCTTGATGCGGTCAAGCGCCATCATGTGCCGCTGGCTCAGGCGTTAACAGCAGTGACCGCAGCGCCTGCAACTGTACTCGGCTTGCCGCAAAAAGGTCGTGTAGCCCCAGGTCTGGATGCTGACCTATTGTTGCTGCGCCGCGACGATTTGCTGCTGGATTCAGTCATCGCCAAAGGCCGGTTGCTGGTGCAGGGTGCTAAGGCACTGGTGAAAGGGACTTTTGAGCGCTGAAGCTTAGCATTCCAACCCAAGGCAGCAGCCGGCACAGACCGGCTGCTTGCACAAAGCCGCGCCAGTCTTTACTCTGCAATCACCCTTGTTTGTTGCTGACTTCTGTCCAAAGCTGACGCCGATGCAATATATCTGTATAGCTGATGATCACCCGCTGTATCGTGATGCGCTGAAAGACGTGCTGAACCAGCATTTCGCTGCGCTGACGGTGCTGGAAGCCGGCTCGCTGGCGCAAGTGTTGGAACTCGCTGCGTCTTATCCGGCGCTGGAATTTGTTCTGCTCGATTTAAATATGCCGGGTATGGCCGGACTCAACGGTTTAGTACAGCTGCGTCAGCAATTCCCGCAGATCGCTGTTGCGATGTTGTCGGCTGAGGATGACAAACAAACGGTGTTGCAGGCGATGGCGTTTGGCGCAGCCGGCTTTATTTCCAAATCCGCTGGCCGGCAGCAACTGGTCAGTGCGCTGAAGCAGCTGCTCAATGGCGACATTTATCTGCCGGCGGATACCTTCCGCCAGAGTGTCGAGCCCGGTAACAGCCCGATCGAACACAAAGCTGAACAGGCGTTATTACGCGGCCTCACCAAAAAACAGATCAAAGTATTACAGCGGATGGTCAGCGGTGAGTCGAACAAACAAATCGCTGAAGCGCTGTGTATCGCCGAGACCACAGTCAAAGCCCATGTTTCCGCTGTGCTGGCCAAACTCGGCGTGCCAAGCCGGGTGCAGGCTATTTTACTGGCAAGAGATCTCGATTTCAGTTTGTATCTGTAGTTGCAGCTCAGCTAAACACTCAAACACCCAACAGCAAATGGCGCAGCATGCTTTTTAACTGCAGCGGCCGCACCGGTTTATACAACAGCTGATAACCCTGTTGTTTCAATTCAATTGCGAGCTGCTGCTGGCTGTTGGCGGTGATCATCAGCACCGGCAAATCAGCAAAACCAGCCTGACTTTTTAATTGTTGTGCCACTGTGGTGCCAAGCAGTCCATCCGCCAGCTGATAATCAACAATCAGCAAATCAGGTTTTGCCTGAGCGCTAAAAGCAGCGGCGTCGGCACCGCTTTGTACCTGATAACCCCAGCTGGTTAATAAAGTATCCATCGCCTGACAAATGGTTGCATCGTTATCGATAACCCAAATGCTGGCGTTTGCTTTATCCAAGGCCGGTAGCATCAGCTGCGGTAACACAGGCTCTGGTGCAGTGACAGGCAACTGCAACGCAAAGACGGAACCGCGGTCAGGCACCGACTGCACCCGTAGCGGATGCGCCAATAGCCGGCATAAGCGCTCGACAATAGCGAGGCCCAGGCCCAAGCCGGCTTCAGTGGCGCGGCTTTGCGGCAGGCGCTGAAATTCCTGAAAAATCAGCTCAAGATGTTCATCTGCAATACCAACGCCGCTGTCGAGCACCTGAATTTCCACGTGGTCGCCTCGTCGCCTGCAGCCCAGCAACACAGCGCCACCGGGCGGGGTATAACGCAGGGCATTGGTCAGCAGGTTACGTAAAATTCGCGTCAGCCAGGCCGGATCTGTCTGCGCTGTGGCACTGGTGGCAATGAAGCGAAAACGCAGGCCTTTGCTTGCCGCGAGAGCAGCAAACTCACTGGCCAGCGCTGCTAACAAAGGCCCAAGTGCCACGCTGCTGCAGTCCGGTAGCAGCTGACCGGCGTCCAGTTTGGATAAATCAACCAGGGTCCGGAGTAAATCACCGACATCATCCAGCGCCCTACCAGCCGACAGCGCCAGCTGTTGCTGGTTGTGGTCGAGCTGCTGCTCCAGTAAAGCGCCGTTAAACAGCCGTGCTGCGTTCAGTGGTTGCAACACATCGTGACTGACTGCCGCCAGTAACTGACTTTTTGACTGATTGGCCTGTTCGGCCGCTGCGGTGGCGGCGCGTAGTTGCTGGTTTAGCGCCGTCAGCGCGCTAGTGCGTTCAGCGACGCGTTGTTCCAGATGTAAATTGGCCTGGCGTAAGGCTTCTGAGGTGCGTTTACGCTCGGTAATGTCGCGGTTTAACACAAAAAAGCCGCTGATTTGTTGTTGTTCGTCGCGATGCGGCACGTAGGTTTTCAGCAAATGCCGCCACTCGCCGCCAGCATTTTGCTCGTCAATTTCAAACACGACTTGCTCGCCGCTTAATACCTGCAACACATAAGGCGCAAGCCGCGCCGCGCCTTCTGGACCATGCGCGGCATCCAACGTCTGGTTTAATAAACTGCCGTTTGGCACGCCATAAAAGTCGTCGTATCCACGGTTGGTAAACAGATAAATGCCGGCCGCCGACAGATAAGCAATCATCGCCGGCACATGGTCGGTGATAGTGCGGATCCAGCGTTCGCTTTGCGCCAGCGTTTCGGAATAACGCACCGAGCGGCGTAGCTCGTCATAAGCGTGCGACAGTTCGGCGGTACGTTCCCGCACTTGTTCGGCCAATACGGCAGCGTGCTGAAAGGCAGCATAAGGCCCGGTGTGTACGGCGTTTTGGCCGGCCTCGACGCGCTCAATCAGCGCCTGATTGATTTTGCGCAGCTTTTGGTTTTCTGCTTGCAGTGCTAACAGCTGTTGTTTAATAACCGATTCTTGCCCGGCGTCATTCCCGGCTTGTTGCAAAGAGGGCGTGTTTGTCATGGCGCTCTATCCACAGGCTTAGCGATCACCACGCCGGTGAAGGTCTGATTCAGGTGCACGCCCTGAAAATGCTCGCCATAAGTGTTAAAACCAAACACGCGATGGGCGCGGAAAAATTCTGATGCCTGCGTTAGCGTCTCTCGCTCGGTGCTTTCCAACCGGCGCAGCACACAGTCGCAGCCGATGGTGATCAGCGGCTCACCGATGCGCTGTTCAATGTCGGCAAAACGCTGTTGTAAGTCTGGTAAAATAGGTTGCGGCTGCATCGTGGTCAGCACAGCGCCAAGCCCGACCGCGCAATAAAAGGTCAGGCTACCGTCCGGATTGACCCGCTGAATAGAACGCACGTAATAATCTTTGCCGATTTTCACCGCCAGCGGATGCATGGCAAAGACAGTGGCGTTAAGATCTGCTGCCGCACAGCCAATGGCCGCCGCATAGGCGAGGGCGGCAGGTTCCGCATTCAGTTCCTGCACGGTGCGCATATCGGTCGTCGCTGCAGTGACCACCAGCTTGTCGGTGAGCGCACTGACATGGTGGGTGCTGAACACCTCAAACGGCAGCGTGGTGTGCAGCATAATGACGGCGGCTGCTCCTTGGAAAAACCGGCCATTGGCGAAAATATGGGTGGCGCTGAGTAAGTTGTCGTCACCGGCCGAACCGCCAAAATGGGCGATATTACCCAGTGCCGTTTCGAGTGCCAGCAACACCATTTCTTCCTGCGCGGATAAGCCATCAAGCAATGTCAGCACAAAAGGCCGGGCTTTTTGCGGATCCTGTAGTGTATGTTGCAGCCTGTGTTGCAATAGGGCATCGACCAGCTGTTGTGCCTGCAATAAATCAAAAGTGGCCAAATCTTCGATACAGGCCAGCGCCACCTGAAAATGGCTGGCACTGAATGCCAAAGCACAGAGAGTACCCTGGTCATAGCCGCGTGGCGTGATTTCACCGGCCGTGGTGCAGCCAGCGAGTGTGACGCCGGCAAAATGTCGGGCAAAGGCTTGCTCCAGTGCAGGCCGGTCATATTCGGCAGAGCAAAAAAACAGCACAAAACCGGGTTTAGCCGGCAGCAGTTGGGCGGCGAGTTCAGCCACCGCCTGACTGGCATCGGGCGCAGCAGACATGGCGGCAACAATAGGGTCGGAACAGGCAGACATAATTTCGCCTAAAGCTGGCCTGGATGTCAGGCATGTACCGGATTGTAGGGCGAATTTCTTGCCACAGGCAAGCCGGACCAAAGTCCGGCGCCGTGACTGGTGTCAAAAACCAGACTTAGAAAAAGCCCAGCGGGTTGACGTCATAACTGACCAGCAGGTTTTTGGTTTGCTGATAGTGATTGAGCATCATTTTGTGCGTTTCGCGGCCGACACCGGATTTTTTGTAACCACCAAAAGCAGCATGCGCCGGATAATGGTGATAGCAGTTAGTCCAGACGCGGCCGGCTTCAATACCGCGGCCCATACGGTAAGCGCGGTTCATGTCGCGGGTCCAGACGCCGGCACCTAAACCGAATTCAGAGTCATTGGCGATAGCCAGCGCTTCAGCTTCAGTTTTAAAAGTGGTGACTGCGACCACAGGGCCAAAGATCTCTTCCTGGAACACCCGCATTTTGTTGTGGCCTTTGAGCAGCGTCGGCTGCACATAAAACCCACCATTCAGGCCATCGCCGAGCGCTTCTTTATCACCGCCAATGAGCACCTGTGCACCTTCTTCGCGGCCAATGGTCAGGTAGCTCATGATTTTATCGAATTGCTGCGCCGAAGCCTGAGCACCGACCATCACTTCAGTATCCAGCGGATTGCCGCGTTTAATCGCTTTGGTGCGTTCAATCACTTTGGCGATAAAGGCATCGTAGATGCTTTCTTCCACTAACAAGCGGGACGGACAAGTACAGACTTCGCCCTGGTTAAAAAACGCCAACACCACGCCTTCAATACATTTGCTTAAATAACTGTCTTCAAAATTCATCACATCGGCAAAGAAGATATTCGGTGATTTACCGCCCAGTTCGACCGTCGACGGAATGATATTTTCGGCGGCGCATTTGAGGATATGTGAACCTGTTGGTGTCGAGCCGGTAAAGGCAATTTTGGCAATGCGTTTGCTGGTCGCCAGCGCTTCACCGGCTTCGCGGCCATAGCCGTTGACGACGTTCAGCACGCCGGCTGGTAGTAAATCTTCAATAATTTCAATGAATTTTAAGATAGACCACGGCGTTTGTTCGGCCGGTTTTAACACGACGCAGTTACCGGCAGCCAGCGCCGGTGCCAGTTTCCAGGCTGCCATCAACAGCGGGAAGTTCCACGGAATAATCTGACCAACCACACCAAGCGGTTCATGGAAATGATAAGCCACAGTGTGCTGGTCAATTTCACCGATACTGCCTTCCTGCGCGCGGATAGCGCCGGCAAAATAACGAAAATGGTCCACTGCGAGCGGCACGTCGGCATTTAAGGTTTCGCGCACCGCTTTACCGTTGTCCCAGGTCTCGGCGACGGCGATTTGTTCCAGATGTTGTTCCAGCCGGTCGGCGATTTTCAGCAGTAAGTTCGAACGGAAAGTGACAGAAGTCGAGCCCCAGCTGGCTTTGGCGGCGTGTGCGGCATCCAGCGCCAGTTCGATATCTTCGGCAGTAGACCGCGGGATTTGGCAAAACGGCAGGCCAGTGACTGGCGAAATGTTATCAAAATACTGTCCTTTCACCGGCGCCAGCCATTTGCCACCAATGAAATTACCATATTGCGCTTTGACGGTTACAAGGGCGCCGTCTTGCCCTGGATTTGCATAAATCATCATCTACCCCGTGGATTTGTGGTTATGGTCAGAAGGTGCATGCCATCTGCCTTGTCACCACCGATGTTATGCCTGCCGTCCGGCGACGACCATTCGCCGGACGGACAGAAAAACCAGTACTAAAGTCGTAATTTTGCCGGTCAGTGGATCAGCTCATATTGCTTGGGAGCGGTGTCGGTTTGCAGACCAAAATGGCCCAGTGCATAGGTATAAGTGGCGTCCTGGCTCCAGATACTGCTGCTATGTACGCCATAAATCAGGCAAGAACCGGTGCTGCATACCACCTGATCTATATTGCTTTTGATCGAATAGACCCGGGCGCCAAACCGCACACCATAGAGGCTGTCCAAGAAAGGGTTGCCGACGGACAGACCGGCACTGCCGCAAGTGGAGGTCAGCACGTTAAACGGATACACCCCACAGCTGAGCAGACCGCGAAATGCACCGGCAACGCCAACAAAGGCGTCGACCTGGCTCGCCACTGCCAGTTTGTTGATTTGCTGCGCCGCCAGTGTCGCGCCCATCGAATGGCCTATCACGTCGATTTTACCGGTACAGGAGCTGGCCAGTGCATTTTGGATGGCACTGCGAACCGGCGTTTCTTCGCTGCCGCTATGGTCGTTACATGCCGCGCAGCTGGTGCTGCCCCAGGCCGGCCGGAAAATCTGGGCGGCACTGTAGCCTTTACTCAGCAGCAGATTGTAAGTGTTGTTCCAGCTGGCGGGCGTGGCGGTATTGCCATGCACCAAAACAACATTATCTAGGCAGGCGGCCTGGGCTGCTACTCCGCCAAGCAGGAGTACGACGGTGCAAACACGGGACATTAAACGTTGGTATAAACACATAGCAGGTGCTCACTTAGTTGCAGGGGAGAGACATCTACCATAGGAGGCTGTGCAAAAAATCGACATAACACTTTGGTGCTGGATCGGACCAAAGTTATTGGCAGGCTGCGTAAAACAAACAGGGCGGTTGAAGCCGCCCTGTTTTTTGAATTGTTCCTTGCTGACAGTTAAATCGGTGCACCAGGTGGCAATTGTTTTGGGACAAACAGCGGTTGCCAGACGCCATGCTGCAGATAGTGCTGCCACTGGCCAGCGAGCAATAACGCCGTGCCGTCATCGCGTTTTTGCAGTTGCTTGCCAAGGCCGGTCAGCTTCGCCAGCAAAGTGGCCCGCGCTTCAGGCGCTAAGTCTTGGTGGGTCAGGCTCTGCATCAGCTGATAAAAAGCGACATGACTGACGCGCTGGCGAATGAGACCTTTGGCATCATCACCGCTGGCGGCCAGAATAGTCTGATCAAGCACAGTACCAAGCAACTCATCGAGTTGCTGCTGACTGCTTAAGCGATTCAGCCGCTGCGGATGTAACAGCAGACTCAGCGTATGATTAGCTGAGGCTTCGGCCGCAGACAGCGGGTCAAAGGCGAGGCCATTGCGGCCCTGAAAACTCTCGCGCCCATCGGCATCGCCATAGGCTTTGGGTGGAATGAGCGCCAGCAGTTCTTTGGGTAGCGCCAGAAATTCAGGCGTCAGCGTGTCGAGTAACGCCGTCAATGCGGCCTGTTGTTGCCTGGCATCGACCCACTGAAAGCCTTTCGGTTGGTCGTAATCGCCTTTTAATTCATATTCATAATGCGCGCCGCCAATGAGTTTACTAACAGCTTCGACCTGATACCGGTGCAGTGCATAAATCGGCACTAAGGCCTCATGCAGCGCCGACAAAGGCCGGTTGCTGGCGATGTTATCAAGGCCAAATTGTTTGAGGGCTGCCGCCCGCACTTGTGAAAGGCGGGTTAGTTCTGCCACTGGATCAGCGCCGCTGTCCCATAAATGGCCGATAGCGCTGACGCCGCCTTCCGGCCGCGCGTCTTCATCAGCCATGTATTGCAAACCCTGTTGTTTGGCTTGCTGCACCAGCGCTGCGCGTGCGCTGTCGCTGTGGTCACCATAGCCATAAGCGATGGCATACAAATCCCATTCGCCGAGGCCTTCACGGTAGGCCTGATCCAGCGCCAGCTTGCCTTTTCGCAGGTCGACCTGCGGATGTGGATAATCCATCACCGTCGCGCGGCCATTGGCGCTACCGGCAAAGTTATGGATAAGCCCGAGCGTATGACCCACTTCATGCGCCGCCAACTGGCGAATACGGGCCAGCGCCATAGTTTTAGCCGCTTCGGTGCTGCCGTTTTGCTGATAAGGCGCCGTGAGGCCGGTTGCGATCAGGAAATCCTGCCGGACTCTGAGCGAACCCAAAGTCACATGGCCTTTGATAATTTCACCGGTACGCGGGTCGGTCACACCATAGCCATAAGACCAGCCGCGTGTCGCCCGGTGTACCCACTGGATCACGTTGTAACGCACATCCATCGGGTCGGCATCTGCGGGTAAGTCTTTGACCTGAAATGCATCTTTATAACCAAGCTTTTGATAAGCCTGGTCCCACCAACCAGCGCCTTGTTTCAGCGCAGTGCGCACCGGCTCCGGCACGCCGGGGTCGAGGTAATAGACAATAGGTTCGATGGCTTCACTGACTGGCGCTGCCGGGTCCTTTTTCTGTAAGCGGTGGCGCGGCAATAAGCGCTGCACTATCGGCTGGTCAAAGGCGGTGGCGTAGTCCATATACTCGACTTTCCAGTAGCCGGAATAAGGATGAAAGGCGCGTGGTTGATAACCGTCATCTGGCAGCGCCACCAGCGAATGGTGCAGATGCACAGTAATAGCTTCAGGCGCCGGCGTGACTTGTTTGACAAATTGACCGGCTTTACTGCCGCTGTAAGTCACCATAGCTTCCAGTTCAGTATTGCGCGGGAAGGCTTTACTGCGATTTAAATAAACACCGCTGCGGCTGGCATCCGGGCTGAAATTGCCTTGTTGCTGCGCTTCCAGTTTGGCGCTGATTTGATGCATATCGCTTTGCAAAAATGCGGTGTAATCGACCAGCAGCTTGCCGCCATCGCTGGCTACCACCGGCAAACCGGCCAGCACTGAACTGGCAAAAGCTTCATCGATACTCAGACGCTCGGCCGGGTTGGCGGAATTGGCGCGGTAGTAGGTATTGAGCTGCTTCAGCATCACCTTATTGCCAAATTGTTCAAACTGCACCAGCCGGGTGTCACCGAGCTGGCCACGGTCCAGACCAATGTCATTGGAACCGACGCCGCGCGGTAGCGAACTCTGGAAAATAAACGGCTGCTCGAGCTTGTCGACCTGCAGATAGACCTTGTCGGTCTTGGCGTCGTAATAAAAATCAAAATAACCGCTTTGATGCGACATGCCTTTGGTAAAAGCAGCAATCGCCGATTTTTTGCTGGCGGCTGGTGTCTGTGCTTGGGTTTGTGCCGCGGGTTGAGGAGTGGTTGCAGCCGTATTGGCGATCACCAGCATCGGCGCCAGTGCTGGCAACAGCCACAACAGGCGGGAACATAAAACAGACTTCATCAGGCATCCTTGTGTTTGCAGGGCGGCGCAGTTAATCACTGCGCTATTGAGTGCAATTAACATACAAGGTCAGTTGCAGCAAAAACAACCGCTAAATAACAGGCTTCGGTAGATGGCAGGTGGCTGGCGGTCAGTGGAGTTTGAGAATGACAGCGGTCCGCGGACAAAAGCCTCTTCGTGCGTCGCTGCAAAGCCAACACCGCCATCACCATGTTCGCCCGTTCGCGCCTCCCGCGCTCACTTTTGATCGCTCACTCCGCGGTTGCCGGTGCTGGCTTTGTTGGGGTTTGGGGGCGTCAGCTTCGAGCGCAGGCTGTGTGAAAACTGCTGATCACCTATTGGTCTAAATATCTGGTTTTTATGTTCAATCATTCTGGATACACCTGAACAGTCGTTGGTCAGCTGCTCTAAAATTATCTGCATACGATTTAACTCGGTTTGCGCAGACATGACGGAACATATCAAAGGCCAAGACAGAAACCAGGTCACTCTGTTGCCGGAAGCGTTGGACGACTTTGTCAGTGGTGATAACCCAGTCAGAGTCATCGATATCTTTGTG
>Ga0247724_1000062_pt1 | contig 33305 bp, 30 predicted proteins | sample OKSTACKMC2E_FD_182776 | JGI IMG/M metagenome (GOLD analysis project Ga0247724, IMG submission 182776) | Subsurface sediment microbial communities from gas well in Oklahoma, United States - OK STACK MC-2-E | ecosystem: Environmental > Terrestrial > Deep subsurface > Rock core/Sediment | place... | reverse complement strand
GATGTTGGAGGCGGCGGCAACGGCAATCAGCTTGATTGAGGTGAGGGATATAAGCCCGCCAGGCGAGCACGCAAAGCTATTCTGGTCCGAGCCCCAAACCGGGTTCACCAGTGGCCTGCCGGCGAAAGCGCCGAAGCCCGAACCCGTCGATCACTGGCAGCGTGCAATCCAGGCCATTGATGAGGCCATCATTGAAGCACGACACAACCCCGAGACGGCACGCTCGCTGTTCGCGTTGGCTTCCTATGGTCGGCGCGACCCCGCTTCCTTGGAACAGTTGCGCGCCACCTTCGCGAAGGAAGGCATCCCCCCGGAATTCCTGTCACATTACGTGCCTGATGGACCCTTTGCATGTCTTAGACAGAATGACGGGTTAAGTGACAAATTTTGACGACCAGAACTTTCCGGTGCACACTGTCACATAATCGAACGTATATGTGACAGGTACGACATGCTGATAGGCTACATGCGGGTATCGAAGGCGGACGGCTCCCAGGCTACCGATTTGCAGCGCGACGCGCTGATTGCCGCCGGGGTCGATCCAGTACATCTTTACGAGGACCAGGCATCCGGCATGCGCGAGGATCGGCCCGGCTTGACGAGCTGCCTGAAGGCGTTGCGAACTGGCGACACACTGGTCGTGTGGAAACTGGATCGGCTCGGACGCGACCTGCGACATCTCATCAACACCGTGCACGACCTGACTGGGCGCGGCATCGGCTTGAAGGTATTAACCGGGCACGGCGCGGCCATCGACACCACGACCGCCGCCGGCAAGCTGGTCTTTGGCATCTTCGCCGCCCTGGCCGAGTTCGAGCGCGAGTTGATCGCGGAGCGCACGATTGCCGGCCTAGCCTCGGCCCGCGCGCGCGGGCGGAAAGGCGGCCGGCCGTTCAAGATGACCGCCGCCAAGCTGCGGCTGGCGATGGCGGCAATGGGTCAGCCAGAGACCAAGGTCGGCGACCTGTGCCAGGAACTTGGCGTCACGCGGCAGACCCTGTATCGGCATGTTTCACCCAAGGGTGAGCTACGTCCAGATGGCGAGAAGCTACTCAGCCGAATTTGATGCCGGCATGAGGCAACGTAGCGACAGCGTGGTTTGTCTCAATGGGAAGCGCTCATGATCGATCTTTGAAGGCCCGCAGCAGTCGTGTCACAGACAGGACGAACAAACCGGTCAGCGTGAGGGCTGCGATACCCCAGTACTCTCCGATGAACGCGCCGGCCGTCGTGCCGGCCAGCACAATGGCGAGAATCGGCAAATGGCAGGGACAGGTGAGCACGGCCAGCGCGCCCGACAGGTAGCCGGTGATCGGTTTGTGCGTCTCGGACGGCAAGCGCTCGGGGCTGTTCATGGCAGACTCTCCGCGTGCTGTGCCGGCTCGGTCGGCATGGTGGCCAACTGCACCTCCAGATCGGCCAACGCTTCGCGCCGACGCTCGACGAACTGGCGCAGAACGGCAAGCTGCGCGGCCGCTTCATCGCCGTCCGCAGCATCCAGCGCCCGGCACAGCCGCGCCAGCGCGTCCAGGCCGATGCCCGCCTCGAAGGCCGCCCGCACGAAGCACAGCCGTTGCAAGGCGGCATCATCGAACAGGCCATAGCCGCCCGGGGTGCACGCCACCGGACGCAGCAATCCGCGCAGCAGGTAGTCGCGCACGATATGCACGCTCACCCCGGCATCAAGGGCCAGCCGGGACACGGTGTAGGCGCTCATTGAAAACCTCCTTTTTTTATCCAGCGCAGCAGGAAAGCTGCTTCACGTCCTTGTTGAAGGTCTGCGCCGCAAGCTTCAACCCCTCGACCATTGTCAGGTAGGGGAACAACTGGTCGGCCAGTTCCTGCACCGTCATGCGGTTGCGGATGGCGAGCACCGCCGTCTGGATCAGTTCGCCCGCTTCCGGGGCCACCGCCTGCACGCCGATGAGCCGTCCGCTACCTTCCTCGATGACCAGCTTGATGAAGCCGCGTGTGTCGAAGTTGGCAAGCGCTCGCGGAACGTTGTCGAGTGTCAGCGTGCGACTGTCGGTCTCGATGCCATCGTGGTGCGCTTCCGCCTCGCTGTAGCCCACGGTGGCGACTTGCGGGTCGGTGAACACCACTGCCGGCATCGCGGTCAGATTGAGGGCTGCGTCGCCGCCGGTCATGTTGATCGCGGCACGGGTGCCGGCGGCCGCTGCCACGTAGACGAACTGCGGCTGGTCGGTGCAGTCGCCGGCCGCGTAGATGTTCGGGTTGCTCGTGCGCATGCCTTGGTCGATAACGATGGCCCCTTGCGCATTGACAGTGACCCCCGCCGCGTCCAGCGCGAGGCTGCGCGTATTCGGTGCCCGACCGGTGGCAACCAGCAACTTGTCAGCGCGCAATTCACCGTGTCCGGTGGTCAGCACGAATTCGCCGTTCACATGGGCGACCTGGCTGGCTTGCGTGTGCTCCAGCACCTCGATGCCCTCGGCGCGGAAAGCGGCTGTCACGGCCTCGCCGATGGCCGGGTCTTCCCGGAAGAACAAGGTGCTGCGTGCCAGGATCGTGACCTGGCTGCCGAGCCGGGCAAAGGCTTGCGCCAGTTCCAACGCCACCACCGACGAACCGATCACGGCCAGGCGTGCGGGAATGGTGTCGCTGACAAGCGCTTCGGTGGAAGTCCAGTAGGGTGACTCTTTCAGGCCCGGAATCGGCGGCACGGCCGGACTGGCACCGGTGGCGACCAGGCAGCGGTCGAACGTTACCTCGCGCTCGCCACCCTCGTTCAAACGGACGACCAGGCTCTGGTCGTCCTTGAAACGCGCTTCACCGTGCAAAACGGTGATGGCTGGATTGCCGTCCAGGATGCCTTCGTATTTGGCGTGCCGCAGTTCATCGACACGGGCCTGCTGCTGGGCCAGCAGTTTGCTGCGGTCAATCGCAGGCACAGTTGCCGCAATACCACCGTCGAACGGACTTTCCCGGCGCAGATGGGCAATATGGGCAGCGCGGATCATGATCTTGGACGGCACACAGCCGATATTGACGCAGGTGCCGCCGATGGTGCCGCGTTCGATCAGCGTGACCGTCGCGCCTTGCTCGACGGCCTTCAGCGCCGCCGCCATCGCGGCCCCGCCGCTGCCAATGATGGCGATATGCAAACCGGCGCCCTCAAGTGCATCACGGATTTTTGGTTCATCTTTGAAATCACCAACCCGGATCGAGCCTTGATAACCCAATGCGGCGATGGCGGCCAGCAGTTGGTTGTGGCTCACGGCGGTGTCTGCCATGACTTGCGCGCGGCTTTCTGGATAGGACACCACAGCGGCATTCACGCCGGGAATCTTTTCCAAAGCATCTTTGACATGGGTGGCGCAGGATGTGCAGGTCATGCCATTCACGGTGATTTCGGTCATTTTTTTACTCCATTGAATTTCGGGGTGCAGCAGGCATCGGCTTGGCGTTTTCGTTGGATGGCGTAGATGGTCAAGCCGATGAAAATCGCCAGCGCAGGCAGCAGCACATAGTCCAGATAGCCGGTCAGCGCGGACAAGCCGACCACACCGAGCAAAATGACCAGAACAGGGGTGAAGCAACACAGCGCCACGAGGGTTGTGCCAATGATGCTGACCCGCAGCAGTGTCTTCGGGTCTTTCATGATCAGTTCTTGACTGATGATGGGTAGCCCGCATCCTCGGTAGCCTTGGTCAGTTTCTGCACGCTGGTCTTGGCATCATCGAAGGTGACCACCGCTTCGCGCGTCTCGAAGGTCACGTCAACTTTACTGACGCCATCGACCTTGGAAATCGCCTTCTTGACAGTGATCGGACAGGCCGAGCAGGTCATGCCCGGTACGGACAGCGTAACGGTCTGGGTGGCGGCCCACACGGGGGCAACAACGGCAGCGAGGGCAAGGGCGGAAAGCAGCTTTTTCATGGTGAACTCCTGTGATCAATAGAAAAATGGCACGACGTAGGGAAATCCGAGCGCGACCAAAACCAGCACGGCCACGCCCCAGAAAATGAGCTTGTAAGTAGCTCGCACTTGGGGAATCGCGCAAACCTCACCCGGTTTGCAGGCGGCTGACGGCCGGTAGATGCGCCGCCAGGCGAAGAACAACGCCACCAGCGCCACGCCGATAAAGATGGGGCGATAGGGTTCCAACACCGTCAAGTTGCCGATCCAAGCGCCGCTGAACCCCAAGGCGATCAGAACCAGCGGCCCGAGGCAGCAAGCCGAGGCGAGGATGGCGGCCAGCCCGCCAGTGAAGAGCGCGCCGCGCCCGTTTTGAGGTTCAGACATACGTTTGTCCTTTCGAATCTGAATTGGATAGCTTAAGCTTACTTCCGTAGTTATGTACGGAGTCAAGCGATATGGAAAACAATTTGGAGAACCTGACCATTGGCGTTTTCGCCAGGACGGCCGGGGTCAATGTGGAGACCATCCGGTTCTATCAGCGCAAGGGCTTGCTCCCGGAACCGGACAAGCCTTACGGCAGCATTCGCCGCTATGGCGAGACGGATGTAACGCGGGTGCGCTTCGTGAAATCAGCCCAGCGGTTGGGCTTCAGCCTGGATGAGATCGCCGAGCTGCTGCGGCTGGAGGATGGCACCCATTGCGAGGAAGCCAGCAGCCTGGCCGAGCACAAGCTCAAGGACGTGCGCGAGAGGATGGCTGACCTGGCGCGCATGGAGGCCGTGCTGTCTGATTTGGTGTGCGCCTGCCATGCGCGGAAGGGGAACGTTTCCTGCCCGCTGATTGCGTCACTGCAAGGGAAGAAAGAACCGCGCAGTGCGGACGCGGTGTAGCCCGAGGGAACTACGCCTTAGCGTGCTTTATTTTCCGTTTTCTGAGGCGACTCCAACGTCAGAAAAGACCGTGCGGTCGACTTTTGATATTTCGTGCTGTCGCCTTCTGAAAGTGACATAATGGAAGCGCAGGGGCTGCTCGATTTTGTCGAAATAGAACAACATCCTGGCGAAGTCATCCAATTCCCTCATTCAACTTATACTGACGATTAGATGACCAAATTAAGTCCTACACTACGTACAACAGAGACCCAATTGACTACAGATCTGATTAAGTAACTACAATGTCCAATCTTCGATTTGCAGATCTGGTACTCGTTCAAACTCCCTGACGTTGTTAGTGACCAACACACAACCGGTTGCGATTGCGTTGCCAGCAATTGCTGCATCGTTTGAACCTATCGGTGTTCCCTGTGCTGCCAGATACTGTTTGACTGTGGTTGTTGCATCAACGGAAGCTCTATCCCAAGCTAGGACACCATCAATCCGCTCCATAAATTGATCAACAATCACTGCATGTCGTGGTGAAGCTTTTTTACCAATTGCACCAAATCTCAGCTCCGAATAAGAGGGACCGACGGGATTCTGAATTTATTTCACAAAAAATGATTTATACTTCTGATACATAAGGATTTTTATTTAGTGAGTCACTCAGTTAGAAACAGATTGAGTGCGTATGGACTCTGGCAATAAGAAGTCATCCTCCCGCCTGAAAAACGTATATATTTTACTTAGTGATGAATCGATGGATGGCCATGAAATTACCAAAGTAAATGGTCCCAATATGTCTGATTTATTGGGACCATTGGTTTTAAAAGTGTGCAACCATGCCGACAAAAGCCCCTGAAAATTCAAGGTCAGTATACAACCTGTTTAAATTTTCGAATTCAATTTTCACGACGCGGTAGCCTAAGTTCACATTTAGATCCACCATTTTGAAGCGTGTTAGATCGTAACTTAAGCCAACTTGATAATCAGAAAGTGTATGGTCATTTACTAATGAAAAATCAGCTTGGGCAAATACACTTAATTGAGTTAACGGCAAGCCAATGTTTGTGGAGACGTACAGCATTGGGTTGATTTCATCAGTTTTTATTTTTCCACTAGAAGTTGCTGTATTTCCAGTGTCTGTACAAGGACTGCCAGGCGATGGATTAGGATCATTACAAGTATCGTCGGAATTTTTTGTCGGCCCAGTCACAGTGACATTACCATTCAAATCTCTAGCGGTTAATCCCAACTCAAATGAATAAGTATCGCTATCAAACAATTCGTAATAAAAAGTGTAATCGACATAACTAACGTTAAAACTGGCATCAACTTGACCGCCAATAGGAAAGCTCTTATCGTTAAAGCCAAATTTTTGAGTTAACGTAGTTTTACCTGAGGTGTCAAGTGTGGTATGTGAGATGCGCGCATTGGGGAGGAAAGAAAAAGGATGTTTAACGTCAATAAAATAGTTAATTTGCTGTTCTTTTTTTAAATTAAAATCAATAAGTGCATTTTCTTCTCCCAAAATACCGCCTGGTTCACTTTGCCAGATTTGAGTGCCCAGATATAAACCAATATCATCACTTGATTTTGGCGTATAAGTGAATTGCGCCGTAGCTGGGGCGGTAAAAGTAAGAAGTGCTGTAAGAGCTACTGCAAAATGTGTTTTTATCATCTGTTACAATCCTTATTTACAAATTCGACGGAACCGTAAGCTGTTTTTTTAAATCTATATTACAGAATAATAAATTTGCTTATGTAAAAGGTGAAGCTAATTGCTCCCCATGTTTACATATATGCAACATCCATCTGAATTCTTTTAAAAAATGTTCGTATTCTTACCATGATTCACTAATAGCCATGCTAAATGTTTAATTTATTATCGTTATATGTATAACCACAAGAGATCAAAAACGAGTCATTAATACATCGTAACTCATACTCCCATTCAAGTTAAGATAAACGAAGCAATTAAGCCTAAACCCTACACAGCGATTGAGCAATATAGAAATATAATTGAATTAAACCAATTATTTAAATATTTATCGCACATTCCGCAGCACCCCACTCTGGTCGCTCCATGAAACTCAATCTCCTCAAAGGGAACCACCCTAAACGCTACGCCACTTTCAAAATTGGAGCTGCTTTAAGCGATGAGTGTGCTTCAGAGAGAACATGTGGCTTGGATGACAAACTGGTATTCACGTAATTGCCTAGATTTTGTACTTAAAACGGAGACGTACAGATACAATCGCCTGCTTCTGTTGACACCAAGATTAACGCATGCTTACATTTCTTTTGCAGGGAGCGTTTCACATTACATTTTGGTAACCCGGTGTTGTGATCGAATAATCATAGATAAACCCATTTATGATTTTAGCCCCCTGTAAACCCAACTTTTTATTAACAATGGATTATTAATAATGAAGAAAATATCAACACTCCTCCCGTTTGTCTTTATGGCATTAGTTTCTACGTCTGCTTTAGCCGGTACCTGCACGATAAATATTGTAAGAGAGGATGGGAATTTTTTACCAATTGATTACGGTCCTGGTGGCAGAGTTTCATACAATGTCAGTATTCCATATACTGATGCATATTATCCGAATCAATGGACCAGTAGCCAACCCAAACCCAGAGTTTCATTTAAAAATTGTATTACTTATGGAGGCGCCCCAGCTAACGCGACAATAAAGTCAGTTAGTTACAGTTATATATTCCATCAAGCGGTACTCGTTGCTGATTATCAAATAATGATGGGTTTTTTGGATACAGTGCCATCACAAAACAAATTTGAATACCCATTTAAACGGGGTGGTGGTATTCGCAATGGATCTGGTGTCCCACTGACTGGAAGCGGTGTTTCGACTATCGTGGCAGGGAAGCTCTTAAGTTCTGTTGATCTGGAACTTGCGGCACGAGTGACTAATCCCGCAGTTAATGCTGATTGCAACGAGTTTATTTCAAGAGATAAGTGCTTTACTAAAAATACTCGGTTATCAAATTTTAAGGTCGATATTACATATTAGATAGAACTGACTTTATAATTAACAAAGATAATTACCTTTAATCCAAAAACCTCTCAGTTAATGTTAAATTTGCAATATAGTTGAGAGGTTTTTTGTTGTAGTTTGACTATAAAACACAACAAAACTAAATTACCCAATTGAATCAATATTTTTTGATTTCCTATACCGAGAGCATGTCGCAGTGTCTGCGCTTGTGAAAAGCTCGTTTCGGGGGGGGAGTTTGGCATTTTGGAGTAGCATGCAAGTGATTAGTTGTTAAGCTTTGGTAATTGGTCAGTTCTGACGAATGACTCATTTCTAAATAGACCAATAGTTGTGATCACGAAGCCGGTGCTGCGAAATTGCTAGAAATTTGGTGCCAAAGTTGCTGCTGAGTGGCCAAGGTCGCAGTTAATGCGGCCTTTTCCTGCAACCAGGTCGTTTCTTGTGTTTTCACGCTCGAAACATGTGCCTGTAATTGCTGTACATCGTGGCATTTCGCATCAAATGATTTTTGTAGCTCCGCGTATAGTGTATCCCGATGCTCTAGTTGACGCTCCAACTGACGGCGCTCGGTCTCAAGACTACCCATCTGCTCCTTCAACTGCGCGGATGTAGTCTGTGCATGCTGCAGCGTGGATGTTAATTGCTGTACCTGCGCCAGCAGAGTGCTCGCTTCCTGCTGTTTTACCATCACAGTTTGCTGTGCTACGCGAAGGTCTGCCTGTACCTGCTGAATCTGGTGTTCATGGCGCTGTACATCCTGCTCACGCAGCGTTTGGACAGAAGCGCGATAATGCTCCAAAGCTTGCCGTGAATGCTGGTGTTTTTCTTCCAGAGAGCTGATGTGCTGCTCTTTAGTGGCGAGCAGGCTTTTCAGATGGGCATTTTCACCGGAGAGTTCCGCCATGGTAAGTGCATCTTGCTGCCTGGCTTCCTGTAGCTTTTTATTGCTGTCCTTAGATGATAAGAGCTTGCGTTGCAAGTCGTCGGTTTGCGCCGTCAAATCCTGGATCTGTGTGCGCAGGTTGTCAGCCAATTGCTGCCAATTCGCTTGTGCAGCCTTATACATGGCTTCTGCTTGTGTCACTTGAGCCAAAGCTTCTTCCTGCAGTCGCCTGGCCAATTGCAGCACCGTCGCCTTGATCGTCTCCGTCAGAAGCTGCCCATCATGCAACAACGTCGAATCGTCATTCTCTAGCTCTCTGAGCCAGCGCTGTATGGTTGACCGGGAACCGGTATTGCCCAGCTCAATGCGCAACGAATCCAGCGTAACCGCCTGACCTTCGTCTATAAGCCGTTGTCTGGCGTCTTTTACATCGTCTTTAGTGATCCCGGTTCTGGCCATGTTTCACTCCATTTCGTACTTATACGTAATATGTATATACATACTAAATCAAAAATAGAAATAGTCAAAATTTCATCATTTATAACAAGTAATAATTATGGATTATTACTTGTTAGGCTGTAAGCCACGCCAATTGTAGGCCTACGCCATACGTATTTTTCAGACTCCGTACAGAACCCCTTGCGGAGCATCGGAGCGAGTCCGTATAGTGAGCGTACAAAAAACAACCAGAGGCACCGTGTGGGGGGACAACTTACGCAGTGAACACCATTGATCAGTATCTGCAGGCCGCGACAAGGGACAACACCCGGCGAAGTTATCAAGCGGCGGTTGAACATTTTGAAACCCAGTTTGGGGGGCTACTTCCCACGACCAGCGCGGAGATCTGCCGCTACCTGGCCCACTACGCAACGTCGTTGACCTTCAACACACTCAAGCAGCGGTTATCTGGACTATCGGCCTGGCACCGTGAGCAAGGCTTTGTCGATCCTACCAAAGCGCCGATGGTGAAAAAGGTGCTCAAAGGGATCCGTGAATTGCATCCCGTACGTGAAAAACAAGCCAAACCCCTACAGCTGGAGACGCTGGCTCACATCGTCCGGAGCCTGGATCAGCGCGAAGCCATGGCGATTGACCGTGATGACCAACCGGAGTTGCTACGCTGCTGCCGGGATCGGGCCTTTGTTCTGGTCGGATTCTGGCGTGGTTTTCGAGGCGATGAGCTGTGCCGGATGGAAGTGGAGCATCTTGTTCTGGCCAAAGGAGAAGGACTGCAGATTTATTTGCGTCGAAGCAAAACGGATCGCGCCAACCGAGGGGAAGTTTATCGACTACCGGCCTTAGCGCAGCTGTGTCCTGTGCAGGCTCTGGAGCGGTATCTGGATGTGGCCGGACTGACGGGGGGGCCAGTGTTTCGCAGCATCAACCGCTGGGGCCATTTAGGCAAAAGAGCATTGACGGCTAAAAATATTGTGCCACTGCTACGCAAAAACTTCATCGCGGCTGGGGTTGCAGATGCAGGACACTACAGCGCCCACTCCTTACGCCGCGGCTTTGCCACATGGGCCGGTCAAAGCGGCTGGTCGCTCAAGGCATTGATGGAATACGTGGGCTGGAAAGATCTGAATTCTGCCATGCGTTACATGGATAGCCCCGTGCCATTTTTGCCTGCTGTCCCCACAGAGGTGGAGCCAGCACCTGTGCAGACGTTGAGTACACACGAGCTCGAGCTTCACTATAGCCTGCAGCGCTACCACAAAAATAGCCGTGATCCGGTGAAACTCCGCCAAAAAATAGATCGCTTTTGCCTTAAACCACTTCAAGCCGAATGCATCGATGAAGTGGATCATCGTTACCGCCTGACATTGCGGGTCGCTGACGACGTGGAACTGGATGAACGTGTTGATGGCCTCTTGGCCAGCCTCTATCACATGGCTCAGGATCACCAGTGCATGATTGAGATCACCCTGACGGAGCCAGTGTCAGGGCGTTATTGGGATTAGTGAAGGAGTTTGCATCGGATGCAGGGTGGTTATCAGGATACGGCGTATCCCGTCTTAGATACACAGTACAGCGCTCGTTTACTGGAAAAACATTATCGACCGACCGATCTGGAGCTTAGCTGGGCAAGCAGCTATCGCAAGCCTTTGCACCGGCTCGGCTTTCTTATTCACCTGAAGCTTTTCCAGCGGATGGGTTACTTTGTGGTGCCCAAAGAGTTCCCACTGCCACTGATCCGCTTTTTGATGAAATTTGCCGGGGTCCATAGTCTGCCCACTGAGGCCGAGTGGTCCACGTACAGCACTGCCGCCAGTCGTTATAAGCAACTGGATGATATTCGGGCCACTCGGGGTGTGCGGCGGTACACCGATGAAGATGAACCATGGTTGATGGACGTCGCACGAAAAGCAGCGCAAACCAAAGACAATGTGTCTGACATCATCAACGTGATGCTGGAAGAACTGGTTCGCTTTTGTTATGAACTGCCAGGTTTTTCTGAGTTACAACGCATCGCCAGGCTCATCCGCAATCAGGTCAATACGGCCTACTTTAAAACCATTACCGAAGGTCTTAGCACCGAGGCCAAGCAACACATTGATACGCTCCTGCAAAAAGACACCGAGCAAAGTTACAGTGCCTGGCAGCAACTAAACGGGAGCCAAAGAAACCGGGCGCCAAGGAAATTAACTTTTATCTGCAGCATGTCGCTTGGCTGTTGGATTTGTCCGAAAAAATGCCGGACGTGCAGATCCCTGCGGTCAAGCTGAAGCAATTTCTGACGGAAGCGCAGGCATTGGATGTACGTGAGATGCGGGAACTCAAACCCATCAAGCGCTATGCGCTGGCTGTGCTGTTGATCCGGGGGCAAAAAGGAAAAGCATTAGACGACGTCACCAATATGCTCATCCGGATGTTGCGGCAAATGGAGAGTCTGGCCCAGAAAAATCTGGATGAGTACATCCTAAAGCAACAGAAAAAGGTCACAGATCTGATCCAGACTCTTCGGGCCGTGACAGTGGCGTACGAAATGGATAGCTCTGAATCAGAGCGTTTGGATGCGGTCGGTGAAGCACTGAAGCCCGGCAGTACGCTAGTGATGTCACGATGTGATGAATACCTGGCGTACTCAGGCAACAATTTTTATCCCTTTATGCTGACCTCGTACCGATTAAAACGCGGATTGATGTACCGCTGTCTGGATGTGCTGCAACTGCAAAGTACCACCAGCGATGACAGTACGCTGCAGCTGCTGCGATTGCTTTTGGCCATACGAAATAGTCACAAAGAATTTATTTCGGAGGACCAGGTGCTGGGGTACTGTGATTCTGATCCCACACCACTGTTTCCCGTCCAATGGGCGAAGCTTCTCAAAGTCACGCCAACGAACGGCAGCGACGATGTGAAATACCACAGAAAGTACCTGGAGCTGGGGATATGGACCCTGATCAAGCAGGAACTCGAGTCCGGGGATCTGCATGTGCTTCATGGCCAAGAATACTATGACCACCGTGAAGAGTTTGTCAGCGTCGAAGAGTACCTGCAGGAAATTGACCGCTACGCCCAGGAAATAGAGCTGCCGGTGAACAATCCGGATGAGTTTATTGAGCAGTTGAAAAGCCTGTTGACCGAAACAGCACAACGGGTGGATGCCCGGTTTCCGGCCAACGACAGTGCCACACTCAAATCCGGACGATTGAGTCTGAAAAAAGGCAAAAAAGATCGGCCGGACAATGAAGTGGAAGCGCTGAAGGAGCTCATCAGCGGAAAATTAGAAACCACCAGTATCGTCGATATCCTGACAGACACCGAGCACTGGCTGGATCTGCATAAGATTATCTACCCACACTCAGGAAACAAAAGCCGTTTGGATAATCCGCAGTACCGCTTTATTACGACCTTGTTCTGCTATGGCTGTAACTTGGGACCGACTCAAACCGCCCGTTCCATCAAAGGACTAAGCCCGCGTCAGGTAGCCTGGCTAAATATCAAACAGGTGAGCGAGGTGAAACTCGAAAAAGCCATCACCAAAGTGATCAATGCGTACAATCAATTTGATCTACCCAAATTCTGGGGTGACGGTAGTCATGCGTCCGCCGACGGCACTAAATGGGATCTGTACGAGCAAAACATGATGTCTCAGTATCACATTCGCTACGGCGGGTATGGCGGGATCGGCTATTACCATGTCTCGGATACGTACATCGCCTTGTTCAGCCACTTTATTCCATGTGGCACCTATGAAGGGGTCTATATCCTTGATGTTCTGCAAAAAAATGAGTCAGAAATTCAGCCTGATACACTGCATGGTGATACTCATGCGCAAAGCTACACCGTCTTTGGATTGTCACATCTCCTTGGGATCAAGTTGATGCCCCGCATTCGCAATATTCACGACTTGCGGTTCTTCAGACCGGACAAGAACGCCAAGTACCAGCACATTGACTCGCTGTTTAGCGGCAGCATCGATTTTGAGCTTATTCGGAAATACCTGCCAGATATGCTCCGGGTGATGGTCTCCATCAAGCTGGGACGGATCACCCCCTCGACACTACTCAAACGATTAGGCACGTACAGCCGCAAAAACAAACTGTATTTTGCCTTCAAAGAGTTGGGGAAGGTGATCAGGACCATCTTCTTGCTGAACTACATTGATGACCCCATCATGCGCCAGACGATCCATGCGGAAACCAACAAAACGGAAGAGTTTCACCAGTACAAGAAGTGGCTGTTTTTTGGTGGTGAGCGGATCATCGCTGAGAATATTCGCTATGAGCAGCAAAAAATTGTGAAGTACAATCAACTGGTGGCCAATATGGTGATTTTGTACACTACTGCAAAAATGACTCAGATTTTAAAGCAGCTCACTGGTGAGGGATATGAGATCACACAGGAGTTGCTTGGGTGTCTAGCGCCGTACTGGACGTCGTACATCAACCGGTTTGGCGACTACAACATTGATGTCAACCGGCCGATAGAACCAATGGATTTGCATTTGGATATTTCCAGAAAAGTTGGCAACGAATAATTTTTTTGAACCATAACCAGGACATGGAAGCACTTTACTTGCGAGTTCGACAATTAATCATTCAAGAAATATCACTACTTGAGTGACACTTTTTGTTATACTAGAATAGGATTTATGATTAGTTTAGGAGGTTTGTATGCTTCAAACTTTGCGCAAAGCTGGTGGTTCGCTGGTCATGACAGTACCCAAAGTATTTATCGAGCAGAACGGACTCGGTGAAGGTTCTCAGGTTGAACTCCATCTTATGGGGAAGAAGATGACTGTTGAGGCCCCAACACGCCCACGCTACAAGCTGGCTGATCTGATGGCAGAAATGCCAGAAGGATTGCCGCGAATTGAAGGCTGGGACGACATGAAACCAGTCGGACTGGAGAAATTCTAATGTCGTATGTACCCAGCCGCGGTGACATCGTGCATCTGGAATTTGATCCGTCCTCCGGTAAGGAGATGAAAGGCCCGCACTTCGGCCTTGTACTCAGCGGAAAAGTATTTAATCAACAAGGGTTGGCAATGATTTGCCCGATTTCGCAGGGCGCAGCCATGGGTGCCAGAACTTACGGAACGGTAGTTACGTTGATGGGAGCTGGCACTGAGACCCAAGGTGCTGTGCATTGCCATCAATTGAAATCTATGGACTGGCGAGCGAGAAATGTAAGGCTGAAGGAGAGTGTGCCTCAGTTCATCGTCGATGAAGCTTTGGCCAGGATAGAAGCTATCTTGTTTGAATGAGAGAGCTGCTAATAATCGATGGGGTATCGGCCATCATGTAACCCCATTGTTCAGCACATATTTTCCTATCCCGCAAACCAAAATAACTCTTTAAGTCACCACCAAACAGTACGTCAACCAATTGCAGTTGAAATACGCCAATATGCTATTAATAACAATTGGTTAAGTTACTTTTTGTGGAAAAAATTCAGAATCCCGTTGGTCCCTCTATTTCATCAGCAATGTGATCGATGGCTGGCAGAAGATATTCAGCCTGAAAACAAAGTGATGGTGATGGATACGTTGGAGATGCTGTTTGAAATGGACATTATGACGAAAACCGTACTTGCACAACTCAAGTTATTTGTTGGTACCTAATGTGAGCCGAGCCTGATGAATTCAAGTTCAATTACACTGCCACAGATCTCATTGGCAGAGATTGTGAGCCGAGTTCTGGGCTTATTATCAGTTAATTTGAGTCGGGGAAACCGGATGTAATCAAGCCCGTGGGATTAAGTTTGCGAGCTACTACAACTAGTGCTACTCACTTTTTCATTCGACGAGGTCTATTGCCCAGCCCCTTTCCCCGCCACCAACAAATCAAACACCACCTTCGAGAACGCGGCCAGTTTCTTCGGATCGCCGAGTAGCTGCAGCATTTGGTTTTGCTGGGCTTCGTTGCTGTCGAGGATTGCGTCGTCGATGGCTTTGGAAAAGTCGCCGAGCATGGCTTGTTCTGGCGAGTTGTTTTCCAGTTGGGTCATGACGGAGGCGTTTTCGCCGACTTTATCGCGGATAGTGTAGGCGTAGTTGACCATATCGGCATCGGTGAGGTTGTCAGTGATAAAAAGCTCATTTAGCCGTGAAATGATGCTCGATAAGAACTCTTCTTTTTTGTCGCGAGGTTTGGCAGTACCCAAGCCATCACCGGGTTCTAACTGGTTGTTGCCATTATTTTCCTGTAACTGCAGGTTTTGCTGACGAATTTTCGAGACGCGGTAGCGGCTTAGGATCACATTGTCTAAGTCGATGTCGTCTTCATCCTCCACAGTTTCACGAAGGAATGGCCGCAGGTTACGGGCGTACAGGCAGAGCTTCTCTAAGTCGGTGTCGTCGTAATCGACGATTTGCGACATAAACTCGTAGAACCGCACAAAGGTGCCTAAATCTTTGCGGAAGATCTCAAGAGCGCTTTTCTCTTTCTGGCAGTCTTTCAGGCTGTTCTCGGCGTTTGCAATCAGTACCGCATCACCGGTTTTTTTGGTGCGTTCAAACATGTCTTTGGCTTGTTTAAACGCTTCAACAGCGGACTTGTAACGCTTTTGCCAACGCTCCACAGCGGGTTTACAGATGTTGGAAATGGCCGCATTGGATTTTTTGCTTTCAAAGTAGAAACTGCAGAACTGCTCCACTTCGTGCCAGGTGAAAATACCTTCAGCACGCAGTTTATCAAACAGCTGGAAAATCAAATTCGGGTCGGACACATCCGCCAATTCTGCTGTTTGGTAATACGGCTGGAACGCCGCCAGAATGTCTTCGGGTTCGTTGAAGAAATCGAGCACATAAGTGCCTGAGATTTCTTTGCTTGGATACGTCCGGTTGAGCCGTGACAGCGTTTGCACGCATTCAACCCCGCCTAACTTTTTATCCACATACATGGCGCACAGTTTGGGCTGGTCAAAGCCGGTTTGGAACTTGTTGGCGACAATCATCACTTGGTAATCATCGCTATCAAAGGCCTTACGCATATCGCGGCCTTTGAGGTGCGTATTCATGCTTGCCTCGGTGAACTTCTCACCCACCAACGCCGCAGCATTGGGGTCTTTGTCACTAAATTCCACTTCGCCGGAAAACGCCACCATGGCGCGGATATTCTTATAACCCTTTTCGGTGATGTATTTGTCAAAGCCGAGCTTGTAACGCACCGCCTCTTTGCGCGAACTGGTCACCACCATGGCTTTGGCTTGGCCGCCCAATAAGCCCATCACGTTGTCTTTGAAGTGCTCAACAATCACCATCACCTTTTGCGAGATGTTGTAGTCATGCAGGCGCACCCACATGTTGAGCTTCACCTTGGCTTTTTTGCTATCCACCTCTTTGTCAGCGGCATGGATTTTTTGCGCCAGGTTGTACGCCACTTTGTAGTTGGTGTAGTTCTTCAGCACATCCAAAATAAAGCCTTCTTCGATGGCTTGGCGCATGCTATACACATGAAAGGCGGCAGGCTTGTTGGTGCTGGATGCGGCTTCTTGTGGGTTCGGTAGTCGGCCAAACAACTCCATGGTTTTGGCTTTGGGCGTAGCGGTAAAGGCAAAATAACTGAGGTTATTTGAACCGCGGCGCGATGCGACTGTCGCGGCGAGAATATCGTCGGCAGTTAATTCCTCGTCATCGCCTTGCTCGGCGCTCTCAATCATCAGCACTTCTTTAAGTTTACGGGCAGTCGAGCCGGTCTGCGAGGAGTGCGCTTCGTCGGCGATAATGGCGTAGTTCCGCTCTTTCAGGGATGCGCTCTTTTCAATGGCTTGTAGCACGTGCGGGAACGTTTGAATGGTCACAATGATAATCGGCTGCGAGCTCTGCAGCGCCGTGGCGAGCTTTTCAGACTTGGAGCCGTCACCTTCTTCACGGTTAATCCGGCCCACCACACCATCGGTATGCTCAAACTGATAAATGGTATCTTGCAGCTGCGCATCCAGCACGGTGCGATCAGTAACCACAATCACTGAATGAAACTGCTTATTGCCTTTTTCGTCATAAAGCGACGATAACTGATGCGCCACCCAGGCAATCGAGTTGGATTTGCCCGAGCCGGCACTGTGCTGGATTAAATACTTCTGGCCAGCGCCTTCTGTTTTTGCCGCCTGCACCAGCTTTTTCACCACGTCCCATTGGTGATAACGCGGGAAAATCATGCTTTCTTTTTTGTATTTGCGGCCTTCCCAGTCTTCTTTTTCTTCAATGTGCAGGTGCACAAATCTAGCCAGAATATTCAGGATATTGTCCGGCAGTAACACTTCATTCCACAGGTAATCGGTGGCGTAGCGTGAAATATCTTCGGGCACGTCATTGCCCGCTGCACCTTCGCTGGTGCCTTTATTAAACGGCAAAAAATAGGTGTTGGCGCCGGCCAAGTGCGTGGTCATGTACACCTGATATTGGCTGACCGCAAAATGGACAATAGCGCCGCGTTTAAAGGTTAATAACGGCTCGGGCTTTTTGGTGTTGGGGCAAATCGGTAACCGGGTGGTTTTGTATTGCTTCAGGGCATTATCCACCGCTTGTTTAAACTCGGACTTTAACTCCAAGGTCGCAATGGGAATGCCGTTCACAAACAGCACCAAGTCGATGCGCCAGGCTTTGGCCTTGGTGCCGGTCTCTTGAAGTTCAACCTCAGTCGCCCACGGGCTATAGACTAACTCCGGCACTAAGCGCAGGCGGTTTTGCTTGTACCTTGCCAGCGTATCCGGGTTTAAATCATGCTCGGGTTTAAACTGGCATATCGAAAAGCGCACATTGCGGTCACGCAGTTCATGGCGCAGCACGCCAAGCGTACCGTAAGTACGTGCTTCTTTGTGGGTGGCATTCGGGTCTGCTTTATTGAGTTGTGCTGCCACTAACTCCAATAACTTTTGCTCAGCGTTATGCGGATATAGCGTTTTAAACTTTTGCCACTGTGCATCTTGAGTGTCTTTCACAAACCCAATCAAATCGTCTGGGTATAACGCCAGCTCACGATTGTATTTTTCCGGCTGCCCCAGCTGCCAGCCGCTGGCCAGCATTTGCCGGATAATGTCGTTTTGAAACACGCGTTCAGTTGACTGATCAGACATGATAAATCCCTTTATGCATCGTTATTATTGTTGTGGGGCTTGCCAGTTACGCACGTCAATTTTACCGGTGACGGCGGCGGAGATTAGAGCTGTGCGACGTTCTTGTAATAGAGCAATTTGTTTATCCGCTTTTTCTGACAGGATATCAAAGCGAGAAAGCGCTTTTTCAACATGACTTGCTATCTGATTTTGCTCTTCATACGGTGGAACTGGAAAAATGAAATCAATAGCATCTGCGACATTAAATTGCTTTTGTGCTGCACCATAAGATACAAGCTCAACTTGTTGGCGCCCAACCCAAGAGTTCATTGCTGCACACAGCCAATCTGAATTGTATTTTCCTTTTCTGATTACAATTACAGACGCACAATTTGCGCCTTCAAGATCTTCAGTAACTACAGCCGTTATGCCAGGGTAACCAACTCGAACAGAAATTAAATCTCTATGAGTTAAACGTGACGGCAATAGCATATTGCTATCTTCAGGCGCTATGCGTCGCGTATTAGATAAGTCGAAGCCATATTCTTTTACGTCGCCACCAAAAATGAAGTAGACACCTTCGTCTTTTGTATAAGTAGATGGATTAATTACTAAACCAACACCTATCTTTGGAGAGATATGTTTTAACCTTTTAACTACCCAATGCGCCGGCACTTCGCCCAACCATTCCACACCAGAATCTTTCATCGGGGCGTCTGGGTTCAGTCCTTTGGTCACCGCATGGCTGATCACGGCCTGCCGTTTTTCTTTAAGCAGTTGAATCAGCTGTTGTTGCTGCTCAATCAAGTTGTCGATTTTTGCGGTTTCGTGGTCGAGGAAGGCAACTACTTTCTCAGCCTCAGAATAAGTTGGTACTCCAACCTTAATATCTCCCACAGTGTCAGTGTTTAAATTTAATTGAGTTCCAAATTTGCCAAGCCCTTTATAAGCTTGTTCACCAGCGAAGACGTAGAATAAGAACTTATGGGGGATTTTCAAATTGGGGAAATATACAAACCCGTCATGGATGCAAGCGCGAATTGCCGTTATACAGGGTTTCCCAACTGTGCCTGCAATACTCAAAAACAATTCACCCGGTTCAAGCTTCACACTTAGTGAGCTTCCCAATGCTGACATTTGTTGAGTAGTTTGTTTTAAATATGTACCTGACGCAGATACATCTGCGATTCGTACCCAAGCATAATCACCTTCATCATCAAAGAACTTAGGATCGTCTATTGGACGTGGTGAAGCCCCCCTCTTTATGGGGCTGAGATGTTTTACTTTAATAACATCCCAATCACTGGGGACGTCACCCAACCACTCAACTCCAGAATCTTTATACTCCGAATACGCCTGATATCTGCCCATTACGAATGCACCTCTTGCAACAGCTCAAGAATGTTCTTCGTCACCGCATCTAAATCGGCATCAATGTCTTCTAACTTGCGTGGAGGCTGGTACACGTAGAAATGGCGGTTAAATGGGATTTCGTAACCAACGATACCAATCTCGCCGTCTTTGTCGTCGCGCTTGTCAGGGTTAATCCAGGCATCCGGCACGTGCGGTTGCACTTCTTTTTTAAAGTAAGCTTCATTGATGTCGTTGACCGAAAGGCTTGGGTTGAGCGGCACGTTCTCGTTATCGCGCAGGTCACCGTCGGTTTCAAACTCGACTACTTTGCCCTTGTAGCTGAACTTGCCGTAGATAGGACTCTCTTTGTCCTTCAGCACTTTTTTCACAATAGGTTCGGCGTCTGGGTTCTTCCAGGTAATGGCATCGAGCAGTTGTTTTTGCTCTTTGGCATCGAGTTTCAGGCCCGCAGTTTTTTGCGCTTGGGCGAGTGTTTTTTCAAACTCGTTAAAGTCGTCATGCTGCGCGTCGCCAACAATAGAATGAAGCTTTTGTGCTTTTTCCAGCAGGGCTTTTTGGCTTAGCCAAATGGCGCTATCAAGCACATCCTTGATGAGCTTTTCTTTGACATCAGCAAAGTCTTTTTTGATTTTGCTGCGAATGGCCTCTTCGTGGCTGGCAAGTTGGCCATAGGTACTTTCTGTCCATTCATCGCCAACATGCTGATAAATCCATTCCATCACCGGTTTTAGTGCGCCGGTGGCAAAACGCAGCGTTGCAATAGCTTCATCGGTGAACTTGGCCGATAAACGCAGCGGCCGCTCAATGGTAATACGGCGGTAGCCAAATTCATGGGTGGCGAATATTTTGCTGGCAAAGGTCTTCGGTACTTCAGTTTTTGGCGTGGCACTTTGCCGGCCGCGGTTGCTTTTCACATCCGCGTCTTTATCCAAGGTATAGGCGCTGACCGCTTCAAAGTTACCAAAGCAACGGGTGATGGTTGCAATGTCACTGTCATCCATCACGTTGCGCTTAGAGCCTAACGACTTACGCATCTTGCTGCATAAATCAGTGCCGTTAATCAGCTGCACCTTGCCTTTACGCTCGGCAGATTTTTTATTCGACAACACCCAAATGTAGGTGGCAATTCCGGTGTTGTAGAACATGTCGGTCGGTAAGGCGACAATGGCTTCCAGTAAATCGGCTTCTAAGATGTAGCGGCGGATTTCACTTTCTCCACTGCCGGCACCACCGGTAAAAAGCGGCGAGCCGTTTAAGATAATGCCAATCCGGCCACCGTTTTGCTCCGCACCGCGCAGCTTGCTAATCAGGTGCATTAAGAACAATAGCGAACCGTCGGATACCCGCGGTAAGCCAGGGCCAAAGCGGCCATCAAAGCCTTTTTCGTTGTGCTCGCGCAGGATATCGGTTTCGATTTTTTTCCAATCCACGCCAAATGGAGGGTTCGACAGCATGTAGTCGAATTTGTCGCTGCCAAGGTGGTCATTCGATAGCGTATTGCCAAGCTTAATGTTGCTAACTTCCTGGCCTTTAATCAGCATGTCGGCTTTACAGATGGCGTAACTTTCAGGGTTTAGCTCTTGACCGTAGGCACGAATAACCGCTTGCGGGTTACGCTCATGCACGTATTCCATGCCTGCAGATAAAAATCCGCCAGTACCGGCTGTAGGATCATATATGGTTCGGATAATGCCGGGCTTCGAGAGGGCTTCGTCGTCTTCTAAAAACACCAAGGATGTAGTCAGGTGTACGATATCGCGGGGCGTAAAGTGCTCACCAGCCGTCTCGTTAGAGCCTTCCGCAAAGCGGCGGATCAACTCTTCAAACACCAAGCCCATATCGTGGTTGGAAATGGCATCTGGGCTTAAATCCACGGTGCGAATTTTTTGCACCACTTTGTACAGCAGGTTGGCATCGTTTAGCAGGCCAACAAACTCCATAAACTTAAAGTGCTCGAAAATTTCCCGCGCATCTTTGGAAAAGCCCTGAATGTAGTTTTCCAAGTTGGCTTTAATGCTGGTTTCACCAAGCTTGGATAAATCCAGTTTTGACGTGTTAAAAAATGACAGGCCGTTAGTGGCGCGCAGCAGCATCTTTTCTTGGGTTTCTTCCGGCAGGTTATGAGGTTTGATTTCTTCAAACTTGGCCAGTACCGTGTCTTTGGTCGGTGCCAGCACGCACTCTAAGCGGCGCAACAAACAAAATGGCAGGATAATGCGGCCATACTGGCTCTGCTTAAAATCACCACGGAGTAAGTCGGCGATCGCCCAGGATTCCGCAGCTAAGTTGTTTGTAGATACTGACATATGATTAATTTCCAACCAACGTAATGTGGCAAAACATTGGCAGCCCTGAAATTGTCTTAAGTCGCTGCCATGCGGATTAAAATTGTTGCCGGGATAGTACCTGAAAATTAGGTGGTGACGCTATCGGATGAATTATCTTGAAAATCGTTGTGTATCCAAAGCATCCATGTAGAACACATGAACACTAGCGATAGCCACCAATCGTTGGTATCTCTGATCATGTTTTAAGCCTCCGTTTCGAGCCGGTCGGCAGCTGCCCAGTGTCTGTCAGAAGGTATATTGAACGGCGCGGTAAAACCAGCTCACCTGTGGGTTCTGCTTTTTTGTCTTTGTCCGCCAGCAAGTAAGTCCGAAGCGCCCCTATAGCTGGCTTATCGTTGATGATTAAAAACGGGCTGTGAGTATGTGCGGTGGTTTTCGCCGGTTTATGCTCTGGTGCGTATGTGAGCATGGCCATTGGCGTGATCCGGGTCTGGCGCTTTTCCATAAACTGCGCGTGCATTGAGTACTGCATGAGAGTTTGTTCTTCGATATCGAGCGAGCGTTGCCACTCTTCGGGCGTTTTGTATTGGGTTGGGAACTCGCGGGCTTTGGCGATATCGCGTAAGAGTTCATCCCGGGTAAAGACCCCACCCACTTTGCGACGCACCCAAGAGTAGGTTAGCCGACGGATCTGCGGGTCTGGCGTGTAGATGTGCCGGCATATGGCCTTTTTGCTGGTGAGCGGTACTGCGTCTTTAAATACCTCAAAGCGTGTATTTATGTGTGGGCTGATGCTGGCGATAAGGGCTGCGTAGCTATCTTTGAGTGCATTGATAGTCGCGATGCGGCCACGAATTTCCAGCTCTGTTTCCTGGTTGCACTCAATGAGTAGTGTGCCGGGCAATCGTTTGGCAAATACGCCAGGCATATCTTCGGCCATGGAAAAGTCAGACAGGTGAAGTAGCGCCCGGGTGATGGCTTCGTTGCCGGTAAGGGATTTCACCGGAATCACATCAGGCTCGGTACCAAGATCGCCTTCTGACCAGAGCGGCAGTTCATAGACGGTTGCATCCAGAGTTTGCTGTTCCAGCAGGTCCGCCAGCAGTTGAATGTGAGTTTTGAGGTTGGCAAGATCTGCCCGCAGCTGTGCTATCTGGCTCATGGTCATTCCTGTATAAATATACACCAATCCATAATACGACATACCATTAACCCATGTCAAAAGCACCTCAGCCCCACCCCCGCATACCCTGCCAAACCGCTCTTTCGCCCCGCCATTGCTGGTCTAACTATTTCCTCCGCTTTTCCTCCCCCTCGCCTATCTTCCCCTTGCAGTTGTCGCCCGTTCGTTGCCTCGTTTTGGCCTATGGCCGCGGAGCGGCCTGTGTTTATCAGTGGTATGTCGTATTACGTTTTGTATTTTGACTGTACTTCATACTGCGAGAGTACCAATCTGATATCGAACTTCGAAATTAAGTTGAAAAATAGGAACTTAGGTTTTAGTTTGATATGAGTAAAATTCATAAAAGAAGGCAAAAAATGATCGACAATGCGAACATAGAGCATTCTCTGGCCTTTCGATCAACCAAGTGCACCCCAATTGTAATATCATCGGCCCTTGAGCAGCTTCAGATAGAGTATGTGCTGCAGAGGGACCGTGATGTTTGGGAGTTATGTAAGGAAAGTCCATATCTTGCCATTGATGAGGAAAAGCTTCGATCTCGTATTGAGGGCCTAGTCGACTTCCCTGTGTTTTCATCCGGTATTTTGTTTCATAACATCAGCGGAAGGGATGTTGGGCGACTCATGATATCAGCGCTTTTCGGTGGTGGATCAGACGCTGGAGTTGGCCCTAGCAGCCAAGTGCTGGTCCAAGGGAGAGCGAACGCTAAGGCAAATGCCCTTCAGAACTTTAATGCGCCATTATGCCGTGGAACTTCCCCATTTTGTGCTGAAGGTACGTATTTTATCTTCGTCGAAGCTCAAGAGACGTACCAATACAAAATTGGGGAGCTGATAACAGTAAACAGAATGAGCAGGCCGACTTCTGAAGTTTTCGATTTTTCAGAAATTTGCGACCTGCGAGACGCTTACTTAGATTTATATGGGAAAGGCAAAGAGTTAACTGATCAACAGTTTGCCGATTTGACCGTGAACCTAGACCGAATTTTTGAGCTGAATAAGCAGTGTTTGATAGCTATGGAGACGTACCATAGAAAAGCACCACCAAGCACTAACAAGGACTACGATGCACCTGTGCTTACGAAGTATGATAGGCTGGTTCAGACCCCTCAGGGTGCTCCGAGAATCGAAGTTGCGTTCAGCCTTCTACATTACGAGAAAGCACTGTTTGAGTTTCACAATCTGAAAGCTTCGTTGGCGCAGAATAACCAAAACGATGCATTGCTGCATGGAGTCTACTGCGTGGTGGCTGCGGCCGCGTGTATTGAAGCCGTGGCTAACAAACTTGTTTATCTGCAAACGAATTCGCACCCCGACTACAGAGATCGCCGCCAACCGTTGCAGAAGATCAATGACGCTGCATGCCAACTAGCGCAGGCGACGGGTGACTCATTCTCGACTCTGCAGGCTGGCAATCCGATTTTTGATACACTCGACAAACTTCGAGTGCTCAGGAATGGCTTTATGCACGCAAAGGAAGCGGAAATAGACATCGAGCCTTCAAGCCTTATGTCCCTGCTTGCTACTGAAGTAAGTGAAGACGCATGCAGGCAATATTTGCTGAACGTGCGACTGGGCGTGCAACACGTATATTCGCAATTGGCCGCACATTCAGCCCCAATTGTTACGGAGTCAAACAGAAAATGGCTCGGGGACTTAGAGGTGCCTTAGTTTGCGCTTCAGAAAACACTCTTGACTATGGGTTACTGAATGACATTAATGGTGTCCCTTTGCAGCCCAACAATCAGCTGCAGCGGATCAATTTACGCTGCGCTTCAATTGTCCGCTGAGCTCAGCGTTAGCCACGTCAGCTTTTCGCTCAGAGCTGAAGATCAATAAACTGGATGACTGCTGAAACTTGAGGTCACGGGAAAGTTCAAAAGGTGGTAAGCAGCCAGTGATCGAGGGACTAATTTCAGGTGATGTTTTGCACTTAAGCCTCGGTTCATCACTGGGGCTTCTTCTATCAAGCTTCTAATCATCGATATTCGTCCTCCGCAAGCTGTTCCAGCATAGGCAGGATTCTGTTGTTATATATGGTCTTAACGCATTAGTCGGCAAACAAAATGCCGCGATCGATTTATCCAGCAGGTATCGTGTTTTCATTTTGCAGCAGACACTTAAAATACATTAGCTTTAATTGCGTATCTATTTATCAAATCGAGCATTTCTGGCGTTAGAATAGCTTTAGTCACGCTTCAGTAGCTTACTCGTAGAACTGCAGCGCCATCCCAGCATCAGTCGCTTTAAATACATCGCACGGAACGCTATGAAGCCATTAACGTTTTCTCTATGTCTGTACTTGTTGACCTTTACCGCGAACGCCGGCGAACTACCTAGTTGGCCACCCATCAATCCGCTTGCTCAAACCAATCATCCAGAATCGTTGATGGACTTGTGGTACTTGGCAGCGGTCGGGATTGTAGTTCTTGCTATCCTTATGATGCGTCGCAAATGACGATACTTCATCGATTGGCATTTTTGCGTGGTTTTGCTCTGACAGTATTACTTTACTGGTCAGGCTCAATTAATGCAGATGTCCCACCAGGCTGGCTTCCGGCCGGCAATCAGCCGATATCCGGCTTTTTTGGTACCAAGGCTTTTTCTATCTCAATTTTTTGTATTGTCGTAACGATTGTTGCTTCCATTTGGTTACGTCGGAAAAGGAAATAGAGAATTTTGTGGGATAGCTCCCGGCCTTAAAGTTTCTGCGCTGCCTTGATTTTGGGTAATTTTGCCCCCAACCTTGTAGGTGTGAAGTCAATTTTCTGACTGCATATTGGCGGCTTCAAACCTCGTAAGATTTGCAGCCTGTAGAGCACCAAATCAAGTAGTAGGTATTATCAGAAATGGACCAAATGACTGAGCAGTCTGTTGAAGTAATTCAATTTAAGTCACATTTACGGATTGTTTTAAACAAACACGGGTTTGAGGGCATTGATGAGACTGAAGTCCCTGATGAGGTTTATCTCGCAGCCAAAGCTGAGACTTTGAGAGACCTTGGAATGACTCAGGTACCAAAGTCAGAAGACGAATAGTTTTATTCATTAAGCTGTCGAGTCAACACCGGCTTACGAATTTGTGAAGCCGGTTTTCATATCAGGCTTACATCCTGAATCGGAGTCCCCGGCTGAACATCGGGGATTATTTTATTTTCGCTGACGAAGAATTCCTGTGCTGGCGGTTTTAACTAATTCGCTTGCTTTAGACCTCTAGTGTCAACACCAGTCCCAATTACCTGTAAATCTCAGTATGAGAGATATTTGAGCAATCCGATCGCTTATCCCATTTGTCTCACCGTTAATACTGATTGAATTAGTTGCTTTCTTAGATACAGGTGAGTAATTTTTAGTGTTTATTTTCAATTAAACTCAGTTCAGCGGAGTGTAGAGCCGGTGTCGAAACACTATATGTGGGAAATAGAAGTTAGCCATGTTGGCCTGAATAAATATCGTCTTATAAGAGGCCGAGATCGGTATGTTGTTGAGCAGAAAGCCCAAGCTCAGAAGCTCGCATGGGACGAAATGTGGCAAAAAAAATTAACGGCGGATAGACGAACACAGGCCAAAGAACGTGCAATCAGGGATAAGAATGACAAAAGAGAATTAGCCCAAATCAAGACTGCGGAAGCGCAATCACTTCTTGACGAACTTGATGGCATTCTTCGACATACACTCACTGTTGATGATGCTATTGACTGGGCATCGCTTGAGGACCACCGGCCGTTCCCACTACCAAGGCCTATTCAAGAAAAACCTCTTCCAGCTCCAGTTGAACCGGTACTTTCAGACGCCAAATATCAAGTAGAGTTAAATTTCTTTGACAAGATTTTCAAAAGTAGAGGCCAGAAAAAGCGCGATGATGCGCAAAAACAGTTCCAAAATGACCATGCTGATTGGCTGACCAAAAGGCAAAGTTATGAAAAAGCTATCCAGCTAAGCAACGCTCAGTTCAATGCTGACCTTCAGGATTGGGTCACTGAAAAAGCGGCTTTTGAAGCTAAACAGCAGGAAATCAACCAAAGTATTCTCGCTTCGAAGGAAAACTATCTAAAGTTAGTCGATAGCGCGGTAGTTGATTACTGCGAAATGGTCCTTAGTAACTCTGAGTATCCTGATTGTTTCCCGCAGGACTGGGACATTGATTACTCATCTGAAACCAAGATCCTTGTCGTTGATTATTCACTTCCTGATATATCGGCATTGCCCACTTTAAAATCAGTAAAATACGTGGCATCAAATGACGAGTTTACCGAGACTCATATTTCCGAGACCGCACTTAACAAATTGTACGACAGTGTGGTTTATCAAATCGCACTGAGAACGTTGCACGAGCTATTCGAAGCTGATTCGGCAAACGCCCTTGCTTCAGTTGTCTTCAATGGTTGGGTACATTCAACTAACAAGGCAACTGGCCAGAAAAATAATGCATGTATTATCTCAGTACAGGCCGGAAAAGATGAGTTTCTGGCGTTCAATCTGGCTCACGTGGAGCCCAAAGCCTGTTTTAAAGAGCTAAAGGGTATCGGGAGTAGCAAGTTGCACGGTTTATCCCCGGTCGCACCAATCATGAACATCAACAAGGAAGATAGAAGGTTTGTATCACCTTATGACGTCGTGAACAAACTGGAAGAAGGGGATAACTTGGCAGCAATGGACTGGCAGGACTTTGAGAACCTGATCAGGGAGATTTTCCACAAAGAATTCTCAAGCTCGGGCGGCGAAGTCAAAATCACTCAAGCAAGCCGGGATGGCGGTGTTGACGCCGTGGCATTTGACCCCGACCCAATCAGGGGCGGGAAAATTGTGATCCAAGCAAAACGTTATACCAACGTTGTGGGTGTATCTGCAGTCAGGGACCTCTATGGCACCACCATGAACGAAGGTGCAACGAAAGGAATTCTCGTGACCACAGCTCAATTTGGACCAGACGCATACGAATTTGCAAAGGGTAAACCACTGACGTTGTTAAACGGTTCGAATCTCTTGCACCTACTGGAAAAACATGGCCATAAAGCGCGCATTGATTTGCGTGAAGCCAAGAAAACCTTTACTGAGAGGCTTTGAAACACCACCGTTGCCACATCAACATTGCAACCAGTAGGTCCGATGGGTGACTAGTGCGTCATTCAAAAACAGTGGCCAACGGCCTTTTCTAATGCCGTTGGTCGCCTCTAGTCCAAATTTTTAAATTCTACCCATGAAATTCAATATCTGCGTCTGGATGGACCTGGTACACCTCGCCGCATGATTCGCATGTATCTCTTTTGCCCCTCGGATCATCAAACCAGCCTTCATTTCTGGCTTTGCAGTGCGGGCAAACTGTATAAACCTCAGTGGCGATAATTTCAGTCACTTGGATCATTTTTCATCTCATTTGTGCCGCCAGCTGGCGGCTAACCTGTTGTTAGCGAATTTTAGCGAAAAGAATTGTTTCAAAGGTTGATTAAGCAACACAATTTTGGGCGCTTAATCAGATAATTGTGTTTTTTTAAGCATCACAGTTCATCCAAACCATCCTTGCGATAGCTTTGGCGCTACGCATGTGAAAGACCGTTTCCAGACTGATTAAGGACGCAAATCAGCGCTGCTTAATCAAACCTCGTGCCGGCGCCAAATATTAAAATGCAGCTTCTTTTTGGTTTGGAGTCACCCATGAGAATTGCAACACTGTTCGCTTTGGCCTTGCTGGCCGGATGTGCCCAAAAACAAGAGCCAGTTGTGGCCATCACCAAGATTTGTGAAAGCCCGGCGGAGACTAATTGCGTTCAGAAGCAAGAGCCAAAGCAACTGGTTAGGCACATCGTTTATTTCGATTTCGACAACGCTGTGCTACCAAAAGATATTGGTGACATTTTGTTGCCGCACAGCAACTACCTAATTGTGCATCCAGACAGGAAGATTTTCATTGAGGGGCTGGCGGATGAAACTGGTGACTTTAACCACAACCTGCAATTAGGCCAACGACGAGCTGAGGCAGTAAAAAAGGCATTATTGGTTTTAGGCGTGGACCAGACACAAATCATTGTCCACAGCAGCGGAGTGATAAAACCGCAAAGTGAGGTTTCATTGGCAAAAAACCGACGAGTTATCCTAACTTATTAGGAGGCAGACCATTCAGTCTGCGGGTTTTGTGTTTCTATAATGATCAACAAGATACAAAACTGTTTCAGATGCAGTGGATAGACCAGCCTCTGTTTGAACTTCTTTTAAGGAACTTGCCGCGTCGCCGGTAATCGAGAGACCTTTCACATTATTAGATCTGTTGTAATGCCAGCTGGTGAAATTGTTTTTCAGCTTTTGCCAGCGTTCCAGATCAACCAGCCGTTCACAAAGGGAGTTAATGTTAATGGCTGTTTCACAGCGGTCTTCTGTTTGACTGAAACTTTTATGGAGCATTTCAAGAAATGCTGGCGCCTGCTTTATGTCAGACACCACTGAATTTTTTGGGTCGAGTATGTATTGCTCAGACTTTAGTAAGAGAAACTCCAAAAGTTCGAGGCTTTTATTAGGTTTGGCAAAAATTACCCTTCTTTTGCGATTTTTTTGCTTAGCCCCTTTCAACTCCTTAGATAAATTTGAAAATATTTCATCGGATACTTTCAGTTGTCCAATTAACACCAGGCACGCTTCTACGTTCTGAAATAGCTTACATGGCAAAATTTCACCCGCTGATAAATTCAGCCCACGGGTGAGTAAATGCAGTTTGTGTGACGTATGCCGGCATTCTTTTCTAACCAACACTTGCCAGTCATCTTCGTTAGTCACAAGCCATTGTGCAGCAACCTCCGGCTGTAGTCTGGCTTGTTCAAAAATTTTCATTTAAATCCCTTGAGAATATTAGGCACCGGATAAAGCCACTCTTGTTGGAACCGCTTGCCCTCAGATTTTGCCAAAATCTGACCAGTAATTAAATGCTTATTGGTGTCTATTATGAACGAATCTATGGCAATGCAACCTGGTTTTTCGTACAAGGTAACCCGTCCCGGTGGAGTTATACCGGGATATGATGAACTTTTACCGGTTGTGTATGAGATTGTTGTTCTGGAAAAGCCAACAAGGGTTCTAGTTGATGATGGCCCAGATGGCCTATTGGTTGAGATCTCAACCCCCGATCATTTGATGGAACCCTGTTGGCATTTTGTCCAGAATCAGACTAAGAAGTTGAAACACTGGTTTTGTGATACTGGCTGCATCATCGAATTGCTTTCTGCTGTGGAGGAAAGGTCAGAGGCAGTGTGATGACCGACGTGGCTAAGTTCCGAAGTGATTCACTTCACTGGTCACTTTAAGCTCACCACGCCGGCAAATTTTAGTGTTCTATAAGGTCTTCCCAGCTGACAATTGGAATTTCTCGAGGTAAGTCTTTGTGATGGTCAAGAAAATCCTTAATTGCCCTTCTAGGCATAACAATCATTGCAACAGCAGAAATTTGAAATTCAAAGTCTCGAGTACTTCTCCACTCTCGCTCACAGTAGATATCTTTGAACTGGTCGTAACCAAAGGTCTTCAAGTTTGACAAGACTGGTTGGAGCTCTCTCGATGGATATTTCAAATAACTTGCCAAAAAATCAAAACAAACTGAGCGTGCTTCATCCGATAAGTCCATAAAGTCAGCGATTGACGAAACAATTTCAGGGTTCCCGCGTCCCTCAATTAAGCGGTCTACAGCAGCTAAACTACGCGCAACACCGCTATGGTGATTAACATAAAAAACGGGTACAAAATTTTCATCAAGCACAGATTGGCGATGAAAACCAATTGCGACTTTTCCATATCTTTCAGCATGATAGCTAAGATGCTGAATTGGGATATCAGCCAAGCAGACAACTTCACTGGTGGGCTTAATCCAGTGTTCGTATTTCGACACTAGCTCCTTGCCGTCGTCAAAATCTTCAACACTTAATACTAAGTTTGAGACTTTAATTGACTCAGGTAGTCCACCTACTCTGAGTACTTTCGACTTTAAAATTTTCGACAATATTTCAATGGCTTTGGTCTGTGGTTTTAAATTAGTGCGTTCGTTAGGATCATCACCTACTTGATACCCACCGCCAGTAAAATGCCACAAAATTTTTGATACTGTGCCTGGTGTTTTACTCATCCGATTCATCCACAAACAGCACCCTCATTCATCAACATCGATTCAGTTCATTTGCGTGTCCGTTCGAGTCATGCGGGTGCATCATTAATAATGCCACTTTCATAAAAGGTTTATCGCCAGCTTGCACCGGGTGGTTAGCAATTTAATGGTTTAAGTGTGGCTTGATTCGAATGCTGATCTTCCATTATTTATGTTCTGCGCCGGCACAAACTATCTACTTGTACCTGCATACCCGCACATGGAAAAGGCTCGACTGATTACCGCAATTATCACTGTCTGCTCGCCGCCAGCTGCAATTTTATTCGTCACATATCTAAGCAAAAATCCTGCTTAATGAGCGTCCTATAGGCACCAAATGCAATGTGCCACTACAACCTGCTTAAAAAGTGCACTCTGGCCTAGTTTTCCATCAAATACGATTCAAAAACCAAGAATTTTATTCATATTTCTGATAGCGTTATCTTAACTTACAGCTTGATGGCTTTTCGGGACGATGAATACAAAAAAGGATGCTATCGAATACTGGAAGCTTGAAACAGTGGCATTCTATGCGCTGCAGTCATTACATGGAATTGGCTTCAAGACCCTTTATAGTATAGCATCGCAAGGCATCAGCTTTCGCGAGCTAATCAAAACAAATGATTGCAATTATTTTCAGGATACTCTCAAGTACAAGCTTGATAAAGACATATCAAGCTCCGAAAATTTATGGCAGCTATTTAAAATTGGTTTGTGGTCACATGGCGTTGAACTTGCTAGGAAGTACCATCGAGATAACGTATATGTAGTATTTCACGGTCAGGAGCTTTTCCCTCCCCAACTGAAAAGAATACCCAACCCACCTATGTGGCTTTTCGTACAAGGCCCTATAGCGAATTTACATCAAAAATCGATTGCAATCGTCGGCAGCAGAAAAGCAACAAAGGATGGCCTTTGGCTAACGAAATTCATAGTTGCCTGTATGGCAGGGCTTGATTTGGTGTCAGTGAGTGGCTTGGCTGTGGGTATTGACCAAGAGGCTCATTTAGAGTCAATTCGATATGACATTCCCACTGTTGCAGTATTGGGCACTGGTATTGACAGTAATTACCCGAAAGGCTCGGAGCTCGTGCGTGCAGAAATACTTGCTCACGGCGGTTCAATCATCACAGAGTACTTGATCGGTCAGAGTTATAGCGCAGAAAATTTCGTTAGAAGAAATCGCATCCAAGCAGCCTTAGCAGAGATCGTTGTTCCTGTTGAGTGGAACATAAAAAGCGGTACCGCCCACACAGTTAACTATGCAAAGGAGTATGGCAAAGCACTTTTGATGCCATATCTCCCACAAACGGATACTACCTCAGCAGAACTACATATGATCAACTCATATCCATGCGGCATGACATGTCAGATACCACACCAGGTTGATGAACTACTCTCTTTTTTAAAACACCCAAAGGAAAGAGGGGTAGATACCACAACTGTCGATAATTCGAATGACCAAATAAAATTAGATTTATAGGTGAAGTAGCATGGACGCAAAAAAGCTCAAAGGTGTAATACTTAGTGTTGAAGACACCTTGCTTAATACTGGGCAAATAAACAAGGCCGTATTCACCGAAGTCGTTAGACTTATGGCTTTATTTAGACTTCGGGGCATTACCCCCGTGCTCATGGCAAATCAAGCACGAACAATACAAATTGGTGGTGTTAAAAAAGATTTGTACGATTTTCTTGAAGAGCAGTTTGACGATTTAGTTGTATTTACACGTCAGCGCAATATTGCGATACCACCAAAGCCACAGGCAGCTGCCACAGAGTACGTCCTAAATGCCATGAATTGGGCGTCAAATGAGGTGGTATACATCGGCAGTACTGATGATGACATGAGAACTGCTGTAAATGGCAACATTCTCTTTCTGCGGGCTATTTGGTATGGCCACAACACTAATTACGGATTTGAATTTAAGACTGTTAAAGAGATCGCCAGGTTTATCGATACTCTGTGCTTGCGCGAGCATTTCTGGAGCCATGTAATCAAAGATGGCGATTTTGAATTTTACGCATTAGCCCCATTTAGCACGTATAAGGGGTCGTCTCAGAAAACGGAAAATAAAGCACGCTAAGCGTGCGTGGAGGCTGGCACCCAGCGGTACAGCGTCGGAATGGACACGCCGAGGTTCTTGGCCACGTCCTTGGGCGGCACCCCGCTGGC
>Ga0247724_1000061_pt1 | contig 33583 bp, 23 predicted proteins | sample OKSTACKMC2E_FD_182776 | JGI IMG/M metagenome (GOLD analysis project Ga0247724, IMG submission 182776) | Subsurface sediment microbial communities from gas well in Oklahoma, United States - OK STACK MC-2-E | ecosystem: Environmental > Terrestrial > Deep subsurface > Rock core/Sediment | place... | reverse complement strand
CGGGCCCGGGCCGGCGATTATTTTCTCAAAGCCATGCCACGATTGGTGCATCTGGTGCTGCCGCCCATCAAGGTATTAAACGATAGCCCGTCACTGCCATTTGGTATCAATCAGCAAAGCCGCGAACTGGACACTGTGGTCTATTCATCGCGTAAATCATTCTTGCGTGAACACAGCGAAGAAGACGGCATTCAGTATATCGATGATGTGCAGCTGGAACGGTATTACAAAAACTACCTCGAAGGCATGGGCGAAACCGAAAAAGCCTTTGTCGCTGCAGTGAGCCGGTTGGGGCGTTATCCGGTGGTGGGTGGTTTAGCCATTCACTGGCAGGCACAGGGTGTTTATATCGACTGTCATTTCCATCTGTATCAGCAGCAGCTGACTGATGCATTTACGCTGGCACTGAATAATGTGGTGACGTTGGCGCGTGCCATCGCGAAAGTAGGTACTTTTAAAGCCTGTCTGTTTGACGCCCGTCAGACCATTCACTTATCCCGCGACAGTGCCGAAGACGCCTTTGCCATTCCGCCTGACTTAACTATTCCGTATGAAGTCAAAGCGGTCAGTAACGCTGAACTGAGCAGTAAACAGCATTCATATTTTGAAGACGGCAAAGACCCGGACGAGCAACTAACCTTGCCGGACGCGATTATGGTCGACCTGGCACAGCTGAACCTGATCCGCCACACCGGTTGCATTATCTTTGAAGTCACTAGTTTTTATATGAAAGTGCACAGTTATTTCCATTTACTGGACGCCGATGCCGAGCCCCAGTTCGCTGCTTTGTTGGCAAATATCGTGCGGAAAATTCCGCTGATCCGCGGTGAAGGCGTAGGCGGCTTTATGAAGCTGCCACATAAAGATACCCGTAAATTCAGTCATCAGTTGGTTCAGCCGCCTTTGGTGTATCCGGCGAATCCGAATATCAGATAAATATAAAATAACCAGCAGCCGGTCATGGATTTGCTATTGTTTGAAACATAGGGCAACGGGCAGGAGCTTGGAGTGGACTCTTCGTTGGTAAAACAGCAAATCGCGATCCTGCAGGCCATTGCTGACCATTCCGGGGCTGTGATAGGTGCTAAAGATCTGGACGGTCACTATTTATATGTCAATCAGCAATACTGCCGTTTGTTCAGCCGGCCGGTGACTGATTTCATCGGCAAAACCGATGCCGAGTTATTTTCGCCGGAGACCGCCTTACAATTTCGCCGCGCCGATATTCTGGCGCAGCAATCTGCGGTGGCTATCAGTGTTGAAGAGCGGGTCGAAGTGGACGGCGTCGATAAAGAGTTTTTGTCGCTGAAATTTCCGATTAACAATGAACAAGGTGAACTGTTCGCCACGGGGTTAGTTGCTGCAGATATCAGCAAACTAAAGGAACTTCAGCGCCAGTTACAAAATCTGGCGGACCACGATCCGCTGACAGCGTGTTTTAATCGCCGTCGCATTCTGGAAATTGCCGAACTGCACTTAAAAAAAGCCCGGCGTTATCAGCAGGATTTCAGTATTCTGCTGTTTGACCTTGACCACTTTAAACAAGTAAATGACCAGTATGGCCATGCCGCCGGCGACCTGGTGCTGCAGGGGTTTGCCAGTAAAGTACAGTCTGAACTGCGTAAGCCGGATGATTTCGGCCGTATTGGCGGTGAAGAGTTTATCGCTTTATTGCCGGATACAAATGCCCATTCTGCGGTGGCGCTGGCCGAGCGGATCCGTGTCAAAATTGCCGACTGGCAGTGTCCGGCGCTCGATGGCGGCCAAATTACCACCTGTATCGGTATCGCCGAGTTCTCTTTACAGCTACAGCGTATGGATGAACTGACGGCAGCTGCTGACCACGCCTTGTATCAGGCCAAAGCCCAAGGACGTAACTGCGTACGGATATATTAAAGCGGGAGCTACCTAACTCTTTGATTTATATCTGTGAACAGTTAACATGCAGTGGATTCATTCCGTAGAGTTTTAAGCCTGCCCATGCTCAGAAAAATTTGCTTGTTACTGTTGTATTGGCTCTGTGGCAGTGCGGTTGCCGGGACACCATTACAAGCGCCAGACCCACATAGTTTTGCCAACTATAAACAGGTGCGCAGTCGGCATCTGGTGCTCAACCTGGCCGTGGACTTCACCCGGCAGAAACTGACCGGTTATGTTGAACATCAGCTGGAGCGCGCCGATCCGGCGGTACAACGGCTGGTACTGGACACCCGACATCTGAAAATTACTGCCGTGACCGCCAGCAATGATGGTGTGCACTGGCAAAATACGCCTTACCTGCTGGGGATCACAGACAATTTAAAAGGCCAGCCACTGACTATCCAGCTACAGCCTGCTACTCAGGCCGTGCGGGTCTATTACCAGACCACACCACAGGCCAGCGGCCTGCAGTGGCTTACCGCCGACCAGACCAGTGAAAAAAAGCAGCCATTTTTGTTTTCGCAGTCCCAGCCTATTCATGCCCGTAGCTGGTTGCCGCTGCAGGATACGCCGGCCAATCGAGTGACTTACCAGGCCGAGATCCAGACCTTACCTGAGTTACTGGCGGTGATGAGTGCGGACAACAGTGCCAATACCAAGCGCGATGGTCTGTATCACTTTGATATGCCGCAACCGGTGCCGTCTTATCTGATTGCGCTGGCGGTAGGCGATCTGCATTTTAAGGCCATGTCGGCAGATACAGGTGTCTATGCTGAAAAAATTTGGCTGGACAAAGCCAGTATCGAATTTGCCGACACCCAAAAGATGATGGACGCCGCTAATCGATTGTTTGGCCAGTATCCATGGAAACGTTATGACTTACTGGTGTTGCCGTCCAGCTTCCCGTTTGGAGGTATGGAAAATCCAAGATTGTCTTTTGTCACGCCGACTATTATCACCGGCGACAAAAGTTTGATTAGTCTGGTGGCGCATGAGCTGGCGCATTCATGGAGCGGTAATCTGGTGACTAACGCCAGCTGGAATGATGTCTGGTTGAATGAAGGTTTTACCAACTATGTCGAAAACCGCATTATGCAGCAGGTCTACGGTCAGTCACGTGCCGATATGGAGTTATTACTGAACGTGCAGGCGCTGCGTGAGCGTATCAGGCAATTACCGTCAGCCGACACCCGGTTACAGCCTGATTTTACCGGACGCGATCCAGACGATGCTTTTCATCAGGTACCTTATGTCAAAGGCCAGCTGCTGTTGAACACGTTGGCGCAGCATTTTGGTCAGCAGAAATTTGATGAATTTCTGCGGCGCTATTTTGCCAAATTCGCCTTTCAATCCATTGATTCTTCAGCATTTATAGAGTTTTTTTCTGCAGAGTTGAATCAACAGCAGAGTTTCAGCGAAGCATCATTGGCACAGTGGTTATATCAGCCTGGGCTCAGTGGTGAAATCCTGTTGCCGACGTCCGACACCTTCCGTCGTATCAGCGCAGGCCAACAGCAGTGGCTGCGCGGCGAAACCAGCCTGAGCCTGCTCGCCACCAATCAATGGTCTGTACATGAGTGGCTGCATTTTATTGAACAATTGCCGCGCCAACTCAGTCCGCAGCAACTGAATGAACTGGAAATGGCGTTTTCGTTGTCACAAAGCAGCAATGCTGAAATCTTTACGGCCTGGGCAAAATTGGTGATCCCGCTGAATCATCCACAGATCATTCAGCCGCTGCGTCAGTTTTTGCTGAGTGTGGGCCGGCAGAAATTTATTGTGCCGCTTTATACCGAACTGAAAGCCAATCCACAGTGGCGCAGCTGGGCGGCACAGGTCTACCGCGAAGCAAGACCCGGCTATCACCCGCTTGCGCAGCAACAACTGGATCGGCTCGGACTTTGACATTTGGTCACAGTCAGGCGCACACAGGCTCTGGTAAGCTCAGCTGGTGTTTAACAAGGAGATTGCTATGAAATACCCTATGCTGTTGTTAATTGGCGCTTTACAGTACCTGCCAGCTGTAGGCAGCGCACAGGCCGCCGACAGCGATTATGTGCTGGTCAATGGCAGCGGCGCTGTCGCTGTAACCCCGACTCAAGCGCGGCTAACGCTGGTGTTTTCGGCGCAGCAAGCCGATGTCGCGGCTGGTAAAAAACTGGTCGACGAGCAAAGCGCAGCATTTTCCGCAATATTGCAGCAGCACCAAATCAAGGCCACTGATATCAACAATGCGCCGCTGGTGATTTATCCGGAACAACGCGCGGAAAAACTCGACCAGTTCCGCGTTGAGCGCAGCACTACTGTGCTTATCCGCGACCTGAAAATCTATCCGGCCTTACTGGAGGCGGCAACCGGGCTCGGTGTCAGCCAGATCCAGCCGGTTGAACTGCAAACTGCCGACAGCGAACAATATTATACCGAAGCGTTGCAGCAGGCTTTTGCCGCCGCGAAAAGCAAGGCATTGCAGCTGGCGGAACTCAGTGGCCGTAAACTGGGCAAGGTCAATCAGGTACATGAACAGTCCAGTGCACCAGGGCCAAGGTTCAAGGGCATGATGATGGCCGCCGAGGCCATGCCGGTGAATTTCGGCCAGCAGCAGATCCGTGCCGATGTGCAGGTACAGTTTGAACTGATAAATCGCTGAGAAATGTGCAGCGGATGGTTTAAATTTTCAGGCAAACCAAGTATGGTAGGGGCCTTGAGTTAATAACCCGTTCAGACCTGATGTTTGCTGAAAAACTAGCCTTTTATGACACGCTCACGGCGCAATGTGCCGCGTTAATCTCCGACGAGACCGATTTTATCGCCAATCTCGCTAATGTCAGCGCTTTATTATTTATGGAAATGCCGGACCTGAACTGGTCCGGTTTTTATTTATTAAAAGACCAGCAACTGGTGCTTGGCCCTTTCCAGGGCAAGCCTGCATGTGTGCGGATCGACATCGGTAAAGGTGTGTGTGGCACTGCAGTTGCCACCGGTCAGGTACAGCTGGTCAAAGATGTGCATGAATTCCCCGGTCACATAGCCTGCGATGCTGCCAGTAACTCAGAGATTGTGTTTCCGCTGCGCTTGCGCGGTGAAATTATTGGGGTGCTGGATATTGATAGTCCCTCACTGTCGCGCTTTGATGAAGCCGACCAGGCAGGCCTTGCAAAGCTTGTCAGTGCCCTCGAACAACGTCTGGAACAAACCTTATGAAAGACTGGTTGTCCGTCCAGGATTATTTGTTCGATGTCCGGGATGTCGGTGACTGGGAAGGCGAAGAAGAACTGGTCGCAGACCGCATTAATACCATTTATCATGCGGTTTGGCCAACAGTCCCCGAAGATGCCTCCGTCGCATTAATCGACAGGCTGATGCGGGATATCTGGGATCAGCTACGCGGCAGCGAAGTGATGATCGAAGCAGATGAAGACGAACTGGTTGACTGGGCGCTTGCGCATAGTCGTCAGTTTATAGAACAACAGGGCGCGCCGTCTGACGAAGATGATGAAGACGCAGATGACGACGCCGAAGATGTCATTGATGAAGAAGAGTATTAAACCATGACCAGTCAAGTTGAAGCCCAAGTCAAACCACACAATGTTAAAGAAGTTGTGGCACTCCTGGCCGAACAATTTCCATTGTGTTTTAGTCTGACTGGTCCGGCAAAGCCGCTGAAAGTCGGTATTTTTCAGGATCTTGCAGAAAAGCTGCAAGAAAACCCATTAATCAGCAAAACGATGTTACGTCAGGCGCTACGGGTTTATACCAGTAGCTGGCGTTATCTGGAAGCCGTGAAAGAAGGCGCGTTCCGGGTCGACCTCTCCGGTGTTGACGGTGCGGTGATCGATGCTTCTCAGGCCGAACATGCTGCCGCGACGCTGGCTGAGAGCAAAGCCAAGGCACAGGAAGCGCGCAAAGCCCGGCAACAAGCGGAACGTGCCAAAGCAAAAGCTGCGGCAGTCGCCGCTGGTGATGCGGCAAAACCAGCCGATGCGGCAAAAGCTGCAAAACCTGCTTACAAAAAACCAGAACACAAACCAAGCAATAGAGCAGCGAAAGCCGCTACGCTGAAATCTAAACCTGCCGCTGAGCCGTTAAAAGCCGCGCCGGTTGAACTCAAAGCGGTCGAAGATGGTCAGTTAGTGGTGGGCGGTAAGGTGTTGGTTAAATTTGGCGCCAGCCCAATCGCTGCGACCGTGGTCGAGCTTGCTAAACAAGATGTTGTGGTGCAGCTGGCTTCAGGAATGATCGTGAAAACCCAGCGTGGAAGTCTGTTTCAGGCCTAATTCAAAGAGTGTCCGATGAGAAAATTATCAGGTATTGCCGCAGGTTTGTTTTTGGCGTTTTGTGGCGCCACTATTGCCGCACCGGTCGCAGAGAAGGTCACGCTACCGGAACTGACTCAGTTAGATCAGCATTTTACTGCCAGTAAGCGGATCGCGGCGATTCTGACCCGCGGCCATTACCTGCCGGTCCAGATCGACGATAAGTTGTCGGCCAAAGTGTATGACCAGTATCTCGATAGCCTGGATTATTTTCACAACGTGATGCTCAAATCAGACGTTGCCAATTTTGAACAATTCAAGTTTCAATTTGACGACGCAATCGCGAAGGGGCAGTTCGATTTTGCGTATCAGATGTTTAATCTTAGTTTGCAACGTCGGGCTGAGCGTTTTGATTATGCTTTGTCGCTGCTGGACAAAGGCTTTGATTTTAATAGCAAAGATGCTTATGAGTATGAGCGTGAAGACGCTCCGTGGCCAGAAACCAAAGCACAGTTAGATGAATTATGGCGTCAACGTGTCAAATTCGATGCGCTGAATCTGAAACTCGCTGGCAAAAAGCCGGAAGAGATTAAAGAGGTCCTGACCAAACGTTATAAATCAGCGAAAAAACGCCTGGCACAAACCGAAAGCGAAGACGTGTTTCAGTTGGTGATGAATGCTTACGCCCGTTCAATCGAGGCGCACACTTATTACTTATCACCACGCAATACTGATCGTTTCCAGCAGGAAATGAACCTGTCGCTGGAAGGCATAGGTGCAGTGTTACAGGCTGACGATGATTACACAGTCATTTCCAGCCTGGTGCCCGGAGGCCCGGCGGATCTGACCAAAAAACTGAAACCGAAAGACAAGATCGTGGGTGTCGCCCAGGGTAACGATGAATTCGTCGATATTGTCGGCTGGCGTCTTGATGATGTCGTCGACCTGATTAAAGGGCCCAAGGGCTCAAAAGTTCGTTTGCAGGTTCTGGCTGGCAGCGGTGCTGCCGGGGCAATGCCGCAGCAGATTGAAATTGTCCGCGATAAAATCCGTCTGGAAGACCGTGCCGCTAAAGGCGAAGTCTTTAAATCGCAATTACATCAGACCGATAAAAAAGTCGGTGTAATTAACATTCCGAGTTTCTACAACAATCTGACCGAAGATGTCCGCAAGGAAATCACCAAGCTGAAAGCGGAGAAAATAGACGCTTTAGTCATTGATTTGCGTGGCAACGGTGGCGGCTCACTGCCAGAAGCTATTTCTCTGAGCGGTCTGTTTTTTGACCGTGGCCCTGTAGTGCAAATCCGCGAAGGCAATGGTCGTATTACACAAAATGATGATACTGATGGTACTACGTTGTATGACGGTCCAATGACGGTATTGGTTGACCGCTACAGTGCATCAGCGTCAGAAATCTTTGCCGCAGCGATGCAGGATTATGGTCGCGCTCTGGTGGTCGGTGAACATACTTTCGGTAAAGGGACAGTGCAGCAGCACCGTGGTTTAGGCCGTATTTATGACACTTTTGACGCTGAGCTTGGTGGGCTGAATTACACCATTGCCAAATTCTACCGGATCAACGGTGGCAGCACGCAGCATAAAGGGGTAGTTCCGGATATTACTTATCCGACGCCAATCAACCCGGATGAGTGGGGCGAAAGCAAAGAAGAAAACGCGCTGCCATGGGATTCGATAGCGCCGGCCAGTTATACCAGCGCGCCTGATATTAAAGTAGTGTTGCCACAGCTACAGGCTAAACATCAGAAACGGATCGCCGAAGAAGTTGAGTTTAAATATCTCAACGACGATATCGCGCTTTATAACCAGGAAAAAGACCAAAAAACCGTGTCTCTGAACGAAAAAGAGCGGTTGGCGAAAAAAGACAGTGAAGCAGCCCGTGAGCTTAAACGGTTGAACGAGCGGCTGGCGCGGTTAAAACTTCCACCGGTTAAGACCGTGGATGACGCACCTGAAGTACTGGAAAAATTGGATCCATTGCTCGAGGAAACTGTGCTGATCACACAGGATTTAGTGATGAGCGGCAAGATCGCCAAAAAATAACTGAATTCCAGCATATCCCCTGAACAAAGGACTGCCCGCAGTCCTTTGTTTTATCTGCAACCTTATACAAGAGTATCGTATGACGACTGCTACAGCTGCCGTCCATCAGCAATGGTCAAGCCGGCTGATGTTTATTATTGCCGCCACCGGCGCTGCCGTGGGCTTGGGTAACATCTGGAAATTCCCTTACATCATGGGGCAAAACGGCGGTGGCGCATTTATGCTGATGTACCTGCTGTGTATCTTGCTAATCGGTATCCCGGTGCTGATGTCTGAGGTGATGATAGGACGGCGTGGCCGGCAAAGCCCCGGTTTGTCGGTAAAAGCGCTGGCGATTGAAGCTAAAGTCAATCCGCTATGGCAAATCGCCGGCTGGATGGGTCTGGTCGGCGGCTTTTTGATCCTGTCGTTTTATTCGGTGATAGCCGGCTGGGCTTTTGCCTATGTCACGAAAGCGGCACAAAACAGTTTTCAGGGCCTCGATGCCGGACAGATCGGCGGGATGTTCAGCCAGTTCTCCGCTGATTTGACCAGTCTGTTACTGTGGACCACTGTCGTGATTGTGTTGACCTGTGCTGTGGTGGCCCGCGGCGTGAAGCAGGGGCTGGAGCGCGTGATCCGATGGATGATGCCTGCTTTATATGTGCTGCTGATTGGCCTTGCGGTGTATGCCGGCGTGACCGGCGATTTCGCTCAGGCGCTGCATTTTATGTTTGCGCCGGACTTTAGCAAGTTGTCCGTTGCAGGCATGCTGATGGCGTTAGGTCATGCGTTTTTTACGTTAAGCCTGGCATCCGGCGTGATGATCACTTATGGCGCCTACATGCCGGGCAAAGTTTCTATCGCCCGCACCTCAATCTGGATTGCCCTGGCGGATACCTCAGTCGCCCTCATTGCCGCTATGGTGATTTATCCTATCGTATTTGCTCACCAATTAGACGCCGGGCAGGGCCCCGGGCTTATTTTTGTTACCTTGCCGGTCGCTTTTGGTCAGATGCCAGGGGGGCAGATTGTCGGCACCTTATTTTTTACTATGCTGGTGTTTGCCGCGTTTACTTCGACTATCGCGATGATCGAATCTGTGGTCGCCTGGTTAACGCAAGCCAAAGGGTTCAGCCGGTTGCAGGCTTGTGTGTTTTCCGGTGCTGTGTTGTGGCTGCTCAGCCTGCTGACGGTCTTCAGTTTTGCCGGTGCGGATTGGGCCAAACTACATTTTGTTTTTGTCGGCAAAGAAGTACATAACCTGTTCGAAGTGATTGACCACCTGACGTCTGACATCATGTTGCCGCTAGGTGGTCTGGCGATTGCGATTTTTGCCGGCTGGAAAGTCCGGCAAAATGCCAGCCGTGAAGAGTTGAATACCTCGCCGGTTGCTTATAGTATCTGGCTGTTCTGTATCCGCTGGTTCACCCCAGTTGCAATCCTCGCCGTGTTTCTGAACCTGACCGGTGTACTCTGAACAGGTGCTGTTGGCAGGCCAAATATAACTAAAAAAAGAGCAAAGAATGACCACATCCAAGACCACCAAGGCCCCGAGCATGCTGGATGCAATGCTGCCGCTGGGCGTACTGATATTCCTGCTGAGCTTGTCAGTGTACCTGTATGGCAGCGACTCTTCGTTCGGACCGAATCAAATGGCTTTATTTGTCGCCGCCGGAATTGCGGTGCTGATTGGTCTGAAAAATGGCTTCGGCTGGGAAGAAATGGAACAGGCGATGATCCGCGGTATCGCACTGTCACTGGGCGCTGTGTTAATCCTGTTTTCAGTCGGTGCTTTAATCGGCACCTGGTTGTTATCCGGTACTGTACCGGCGCTGATTTATTATGGCTTGCAGGTGTTAGACCCCGCTTGGTTCTATGCCGCCACGTGTATCCTTTGCGCTATTGTTGCGCTGGGTATCGGCAGTTCATGGACCACAGCCGCCACGGTCGGTGTTGCACTGATTGGGGTGTCGATGGGCCTGGGCTTGTCTCCGGTGATCACCGCTGGCGCCATAGTGTCAGGCGCCTATTTTGGCGATAAATTGTCTCCGTTGTCTGACACCACAAACCTTGCTCCGGCGGTCGCGGGGTCTGATTTGTTTTCACATATCAGGCACATGTTATGGACCACAATCCCGAGTTTGATTTTGGCGCTTATTTTATTCGTATTGATTGGTTTTAACGCAAACGGCGTGGCTAACGTCGAGAAAATCGAACAAATAAGCCGTGACCTGCAGCAACATTTTGATATTTCGCCACTGCATTTGGTACCGATGCTGATTTTATTAGTGATGGCAGTAAAAAAAGTCCCTGCTTTTCCGACTGTTTTTATCGGTGCTTTACTCGGGGGCCTCTGGGCAGTGTTGTTCCAGCAGCCATTAATTGAAAAAATGACGGATCATGCATACCCGGTGGTGCTTGGCCAGTTAAAAGTGGTGTGGACCACCTTACACAGCGGTTTTGTTATTGAAACCGGCAACGTTGAGCTGGATAAATTACTGAGCGGTGGCGGTATGGCCAAGATGATGAACACCGTCTGGCTGATTATGTCCGCGATGGTGTTTGGTTCAGTTCTGGAGCACACCGGTTTGCTGCGCCGTTTTGTCCAGGCGATTTTGCGCAGGGCACACAGTACTGGTTCATTAATCACCAGTACTATTTTGACCTGTATCGCTACCAACATTTTGGCGGCCGATCAGTATATGGCGATTGTAATGCCTGGCCGCATGTACAAAGAAGAGTATGAAAAACGCGGTCTGGCACCGGTGAATTTATCGCGTACCTTAGAAGACGGCGGCACTATAACCAGTGCACTGATTCCATGGAACACATGTGGTGCTTATATGCACGGTGTGTTGGGCGTGAGTCCGCTGGATTATATGTTTTACGCTTTCTTCAACCTGATTAATCCGCTGCTGGCGATTGTCTATGCTTATCTGGGCGTAAAGATCCTACGGTTAACCCCACCGGACACGCTCAGGCCTGCTGTAGAAAGGCCTGTAGCCTGAATTAAATAAGCCTGCGCCTGCAGGCTTTTTTCTGCTGTTTTAAGGAGTGATTGATGTCTGCCAATATCGCCAAACGCCGTCTTGATTATCAGCGCGCCACTTATCAGGTGCAGCAAATTGAACTCGAGTTTGAACTGCACCCGACGGCCACCCGCGTACTTGCAGTCAGCCAGTTACAGCGCCATGTTGTCGGAGCGGACACGCTGTGGCTGGATGGCCAGCAGCTGACACTGGTGTCGCTGCAAGTGAATGGTGTGGAGTGGTCGCAGAAAACGCAGAATGACGACGGTATCTTGTTGTCTGGACTACCCGAGCAATTTGAGCTGAAGGTACGCACAGTGCTGGACCCCGCTGCCAACTCAGCGTTAGAAGGGCTGTATTTATCCAATGGCGCCTACTGTACCCAATGTGAAGCTGAAGGATTTCGCCGCATTACTTTTTACCCGGACCGGCCCGACGTCATGGCGGTGTTTACCACCCATATCATTGCAAACGATTCAATCCCATTTTTATTATCCAATGGCAATCTGATTGCGAAACATCAGCTGGCCGATGGCCGCGTGCGGGTCAGCTGGCATGATCCATTTCCAAAACCCAGCTATTTATTTGCTCTGGTCGCTGGTGACTTTGACGAACTGTGCGGTGACTTTGTCACTCAAAGTGGTCGCCAGGTTGCGCTGAAGTTCTATGTTGATAAAGACCAGGGGGCTAAAGCAACTTTTGCGCTGGAGGCACTCAAGCGGGCGATGCGGTTTGACGAAGAGGTATACGGCCTTGAATACGACCTCGATATTTACATGGTCGTCGCCGTCGATTTCTTTAATATGGGCGCGATGGAAAACAAAGGTCTTAATGTCTTTAACAGCAAATTTGTGCTGGCTGACGCGGCGACGGCCACAGACACCGACTACTTTAATATCGAAAGTATTATCGCCCACGAGTATTTTCATAACTGGACCGGCAACAGAGTCACTTGTCGTGATTGGTTTCAGCTCAGTTTAAAAGAAGGCCTGACCGTCTTTCGCGACCAGCAATTCAGTGCGGCGATGGGCTCTGCCACTTTATGCCGGATTGATGCGGTGAAAACTATCCGTACTGCGCAGTTTGCCGAAGACGCCAGCCCAATGGCGCACCCAATCCGTCCCGATGTGGTGGAGGAGATGAATAATTTCTACACTGTGACTGTGTATGACAAAGGTGCTGAAGTGATCCGGATGCAACACACGCTGCTGGGGGCCGAAGGCTTCCGCCGTGGTATGGATTTGTATTTTCAGCGACATGACGGCCAGGCTGTCACCTGCGACGACTTTTTGGCCGCGATGCAGGACGCCAATCAGGTTGATTTAGGTCAGTTTAGCTTGTGGTACAGCCAGTCTGGTACGCCAGAGTTGACTGCGAAGCTAGAACAAACTTCAACAGGCGTGCAGTTACACCTGCAACAACAGACACCAGCCACCGCAGATCAGCCAAACAAACAACCTGTGTTGTTGCCACTGCGGTATGAATTACACGACGCAAATGGCCGGATTGAAACCGGTATTCTGCAATGTTCAGGAGCACAGCAGGTATTTTGTTTTGACGGTTTGAAGATGCCGGTAGTCCCGGTTTTGCTGGCCGATTTCAGTGCCCCGGTGAAGCTGAACTACGCCTATCAGACCGATGAATTATTGTATCTGTGTCAGCATGCGCATGACGGCGTGGCGCGCTGGGATGCCATGCAGCAATTATGGTCTGATTTAGTCCGACAGTCGGTGCAACAACAGCAAATTGCTACCATACCGGCGCAAATTCTCGATGTGTTCAGTCAATTCATTCAGCAACCACTTGCTGATCTGGCTTTTACCGCCGAACTACTGACGTTGCCGGGATATGACACGCTGGCCGAACAATATGCCGAAATCCCGGTAGAAATGATTTTGTCAGCTTTGGAGCATTATCAACAGCAGCTGGCTGAAACTTTTGCTGCTGACTGGCTGGCACTTTATCAGCGTTTGTTGCCTGTGCCTTATGTTTACACAGAACAACAAGTTGGCTTAAGGGCACTGCGCAATACTGCACTGCGTTATTTGCTGCGTTGCAACAACACGCCAGCGTCGCTTTGGCAGCAGCAGTATACCGAAGCTGACAATATGACCGACAAACTGGCAGTATTGCAGGGTTTAGTTAGGGCCGGACACGCTGAGACGTCGCGGATGTTGCAACAATTCCTGCAGCAACATGGCGATAACGTGCAACTGTTTGATAAACATTCTGCGTTGGTGGCGTCTATTGGCGATAACAGTGTATTCGGACTGATGGATATGGTGGCGCAAACTGCGTTATTTGACTGGAAAAATCCAAACCGGGTGCGGGCATTGTACGCAGTATTTGGTCAGCAGAACCCGGCCATGTTCCATCAGGCCGATGGCGAAGGATATCAACGTCTGACGTCGGTGATCGCAAAAGCTGACAGTATCAACCCGCAACTGGCCTCCCGGCTGGTAACGCCGCTGCTGTCATTCCGGCGTTTTGCACCGAAACGTCAGGCACTGATGCGTCAGGCTCTTGAACAACTGAGTCAGCAACAACTGAGCCCGGATCTCAGTGAAAAGCTGGGTAAAGCGTTGCATGGCTGAGCGGTGTTATCGTTTCAGGTTGTTACTCACGGCAGAGCAGGTGCTGAGTTATTATCAGGGCCAGGTTACTGCAGTGGTGGTGCAGGCCGATAACGGCCTGCGCGTTCAACTCGATTTACGCCATTTTCGCCGTTATTTTCAACATTCGGGGCTCGACGGTCGTTTTGAGTTGTTTACTGACGAAAACGGTAAGTTTAAGGCCCTGCAGAAAATAAATTAGAGTGAATACTTTAAACGCCAGATTAAAACCTGACCGTGTCTTTTACACTTTTTGCTTTGTTATTTCAGCAAGTTAAGTATTTTGTCAGCACAGGTGCAGCCTTCAGTTAAACTGATAGGGGGAGTGTTGCTGGCATTGCCTGAGGCAAACGGCAAAAACTAAAGGTAAATCAACAGATTTACCCAACTTGAAGCCTTGCGCCCTCCGGAAAATGATGTAATTATTTCTGCTACGTGCGCAGAGATCAGAGCAGTTGATCAAAGCGACCGATTACAAAAACAAAATATACCTGCAGGGACAGGGGGGAGAATCGAACATGAACAAAAGGCCTTTAGCCTTCACCAAAAAGCCATTGGTGCTTGGTGTCGCGTCTGCACTGTTAGCCTTGTCTGCAACGTCTGCTCAGGCAGCCAACTTCACGTTGGGTGATGATGTCGAAGTTGTATTTGACTCAACCTTTTCATATGGTGCCAGCTGGCGGGCAGAAGACCGCAACTGGGACACCATCAGTAAAGTCAACCATCCGCGTTTTAACTGGACTGGTTATAACGCCGCGACCAACGTGATTTATCCATCTTCTGAAATTTGGGCTCAGCCAGGCGGATATTCGTCAAACGGCGATGCCGGTAACCTGAATTACGACAAAGGCGATATTTTCTCCGAGCTGTTTAAAGGCACCCACGAATTATCAATTACCAAAGGCGACTTTGGTCTGTTCACCCGTTTTATGTACTTCTATGACGCTGCTTTAATGGACAACGAAGGTGCATACACCAATCCGGTGTCCGGCAATCGCGTCGATCCATGTCAGGACGATGACGCCCGTGATTTAGCCTGTCGCGACGTGCGTTTACTTGATGCTTATGTATTTGCCAATTTTGCACTGAATGACGGTGCCAACCCGCTGTCAATCCGTGTCGGTGAGCAGGTATTAAGCTGGGGTGAAAGTACCTTAATCCAGCACGGTATCAACATCACGCCAATCGACGTGGGTATCGCCCGTCTACCGGGTGCTGACTTAAAAGAAGCTTATATCCCGGTCGGTATGGCCTGGGCGTCTTTGGGTCTCACCGAGCAGCTGTCTGCTGAAGTGTTTTATCAGTACGACTGGCAGAACAGCTACCTGCCGGTGCCTGGCACTTATTTTTCCACCAACGATTTCGCCGGTAAAGGCGGTTACAACCAGAACATTCAGTTAGGTTTTGCCGGTAACCCGGATCTTGACCTCAGTACTTTACTGGCTGGGTTAAACGGTATCGGTAATGGTGTCAAAGCTGCGATGGCTGTGTTGCAAAACCCGGCAGCGACAGCAGCTCAGAAAGCTCAGGCACAAGGTAGTCTGACCCAACTTTCTGCGGCTTACCTGGCTTATCCAACCAAAGTGACACTGCGGCCAAAAGGCAGTGCCGGTGAAATTGAACCAAGCGATTCTGGCCAGTATGGTCTGAAACTTGAGTACTTCTCACCAGAACTCGGTGACACTGAGTTTGCGCTATACCACATGAATTACCACAGCCGTACACCGGTGATTTCAGGTATTGCGTCTGATTTCCGTACTGCTGCAATTCAGTCAGATATCGCTTATATGGCGGCCAATACGCTGACTGCTGATAACGTCAGCAACCTCAATGCAATGTCAAAAGGCTTAATTGAATATCCGGAAGACATCAAACTGTACGGTTTCAGCTTCAACACTACCTTAGAAGGCACTTCTATTGCCGGTGAACTGGCGTATCGCCAGGACGAGCCGCTGCAAATTGATGACGTAGAAATTCTGTACGCTGGTATGCCGGAACAGCTGGCCAACGCCGGTATTCGCCCTGATTTAGCCGGTATTTCGCAAATTGGCCGTTTTGATGGCAAAAAAGTACAACCAGGCCAGTTCGCACAGGGGTATATCCTGAGCGACACCATGCAGGCGCAATTAACTGTGACCCATTTATTCGGCCCTGTACTGAATACTGACAACTTTACTGTCCTTGCGGAGATCGGTGGTATCGATATTAAAGATATGCCGGCGCAAGACGTGTTACGTCTGAACGGTCCGAATACTGACCGCAGCGGTTACCCACTGATGGGCACCAATGCACAGGGTCAGCTGATTTCGAAAACCGGTCTGCACACTGGTGTATCAAACGGCGCGGAAACGAACCCGTTCCCGACCAAATCAGCCTGGGGTTACCGCCTGGTTGCTATCGCCAACTACAACAACGTATTGGCCGGCGTCAACCTGACTCAGCGTCTGACGTTCTCGCATGACGTCAACGGTATTACGCCAGACCCGCTGTTTATGTTCTCAGAAGACAAAAAGGCCCTGAGTTACTCGCTGGCTTTTGACTATCTGAACGCCTGGTCGGCGGAATTATCGTACAACGCGTTCTTTGATGGTGTTGGTACCACGAATAACACCGAAGACCGCGATTTCGTGTCATTTAACATCAAATACTCTTTATAAGAAGGGACGAGACAGAATTATGAAAAAACTCACCCTGTTATCGAGCGCGATTGCGCTGGTACTGAGCTGCTCGGCTGCAGCAAAAATTAGCCCGGATCAAGTTGCCCGCCTGGGTGCTGATTTAACGCCGCTCGGCGCGGAAAAAGCTGGTAATAAAGATGGTTCCATCCCGGCATGGGAAGGTGGTATTACATCAGCGCCAGCCGGTTATAAACCGGGTGATCATCACCCGGACCCGTTTGCCGGCGATAAAGTACTGTTTACCATCGATAAATCTAATCTGGCAAAGTACAAAGATACGCTGTCGCCAGGTCAGTTAGCGTTATTTGATCTGTACCCGACTTACAAGATGAATGTGTATCAGACGCGCCGCACCGCGTCTTACCCGCAGTATGTCTACGATGCAACCAAAAACATCGCCGGCAAAGCGGAGTTAGTGCAGGGCGGTAACGGCATCATCAATGCGGCTATCGGTATTCCGTTCCCAATTCCGGCGAATGGTCTGGAAGCGATTTGGAACCATACCGTGCGTTATCGTGGTGTTGCAGCAAGCCGTAACGGTGGTCAGGCCGCACCGACGGCCAGTGGCGACTACACACTGATCGGCTTTGACGAACAAATCATGTTCAAATATTCTGACAAAGCCGCCACGGCAGAAGCTTTACAGGCAGAAAATATCCTGTTCCGCTTTAAACAAAGTGTCACCACACCAGCGCGTCTGGCCGGTACCGCACTGTTAGTGCATGAAACCATGGATCAGGTGAAAACGCCACGTCAGGCCTGGACTTACAACACAGGTCAGCGTCGCGTGCGCCGCGCACCGAACGTTGCCTATGACGCGCCGGGTACGGCATCAGACGGCCTGCGTACTACAGATGACTTCGATATGTTTAACGGCTCGCCAGATCGCTACAACTGGAAGCTTGTTGGCAAAAAAGAAATGTATATCCCGTACAATAGCTACAAGCTGCACAGCAAAGATGCCAAGTACGCTGATATCTTAAAACCTGGTCATATCAATCCTGAATACGTGCGCTGGGAAAAACACCGCGTCTGGCAGGTTGAAGCCACGTTAAAAGACGGTATGCGTCATGTGTATGGCAAACGTGTGTTCTTTATTGACGAGGACAGCTGGCAAGTTCATGTCGCAGACTTGTATGACGCGCGTGGCGAGTTATATCGCGTTGCCGTGGCACACGGTCTGAACTACTACGAAGTGCCAACGCACTGGAGTACGCTGGAAGTCTATCATGATCTGAATTCACGCCGTTATATCGCTATCGGTCTGGATAACGAAGACAAGATGTATGATTTCTCAGTGAAATTGTCTGACAACGACTTCACGCCAGCTGCGCTGCGTCGTGAAGGCACGCGGTAAGACAAGGTTGTATGAAAAAGCGGTTGGCTTCTTGCCAACCGTTTTTGTTTCAAATCTCATCTCGAGTAAAGACTCTAATGAAGTTTAAATTATTATCCGGCCTGAGTTTGTTATTTACCTTATGGCCTGCGCTGGCACAAACCAGCATCAAACCGCAAAGTGCTTATCTGCTGCCGCATGCAGAAAAATCAGTGCTGACTGATCTCGTGCGTGTGTCAGCAGATATGCTGGTGGCTGCCGGAGAGCGCGGTCATATTTTGCTGAGCAAGGACGGTAAGCAGTGGCAACAAAGCCCAACACCATTGCAGTCCAATCTGAATTCAGTGTTTTTTGTCAATCCAAGCCACGGTTGGGCCGTCGGGCATGACGCCAGTATCATCGCCAGTAAAGATGGCGGTCACACCTGGCAGCTGCAGCAGTTTTTGCCGGAGCTGGATAAACCACTGTTTGATGTGTATTTCACTGATGAACAACAAGGTTTTGCCGTTGGCGCTTATGGTCTGTTTTACCGCACCAAAGACGGCGGTCAGTCCTGGCAGCAGCAATATCATGCGGAGCTCGCCAACGCTGATGATCAGGCCTTGCTGGCTGAATTAAAAGATTCTGACCCTGAAGCTTATCAGGCAGAGCTCGGCTCAGTGCTGCCACACATCAACCGGGTATTTGCCACCAAAGATAAGTTAGTGATGGTCGGTGAGGCCGGCTTCTGGGCAATCAGCGCCGACGGTGGCAACAGCTGGCAGCGTCAGCCGGAATTTTACAACGGCTCGTTGTTTTCTATCGCGCAATCGCCAAAAGGCACTTTATTTGCTGTAGGCCTGCGCGGCCATGCTTTTCGCAGCAGCGACCAGGGCCAGAGCTGGCAGCAACTGAGCTTATCGTCACCGGCTACGCTGAATTCAGTGGTCGCCACTGACTCGCACATTTGGTTGTTTGGCAACAGTGGCGTGATTTTCCAAAGCCGGGATGATGGTCAGAGCTTTCAGTTAGTCCCGCAGACGGAAGGCAAAGCTGTACTGAATGGTTTAGTCGTCGGCGCGGATTTAGTGCTGGCCACGGAAGTCGGTATTAAAACAGTGCAACAAGTGGTAAGCCAATAATTATGAGTGCAAATCGTTTTATCAATAAATGTGAGTACGCGCTGTTCCGCCATCGTGGAGTGGTGGTGATCGCTTTCGTACTGGCAACTTTGTTCCTGTTGTTTAAAGCCAGTCAAATCAAGCTGGATGCGGCTTTTACCAAGAATATTCCGTTAGCTCACCCGTATATGCAGACCTATATGAAGCATGCCAAGGATTTTGGTGGTGCTAACAATATACTGATCTCAGTGTGTGACGCGTCAGGCAATATTTTTAACCCGAATTTTTTTGATACTTTCCGCAAAATCCACGACCAGGTGTATTACATGCCTGGTGTTGACCGGGTGTTGGTCAAGTCGTTGTTCAGCCCCAGCACGCGGTTTGTTGAAGTAGTTGAAGACGGTTTTGCCGGGGGGCCGGTCATTCCGGCCGACTTTACGTCGGATGAAAAAGGTCTGGCGATAGTACGCCAGAACGTCGACAAAGCCGGCATCGTTGGCCGGATGGTGGCAGATGACTACAGCTGCGCTATGGTGACGGCACAGCTGCAAGAAGTTAATCCGGATACGCTGGAAAAACTCGACACTATTGCTTTTGCCAGCCAGCTGGAAAAAGAAGTCCGCGGCCAGTTTGAGAACGACAAAATCACAGTCCATATCATCGGTTTTGCCAAGATGGTCGGTGATGTGGCGCAAGGCGCTAAAGGCGTACTGGTGTTTTTTGCCGTGGCCATTTTCATCACAGCCATCATGGTTTACATGTTCTCCCGCTCAATAAAGCTGACGTTATTGCCAATCGGCTGTTCGCTTATTGCAGTGATCTGGCAGATGGGGTTATTGACCGTGGTCGGCTTTGGTATAGACCCGATGTCGATTTTGGTGCCTTTTTTGGTGTTTGCCATTGGTGTCAGTCACGGTGTTCAAATGATTAACGCTACGGGAAAAAATATTGCAGCGGGGTTAGATGCCAAAACCGCAGCCCAAGCAAGTTTCCGTAAACTGTTGATCCCGGGCGGCATTGCGTTGCTGTCTGATACTGTTGGCTTCCTGACTTTGCTGGCTATTGATATTGGTGTGATTCGTGAACTGGCAATCACGGCCAGTTTAGGCGTTGGCGTCATCATTCTGACAAACCTGATTTTGTTGCCAGTGCTGATGTCCTACATCAAATTCAGTGATAAATATGTGGCGGCTGTGTCAGCACCAACACCAAAGGCGGATAAATTTTGGCATCTGCTGTCGGCTTGTACTGAGAGGAAAGTTGCAGCGCCAATTTTGTTGCTGACCGCTGCGCTGTTTGTTTTTGGTTATCAGCAAAGTAAAGAGCTGAAAATCGGCGATTTACATCCGGGGGCTGCGGCATTGCATACTGACTCCCGATATAACCAGGATACTTTCCTTATTACAGACCGCTATGCCATTTCTGTTGATTACATCAATGTGATGGTGGAAACGGACGCCAACGGCTGTACCTTCCATCCGATCATGGAAAAAATCGACCAGTTCCAATGGCAGATGGAAAATGTGCCTGGGGTGCAAAGTGCGGTGTCACTCGCTTCGGTGTCGAAGACCATCAATGCCGCCTTTAACGAAGGTAACGTGAAGTGGCGGGTGCTGCCACGGACCACGGAATCTCTGGTGCAGTCATCGAGCCGGGTGGAAACCAGTACCGGCCTGTTAAATCCGGATTGTTCGGTGATGCCGGTCATTCTGTTCCTGCAGGACCACAAAGCCGAGACCATTGAAAAAGTCGTGGCGGAAGCCAAGCGCATTGGTAAAGAGCTTGGTACAGAGCAGACTAAATTTATGCTGGCATCCGGCCCGGTTGGCGTCATGGCTGCAACTAACGAAGCCGTTGCCGCGGCACAGGACCCAATGACCTGGTATGTCTATGCAGCAGTCATAGCCTTGTGTTTATTAAGTTTCCGTTCGGTTCGGGCAACGACAGCAGTCATCATTCCACTTTATGTGGTGACTATGCTGGCGACTGCGCTGATGACTTATCTGGAAATTGGCCTGACAGTGTCGACTTTACCGGTGATTGCGCTGGGTGTTGGCATTGGTGTGGATTACGGCATTTATATCCTGACCAATATGACCCAGCCACTGCGCGATGGCGTACCGCTGCGTACCGCCTATTTTAACGCGTTGAAGTCGACCGGTAGTGCCGTACTGTTCACTGCTGTGACGCTGGCGATTGGGGTCAGTACCTGGGTATTCTCAGCACTGAAGTTCCAGGTTGATATGGGTATCCTGCTGACCTTTATGTTTGTCGTGAACATGCTGGGTGCAGTGTTTGTCCTGCCGGCACTGGCAGCTTTTTTCTGGCCACAGCGCAAATAATCCGGCCGACCAGGGCAAAAATGCATAAAGATGCAATTCGCATCTTTATGCAAAAATCCTTATACAAATGGCCGAAAGGCCATTTTGTTATCTAATCCCGCTGAATATCTTGTCAAATCTGGCTTTTAGCTCTGGTACAACCAGTCACAAAGCCAGAAATAAAGCTCGAAAAGCACTACAATTCTCAATAAACTTCGCACCTGACACGCTCTGTATACTATGCACAAATGTCATGCTCCCCCCCGGGCATAGACAACAAAAGGATACAAAAATGGCACTGATAGACGGTCAACCATCTGTACTACTACAAAACGTAAGCAAGTTAATTCGTCAGAAAGTCAAAGATCAGGTCGACCTGGTTGAAAAATTCGCCTTCACCTTATACGGCAATGTTGCGCATGATGACCTGGTAGGTCGGATTGACAGCGACTTGTATGGCGCAGCATTAAGCCTGTGGCAGTCACTCAATGCTCACCACAGCGACGACGCCATGATCCGGGTATTTAATCCGGAGATCGCCAAACACGGCTGGGAATCCAAGCACACTATCGTGGAGCTGGTGATCAAAGATATGCCGTTCCTGGTGGATTCACTGCGTATCGCGCTGAATCGCCACAACATCACCGCCCATTTGTTATTGCATCATCCGCTGCAGACCTTCCGCGATGACAAAGGCAATATTACCGAGTTTCACAAATTAGGTACAAAAGCCAATCCGTCAACCAAGCAAACAGTCTTCCATGTTGAAATCGACCGGATGACCGACAAAACGGCGATGGACCAACTGACCGCAGAATTAGCTTCTGTGATGCAGGATGTATCTTTGGCTGTGACCGACTGGCAGCCAACCCGCGCTAAGCTGGAACAGGTGATTGCTGATTTACCGAAGAATGCCGGATTAGCATCTGCTGAGCAGTTACAGCAGGCGACCGATTTCCTTAATTGGCTGGTGAAAGATAACTTCACGTTGTTAGGTTACCGCCAGTACGCCATAGTGCCTATTTCCGGGGACTACAAAATTGAAGGCATTGCTGACAGTGCACTGGGTTTAATGCGCCGCAGCACGTCGCGTGACTTAATGTTAAGCGACTTGCCGGATGTCGCCCGCAAACAGGCGCTGAGTTCGGATTTACTGATCCTGACCAAAACCAACAACAAGTCCCGCGTACACAGACCTGCTTATATCGACTACATCGGTATCAAACGTTTTGATGCCAAAGGCCAGGTTGTCGGTGAAGACCGTTTCATCGGTCTGTATTCCAGTTCGCTGTATAACAACAGTGCGGCTGACATTCCGCTGCTGAAAAACAAACTGGCCAAAGTGATGGAGCAATCCGGCTTCGCGGTCGGTACCCATGCTTACAAAGCCTTGCTGAATATTCTGGAAACTTATCCGCGCGATGAATTGATCCAGGCTGATCACGACGAGCTGTTAGAAGTTGCCACCGGCGTGTTGCAGATGCAGGAGCGTGACATGACACGCTTATTTCTGCGTAAAGATGCGTTTGGCCGCTTTGTTTCTGCCATGGTGTATGTGCCGCGTGAGCGCTACAACACGCAGCTACGCAAAGACACGCAAAAGATCCTGCAAGGCTTCCTTGGCAGCGACGAGCCGGTGGAATTTACCACCTATTTCTCTGAATCCGTGTTGGCACGCACCCACTATTTTGTGCGCATCAACGACAGCACAGTCGAGTTCAATGTGAAAGAAATCGAACAAAATCTGATTGAAGCCGCCCGTACCTGGGAAGATAAATTGGCCACTGCGCTGGTCGGCAGTTTTGGTGAAGTGCGCGGCCGCGAGCTCAGCAATAAATATGTCAATGCGTTCCCACGCGCTTATAAAGACGAAATGCTGCCAAACGATGCTTTAGTTGATATCGCCAAGCTTGAAGCATTAAGCGCCGACCATCCGCTGGAAATGCTGTTTTACCGGCCACAGGAAGAATCGGCTGACAGTAAAGCAGTAAGGTTGAACCTGTTCCACAAAGACAGCCCAATCCATCTGTCAGACGTGTTACCGATGCTGGAAAACTTCGGTTTACGTGTTATCGGTGAAACGCCTTATGCCGTGCGTTGCCCGGATGGTTCTGTCAGCTGGGTGCTGAATTTCAGCATGGAAGTGAATGGCAAAATGCCTGAGGACTTTGAAAAAGCCCAGCAGCTGTTCCAGGAAGGTTTTGATAAAGTCTGGAAAGGCGATTTAGAAGATGACGGTTTTAACCGTTTAATTCTGGGGGCAGGCCTGACCGGCCGTGAAGCCTCGTTATTACGTGCCTTCGCCAAGTACAAACGTCAGATTGGTGGTACTTTCAGCCAGGCCTATATCGAATCGACGTTCGGCCGTTACCCGCAACTGGCGAATCTGTTGGTGAAACTGTTTAACAGCAAGTTTGACCCGGCGGCAACAGGCAGCAGTTATGCAACCGCCGCTATTGAAGCTGACATTCTGGCGCAGCTTGAACAAGTAGCCAACCTCGATGACGACCGCATTATCCGCCGATTCCTCGCCATTATTCAGGCCATGGTGCGGACCAACTACTTCCAGAATGCCGCTGATGGTTCACAGAAGCCGTATATCTCGTTCAAAGTACGTCCGTCGCTGATCCCGGATATGCCGCTGCCGCTGCCATTCTTTGAGATTTTCGTGTATTCACCGAAAGTCGAAGGTGTGCATTTACGTTTCGGTAAAGTGGCGCGTGGTGGTCTGCGCTGGTCTGACCGTCGTGAAGACTTCCGCACTGAAGTTTTAGGCCTGGTTAAAGCGCAACAGGTAAAAAACACTGTGATTGTACCGGTCGGTGCTAAAGGTGGTTTTGTCTGTAAGAAACTGCCAACCACTGGTGGCCGCGAAGCCTGGCTGAACGAAGGCAAAGCCTGCTACCGCACCTTTATCCGCGGTTTATTGGATATCACAGACAACATCATTGCCGGTGCTATTGTGCCGCCAAAATCAGTGGTGCGGCTGGATGAAGACGACCCGTATCTGGTGGTTGCAGCCGACAAAGGCACTGCGACATTCTCTGACATCGCTAACGGTATTTCGCTGGAATACAACCACTGGTTAGGCGACGCTTTTGCTTCAGGCGGCTCCAACGGCTACGACCACAAAGGCATGGGTATCACCGCACGCGGTGGCTGGGAATCGGTCAAACGTCACTTCCGTGAAGTGGGTATTGATTGTCAGACCACGGATTTCACCTGTGTGGGTATCGGTGATATGGCCGGTGACGTATTCGGTAACGGCATGCTGTTATCTGAACATATCCGCCTGCAGGTCGCGTTTAACCACATGCACATTTTTGTCGACCCGAATCCAAATGCGGCCGCTTCTTTTGTTGAGCGTCAGCGCATGTTTAATCTGCCGACCTCAACCTGGGATGATTACAATAAAGAGCTGATCTCTGAAGGCGGTGGTATTTTCCTGCGTAGCGCCAAATCGATCAAACTGACGCCACAAATGCAGCAAATGCTGGGCGTGACTGTCGCCAGCCTGACGCCGAACGAATTTATCCGTGCTGCGCTGATGATGGAAGTCGACCTGATTTGGAACGGCGGGATCGGTACATATGTCAAGGCTTCTGATGAAAGCCATGCCGAAGTGGGTGACCGGGCATCAGAACCGCTGCGCGTCAACGGTAAAGAAGTCAAAGCCAAGATCATCGGTGAAGGCGGTAACTTAGGGACCACGCAGCGTGGCCGTATCGAATACGCCATGAACGGTGGCCGCATCAACACAGACTTTATTGATAACGTCGGTGGTGTCGATTGTTCAGACAACGAAGTTAACATCAAGATTCTGTTGAACGCCCTGGTCGCCAGTGGTGACATGACGCTGAAACAGCGTAATGACTTGCTGTACAGCATGACCAACGACGTTGCGGATATCGTGATCAGTGACTGTTACCGTCAGACCCAGTCGATTTCAGTGTCGATGCTGTTAGGTGCTGAGCAGTTAAAAGAGTACACCCGCTTTATCCACGCGCTGGAAAAAGACGGCAAGCTGAACCGTGAGCTGGAATTCCTGCCAACGGATGAAGCATTGGCTGAGCGCATGGTAAAAGGTCAGGGCCTGACCCGGCCGGAAATGTCGATTTTAACGGCCTACGGCAAAATGGTGCTGAAAGAACAACTGGTAACACCAGAAGTGTCAGAAGCGCCGTATTTCAAACAGTTACTGCTGGGTGCTTTCCCGCCGGTGCTGGTGGAAAAATTTGCTGCAGAGATGGAAACCCATCCACTGAAAGCCGAAATTATCGCGACAAAACTGGCGAATATGCTGGTCAATGACATGGGCGCCAACTTCGTGCAGCGCATGATGGAAGAAACAGGCTCCAGTGTGTCCGAAGTTGCCATCAGTTACGCCATTGCCCGCGACCTGTTTGACTTGCCAGGCATCTGGGGCAAACTGGAAGCGCTGGATACCAGCATTCCGGCTGAACTGCAAACTCGTTTACTGTTCCAGTTACGCCGCACTATGCGCCGTGTCACCCGCTGGTTCCTGCGTCATCGCAATAAGGCACTGAGCATTGCCGATACTGTAGGCTTTTTTAAACCTGCGCTTGCACGCATCAGCGAAAATCTGGACACCTTATTGGCGACTGCTGAAGCCGATTCACTGGCGCTGTATGCGCAGAAGCTGCAGGAACAGCAAGTACCGGCCGAAGTGGCCCGTTATATGGCGCAGCTCAGCACAGTGTTCTCGGTGATGGATATCGCACAGGTAGCGGCTGCTGAAAAGGCCGACCTGCTACTGGTCGCAGAAATCTACTTCAAGCTTGGCGACAAGCTCGATTTACACTGGTTCCTGGAGCAAATCACGCAGCAACCGGTAGCTAACCACTGGCAAGCACTGGCACGTGCCTCGTACCGCGAAGAGTTGGATTGGCAACAACGTGCCTTAGCTCAAGTGGTCGTGCACAGTTGCAATGGCAGTTGCGTAGCGGACGACGTGGTTGCCAACTGGCTGATTGCTAACGACGCTATTCTGGCGCGTTGGCGTCTGATGCTGGCTGAGTTCAAAACCACGAAGAGCCATGAGTTCGCCAAGTTCTCAGTCGCGCTGCGTGAGCTGATGTTATTAAGCCATCACTGCGATTCAGTGAAATAAGCAGGTGGCGGTCATTCAACCGCAGACTGTAAAGAAAAACTTCTGTCAGCGCTGACAGACAGGTAAAATGCCCCGCAATTCGCGGGGCTTTTTTTAAGGAATTTTTATGTTTTATCAGTTGGCGCGTGCTGTGATGTTCCAAACAGACGCGGAGAAATCCCACCATTTCGCGCTGGAAAGCCTCAAACGCCTGCAACACACACCACTCAATATGTTGTGGTCGCAGCAGGTGCCGTCAAAGCCGGTGACAGTGGCCGGTATCATTTTTGACAATCCGGTAGGCCTGGCTGCAGGCCTGGATAAAAACGCCGACTGTATCGATGCTTTTGCCGCCATGGGTTTTGGTTTTATTGAAGTGGGCACAGTGACCCCAAGACCACAGGCCGGCAATGACAAACCGCGTCTGTTCCGTTTACCTCAAGCCGATGCCATTATCAACCGGATGGGCTTTAACAACAAAGGCGTCGACTATCTGGTCGAAAATGTCAAAAACAGCCGGTATAAAGGGGTGCTCGGCATCAATATCGGTAAAAATAAAGACACGCCAAACGAGCAGGGTAAAGATGATTATGTCGCCTGTATGCGTAAGGTTTATGTCCACGCCAGCTATATCACGGTGAATATTTCCTCGCCCAATACGCCGGGTCTGCGCGACCTGCAGTTTGGTGAAGCCTTGCTGGATTTACTGGTTGCAGTGAAAAACGAGCAGCTCGATTTAGCTGCCAAACACGGCAAATACGTACCGGTATTTGTCAAAATTGCGCCGGACATGGATGCGGTGGCGGTTGAACAAGTCGCCGAGACTTTGCTGCGCAGCAAAATGGACGGTGCTATCGCCACTAACACCACGTTGGATAAAACGGCAGTGGCTACTTTAGAGCATGGCAATGAAATGGGCGGTCTCAGCGGTCAGCCGGTCCGGCAAAAAAGCACACAAGTCATCAGACAATTGCGCCAGGCGGTCGGCGCTGATTTTCCGATCATCGGTGTCGGTGGTATCGACAGTGCTGAAGCGGCGCAGGAAAAATTCGCTGCCGGCGCTCAGCTGGTACAGGTCTATACCGGCTTTATTTATCAGGGGCCGGCGCTTATTAAACAGATCGTCAGCGCCTTATAACGATCCTGATCTGATCAAGGCGGGCTAGTGCAAAACAGTATTTAAAGCCTTGATCGGATTGCGTTATAACAGCGTTATCAGAAATCTGTAGTCGGACTCATGGTGACAGAACCACATTTTGACTGGCATTGGTGTGAGCAACAGGGCCAGATTTGTTTAAAAACAGCGCAAGGCTTACACCGTACGCCGCTGCCGTGCCGGAGAGACTTGCCGCAACCAGATTTTACTCTGGGACAGGCGGAGTTGTACTGGCAGAGCCTGTTTGCGCTAGAGGCTTTGCACTGGCCGGCGGAGGCGGTGTTCGCCGCTTGCATTGACGCTGTGGCGCACCTCGAATTTGGTGTGGCGGATGCGCATAAAAGTTTTTACCTGCAAAATTCGCATAGCCACCAGCATCCGGCATCTTTTGATTTAGTTTCGTTGTGTGGCAAAAATCAAGCGTTGGCACTGGTACTGGATTCGTCGGCCACCCAATGCCGACTGATGTTGTTGTCTGAGCTGGAAACCCTGACCGGCCGCATATTCAGTGCCGGCCATAGCTTTAGCAGTTTGCACGACCGACTGAGCCTGTACCACCCACCACAAGCACCATGGCGTAAATCGGCCTGATCTGGTCGGAGATCTGTATTTATTGCTGAAAACATCGGCGGTTCTTTTGATAAAAGCTAGGCAGTCGCGTGCAGATCGGTAAAAATACGCCGTTAACAACAAATACAGGTAACGGGTGTGAAGACTGAAATGCAGAATTTTGATGAGATCCGGCCGTATTCGGATGCCGAAGTACCGCAGGCGATCGAACAAATCATTTCAGATCCGGAGTTTACCGCGGCTATCATCCGCTTCAAATTTGGTAAAGCCTTTGGTGGGCTCAGCAAGCTGTTGAGTCCGTTATTGGGTTGGTATCTGCGCCGGCATTGGCGCCGCCTGCAGACGGTGCAGGACGTACAACGTTATGTATCTGGTTATCTGGAGCAGGCGCTGCAACACACCACTGATGGCGTCAGTTGCAGTGGTCTGGAAACATTGCCAAAAGATCGGGCCTATTTGTTTGTCTGTAACCATCGCGACATCGCGATGGATCCGGCATTGGTCAACTGGTGTCTGCACCTGAATGGTTTTGAGACTGCACGCATCGCCATAGGTGACAATCTGCTAAAAAAACCTTGCGTTACAGCGCTGATGAAACTGAATAAGAGTTTTATCGTGCGCCGCAGTGCCAAAGGCCCGCGCGAAATGCTGAAGGCACTGAGTCAATTATCTGCTTATATCCGCCATTCGTTATCTGAAGGCCAGCATATCTGGATTGCACAAAAGGAGGGGCGGGCAAAAGATGGTTTTGACCAGACAGATCCGGCAATCTTGAAAATGTTTTATATGGCTGGCAAAGCTGATGGAATTGAGTTTGCTGACTATATGCAGCAGCTTAACATTGTGCCTGTCGCCATCTCGTATGAATATGACCCTTGTGATGAAGCCAAAGCGCTCGAGCTGTATCAACGAGCTGAAGATGGCGGTTATCAAAAAGCAGAATTTGAAGATATCGACAGTATTATTAAAGGTATTACCGGCTACAAAGGCCGGGTTCACCTGCATTTTGGTCAGATGATCCGCGATGGTTTTGAGACACCGGAACAACTCGCTGAATTGATAGATCGGCAGATTTATCAGGGTTATAGAATTTATCCGGCCAATCAATATGCTGCTGGTGAGCAGGTCAGTGATGAACAGGCTGCCGCAAAATTTGCCGGTCGTCTGGCACATATGCTGCCGGAAATTCAAAATTATGCCCGCGCAATGTACGCCAACCCGTTAAAAAACGCGCAAAAAGTGCAGGGGCAATAAGCATGGCACGCCACATCACTTATACCTTCAAAGGCCAGCCGCGGCGCATCGCCTTTAGCTATGACAAATTCCGCGACGTGCATGAAGCCGTTGCAGCCGCTGAGGGGATAGATCTGAAAAAGTTTTTGCAGATGGAGCAGCAAATTGCCATGACCACCAAACACAAGTCAGCGATTAAAGAGTTCCGGCAAAGTGAATTTAAGCGCATGGGGTTCGCCGACATCTATCTGCATAAAGACGAGCCCGACTCAACCAGCTAAATACTGCGCTTTAGTTTGTGGATTTGTTGTGGCAGCTATCCGGAATAGCCTGGCAGCTGCTGACCGAGTGTCCAACCTTCACTGAATTCGCTGCAAACCAGCCCAGCGGCATTTCCAGTGCGGCGATCACTTCGCCCGGCGACTCATGCAAATCTTCACTATTGGCCATCATCGGCTGAATTTTAATGATGCGCCACTGCGGATCAATAAATGCCACATCCAGTGCCGTTGGTGTGTTTTTCATCCACAACGTCATCGGTCTTGGTGTGTCGTACAGTAATAACATGCCATGTTTGACCGGTGCCTGTTCCATCAGGCCACGCATGCGTCGTTCCACAGTATCAGCAAGTTGCACCTGCAACTGCTGTTCGCCAGCCTGTAATGGAATAAGCGGAAAAACAGGGACTTCAGCCTGACAGGCTGCTAAAGGTAAAAGACAAATCCAAGCTAGTTGACGCATGCGATACTCCAGTTGCTGAAATCGATTGTGCCGTCCCAATGCGGTAGAAAGCAACTCAATTTTCTTCCATCATGTATCGCTACTGTTATGCTTTTTTCCTGTGTCAGCAGCAGGTTCAAGACACAAAAAAGCCGGGCGTACCCGGCTATTTAGCATGTAAATCAAAATGTTTGATTAGTTGGCGTTTAACGCCTGACGTGGGTCAACGTAACTCAGGTTCAGCGCTTCAGCAACGTGCTGATTCACCACCTGACCGTTGATCACATTTAAGCCGTTTAACAGGTGCTGGTCATCCAGTAACGCTTGTTTGTAGCCTTTGTTTGCCAGTTTGATGATAAATGGCAAAGTGGCATTATTCAGTGCAAAAGTTGAAGTACGCGGCACTGCGCCTGGCATGTTGGCCACACAGTAGTGCACTACGTCATCAACGATAAAAGTTGGTTCTGCGTGTGTGGTAGCGTGAGAAGTTTCAACACAGCCGCCCTGGTCGATGGCCACGTCAACGATTGCAGAGCCTGCTTTCATCTTGCGGATATGCTCGCGGGTCACCAGTTTTGGTGCTGCGGCACCAGGGATCAATACGCCACCGATCACTAAATCGGCTTCCAGCACGTGTTTTTCTAACGCATCAGCAGTAGAGTAAATGGCTTTGACAGCACCATTAAACTGCGCATTGATACGGCGCAGCACGTCTACTGAGCGGTCCAGTACAACCACGTCAGCACCTAAACCCACAGCCATTTGTGCTGCGTTAGTACCAACCATGCCACCACCGATAACTACAACCTTAGCTGGTTCAACACCTGGCACACCGCCCAGTAACATACCACGGCCGGCACAGGATTTTTCCAGCGCACGGGCGCCGGCCTGAATCGACATCCGGCCAGCCACTTCTGACATCGGTGCCAGCAGTGGCAGACCACCGCGACCGTCGGTGACCGTTTCATAAGCGATACAGATAGCTTTGGATTTAATCAGATCTTCAGTTTGCGGCAGATCCGGTGCCAGGTGCAGGTAGGTAAACAGGATCTGGCCTTCACGTAACATGGCACGTTCAACGGCCTGAGGTTCTTTGACTTTAACTATCATCTCTGCGATGGCAAAGATTTCAGCGGCAGTGTTTAAGACTTTGGCGCCAGCCGCCTGATATTCGGCATCACCACAACCAATACCGTCACCGGCATTGTGTTCAACGTAGACTGTGTGGCCATGTGCGACCAGTTCGCGCACGCTGGCTGGAGTCATACCGACGCGGTATTCATGGTTTTTAATCTCTTTTGGTACGCCAATAATCATAGCTATTGCCTTTTTGAATTGTTGCAGGGGGTGGTAAAATTTTTCGCTAGTATAAAGCGCATAAAGCAGGATTGCTGATTGTTTTAATTTTATTAGGCAGCATAATATGTCGTATAAACAAAAATAGCAGGATTATTGACTTGCCAATTTCACCACAATCCAGCGGCCGTAAACTGGACCGTATTGATCGTAAAATTCTGACCGAATTACAAAAGGACGGCCGTCTGGCTAATGTCGAACTCGCCAAGCGGGTAGGGCTGAGTCCAACACCTTGCCTGGAGCGGGTGCGTAAGCTGGAACAGGAACAATTTATCCTGGGTTACAACGCCCGGGTCGACCCGAATAAGGTAGGCGCTGCGCTGCTGGTGTTTGTTGAGATCACACTCAGCAAAACTTCACCGGAAGATTTCGACGAGTTCAGCAAAGCAGTACAAAAACTCGATGAAATTTTAGAGTGCCATCTGGTGTCCGGCAGTTTTGACTTTCTGCTGAAAACACGGGTTGCCAATATGGCTGCTTATCGAGAGTTGCTGGGAGAAACCTTGCTGCGGCTGCCGAGCGTGCGTGAAAGCCGGACTTATGTGGTGATGGAAGAGGTCAAACAAACAACTTTTGTTGCAGTCACCGGCTGAAAACAGCAATACTGGATAAAAAATCAGCAAAGTGCTTTTTTGTGCTGATTTTACGGCAAGGAAATATGTGCAGCAAACCAGTCAGTCTGGTATCTTTGCTGTGTTTCTGACAAGTTTTTATAGGGTCATGCTGTTGCAAGCAAAAACTGTATTTTCGCTGAACGGAGTCCAGCGGTTGGTTGAAGTCGGGTTAATTGCCTGTCTGGGTATTGCCACTTTTATGCTGCTGGCGCTGCTGAGTTTTGACCCGGCTGACCCGAGCTGGACGCAAACCGGTTATCACAGTGATATTCGCAATATTGCCGGTCCTATTGGTGCCGAAGTCGCAGACATCTTGTTTGCTGTGTTTGGCTGGTTGTCTTATCTGGTGCCGCCATTTCTGGCCTTTTGCGGTTATCTGTTATTCCGTCGCTTCACCGATTTATTGTCATTAGATTATTTCGTGCTCGGCATGCGGCTGTTAGGCCTGTTACTGACCGTAATTAGTGCTTGTGCCATCAGCAGTATCAACTTCGACGATATTTATATGTACTCCAGCGGTGGTGTGATCGGTGATGTGCTGGTCGCTGTGTTATTACCACAACTGAGCTTTGTCGGTTCCAGTTTGTTGTTATTGTGCAGTTTTTGCATCGGCCTGACGCTGCTGACCGGTATCTCGTGGCTGACAGTCGCTGATGAACTGGGCGCCTTTACTGTCGCAACAGCCCGTCGTTTATGGCACTTTAACGCCACCATTGATGCCCTGATGCGCAAATTAAAGCCCAAAGTGCGTGTAGTGGCGCCGCTGCAGCGCAGTGACATTAAAGGCACGCCGTATCAACAGGAAGTCAAAGCGCCTGTCGTGGTGAGGGCAGAAGCATCTGAGCCGGAAAAACAACCTGAAGCTGAGCGCGTTGATCCCGTCAGTTCCAGTTCCCGGATTGAACCTGAAATTGGCTTTGACGTTGCAACCGGGCGTGATGATCAGCATTTTAGCGCTTTTGAGCCTGAACAAATCATCCCGGCGTCGCCTGCGCCAGTTGCGGTGGTCAGTACTGAGACGACAGTGCCGGTCCAGCCAAAACCAGTCAGTCCAATTAAAATTGACCCGGCCGTGCAAAGCCGCGCCTTTTTTCCGGATGCTGATGCCCGGGTTGAACCTTTGCCGATCCAGCCGTTAGATATTCGTACGGATGCGCGCGCTTTTGTCAGTATTGACGAGATTGCCGGGGATGAGCTCAGCTACAGTGCTATTGATGAAACTTATGCCGAGGATGAATTGGCACAAAGTTATCTACATACTCAGACTCCGGCAGATTTACCGGTACAGCAAGTCGCAGTCATTAACGCTGACGATGAAGAAGAGCAGGATGAAATTCTATATCCGCAACCGGTGCCGCCGGTTGATGCCTTGCCATCCCTTAGCTTATTAGAGCGGCCGAACCGTACCGTCAATCCAATTTCGGAAGAAGATCTGGAGCGCGTGTCACGGCTGGTTGAAGTCAAATTGTTGGATTTCAGCGTTGATGCCAAGGTCGTGGGCGTCTATCCCGGCCCTGTTGTTACCCGCTTTG